>Ga0316593_10000069_pt1 | contig 12387 bp, 8 predicted proteins | sample S5NA_3_FD_204564 | JGI IMG/M metagenome (GOLD analysis project Ga0316593, IMG submission 204564) | Metatranscriptome of rhizosphere microbial communities from salt marsh grasses in Alabama, United States - S5-7_160517rA (Metagenome... | ecosystem: Host-associated > Plants > Roots > Rhizosphere ... | reverse complement strand
TGTGTGTGATGGTCCGTTTAATGACTTCAATGGCGTTGTTGAAGAAGTCAATTACGAAAAAAACCGCCTGCTGGTGGCGGTACAGATTTTTGGGCGTTCTACGCCGGTGGAGCTCGAGTTCCATCAGGTTGAGAAGGCCTGATCCGGCGGCATTTGTTGTCGGATTAACCGGGGAGCCGCGAGGCGCTTGTACCCGAATCAGGAGTTAAGCGAGTAATGGCTAAGAAAGTTGAATCTTATATCAAGCTGCAGGTTCCTGCGGGTGATGCAAATCCGAGTCCGCCGGTTGGTCCTGCGCTGGGTCAGCATGGCGTGAACATCATGGAATTCTGCAAGGCCTTCAATGCGAAGACCCAGAAGATCGAGAAAGGCCTGCCGATCCCCGTGGTTATTACGGTCTACAGTGATCGTAGTTTTACCTTTGTCACGAAAACCCCTCCGGCAGCCATTCTGCTAAAAAAGGCCGCTGGGGTGGCCAAGGGTAGTGGTACGCCCAATACCGACAAGGTTGGCAAGGTCAATCGGGCGCAGCTGGAAGAGATTGCCACTACCAAGATGCCGGATCTGACTGCTGCCGATATGGATGCAGCGGTGCGAACCCTGGCGGGCACTGCCCGTAGCATGGGTCTTGATGTGGAGGGTGTGTAAATGGCAAAGCTGAGTAAACGTATGAAGGCGTCACTCGAGCTGATCGAACAGGGTAAGCTCTACGCGGCTACCGAGGCCTTTGATCTGATTAAAAAGATGCCTGCCGCCAAGTTCCGTGAATCGATCGATGTTGCGGTCAAGCTGGGTGTCGATCCTCGCAAATCCGACCAGGTGGTGCGCGGTGCCAGTATTCTCCCTAACGGAACCGGCAAAGAGGTTCGCGTAGCTGTTTTTGCCCAGGGCGAAAATGCAGAAAAGGCTACCGCTGCGGGTGCGGATATTGTCGGATTCGAAGATCTGGCTGAAGAGGTCAAGAAGGGCAAGATGGATTTCGATGTGGTGATTGCCACACCCGATGCCATGCGCGTCGTCGGCCAGCTTGGGCAGATTCTCGGCCCTCGTGGCCTGATGCCCAACCCCAAGGTGGGCACGGTAACGCCGGACGTGGCTACGGCCGTCAGCAATGCCAAGTCAGGTCAGGTTCGTTACCGCACTGACAAGGCAGGCATTATTCACTGCCCGATCGGCAAGGTTGACTTTGAGCCTGTCGCTCTGGAGGAAAACCTCACGGCGTTACTGGCTGACCTGATAAAGGCCAAGCCATCGGCGGCCAAGGGGGTTTATATATGTGGCGTAACCGTCTCCTCAACCATGGGGCCGGGCGTTTCACTCGATCAGGCGTCTCTGACGTCCTGATTTTGAACTTTGGTGGGCTGCAGGGATGCGGCTGACGTCAAAGACCGCAGGTGTCGAAAGGCTTAATGGATTGATTGGCCTGCGCAGACGGTGAATCCGAATCAGTTTTCTGGTGAGGGACATCGTTAAGGTGGTAGTCAAATGGCTGCCGTTTTAAACGCGACAATCTTGTATTGTCGTAACCAGGAGAATGTATCGTGGCTTTAAGTCTCGCAGACAAGAAACAAATTGTCTCAGAGGTAGCTGCGGTGGCTGAAAGTGCCCATTCCGCGGTTGCAGCAGAATACCGTGGTTTGACCGTAGAGCAGATGACCGACCTGCGCGTTAAGGCGCGTGACGGCGGTGTCTATCTGCGGGTGGTGAAGAATACCCTTGCGCGCCGTGCCTTTGAAGGTACGGAATTCGAGTGCATGAGTGACCAGCTTGTTGGTCCTCTGGTTCTGGCGTTTTCTCAGGAAGACCCCGGTTCTGCCGCTCGTTTGATCAAGGATTTCGCCAAGGAGCACAATAAACTGGAAGTCAAGGTACTTGCCGTTGGTGGTGAAGTGCTTGCAGCTTCCGATCTTGACAGACTCGCCAGTCTGCCTACTCGTGATCAGGCTATCAGCATGCTGATGGCCGTGATGAAGGCGCCGCTCGACAAGTTCGCGCGCACCCTCAACGAGGTTCCTGGCAAGCTGGTTCGTACCGTTGCTGCGGTACGTGATGCCAAGTAGTGGCCACCGGAGTTTATCCAGGCATATTTGATTCGGATATTTTGAATTAGGAGTAATTATCATGGCTGTATCTAAAGAAGACATCTTGGAAGCGATTTCCAATATGACGGTAATGGAGGTCGTTGACCTGATCTCTGATATGGAAGAAAAATTTGGCGTATCTGCCGCTGCCGCTGTTGCCGCTGCTCCCGTAGCTGCTGCCGGCGAGGCTGCTGCTGCCGAAGAAAAGGACGAGTTTGATGTTGTTATGAGTAGCTTTGGTGCTAACAAGGTTGCTGTCATCAAGGTTGTCCGTGCCGTTACCGGTCTGGGCCTGAAAGAGGCCAAAGACATGGTTGAAGGCGCACCTTCCACTATCAAGGAAGGCGCCTCCAAGGACGAAGCGGAAGACGTTAAAAAGCAGCTGGAAGAAGCTGGCGCAAGCGTAGAACTGAAGTAATTGCGCCTAAGTTGCAAGAAAGCGGATCAGGCTGGCGGTGATAGCACCGCCGGCCTTTTCCTGTTTGATGGATGCCGGCATCAGGCCGGTTGTATGACCCAAGACATTGCGGTGTTTGATGGAATGAAAGTCTTTATGCGGGCTTTCATTCCGACAAGCACCAATCTGTGTCTTCAGTGTGAGGAATCGTGATGGCTTACAGCTACTCCGAAAAGAAACGAATTCGCAAGGATTTTGGCAAACGCCCCCAGATTCTTGAAACCCCTTATCTGCTCTCCATTCAGCTGGACTCGTATCGACAGTTCCTGCAAATGGATAAGTCTGCTGAGGAGCGTCAGGATATAGGACTGCATGGGGCCTTTGATTCGGTCTTTCCGATTGAAAGCTATTCCGGAACCGTCAAGCTCGAATATGTCAAATACCGGCTCGGCGATCCCGTCTTTGATGTCAAGGAATGTCAGTTGCGCGGTCTGACCTATGCTGCACCCCTGCGCGTAACTCTGCGCCTGGTCATCATGGATAAGGATGCGCCTGCCGGTTCAAATATCGTCAAGGACATCAAGGAGCAGGAGGTCTACATGGGCGAGTTGCCCCTGATGACCGAAAACGGCACCTTTGTTGTGAATGGTACCGAGCGGGTTATCGTCTCTCAGCTGCATCGCTCTCCTGGCGTATTCTTTGATCACGACAAGGGCAAGACCCATTCCTCAGGTAAGCTGCTGTTTAATGCGCGGGTTATCCCCTATCGTGGTTCATGGCTGGATTTCGAGTTCGATCCCAAAGACAACGTCTTTGTGCGTATCGATCGTCGCCGCAAGCTGCCCGCAACCGTTCTGCTGCGCGCCCTGGGTTACGATACAGAACAGATCATCGCGATGTTTTTCGAGACCAATGAGATCGAGCGCACCAAGGATGCCTATAAACTGACCCTGGTGGCCGAGCGTCTGCGTGGTGAGATCGCCGCCTTTGACATCAAGGCCAAGAGCAAGGTTCTGGTTGAATCTGGACGCAGGATTACTGCCCGTCACATTCGTGAGCTGGAAAAGGCCGGTATCAAGACCCTCGAGGTTCCCTCTGACTATATCCTGGGCAAGGTTCTGGCGCACAATATCGTCGATGAAAGCACCGGCGAGGTGGTGATTGAGGCTAATTCCGAGCTGACCGAAGAGTTGCTGGAAAAACTGGATGACCTGGGCGTTAAGAAGTTTGAAACCCTGTTCACGAATGACCTGGATCATGGCCCCTACGTATCGACTACGCTGGCGATTGATGCAACCCGCAATGAGCTGGAGGCACAGGTCGAGATCTATCGCATGATGCGTCCTGGTGAGCCACCGACCAAGGAAGCAGCTCAAAATCTTTTCCAGAACCTGTTCTTTACTGAAGATCGTTATGATCTCTCGACCGTGGGGCGTATGAAGTTCAATCGTCGTCTGGGTCGCGAAGAAGAGACCGGGGCTGGCGTTCTGGATAACGATGATATCATCGATGTCCTTAAGACCCTGGTCGATATCCGTAACGGAAACGGCATGATCGATGATATCGATCATCTGGGTAACCGCCGTATTCGTAGTGTTGGCGAAATGGCTGAAAATGTACTGCGTGTCGGCCTGGTGCGCGTAGAGCGTGCCGTTAAGGAGCGCCTGAGCGTTGCCGAGAGCGAAGGGCTGATGCCTCAGGATCTCGTCAATGCCAAGCCGGTCGCAGCGGCTGTCCGTGAATTCTTTGGTTCTTCGCAGCTGTCGCAGTTCATGGATCAGAACAACCCGCTGTCAGAAGTCACGCACAAGCGTCGTATTTCTGCGCTTGGCCCGGGTGGCCTGACTCGTGAACGTGCCGGCTTTGAGGTGCGCGATGTGCACCCCACGCATTATGGTCGCGTCTGCCCAATCGAGACCCCTGAAGGGCCGAATATCGGTCTGATCAACTCTCTGGCCGTGTATGCGCGTACCAACAGCTACGGGTTCCTGGAAACCCCTTATCGCAAGGTGGTTGATGGCAAGGTAACGAATGAGATTGATTACCTTTCCGCTATTGAAGAGAGTAATTATGTCATTGCCCAGGCTAATGCCGAGCTGGACGAAGACGGCAAGCTTCTCGATGAACTCGTTTCCTGTCGCCATCTGAATGAATTCAGCCTGTCTGCACCTGACCGGGTGCAGTACATGGATGTCTCTCCGAAACAGATCGTATCGGTGGCGGCTTCCATGATCCCGTTCCTGGAACACGACGATGCAAACCGCGCCCTCATGGGCTCGAACATGCAGCGCCAGGCAGTACCCTGTCTGCGTGCCGAAAAACCGATCGTCGGTACCGGTATGGAGCGCGCAGTTGCCATGGATTCCGGTGCGACCGTCAAAGCGCGCCGCGGTGGTGTGGTGGACTCTGTGGATGCGGCCCGTATCGTCGTTCGCGTGAATGACGAAGAGACCGTCGCCGGTGAAGCGGGTGTGGATATTTACAACCTCACTAAATACACCCGTTCCAATCAGAACACCTGTATCAACCAGCTGCCGTTGGTCAATCCGGGCGATGTGATTGCACGTGGTGATGCCCTGGCCGATGGGGCCTCTACCGACTTGGGTGAGCTGGCGCTGGGGCAGAATATGCTGGTGGCGTTCATGCCCTGGAATGGTTACAACTTCGAGGATTCGATCCTGATCTCCGAGCGTGTGGTCCAGGAAGACCGGTTCACGACGATCCATATCGAAGAGCTGACCTGTGTGGCCCGTGATACGAAACTGGGGCCTGAGGAAATCAGCGCGGATATCCCCAATGTCAGCGAGGGCCTGCTCTCCAAACTGGATGAGTCCGGCATCGTTTACGTGGGTGCCGAGGTTGGTCCTAACGATATTCTGGTCGGCAAGGTCACCCCCAAGGGTGAGACCCAGCTGACGCCGGAGGAAAAGCTCCTGCGTGCCATCTTCGGAGAAAAGGCGTCGGATGTTAAGGATACCTCTCTGCGTGTCGGTTCCGGCCGAGTGGGTACCGTTATCGATGTCCGCGTATTCACCCGTGATGGAGTGGAAAAAGACAAGCGTGCCCTGCAGATCGAGGAAGCAGCGCTGGAAAGCGTACGCAATGACCTGAGTGATCAGCGCCGTATCTATGAAGATGATATCTACTCACGGGTAGAACGTCTGGTCACGGGCAAGATCGCCGAAGGGGGGCCGAACAAGCTCAAGGCTGGAACCAAGGTGAGCAAGGCCTATCTGTCCGAGCTCGATCGTGAGAAGTGGTTCGAGATCCGCATGCGTAACGATGAGGTCAACAAGCAGCTGGAAGATCTGGCGCAGTTGATCAAGGACCAAAAAGAGGCCTTTGAGAAAAAATTCATCGAGCAGAAGACCAAGCTAACCCAGGGCGATGATCTGGCCCCGGGCGTGCTGAAGATGGTCAAGGTCTATATCGCGGTGAAGCGGCGCATGCAGCCGGGTGACAAGATGGCCGGTCGTCATGGTAACAAGGGTGTGGTCTCCATGATCGTGCCAGTTGAAGACATGCCCTACAGCGCCGATGGAACGCCTGTTGATATCGTGCTTAACCCACTGGGCGTACCTTCGCGTATGAACGTGGGGCAGGTGCTGGAAACCCATCTGGGATGGGCGGCCATGGGGCTGGGCAAGAAGATCGGCGCCATGATCGAGGCAAAGGCCAAGGTTGACGAGCTGCGTAAGTTCCTCGATCAGGTCTATAACCACAGCAAGGATGTGCAGCACGTTGATCTGGATTCTCTGACCGACGAGGAAATCGTCGCCCTGGCGGGTAACCTGCGCAAGGGCGTGCCCATGGCAACGCCTGTATTCGATGGTGCTGATGAGGCAGAGATTAAGGCGATGTTGAAGCTGGCTGATCTGCCCGAAAGCGGCCAGACCACCCTGTATGACGGCCGTACCGGCGATGCCTTTGATCGTCCGGTTACCGTGGGTTATATGCATATGCTCAAACTCAACCATCTGGTTGATGACAAGATGCATGCCCGTTCCACCGGTCCTTACAGTCTGGTTACCCAGCAGCCATTGGGCGGTAAGGCCCAGTTTGGTGGCCAGCGCTTCGGGGAAATGGAGGTCTGGGCCCTGGAGGCCTACGGTGCAGCCTATACCTTGCAGGAAATGCTGACCGTTAAATCCGATGATGTGAACGGACGTAACCGGATGTACAAGAACATTGTCGATGGTGATCACCGGATGGAAGCCGGAATGCCTGAGTCCTTCAATGTATTGATGAAGGAAATCAAGGCGCTTGGTATCAATATCGAGCTGGAACATGATGAGTGATTTGCGCTTAACGCGTAATCACTACTCAGTCTGATAGAGGCGGGAAAGAACATGAAAGATTTGTTGAATCTTTTTAAACAGCAGGGACAAAACGTCGAGGAATTTGATGCCATCCGTATTGGTCTGGCATCGCCCGAGATGATTCGTTCCTGGTCCTATGGTGAGGTTAAAAAGCCTGAGACCATTAATTACCGGACCTTCAAGCCAGAGCGCGATGGCCTGTTCTGTGCCAAGATCTTTGGCCCGGTCAAGGACTATGAGTGCCTCTGTGGCAAGTACAAGCGTCTCAAGCACCGTGGCGTAATCTGTGAGAAATGCGGTGTTGAGGTGACCCAGACTAAGGTGCGTCGTGAGCGCATGGGACATATTGAGCTGGCCAGCCCGGTCGCTCATATCTGGTTCCTGAAGTCGTTGCCCTCGCGAATCGGTCTGCTGCTGGATATGACGCTGCGCGATATTGAGCGCATCCTCTATTTTGAGGCCTTCGTGGTCGTGGACCCTGGTATGACTACGCTGGAACGTGGTCAGCTGCTTTCCGACGAGGCCTATCTCGAGGCTATCGAGGAGAACGGTGATGAGTTCGTCGCCCTGATGGGTGCGGAAGCCGTCTATGAAATGCTCGGCTCACTGGATCTCGAGGAAGAGCGCAAGCAGTTGCGTGAAGAAATCGAGACCACCAAGTCCGAGACCAAGTTGAAGCGCATTGCCAAGCGCCTCAAGCTGATCGAGTCCTTCCTCGAGTCCGGCAATACGCCGCAGTGGATGATTCTCAAGGTTCTGCCGGTGCTGCCGCCTGATCTGCGTCCTCTGGTGCCGCTGGATGGTGGTCGTTTCGCGACTTCGGATCTCAATGATCTGTATCGTCGCGTGATTAACCGTAACAATCGTCTCAAGCGTCTGCTTGAGTTGAATGCACCGGATATCATCGTACGCAACGAAAAGCGCATGCTGCAGGAATCCGTGGATGCCCTCCTGGATAACGGCCGTCGTGGCCGAGCGATCACGGGTACCAACAAGCGTCCCCTGAAATCCCTGGCCGATATGATCAAGGGTAAGCAGGGTCGCTTCCGTCAGAATCTGCTCGGTAAGCGCGTCGATTACTCCGGTCGTTCGGTTATCGTGGTCGGACCCACGCTGAAGCTGCATCAGTGCGGCCTGCCCAAGAAGATGGCGCTGGAACTGTTCAAGCCCTTTATCTTCGGCAAGCTGCACCGCATGGGGCTGACTACGACCATCAAGGCGGCCAAGAAGATGGTCGAGAAAGAAAGCGCCGAGGTCTGGGACGTACTGTCCGACGTCATCCGCGAGCATCCTGTTATGCTCAACCGTGCCCCGACGCTTCACCGTCTCGGTATCCAGGCCTTCGAGCCGGTACTGATCGAAGGTAAGGCCATCAATCTGCATCCCCTGGTTTGTGCGGCCTTCAACGCCGACTTTGATGGTGACCAGATGGCGGTGCATGTGCCCCTGTCTATCGAGGCACAGCTGGAAGCACGCGCCCTGATGATGTCGACCAACAACGTGCTCTCTCCTGCCAATGGCGAGCCGATTATCGTGCCTTCGCAGGATATCGTTTTGGGTCTTTATTACATGACCCGTGAGCGTATCAATGCCAAGGGCGAGGGGATGGTCTTTGCTAACCCGGAAGAGGCGCAGCGTGCCTATGCCAACGGCCAGGCTGAGTTGCATGCCCGGGTCAAGGTGCGCATCACCCTCTTTGAGCCGGATGATGATGGCGAACTGAAAGAGGTTACCCGTCTGGTGGATACCACCGTAGGCCGTTCCCTGCTGGCGGATATCCTGCCCAAGGGCCTGCCTTTTGATCTGGTCAACCGAGACCTGAGCAAGAAGGCGATCTCTAACCTGATCAACGCCACCTATCGCAAGGTTGGTCTGAAGGAGTCGGTGATCTTTGCTGATCAGCTGATGTATACCGGCTTCAAGTACGCCACCCGTGCAGGTGTTTCTTTCTGTTCCGATGACATGGTAATCCCCGAAGAGAAGGAAGGCATCCTGTCGCAGTCGGATGCCGAGGTGAAGGAGATCGAAGCTCAGTACGCTTCGGGCTTGGTGACCAATGGTGAGCGCTACAACAAGGTGGTCGATATCTGGTCGCATACCAATGACCGCGTCGCCAAGGCGATGATGGACAAGCTCGGCAAGGAAGAGGTTGAAAATGCAGAGGGTGAGATAGTCTCTCAGCCCTCCTTCAACTCGATCTTCATGATGGCGGATTCAGGTGCGCGTGGTTCTGCGGCCCAGATTCGTCAGCTTGCCGGTATGCGTGGCCTGATGGCCAAGCCGGATGGCTCTATTATTGAAACGCCGATTACGGCGAACTTCCGTGAGGGCCTGAACGTACTCCAGTACTTCATCTCCACGCATGGTGCACGTAAGGGTCTGGCGGATACCGCCCTGAAGACCGCAAACTCCGGTTATCTGACGCGCCGTCTGGTTGATGTGGCCCAGGATATGGTTATCGTCAACGACGACTGTGGTACAGAAGATGGCGTAGTCATGACGCCCATCATCGAAGGTGGTGATGTGGTTGAGCCTCTGCGTGAGCGCGTGCTGGGTCGTGTGGTGGCTGCGGATTGTCTCAAGCCAGGCACTGATGAAATTGCCATACCGGAAGGGACGCTCCTGGATGAGAGCTGGGTCGATGTTATCGAAGAGCTGAGTATCGATGAGATCAAGGTTCGCTCAGTAATCACCTGTGCTAACCACTATGGTGTCTGTGCCACCTGTTATGGCCGTGACCTGGCCCGTGGCCACAAGGTCAACATTGGCGAATCTGTCGGGGTTATGGCTGCCCAGTCTATCGGCGAGCCCGGTACCCAGCTGACCATGCGTACCTTCCATATTGGTGGTGCCGCTTCGCGTTCTGCAGCCGTCAGTAACATCGTAGTGAAGAATGAAGGTGTGGTGCGCCTGCACAACATCAAGACTGTAGAGCAGGAGGGCGGCAATCTGGTCGCTGTTTCCCGTTCCGGAGAGCTTGGTGTCATCGACGCCCATGGCCGCGAACGTGAGCGTTATAAGGTGCCCTATGGTGCAATCCTCTCGGTTAAGGAGGCTTCGACCGTGACCTCCGGCCAGGAGGTGGCTGCCTGGGATCCGCATACTCATCCGATCATTACCGAGGTGGCGGGTAAGGTGCAGTTTGTTGATTTCGTTGAGGGTATAACGGTCAACAAGCAGGTTGACGAGATTACCGGCCTCAGCTCGACCGTTGTCGGTGATGCCTCCCAGCGCGGCGGTGCGACCAAGGATATGCGTCCGGTGATTCGATTGATTGACGATAAGGGCGAATCCGTATTCCTCAAGGGCACGGAAATCCCGGCACAGTATACGCTGCCAGCAGGTGCCATCATCAGTCTGAAGAATGGCGATCAGGTCAATGTGGGTGACGTCGTCGCACGTATTCCTCAAGAATCGTCCAAGACCCGTGATATCACCGGTGGTCTGCCCCGGGTTGCCGATCTGTTTGAGGCCCGCAAGCCCAAGGAGCCGGCAATCATGGCGGAGGCCTCGGGTACCATTTCATTTGGTAAGGAGACCAAGGGCAAGAAGCGCCTGATCATTACCGATGAAAATGGCGAGCAGAATGAGCTGCTGATTCATAAGTGGCGGACCGTCAACGTCTTCGAGGGTGAAACCGTTGAGCGTGGGGAAATCATCGCCGATGGTGAGCCCATTCCGCACGATATCCTGCGACTGCGCGGTGTGACCGATCTGGCTGCCTATCTGATCAAGGAAATCCAGGACGTTTATCGTCTGCAGGGTGTAAAGATCAATGATAAGCATATTGAGGTCATTATCCACCAGATGCTGAGGAAGGTTCAGATCACCGAACCCGGTGAATCCAGCTTCCTGCGCGGCGAGCAGGTTGAAAAGACCCATGTCCTGGAGGTCAATGATCGGCTTGAGAAGGAAGGCAAGGTGCCCGCCAAGTATGAAATCCAGTTGCTGGGTATCACCAAGGCGTCACTGGTGACCGAATCCTTTATCTCGGCAGCATCCTTCCAGGAAACGACCCGAGTCCTGACCGAGTCCGCGGTACGCGGTGCTCGCGATGATCTGCGTGGCCTGAAGGAGAACGTCATTGTGGGCCGCCTGATTCCGGCTGGTACCGGACTGGCCTATCACGATGAGCGTCGCCGCAGGCGCGCCGGTCTGAGTATCGAGGATATCGGCCTGGCGGCAACTGAAGTTCCGGAAGAGGCTGAGGTCGAGGTGACCGCTTCTCAGGATGAAGCGGAGACCTCCGCAGACTAAGAAGTGCCGTCCGGGCTTGACAGGAGCCCGGACACTCTCTAGAATTTCGCGTCCCTCGGCAGGCCGGTTTATACGGCCTGTCGTTCGTTTTTGAGGGAATCCCTGCAGGTGCGGGGGTTCAGATGGCTTGGAGAAAAGCTTAGATGGCTACGATTAATCAGCTGGTGCGCAAACCCCGCAAGCGCCAGATGGAAAAAAGTAATGTCCCTGCGCTGGAGGCAAGTCCTCAGCGTCGTGGTGTGTGCACACGCGTTTATACTACAACGCCGAAGAAGCCTAACTCAGCCATGCGTAAGGTTGCCCGTGTTCGTCTGACCAGTGGTTACGAAGTGAGTAGTTACATTGGCGGCGAGGGTCATAACCTGCAGGAGCACTCTGTTGTTCTGATTCGCGGTGGTCGTGTCAAGGATCTGCCGGGTGTGCGTTATCATGTGGTCCGCGGCAGTCTGGATACCCAGGGTGTTCAGGATCGTAAGCAGGGTCGTTCCAAGTACGGCGCCAAGCGTCCCAAGAGTTAACCAGATTTCGAGAAGCCAAGATGTCCAGAAGAGCAGCAGCACCAAAACGCACTATTCTGCCTGATCCCAAGTTCGGGAGCCTGCAGTTGGCCAAGTTTATCAACCACGTCATGCGTGACGGCAAAAAATCCGTAGCCGAGAGCATTCTCTATGGTGCGCTTGATACGATTGCCTCCAAAAAAGGCGGTGACGGCATGGAGGTCCTGGACAAGGCCCTGGAAAACGTGCGTCCTGCCGTTGAGGTTAAATCGCGTCGCGTAGGTGGGGCTACCTATCAGGTACCCGTCGAGGTCCGCGGTGTTCGTCAGAATGCGCTGGCTATGCGCTGGCTGGTTGATGCTGCGCGCCGTCGCGGCGAGAAATCCATGGCGCAGAAGCTGGCGGGTGAACTGATGGATGCCGCCGAAAGTCGGGGTTCGGCGGTCAAGAAGCGTGAAGACACGCACCGTATGGCCGAGGCCAATAAGGCCTTCTCGCATTACCGCTGGTAATCGCAGAGGTATTTCCAGGTGGCACGTACAACCCCAATCGAACGATATCGCAACGTCGGCATTATGGCGCATATCGACGCGGGGAAGACTACGACCACCGAACGCATACTTTTTTATACCGGTGTCTCTCACAAGATTGGTGAGGTGCATGATGGCGCTGCAACCATGGACTGGATGGAGCAGGAGCAGGAGCGTGGTATTACCATTACCTCCGCTGCCACAACCTGTTTCTGGAGTGGGATGGATCAGCAGTTTCCTCAGCATCGGATCAATATTATTGATACCCCGGGACACGTTGATTTTACGATCGAGGTTGAGCGCTCC
>Ga0316593_10000068_pt1 | contig 12406 bp, 11 predicted proteins | sample S5NA_3_FD_204564 | JGI IMG/M metagenome (GOLD analysis project Ga0316593, IMG submission 204564) | Metatranscriptome of rhizosphere microbial communities from salt marsh grasses in Alabama, United States - S5-7_160517rA (Metagenome... | ecosystem: Host-associated > Plants > Roots > Rhizosphere ... | reverse complement strand
GCGGGTGACGTGGGGCATCACGGGCAGGCTCAGCAGAAGGCTTCAGGCAGTGGATTCTACCTAGGCGCCTCGCCTGATTCACGACATTCTTTCGGGGTTTTTCATGGCCCCGCCCCTCTAGCCACCCTCTACCATGCGTACCAGTGTGCGCAGGTTACCGGCGATCCTCTGCAGCTCGTTGGCCCTCGCCCGCCCACGGGCGTTGTGAGACTGACTGGCGGCGATGGCATCCAGCCGAGCGGCCTCGTCGAGCATCCGATCGCGCTCGCCGTCGAGCTGCGCAAGCTTGGCGCTGGCGGCCTTGCGCAGCTCCAGCGCGGCCTCGACGCGCTCATCGTCGCTGTCCGCCTCGCTCATATCGCGGCAAGCCACGGCTGCCTGCATGGAGCTGCGCCACCATTCGGAGAAGCGCGCCCGATGATCTGCCAGCGTGTTCAGAGCGATGGCCATGGCATTGATCTCGTCCCGGCCGGCCGGATCGGTGTCCAGGCGCTCGCGCGGAACCTCGTGCGTGAGCTGGTCCAGCAGACCGACCATCCGCTGCACCGGCCGTACGATGCGGGAGGTGATGACCAGGGCCAGTACGAAGCCGAGCACGGGCGCGATGGCGGCCACGAGCAGGCTCCACCGCGCCCGCTTCGCCGAGCTCTCAGCGATTTCGGCGCTCTTCTGCGCCATCGTCGCGGTCGCATCGGCCAGATTGCTTTCCACCAGTGGCGTGATGCGGGCCGCCGCCTGGTACATCTCGGCTGTGAGTTGGCCAATCCGGTTGTTCTGGGCTACGAGGGCGTGAAAATCCCGTCGGTAATTGTCGAGCAGGGCCATCAGCCCCGCCTTTTGATCCGCGGCTACGGCGGAGCTGGAGATGCGTGTGGCGATGTCGTCGGCGATGGCGTCCACCATGGCGATGTACTCCGCATCGCCGCGCAGCAGATAGTCCTTTTCGCGGCGCCGCATCTGTAGGATCGCGGTCTCGAGATCCGGGATGTAGTGGGCCTGGAGCAGATGCTCGATGCGGTGGGCACGGTCCCGGAACGGGCCCTTGCCGCCTCCGGTGGGCTCACCGGCCAGCACCCGACCGGCATATCGGGTAAAGCGATCGCGATAGGCAGCGATCTCGTCGCTCAGGGCATGCTTGGTGTCATCGCGCAGGCTGGAGGCGGTTAAGGCTGCCTGCATCTCGTCGAGCAGTCCTTCAACCCGCTCCTGGTATTGGGGCTCACGGCGCAGGCCCAGGTCCTTCTCCCCCCGACGCACCTGCAGCAGCAGAAGGTAGAGACGGTCGACGTTGTAGTGGGCTGCGCGAGCCTGGAGCTCGTGAACCGCCTCCCGGAAGGCCCCCTGCAGGCCGGAGTCCTCATCGAGGCCGCGGATACGCCAGGCTTCGGCGATGGCCTTGAAACGCTGGGCGAAGTTCTCGACGAGGGTGCCGATCGCGGCGGCAGTGCCGCGTGAGGTGTCGTCGATGCGGGCCAGCTCGTCAGTCTCGGCCCTGAGCTGGGCGGCCTCGGCCAGGGTCTGCTCGGCAAAGGCCATATCCCGCGTCAACAGGAAGCGATCTGCCGCCGAGCGCATGGCCGTGACCCGGCTCTCGATAGCGAATGCATGGGCCTGGCGGGCGCCATAGACTGCCGAGAGGTCCTGGTACGCGTCCGCCATGTCCCGCAGGCTCGCGTGGTAAAACCAGATGACGCCGAGGAAGATCAGGCCGACGGCGCCGAAGCCGAGGACGATCTTCTCGCCGATGCGGAAACGACTTGCGAGCTTTCTCATCACAGCGCACCTCATGGCGTTGCCGTCGGGGCGGGGCGCCCCGTGCCGGGGCCCAGGCGGCCGCTGCGGGGTGCCGGGCGGCGACAGCGCAGCTTGGGCGGCGGAACAACCGACCGGGCCTCATCATAATGCGCGGGACGCCGTCGATCACGACAGGACGCCTCGCCGGCCGCCTGCCGGGGCTAGGCAGAGGTTCCCAGACTCGCAGAATCGTAACTGACGCAGACGAAATGTTACGAAATTCTTGCTGTTTTGTGTCAGCCCTGTTATCAAAACCTCCGCAACAGAGGTTGCCGACGAAACATGAAGGCCGATCCGCGCGTCTAGTATGGAACAGAGCGGTACGGTCCCGCGGCGGAGATTCCACACCGCCGCTGATGACGCCCAAGGCGTTTCGGATCCTCGGAGGAGCTACAGATGAAGCAGAAAAACCCTATCGCAGCGCTGTTCGCGCGCTCGCCGTTCAAGCCGATGCAGCAGCACATGGAGGTGGTCAGTCAGTGTGTCGCTTTGGTCCCTGCACTGTTCGATGCGCTGATCGCCGGCGACAAGCAGGCCCTGGCCGACACCCAGGAGGCGATCTTCGCCAAGGAGCACGAGGCCGACGAAATCAAGCACGAGGTCCGGCTGCACCTGCCGCGCAGCCTGTTCCTGCCCGTCGACCGGCGCGACCTGCTGGAGGTGTTGGAGGTTCAAGATGCCATCGCCGACACGGCGCAAGACATCGCCGGGCTGCTCCAGCAGCGCGAGATGACCGTGCTCGACGACATGCAGCAAGACCTGAAGACGCTCGTGGGCCGCTGTGTGGATGCCTGCGCCCAGTCGAACGCGATCATCGGGGAGTTGGACGAGCTGATCGAGACCGGCTTCCGCGGGCCGGAGGCAGAGCGTGTCGAAGGGATGGTCAAGCAGCTAAACCAAATCGAGACAGAGACCGACGATCTCGCCATCGCGCTGACCCGCAAGCTGTTCGAGCACGAGCAAGTCATGTCACCGGTCTCGGTGATGTTCTGGTACCGGTTGATTCAGTGGATCGGAAACATCGCGGACAACGCCGAAAAGGTCGGTGACCGCATGCTGCTGCTGATCGCGCGCTAACGCGGCGCGACCGGAGCGCCATTCCTGATTGCGCCCGCAGCGCTGCCCGCTCCAGCCGGGTCTTGAGCGCCTGCCGGCTACGCTCGTCCATTCGGAGGCATTAGTGGAAATCATCGCGACCTATGGGACCGTATTCATGGTCCTTGCCATCATCTTCGGCTTCTACATGACTTGGGGCATCGGCGCCAACGATGTGGCCAATGCCATGGGCACATCCGTCGGCTCGGGGGCCATCACCATCAAGCAGGCGATCTTGATCGCGGCCATCTTCGAGTTCGCCGGCGCATTCATTGCCGGCGGCCAGGTCACCTCGACCATCCGCAAGGGCATCATCGATCCGGAGCCCCTGACCGGGAGTCCGGAACTGCTGGTGTACGGCATGCTCGCATCTCTCCTGGCCGCGGCCATCTGGCTAATGATCGCAACGACCCGAGGCTGGCCGGTCTCCACCACCCACTCCATCGTCGGTGCAATCGTCGGTTTTGCGATGGTGGGTATCGGGATCGACGCGGTGCAGTGGGCCAAGATCGGTACGATCGCCGCGAGCTGGGTCGTCTCGCCGGTGGTGGGCGGCGCCATCGCGCTACTGCTGATGGTCAGCATTCGGAAGCTCATCCTCGATGCCGACAACCCGTTCAAGAGCGCGAAGCGCTGGGGACCCGTCTACATCTTCTTGGTGGGCTGGATTATCAGCCTGGTGACACTGTTCAAGGGTCTAAAGCACCTCGACCTGCATTTGACCGGCTGGCAGAGCTTCGGCGCTGCGACGGTCATCGGCATCATCGTCGCCTTGGTCGGCAGGTTGATGATCAGCCGTGTCAAGGTCGATACCAAGGCAGACCGCAGCTACCACTTCGCCAGCGTGGAGCGGGTGTTTACGCCGATGATGATTTTCACCGCCTGCGCGATGGCCTTCGCGCACGGCTCCAACGATGTCGCCAACGGCATCGGCCCCATGGCCGCCGTGGTCTCCATCGTCGAGAGCGGCGGGCAGGTCGCTCAAAAAGCAGCGCTGCCGCTTTGGATTCTTGCCCTCGGCGGCGTCGGCATCGTCATCGGCCTGGCCACGCTGGGTTACCGGGTGATGCAGACCATCGGCACCCGCATCACCGAGCTCACACCGACGAGGGGCTACTGCGCGACGCTCGCGGCTGCCTCCACCGTCGTGCTGGCCTCCAAGACCGGCCTACCGGTATCGACGACCCAGATCGCTGTAGGCTGTGTGATGGGGGTGGGACTTGCAAGGGGCATCGGCGCCGTCGACCTGCGCGTCGTCGGCAACATCTTCCTCTCTTGGGTCGTGACACTGCCGGCTGGCGCCCTGCTCTCCGCAGGCATCTTCTTCATCTTCAAAGGTATTTTCAGCTGAGACGACGCGAAGCGCTGCTCGGTCAGCGCTTCGCGCCCGTCCAGCCCCGCTGGTCAGCCTAGGCCGCCGGGCGCTACCACCCCACTGGGGTCGCCCCCTTCGACCCTCCAACACGCAGCGATAAGGATTGCCGATGCCGCCGCTCATCGCTGCGCTGCCGGAGCTCGATCTGGTGCCGGTCGCGCAGGTCAAGAAGTTTCGCGACGTGCCGGTCGCCCGGCGGGTTCGCTTCAACCAGATCATCGTGACGGGTCCGCCGGGCAGCGGGAAGTCCACCTTCATTCGCCGTGTCGGCGGATGGCCCGAAGAGGGCTATGTGGACCTGAGCCGAAAGGGCTGGTGGCGGGCACAAGCCTTGGCGGTGCGGCCACGGGAGGTGCATCTGGGCCTGCCCTTCGCAGGCCGCAAGCTGGGGCTGGCGCTTTTCGACTCCGCATGGCTCAATGCTTGGGGTGAACTGGAGCTGGAGCCCGAACGCATCCAGCTGCCCGGGGCGAAGCGCTTTCCGCTGGCGGTGAACTGGCGCAGGCGTTTCGTATTCGAGTTTTTGCTGCCGGCCCCGGAGGTCGTCGAGGCCGATCGCCGGGAACGCGCGCGCGACGGCACGCACCCCGTCGACCGCAGCATCGATCTCCGGCAGATCCGGGCGCAAATGCGGCTGTTCGGTCGTGTTGCCGCGCATTTTCACGACCACGGGATGCAGGTTTACGTGCGCGAGCGGGTGGCAGACCGACCGCTGCGCTTCGTTACAGAAGCGGTCTCCCAGGGACGACCTTGACCGGGCACGCCGCAGGCAGCCAGACGTCGGACAAAGCTCGCGGCCATCAATGCAATGCTGTTCTCAGACCATGGCCTACGCCTCGACCGAATCGCGCAACCGCTTCCTGCGCTACTTCCAGGAGCTCCTCCAAGACATGGAGGAATGCGACGATCTGGAGCTGGCCGATGCGCTACGCCTCGGCGAGAAGAAGGTGCGAGTCCCACAGCCGACGGTTCCACTCCAGCTGCTGCTGGGCCGTGGCAACGGTTACCGATTGCAGCTGGAACCGGAGCTGGTTGTACGGGCCGACGGCTCCTTCGAGCGCACCGGCAATTTGCTGTTGTTCGATCCAACCAGCTTCTTCGAGGGGATCAGCGGCTTCCTCAGACTGACGCCCAACGCGTCGCTGACCCTGGGGCGTGACGACCCCTTGCAGCGCCGGTTGCTGGCTTATCCGAAGCTCGTTGCCGGTAGCCACCTGCGCCTGAAGCTCAGCGAAAGCGGCCTGGCACTGAAGAACAAGTCCGTCGAGCGCGGCAGCTGCGTTGCGCCCCTGCCCGCCCAGGCCGAAGCCGAGCGCATGATGGGCTGGCGGCGCGCCAAGATCGAACGCTTGGCCAAGGTCCTCGATGCGCCCATCGACAGCCTGCCGCGGGATGCCGCGCTAGACTTGCTGGAACGGGTCAATACGCTGATGGAGCGCGAGCCCTACAGGCTGCAGACGGACGATGGCCGCCCCGGCGGCCTGCTGCGGCTGCCGTCAAGGCCGATACCCATCTTCGTCGGCGACCTGCATGCGTGCATCGATAACCTGCTCGTGATCCTGACCCAGAATGGATTCTTGGAGGGGCTCATGGACGGCAGCGCGACGCTGATCATCGTCGGCGACGCGGTCCATCCGGACGCACCGGGTCACGAGGAGGAGATGGACCAGTCGATGTTGCTGATGGACCTGATCTTCCGGCTGAAACTGCGCTTCCCGGAGCGGGTCTTCTATCTGCGCGGCAACCACGACGACTTCGGCGACGACATCAGCAAAGGCGGCGTGCCCCAAGGTCTGCTATGGGAAAAAGCGCTGCACGATCAGCGCGGTGCGCGCTATCGGGACGCGATGCAACGGCTCTACGACTTGCTGCCTTACGTCGTTGCGTCGGGCCGGTACATCGCCTGCCATGCCGGTGCGCCGACGATGAAGGCTTCACGCAAGGACCTAATCCATGTCCGCGACAAGCCGAAGCTTGAGCACCAGCTCACGCACCTTCGCCTGCGCAAGCCCAACTCTCCCACTGGCTACGGGGCGGCCGATGTGCGCCGGTTACGCCGGCGGCTCGGCGTCGATGCGGATACGCCTTTCGTGGTCGGACATACGCCGCTGTCAATCGATGACACCGTTTGGCTGAATGCCGGCGGCATCGAGAACCATCACGTACTGTTCGGCGCAAATCCGACCCGCATCGGCGTCATCACCCGTCCCCGCAGCAAGCTGATTCCACTGACTTACCCGAGCGAGCCGATCCTCCCGGTCTACAACCGCTTGGTCCGCACGGGGCGGCTCCTGGCTTGAGGCGGTGGAGATGGGCTGGCCATCCCGGGACACCGTTTGGGTAGACATGGACGCCCCGTCACAATTCTGTCATCGTTTCGTCATAATTCCACCCGAGGACACGGCGCGACCGGGCAGTCTGCCCCCGCCCCACCCCCTTCTCCAAGACCGCAAACATCTACAACGGCGGCACAGCCGCATCGATGGCCTATGAGTGACAAGAAAGAGCCGGGCACGATCCTCGTGCCAGTGGACTTCTCGGCACCCTCGGAGGCCGCGCTGCTCCTTGCCCTGGACCTCGGGCGCTGCCTGCAGCGGCGGGTGCTGGTACTACACGTGGTGCATGACCCGGGTGCGATGCCCGGCTACTACAGCCGGGCGCTGAAGCAGAAGCACCTGGCCCGCATCGAGGACGGCGCCGCCGACATGCTGGACGAGTTCCTGAAGCATGTCATCAAGGAGCACGGGGACTTGGTCGAGCGCAACCAGCTCGACTCCAAGCTCGTCACCGGACTACCGAGCTCGCGGATCCTGGAAGTGGCGAAGCAGACGGCCGCTACCATGATCGTTATCGGCAGCAAGGGGTTGACCGGCTGGAAGCACCTGATGATCGGCTCGGTGGCCGAGCAGGTGGTGCACCTATCCCCAATCCCGGTGACGGTGGTCAAGTCCGACCGCAAGAAAGGAGGATGAAGGCCTGATGGCGCATCAACCCTGGCACCGATCGCCGCACGGCCTCCTGCGGTGGCTGCCGGGCCTAGCCGTTCTGGTGCTGGCCGGGACCGTCGTCACCGCGCTTGCAGCGACTGGAAACGACGCCGCCGCAGACGACATCGACTGGCTGAATATGGGCATGGGGCTGTTCGGTGGTCTGGCCCTGTTCCTGTTCGGCATGGACCAGATGGCGGACGCCCTGAAGGCGGTGGCCGGCGAGCGCATGAAGGATATCCTCGCGCGGCTGACCACCAACCGCGTCATGGGCGCCCTCACCGGCGCCTTCGTCACCGCCGTCATCAATTCGTCTTCGGTGACGACCGTACTTCTGGTGGGCTTCATCAGCGCCGGCCTGATGTCACTCGCCCAGTCCGTCGGCGTCATCATGGGCGCCAACATCGGCTCCACCGTCACCGCCCAACTGATTGCCTTCAAGGTGACCGAGGCCGCGCTGCTGATGATCGGCGTCGGCTTTGTGATGATGTTCCTGGGCAAGCGCGAGCGCATCCGCCAGTACGGCGCCATGCTCATGGGACTTGGTATGGTGTTCTTCGGCATGAGCGTGATGAGCGACGCGATGGCGCCGCTGCGCAGCTATCCGCCCTTCATGGACGTGATGCAGACAATGCAGAACCCGCTGATCGGCATCCTCGTGGCGGCCCTGTTCACCGGTCTGATCCAGTCCTCGGCGGCGACGACGGGCATCGTTATCGTCATGGCCAGCCAGGGTCTCGTAAACCTGCCCACCGGCATAGCGCTGGCCTTCGGCGCCAACATCGGAACCTGTGCGACCGCGGTGCTGGCGGCCATCGGCAAACCGCGGGAGGCAGTGCGCGCCGCCGTCGTGCATGTGCTGTTCAATGTCGCTGGTGTACTGGTCTGGGTCAGCCTCATCGACCAGTTGGCCGAGTTCGTTCGCTGGATGTCGCCCGACTACCCGGAGCTGTCCGGGAATGCGCGCCTCGCCGCGGAGGTGCCGCGCCAGATCGCGAATGCCCATACGATGTTCAACGTCGCCAATACGCTCTTGTTCATCAGCTTCACCGGGCAATTCGCGCGCCTTGCGGAGTGGCTAGTCCCGGATCGGCCCCTTGGCGAAGAAGAGCTCGTGGTGCACGCCAAGTATCTCGATGACGTCCTGCTCGCAACACCTTCCCTGGCCCTGGACCGTGTGCGCCTGGAAATTCTGCATATGGGCGAGCGGGTACAGGACATGATGGAGCGGATCATGCCCGCCATCCTAAGCGGCAACAAAGAGACGCTCCACGACATCGAGCGCATGGACGACGACGTCGACATGCTGCACGCGCAAATCATTGCCTATCTGGGCAAGATCAGCCGTCTGACGCTGACCGAGGCCCAGACCTCCCAGCTCATCCGGCTGATGGAGGCGGTGAATGACCTGGAGAACATTGGCGATGTCATCGAGACGAACTTGATCGTGCTCGGCCACGAGCGTATTGACCAGGGCGTCTCCATCAGTCAGCCCACACGCGAGGTCCTGACGAACTTTCATATCGCCGTCAACCGAGCCGTCGAGTGCGCCGTACAAGCGGTCGCACAGAACAACCAGTTGGCCGCACGCACGGTGACCACGATGAAACAAGAGATCAACAGGATTGCCGAATCTGCCGCAGCACACCAGGCGCAGCGCCTGGTGGCCGAGGAGCCTAACCGCATACCGACCTACACCATCGAGATCGACATCATCGAGAAGCTCAAACGGATCTACTATTTCGCCAAGCGTATGGCCAAGACGGTGGATACTGAGGAAATCGTGGACGAGGCCTAGCCCGCAAGCAATTCCGCGAAGGCTGCTAGGCTCCCGTCCTCGATTGCAGCGCGGAGACGGCCCATGAGGCCGAGATAGAAGGCCAGGTTGTGGATGGTGTTGAGCCGACTGCCGAGGATCTCGTTGCACTTGTCCAGGTGATGCAGGTAGGCACGGCTGTAGTGGCGGCAGGTGTAGCAGCCACAGGCCGGGTCCAGCGGACCGGTGTCGGTGCGGTGCACGGCGTTGCGGATGCGGACCGTGCCCTGGCTGGTGAAGAGATAGCCGTTGCGGGCGTGACGGGTGGGCATCACGCAGTCGAACATGTCGACGCCGCGCAGGACAGCCTTGATGATGTCCATCGGCGTGCCGACGCCCATCAGGTAACGGGGCCGGTCTGCCGGCAGGCGCCGGGCCAGGTGGTCCAGCACCAGGAGCCGCTCCGGCTCCGGCTCGCCAACGGCGAGCCCGCCCACCGCGTAACCGTCGAAGCCGATCTCCATCAGCCCCTCCAGCGAGCGGCTGCGGAGATCCGTGTACATGCCCCCTTGCACGATGCCGAACAGTGCCGACGGGTTGTCGCCGTGGGCGGCCTTGCTGCGCGCTGCCCAGCGCAGCGACAGCTCCATGGAGGTGCTGGCGGTTTCGGCGTCCGCCGGGTACGGCGTGCACTCGTCGAAGATCATGACGATGTCCGAGCCGAGCGCGCGCTGCACCGCCATGGACTCCTCCGGTCCCATGAACACCGGGCTGCCGTCCACCGGCGAGTGGAAGTGCACACCCTGCTCGGTGATCTTGCGCAGCTCGCCCAGGCTGTAGACCTGGAAGCCGCCCGAGTCCGTCAGAATGGGCCGCTGCCAGTGCATGAAGCCGTGCAGGCCACCGTGCGCCTCGATGACGGCGACACCGGGTCGGCCCAGCAGGTGAAAGGTGTTGCCGAGCACGATCTCGGCGCCAAGCTCCACCAACTCCTCCGGCGTCATGGCCTTGACGGTGCCGTAGGTGCCCACGGGCATGAACGCCGGCGTTTCGATCTGACCGCGGGCGAAGGTCAGGCGCCCGCGGCGGGCGAGCCCGTCGGGAGCCAGCAGGTCAAAGTGCATCGGCCGCCTCCGATCGGGGGCCGGGTGCGTCGGCAGAGATGGGCGAGGACCCTTGGGCGGCGTCGAGCCACACCGCGAGCGCATGCAGGTCGCTGACTTCAAGCAATGGCGGCGCCAGCTCGGAGGGCCAGGACTGGCCGGCACGATTCACCCAGACGGCGTCGATGCCGATGCGCCGCGCCGCCTCGATGTCGCGCAGCGGATCATCGCCCAGGTGCAGGGTCTGGGCGGGAGATGCCTGGGCCCATTGCATGGCCAGCTCGAACACGGCCGGGTGCGGCTTGGCGGCGCCGGCCTCGGCGGCGGTCACGGTGCGGTGGAAGGCATCGCGTAGCGGGGTCTCCCGCACCTCGGCGTTGCCGTTGGTCACCGCCACCAGCGCGTGATGCGGGCGCAGGCGGCTGAGGACCGGGGCGACATCGGAGTAGGGCTCGACGAGGTTGCGATGCCGACGGAACAGCTCAACAGCCGCGTCGGCCAGTGCGACGTCGTAGTCCAGCTCCTCGAGCAACGCCTCGAGGGACAGACGACGCACGACGGTCAGATCGTGGGCGATCTCGGGACGTGCTCGCATCAGCTCCCGGCGATGCGCGCGTAGGCCGTCTTGATCGAAGCGCTCGGTCAGCCGCGGAGCCTGCTCGGCGAGCCAGTCGTAGAGCGCTGTCTCGGCGGCCTGAATCACCGGCGCACAGGGCCAGACGGTATCGTCGAGATCGATGGTGATGAGCCGAACCGGGCCGCGGCGGGCACCGCTCGGTGTAGGGTGTGGCATCGGGCGCCCTGCCTTGGTAAGCCTGTATCGGCGCCCAATTCTGCACGCACGGGGACGCGGGCGAAAGCGAGGCCGGCGGTCTGGAGATCCCGAGCCGCCCCGGCGCCCTACAACCCCCTAACGGAGGCAACCCATGTTCCTGTTCCGAAAGCAGACCGAAATGCCGAGCGCCGAGCAGGCCCTGCCCGGCCGCGACACGCCGATGCCGATCACCAACCGCCACCACGTCAACGGCAACCCGATCCAGCCACCCTTTCCAGACGGCCTGGCGCTAGCCTTGTTCGGAATGGGCTGTTTCTGGGGTGCGGAGCGGCTGTTCTGGCAACTGCCAGGGGTGTTCAGCACGGCCGTCGGCTACGCCGGCGGGTACACGCCGAATCCCAGCTACGATGAGGTCTGCTCCGGCCTCACCGGCCACAACGAGGTGGTGCGGGTCGTGTATGACCCGGCGGTGATCGATTATGGTCAGCTGCTGGCAGCCTTCTGGGAGGGGCATGACCCGACCCAGGGCATGCGCCAGGGCAACGACATCGGCACCCAGTATCGCTCCGGCATCTACTGCAGCGACGAGGCTCAGCTGGCCACCGCCAAGACGAGCCGCGCTCGCTACCAGGAGGCGCTCGCCGCCGCCGGGCGCCATGTCCCCATCACCACCGAGATCTTGCCAGCACCGGCGTTCTACTACGCGGAGGACTATCACCAGCAGTACCTGTCCAAGAACCCCGGCGGCTATTGCGGCCACGGGGGCTGCGGCGTCCCCTATCCTGCCGCAGCTTGAGCGAGGCGCAGGGCTGCTTCAGGCGCTGTCCTCAGGAAGTGCTCCGGCAGGTCGTACTCCCACTTCCGCAAGTCGATTACGAAAGAACCTTCAGAGCGAATGGCGACTGCGGGCCGCGCCAGCTCCTCCAACCGACCGACCAGGTCCTCGCCAAACGCCTCGCTCACGATCGACGCGGCCACCTCGGCAATTCGCCGATGCCAGGTCAGTCGATCATCGGCCATGGTGCGTCTCTGTCCGTCCTGTCGTTCATAATCAGGGGGCATCGGGCGCGGACCCTGTCTCATCGGTCGGCACCTGCACAGGCGGCGCGCAGCCGAGCCGGCGCGCCCGGCGTGCGAAGCGCCGATCGTCGAAGGTGTAGAGGGCCTCGCAGTGCTGGCTGCCCGTCAGGTGCAGGGCATCGGCGAAGTCCATTCCATCGGCGGTGAGCGGCAGGGCGGCGGCGACGCGCTCGGACTCCTCGGTGTTGACGTGACCCAGGCCGAGCACGTGCTCGAAGACGCGGACGATCTGCGCGGGCTCGAAGCGGTAGAAGGCCCGCAGCACCCATTCCAGTTCCAGCACCACGGTCAGGGGCACGAACAGGCTGGGGCTGTTCGTCATGATCGCTCGGGCGATGGGACGCTGCCGGGCGGCCTCCGGGTCATTCGGGTCGTCGACGTAGAAGCGGGCGAGGATGTTGGTGTCAACGGCGATCATCAGCCTCGGCCCGCATCGCCTCG
>Ga0316593_10000067_pt1 | contig 12408 bp, 8 predicted proteins | sample S5NA_3_FD_204564 | JGI IMG/M metagenome (GOLD analysis project Ga0316593, IMG submission 204564) | Metatranscriptome of rhizosphere microbial communities from salt marsh grasses in Alabama, United States - S5-7_160517rA (Metagenome... | ecosystem: Host-associated > Plants > Roots > Rhizosphere ... | reverse complement strand
CTCTGTACATGTTCCCTATCGGATATCGAGCATGCCTTACTACCGCTACCACGTGTTTTTTTGTACCAATCAGCGCGATGACGCCCGCCAGTGCTGTGCCCAGTGCGACGCTCAGGGCTTACGCGATCACCTGAAGCGGCGTGCCAAGGAGCTCGGTATCACGGGGCCAGGGGGTGTGCGCATCAACACTGCGGGTTGTCTGGACCGCTGCAAGGAAGGCCCGGTGATTGTGGTCTATCCAGAGGAGACTTGGTACACCTATGTGGACAAGGAAGACATCGAGGAGATCCTGAACGAGCACTTGGTCGGCGATCGCGTCGTGGAGCGCCTGCGTATATCCGGTTGCTGACTTTCTGTTGGGCGATGCGGCGTCAGAGCTCGATCCATCCATGCTTTTGCAAATTCCAGCGTTGCCTCTCTGTTGCCGGATCATCGGGTCAACGCCACGGACCTTGACGAATTCTTCCCGATGGGCAAGCATTGCGCACTCAAAGGAAGCAATCTCCTTTGCTGCCCTGCGAAAAACAAACGAAACGCGCAGGCATGCGATGCGTGCGCACAACAACTACCACCACTCGATCCGAAATTATAGGAGTGTTCTGCCGTGGCAAAATCCCCTGTTAGAGTCGCCGTTACAGGTGCAGCCGGCCAGATCGGTTATGCGCTTTTATTCCGCATCGCATCCGGCGAGATGCTGGGCAAGGACCAGCCCGTCATTCTGCAGCTGCTCGAGCTGCCAATGGAGAAACCACAAAACGCCCTCAAGGGCGTGATGATGGAGCTCGACGACTGCGCCTTCCCGCTGCTGGCCGATATGTGTGGCACCGGAGATCCCAAGGTGGCCTTCAAGGACGCGGACCATGCCCTGCTGGTCGGCGCCAAGCCACGCGGACCCGGCATGGAGCGCAAGGACCTGCTGATGGACAACGCCAAGATCTTCATCGAGCAGGGCAAGGCGCTCAACGAGGTCGCGTCGCGCGACGTGCGCGTCATCGTCGTCGGCAACCCGGCGAACACCAATGCCTACATCGCCATGAATTCCGCCCCGGATCTGCCGGCGGGCAACTTCACCTCCATGATGCGTCTCGACCACAACCGGGCCGTCTCTCAGTTGGCCACCCGGATGGGCAAGCCGGTCTCGGACGTCGAAAAGATGGTGGTATGGGGCAACCACTCGCCTACCATGTACCCGGATCTGCGTTTTGCGACCGTGGATGGGCAGGATGCCAAGGCCCTTGTCGCCGACGAGGACTGGTACCGGGAGACCTACATCCCCACCGTCGGCAAGCGCGGTGCGGCCATCATTGCCGCCCGCGGTGCCTCCTCCGCCGCCAGTGCTGCGAATGCGGCCATCGACCACATGCACGACTGGGCACTGGGCAGCGACGGGAGGTGGGTCACCATGGGCGTATGCTCCGACGGCTCTTACGGCATCCCCGAGGGCATGATCTACGGCGTACCCTGCACCTGCACCCCTGGCAAGTACGAGGTCATCAATGGCTTGGAAATAGACGACTTCTCCCGTGAAAGGATGGATTTCACTTTGAACGAGCTCATTGAGGAACGCGAAGGGGTCCAGAGCCTGATAGGCTGACGCTTTGCCCCGCACATTTCCTTTGGATATTGGACGGCATGGATGCCGTCGAAGTGACCCGTGCGCATTCCCCGAATCCTGGTCGAGCTGACTCTTGTTAGAGAAGCACAGGTCACACTTCCACCTAGCCCGTCGCGGCACTTGGTTCAAGTGCTGCGGCTTCGCGCTGGCGATCCACTGATCTTGTTCAATGGGGACGGCCGGGATTTCCCCGGTCGTCTTCTGATCCCATCCAGGGATGCGGCTCAGGTGCAGATCGGCCAGCCGACGGATGTAGAGCCCCCCCCCCGGTTGGAAATTCGACTCGGAATCGGGATATCGAAGGGTGAGCGCATGGACTTGATCATTCAGAAGGCGGTCGAGCTCGGCGCGACGCGCATCAGCCCCTTGTTCACCAAGCGTAGTCTTGTTCGGCTCGAGGGTGCGCGACTGCAGAGGCGTAAGGAGCACTGGCACGGGATACTGGTGGCCGCCTGTGAGCAAAGCGGAAGGCGGGTCTTGCCTGAGCTCGCCGATTGCGCATCGCTGGCACACTGGCTCACACAGCGGAACCCCAGCCCTCTGCTGCTCGATCACAGAAGCGCCGTCGCATTACCCGAGCTTCCCACCCCAGCCAATGTGATGACACTGTTGGCCGGTCCGGAGGGCGGGTTGGCCCCGGAGGAGCGAGCCCTTGCGAGGCAGACCGGCTTTACCGGCGTTCGTCTTGGGCCGCGGATTCTGCGTACGGAGACTGCTCCTCTTGCAGCCTTGGCAGCAATTCAAGCACTTTGGGGGGATTTCCGCGACTAGGTGCCGGATTTTTGTTCGCCTTCAAGGCGCGGAAGGCGGGTAAAAAGACAAGCAAGAGGCAGTAACTTTTTTCGAGAAATCGCCTAAGCCTCTATGGCTTCGAGCACCGCACGCTCAATGGCATCTATATCCGGAATCCAGGCCGGCCGCTCCGAATAGGTTAGTCCATGGCGCACGAACGGATTCGTCGGTGGGGCCTGTGTCGGCTCGAGAGATGAAGGACGCAAACGGGCCAAACGCGGTGGCCCGATCGAAACAAAACTCAAGTAAGGTAGCGCTCTGTTGCCGGACGGCGTAAAGCAGATGACCAAGCGGCCGCGATATCCATGGTCAACTTCGACCGGTTGTGCACTGGCCATTGCCAGCGAGATCACGGGTACCGCGACGCCACGCCAGGATGCGTTGCCCAGCAGCCAGCCAGGGGCCGAGTCGTAGGGTGTGGGGTCTTTGTAACCGACGACCTCCGCCACTGCCTCAGTGGGTAGCAGCAGGTCGGCGTCACCCGTTGGCAGCGCAACACACCTGACCTCCTCCGGAAACGTTTCGGCGTGCATTACAGCGCTGCCTCCACGAGCACCGAGCTAATCTCGTCGAGCAGATCTGTCTCCTGATAGGGTTTCCCGAGATAGCGGTTCACACCCAGATCCAGGGCGTGGCGGCGGTGCTTTTCACCGGTGCGGGAGGTGATCATGATCACGGGGATATCCTTCAGGCGTTCGGAGCGTCGAATATGGCGCGTGAGCTCGTATCCGTCCATACGCGGCATCTCAATATCCAGGAGGATGACATCCGGCACGCGCTCCTCAAGTCGCGTCAAGGCGTCGATGCCGTCCTGTGCCATGATAACGTCCATATTTTGCCGTTGCAGCATGCGGTTCGTTACGCGGCGCACCGTCAAAGAATCGTCGACGACCATAACGCAGGGACGTCGCGCGCGCTCCTGTGGTGGAGCCTGGACCGGCGCACGAAGCTCTTGGACCGCCGCGGAACGAATGAGAGCCAGCAGGTCGACGATTAAGGCCACGCGGCCATCCGCAAGAATGGTCCCCCCGCTCAGCCAACGGATGTTGCTGAGCTCCGGACCGAGCGGTTTGACGACGATGCGCTGACTTCCCAAAAGCTGCTCCACATGGAAGGCGATCCGTTGCTCTCCGGAGCGGGCCAACAATACGGGTAGCCAACGGCGCTCGCCGAGATCGGGCACACCACCCACCTGGAGCATGGACCCCAGGTACGTGACCCGAAAATCGTGACCAGCGTAGGAAAAATCGCTGCCGCGTCCCTGATAACAGTCTTCCAGCTCCGCTCGCGAAATACGGGATACAGCCTCGATGGTGGCATGGGGGATGGCAAAGACCTGGTCATCGAGCTGCACCAGCAGCGCATCGATAATCGCCAGTGTAAGGGGAAGACGAATGCTGAATTTGGTACCCTGGCCGGATTTGCTTTCCAGGCCGAAGGAACCGGAGAGTTGTTTGACCTCCGTATTCACCACGTCCAGACCAACCCCTCTACCGGCGATCTGGGACACCTTTTCGGCAGTGGAAAAGCCGGACTCCAAAATCAATCCGGTAAGCTCCTCTTCCCCCACATCGGATGTTTTGGTGATTAAGCCCCTCTCCAGGGCGCGGGCTCGGATGGCTTCCAGATCCAGGCCTGCACCGTCGTCCGCTATCGTGATGACGACATCGTTGCCTTCCCTGTTGAGGGCCAGGGAGATGACGCCCGAAGACGACTTGCCGGTGCGCCTCCGCTGTTCGGGGGGCTCGATGCCGTGGGCTACCGCATTGCGCAGCAGGTGCTCCAGCGGTGCCAGGATACGCTCCTGGATACTGCGGTCTACTTCGACCTCTGGTCCGAATACCTCGAGTCTTGCCTCTTTCCCCAGTTGATGGGCTGTTTGACGAACGAGCCGGTGCAGACGCGGTACGGCCTGGGCAAAGGGCACCATGCGCGAGCGTAACAGGCCATCCTGAAGATCGTTGGAGATTCGCGCCTGTTGCAACAGTAGGGTATCGGACTCGCTCTGCAGGTCACGCAATATGGTTCGCAAGCTGACCAGATCGTTGACAGTTTCGACGAGGCTGCGAGAAAGCTGCTGCAGGGTAGAGAAACGATCCAGCTCGAGGGGATCGAATTCCCCTTCCCTAGTGGCGTCAATGAATTCAGTGTTGCGCTCGAAACGATTCAGGATCTGCGCCTCAGTCTCTATCTCCAGATACCGAAGCTGTCCGCGCAAACGGTCCACCGTGCGGTCGAGCTCTCCGAGGCGGAAGGCCATCAAGCCTCCCTGCTGGGCCAGACGGGAACGGTAGATACTGATTTCGCCAGCATTGTTCACCAGACGATCAATGAGGTCCGAGCGCACCCGAATCTGGGGCTTCGGCGCCGTGGTCTCGGCGTGGGCGGCAAATGGCGCCGGCTCTGCCTGAAGGGGAGCCGGAACCGCTGGGGCGATCGCTGTGCGTGGCCTGTCCGCGGTTGGAGGAGACGGTTCTATTGCATCGACTTGCGATGCCTCTTCAGGGGCGCCGGCCAGCCCTTCCTCGAGGGCCAAAGCAAGGGCCTGAATCAAGTCATCCGCACGCCGCAGATCGGCGCGTCGCTCAACAGCGTCGATTTGGTCGGACAGCGTATCCAACGTTCGTTGGGCTAACGTCAGGATGTCGTCGGGCACCCGCGCTTCGCCGTGTGCTGCGGCGATCAAGAGGGACTCGAAGGCGTGACTGAGGTCTCCGATCGGGGTTAGTCCGGAAAGACGGGCGCTGCCCTTCAAGGTGTGCAGCGACCGTTGCATGGCCTCCAATGGCTCGGATTGGTCGGGAGAACGCTGTAGGTCTCGAAGCCCCTGGTCCAGCCGGTCGACGATCTCCCGCGCATCCTCGAGAAACAGATTGACAAGCTCCCGATCCTGCGGAATCGGCATCTTGTCTGCGGCGGAAACGGGGCGGGTCTTCCGGTCGGAAAGCTCGGCAGCAGGGGCAAGCTCTTCCAGCGACTCCGGCTCCGCGATTTCTGCCGCAACGAGATCGTCGGGGGAGCTCGGTTCCTCGCCTTCCTCGGGTGTGGCCACCGGCTCCTCAGCGGGCGTCTCTTCACCAGCTTCGACTGGTGCCGAGCGCGCCTGAAGCTCCGCCGCGATTTCCTGCAATACGGCCATCTCGTCGCCGGGGTCCGGGAGATGCTCCAGACGCATTTCCAGGGCATCGACCGCCCGCGCCAACAGTTGAAGCAAGGATGGATCCGGCTCGATACCCTGCGTCTGGTGAGCAAGAAAAAGGCGCTCGAGGGGAGCTGTGACCCTGGCAGTGGAGTGTACCCCCGTCATGCGGGCGCTTCCGGTCAAGGTATGCAGTGCGCGTACGATGAGCTCGTCTGGTACCGCCGAAGCATCCTCGCCTCCCATGCCCGCAAGGAAGGAATTAAGCACTCCTAGATGCTTCAGAGCTTCATCTCGGAAGATGTCCAATAGCTCATCGTCCGCTGTCGCCAAGGCGACTGTCTCGGCCGCATCCTCCTGCTCGGCCTGCGTTTTCGCGTCGGTTTCGCCCGGCAGCGGTTTTTCCAGCGGCGGTGCCGATACCGGTGTAATCGGTTCCTCCGGAGCTGCTTCGGAAACCGGGGAGACGGCCCCGGCAGGCCAGGAGATTACCTCGGCAGACTTGGGCTCCGCAGCCGGAGCTGCTGCTTCCACAGGGGGGGGGGCAAAAGAATCCGCACGGGCGATGAGCTCGCTGATGTCCATGCGCCCCTGCTCCGCCTCGGCAACGATGAGGTCGGGCAGTACATCGACGGCCTCCCCCACGAGTCTCACGACCTCCGGAGTCGTTTTCAGGGTACCATCGATCAGTCTGTTGAGGAGTATCTCAAAGGCGCGCGCGAGATCACCCACCCGCATCGCCCCGACCAAGCGGCCACTTCCTTTGAGGGTGTGAAACGAGCGTGCGAGGGTCGCAAGGGAAACCTCATCGCTTTCGTCGTCATGCCAGCGGGCATACCGGTCACGAATCGTTTGCTCCTCTTCGCGGGCCTCCTCGAGGAAAATGTCCAGAAAGTCCGGATCGATGCACGCAAAGGAAATCTCCAGCTCATGGGATCCGATCGCCTCCGTGCCAGCTCCTTCATCCGTGCGCCTTGGCTCTTCGACGGCGGTTGCGGAGGCCGGAATCGACGTGTCCCTCAGCTCATCGACAGCACGACGCGCCTCGGCAACGAGGTTGGCGCTATAGTGCTCTCCCTCGTTCAAACCGGTAATGTAAAGGTCGATACCGGAAACAGCCTGGGCCAACAGGTCCCGCTCTCCCTCGCTCGGCGGCCGACGGAGGTGCAGAAAGCGACGCTCGACTTGTTCCAGGACAAGATCGAGTACCTGGGCCGCATCGTCCTCGGACAAGATGCGCAGGGCACCGGCTACGCGACCAAGCAGCTCTGATACGTCCTTCGAAGCGAATTGATTGTCGGAAGTGGCGACGAGCTCGTTGATGGCTCGCTCGGCCTTGGCCAAGTCTGCTCGCACCTCTTTGAGAGTACTGGAGATCAGCGCGCGGATCTCCTCGCGCCCGGCTTCGGGGGCCGAGCCCATGCCCAGATCACCAAGCGCCATCTCAACGAACAGCATTTCCTCGGCTACGCGAGCCAGCTGAAGGTCATCGGTCGTTACGCGCCCTTGTCCCAGCGCTGCCAAGTCGTCGCCGCAGCGATGAAGGCGACCCGCAAGATCGTCGGCTCCCGCCACCGACAGGGTATTGGCCAAGTTGCGCAGCTGAGGCCCCAACCGGAGCAGCTGCTCATGATCTTTGCGGTTGCCACGAGCGAACAGATCCAGGGCGTCCTTGATGGGTGCCAGCTCCTTTTTGGCCTCGGCGACCAGCATGCCGAACGCCTCAAGCCCGGGGCCGGTAGTAGTCGGGGCCGATCCGTCCCCTTCGCCTGCTGCTTCCTGGCTCAAGCCATAGAAAATAAGCAGCTCGTTGACGCGGGAAGAGGAAGGCGCGCATTGGGACAGCAACGTCAGCAGCTCGAACAATTGGGAGCGCGCCTGTTCCTCGGGCCAAGCCTCGGGGTCGGTGGCGAGGGGCTTGATGATCCGATCAAGGTGAGCAATTAGTACCTTGACCTTGGTATCGTCGGCAATATTGCCGTCGAGCAGTTCTTTTATCAGGGTCGAGGCAACAAGAAAGAGATCGTGAAAGACGCCTTCATCGCTCACTCCCTGAAGCTGTTGACAATGCTTGCCCAGCTCCACGAGCCCTTGTCGAGGTGAGTCACTCCGCAGCCACTGCAACAGATGCAAGTGAAAGTGTGGGCGGAGCATATCCGCAACCTGCTTCCAGGAGGTCTGCACGTCCGCCGGCGGTAGCTGCGAATCGGCGACGGCCGAAGTCGGCGCAAGCAGCTCCGCTCCGGAGATGGGCGCGGCGCTCCGCGATATCCGCAAGTCGTTGATCGAGGGGAGCAAGACAAGAGGAGCATCTGCTTGACCCACACCGATCCTGTCGAGGTAGTCCGGTAGCTGGATCAGCGCGAGCATGAGCGCTTCGGACGCGTCAATGGTGTTGGAAACGGACTGCGTTACCAAACCTTCGCACAACCTCTCCATCTCTTCGGCGAGTAGCGCGGGTGCTCTCAACTGCAACGCGGAAAGAACTCCGCGTACCTCCCCGAGTGCTTTTACTGCTTCATCGAGACGGGATTGTTCGGGGTCGCTACCGTTTTCGACGTAGTCCTCAAACCGGCTGCGCACCCGCTGCAGGTTGGCAACGATCTCTTCCTTGACCCACTTCAGACCGCCCGTGGCGTTGGTATCGGCCATAACGTCAGATACTCATTGAGTGGCACTGCGGTCAAGGCAGACGAAAGCCTGAAACCGATTGCTGCAGCTCCACCGCCAGCTCTGCCAGGGTCTCGACCGATTCCGCAGTGCTGCGGGTACCATCGGCGTTGCGCTTAGTGATCTCCTGGATAGCGGTTACCGTCGAGTTGATCTTTCCCGCCTCCCGAGACTGGCCCTGCGCCGAGTCGGCGATGCGACGGGTCATATCGGCGATATAATTAGAAACGTTTTCTATCTCCCGCAACGCGTCGCCTGCATTCTCGGCCAGGGTTGCGCCTTCTACCACACCGGTGGTGCTCGCTTCCATCGAGCTGACCGCTTCGTTGGTATCGGCCTGGATGGTACGCACCAAGGCCTCGATCTGCTTGGTCGCATTGCTGGAACGCTCCGCCAATCCTTGCACTTCGTCCGCCACGACCGCAAAACCGCGACCTGCCTCGCCTGCCTGGGCCGCCTGCATGGCCGCGTTCAGGGCAAGTATGTTGGTCTGATCTGCGATGTCGTCGATGAGCTCCACAATTTCGCCGATCTCCTGAGAGCTTTCGCCCAAGCGCTTGATCCGTTTCGAGGTTTCCTGGATCTGCTCACGGATCGAATCCATACCCGCGATGGTGTCACGTACTGTCTGGGCGCCGCGGCCCGCAACCTCCACCGAGCGGGACGCTACCTCTGCCGACTCGGCTGCGTTGTTCGCCACCTCGTCGATAGCTTGGGTCAGGGTCTTGATGGCACCGGTCGCGTTGGTGATCTGTTGTGTCTGCAGATTGCTCGCCTCCGCCAGCTCGAGAGTGGTTTTGCGGGTGTCCTGAGCCGAGGTGGTGACCCTTTCGGCAGTATCGTTGATCGTCGTAACCAAGCTGCGCAAGGCATCTACCGCATAATTTATAGAGTCGGCGATTGCACCGGTGATGTCCTCCGTCACGGTTGCCTCTACTGTGAGATCGCCGTCGGCGAGATCTCCCATCTCGTCGAGAAGCCGCAGTATGGATTGCTGATTCGCCTCATTCACGGCCTTGGACTCGGCCTCTCGCCGGCGGGCATCGATAAGCAGCTGGATGCCTAGCAATACCAGAAACAGGATTGCCAATACCACGAACACCAGCACCGTTGGCATACCGATGGTAAAGGGTCCAACGTGCATGCGCCCCGGGGTTTGGCGGTAGGCCTGAACGAGAGCATCCAACGCGTCACCAAGCTTGGCGCCGGCTGGAGCCACACGCACGACATTGCGCAAGGAGGGCGCCACTTCCGGCATCATGCCGACTAAATCGCCCACGCCGGCGTGCGCTTTTTTGAAAAGCAACCTGACATTTTCGAGTGCCGTGTGGACTTGTTGATCTTCGATAGGCCATAGATCCCGCTTGGAATTGCCCTCCAGAAGGTCGTCGAGGTTCAGGGCGAAATCTTCCGCGATTGCATTGCTGCGGTCGATTGCCTCGACAGCGGCTGTGTCGCCGCGCAACAGATCATCGAGGGCGCTTCCCATGCGCTCGAGCAGAGCTACCTGTTGAGATGCTACAAACACCGACGCTGCCGAGCCCCCCTTCTCGACCATCAGCTGCGCAACCTCTTCCGTCGCCTTCACAAGCTCCGGCAGCTGGGCTCGGGTAGTCTTGGCCAAGTCGTGGATCTTCGCAATCTTGTCTTCTGACGACAGCAACTGGCCGGTGATCTCCCGCGTTTCCGACCAGGCAGTTTGCACCGCGCCAAGCTGATCGCCGACTTCTTGAGGCGAAGCGGGCAAGCCCGCGCTGGGATCTCCTCCCTTCAGCTCAGCGAGCCCCCGCTCCAAAGCAGTTGTTTCCTTTTGCAAGCGCGCGAATGCCTGCCTGCCCCCAAGTGCGGCGTCCTCTGCAGCATCGGTAATCTGTGGCACCAGGGTCTGAAGCTCTACCGCTGTCAGGAGGAACTGCTCGTTGAAACGCTTCCAGCGCTCGTTCTGCAGAAAGCTTGCCAATGCGAGCGCGACGGCGATCAGGACCAGCACGCCCAGCAGGGCTACCAACGCGTTGGTCTTGCCTTTTTTCGGTCTTGTTATATTTGCCATTTGGCTCCGTCTCCTGTCGCAAAATCAAGATCTCGTTCGTGCTCACGCCAAAGGCTCTGTGCCGTTCAAACGTGCATCTGCCGTGCGGGGATGCTCGCGATTTTCAGCCCGGTACTTTGCAGCTTGTGCCGCCTCGCGATTCGACAACAGCGGTGCTTATTCAACTGACTCGTTCTGATACTCGAGGGATGGGCGCCATCCAGGCATTGGATCAGCCGCCCAATGTATCCAGCAACGCCCGTCTTCCGTGCCGACGAAATGGTCGCGCGGGTAAAAGTCTCCAGGGAACCGTTCCGAAGGGTGCTCTCACATAACCCAGCTCAAACTCCAGTGAGATTGAATTTTGGGTCCAGCGTCAATTGGCGCACGCTGAACACTGGACAAGAACGCTCGCCGAGCGTGAAGCTTCCGGCGGTGAAAGGTATGAGCGTGTTAGGCAGATCTGGTAAGTGCCGTACCTGAGATTTTACCTTGAAATGGCGAATTCCGGTAACGTCGCCGATCAAAAGCCCAACCGGAGTCCCTTCGCGTCGTACGACGAGCACCCGATTCCTGCCGCTTCGCTTTGTCGAAACACCGAGAAGAAAGGCACGCAAGTCGAACATGGGGAGCAAGGTGCCCCGATTATTTGCAATGCCGAACACCCAACCTCTGGTTCCGGGTACCAGCGTGACGTCACGCGGAACTTCCAGGATTTCACCGACTTCTTCCAGAGGCGCGAGCAGGGAAATCTCGCCGATCCGAAACAGTAAACCCGCCCAGACATCGCGCTGAGCCTCATACTGAGGAAGGCCGGCCGCATTATCCCGGCAGCGCGCTTGGAGGATGCAGAGTGCCTGGAACAACTGCTCGCCGCCGACGGCGGCCGGCGATCCACCGAGGTCGTCAGTCACCGAGTGCCGTCCTTATTCTCGCAACCAGTTCTTGTGCATCCACGGGCTTGACCAGATAGTCCAGCGCTCCTTGTCGAAGACCCCAGGTACGATCGGTCTCCTGATCCTTGGTGGTTACCATGATGACTGGGATATCCGCAGTTTGCGGATCCCGTTGCAACTGCCGCGTGGCCTGAAAACCATTCAAGACCGGCATGACGACGTCCATCAAAATAATATCCGGATGCAGGCGGCGCGCGGCGCTTACACCTTCCTCTCCGTTTTGCGCTGACTCGACACGGAAGCCTGCCTTTTCCAAAGCACCGACAAAAAGATGCGTTTCCGTCGGCGAGTCGTCGACGACCAACACCGTTCCCCGCGGCGCGGTAGCTGTTTCGGAATCCGGTTGAGCATCGCCGAATTTTTGAAAAATACGTTTCATCGCTAAATAAAGCTGGGTCTTGGATAATCCAATGGGCAATCAAGCCCTTTAGGCCGCTCGCAACGCATAGCGGCGAATGGCATCCAACAATTCGTCTTTGCTGAAAGGCTTGGTCAGATATTGCTCCGCCCCCACCATTCTTCCTTTGGCCCGGTCGAACAGGCCGTCCTTGCTCGACAACATAATGATGGGCGTATGGCGCAACGTCTTATTGTTCTTGATGAGGGCGCAGGTTTGATAGCCGTCGAGGCGCGGCATCATTATATCGATGAAGATCAGATCGGGCCGGTCATCGACGACTTTGCCCAACGCCTCGAAGCCGTCCGAGGCTGTGATCACCGCGCAACCGGCCTTCGTCAACAGGGTTGCGGCCGTTCGACAGATCGTTTTGCTGTCGTCGATGATCAGAACCTTGATGCCTTTCAGGTCCAGATTGTTATTACCGTTGGTCATGGGATTTGCGCTATTTTCTCCTGTGCCCCGAGCCGTTACTTCTACCTAGGGTCGCTGTCGTCAGCCACCCAAACTCGCACGTTCGCATTCCGCCACTGACGGTAGAAGGGCTTTTCAACGGGATAGCCAACGGCAAGCGGGCCGTTGCGTGTCGGTCGGGATCGACCGCGCGCCGTGCCGTCGCAGTATAAGGACCAAGCGCTTTGCATCCGAAGAGTCCCATTTGCCCGATTGACGCCTCTTCTCGGTCAGATCCATGGCCAACTGTAGGACACATGGTCTTTTCTACCAATACCGGTTAAGCGTCGAGCTGCCGGAGAAGCTCGTCCCGGGCGCCTTCATTTCGAGGAGGTCCGATGAGCTCGTTAAAGGGGT
>Ga0316593_10000066_pt1 | contig 12417 bp, 13 predicted proteins | sample S5NA_3_FD_204564 | JGI IMG/M metagenome (GOLD analysis project Ga0316593, IMG submission 204564) | Metatranscriptome of rhizosphere microbial communities from salt marsh grasses in Alabama, United States - S5-7_160517rA (Metagenome... | ecosystem: Host-associated > Plants > Roots > Rhizosphere ... | reverse complement strand
CGAAGCGAGACGGTTAAAACAGCGCAAGTTTTAAACACAGTCTTAATATATGCACGGCGATCCCTAGCCACATATCACTTTAGGGATATAGGGAAATAATAGGACTAGCCCTTATGGTCACTTTCCACACTGCACTGCGTTTCATAGAATCCGCACTGATGCTTAAAGCACAGAACCGCGTAGACCTAGACCTGTGCGTTCCACGTGGAAATCGTGAAAAGTTTTAAGAGTTTAAGACAGCGCAGAATACAAACAGTATCGAGGTGTACCAACACCTTTTTTTATTGAAAGTTTTTTGAAGTACGTTTTACAAGGTTTATTTTTAGGTTACTTTTGAATTCGAGTTCAAACGAGGAGAAAAGGGCAATGGCACAAACACCGAAGAATCCCGAAAAACACAGCAGTTATCTACCGAAGGAAAAGACATCCACCAAACCATTCCACAGCACACCAATGTTGGATGAGTTGGAGTCCGGCCCATGGCCTAGCTTCGTTACCGGCTTAAAACGCCTGGCGATGGACAATAATATGATGGTCGACTTACTCGGCCAGCTGGAACACTCTTACAAAACCCGATTGGGTTATTGGAAAGGCGGTACTGTAAGTGTATTTGGTTATGGTGGTGGCATCATTCCCCGCTTCACCGAGCTGATGGGCGACGACGGCAAAGCGATGTTTCCCGAATCCAAAGAATTTCACACCTTGCGCGTACAACCCCCTGCTGGCAACCATTACACTACCGGCATGTTGCGTCAGCTATCCAATTCCTGGAACAAATACGGTTCCGGTCTGATCGCATTCCACGGCCAAACCGGCAACATTATGTTCATTGGTACTACCACCGCGAACACTCAGCACTTTTTTGATGAAATCAACGAATACGGTTGGGACCTTGGCGGCGCTGGCCCTTGTGTGCGTACCGGCATGTCTTGTGTGGGTGCAGCACGTTGCGAACAGTCTTGCGCCAACGAGCAAAAAATCCATCGTCTGCTGGTAAACAACTTCCTAGACGATATGCACCGCCCCGCCCTACCTTACAAATTCAAATTCAAAGTCTCCGGCTGCCCCAATGACTGCATGAACTCCATCCAACGTTCCGACTTTTCCGTGATCGGTACGTGGCGCGATGACATGCAAGTGGACCAGGAAGAAGTGAAAAAATTCGTGGCGACAAAAGGTCGTAAATACGTTATCGATAGCGTTGTCAGCATGTGCCCCACTAATGCACTTTCTTTAAATGACGACGATACGCTGGATGTGGACAACCGCAACTGCGTACGCTGCATGCACTGCCTGAACGTCATGACCAAGGCATTGTCTCCCGGTAAAGACAAAGGCGTTACTATTCTGATCGGCGGCAAACGTACCTTGAAGATCGGCGACACCATGGGCACCGTGGTAATTCCTTTCATGAAACTGGAAACCGAAGAAGATTACGAACGCTTGGTTGAGCTCTCCGAAGAAATCATCGATTTCTGGGCGGAAAACGCACTGGAGCATGAGCGCTGCGGTGAAACCATTGATCGTATCGGCCTGGTGAACTTCTTAGAAGGTATTGGCTTAGACGTTGATCCCAACATGATCAACAACCCACGTATCAGTAACTATGTTCGCATGGATACCTGGGAAGAAGAAGCGGCCAAATGGAAAGAGCGTAAAGCCGCCAGCTAACAGTCCAAACGGTTTCGCCATGCCTCTCGCCACAGAGAGAAAAACATGGCGAAACCCGTCTTGCCTGAATTTGATAAACATTCTTACCTTGGAGGTTAAAAACTAATGAGCGAGCAGGCGCAACCAAGATTTCCCATTGAGAGCGGTGTTCCGGATGCTTTCCAATACATGCATCCGACTATGATTAAAAATTACGGTAACTGGAAATATCATGAGCGGCCACGTCCCGGTGTGTTGCACCACGTTGCCCACAGTGGCGATGAAATCTGGACCGTTCGTATCGGAACCCAACGCCAGTTAGGCCCTTACGAAATCAACTTATTGTGCGATATCATCGACAACTATGCTGACGGCTACGTGCGTTTTACTATCCGCAGCAACATGGAAATCATGGTCGACAAAGAAGAAAAAGTCGAGCCACTACTCCAAGCATTATCGGACGCCGGCTATCCCATCGGCGGCACCGGTAACTCGGTAACCATGATTTCCCACACCCAGGGTTGGTTGCACTGCGACATCCCCGGCACTGACGCCTCCGGTGTGGTTAAAGCCTTAATGGACGAATTGCACGACGAATACGTTACTGAAACTATGCCCAACCGGGTTCACATCACCACTTCTTGCTGCCAAATCAACTGCGGCGGTCAAGGTGATATCGCTATCAACGTGCAACACACCAAACCGCCGAAGATCAACCATGACTTGGTGGCCAACGTATGCGAACGTCCATCCGTAGTGGCGCGTTGCCCGGTGGCAGCCATTCGCCCGGCCATGGTCAACGGCAAACCCAGTCTGGAAGTGGATGAGAAAAAATGCATTTGTTGCGGCGCGTGTTTCCCACCATGCCCTCCCATGCAAATCAACGATCCAGAGCACACTAAGCTGGCTATCTGGGTGGGTGGCAAACACTCTAATGCCCGCTCCAAACCCATGTTCCACAAACTGGTCGCCGCAGGTGTACCCAACAATCCCCCTCGCTGGCCCGAAGTAGCTGCCATCGTTAAGAACATCTTACGCGTTTATAAAGAAGACGCTAAAGGTTGGGAACGCATCGGTGACTGGGTTGAGCGTATCGGTTGGCCGCGTTTCTTTGAATTGACCGAGTTGCCATTCACCAAGTTCCATATCGACAACTGGCGCGGCGCTCGTCACATGTTGAATGCATCTACGCATATTCGCTTCTAATCAACCAACTGAGAGAGGGGAAAAGAAGTGAAATTGAGCGTACAAATCAACGAGGGGCCGTATACCCATGCGGCCTCTGACACAGCTTATCAATTTACCAAAGCCGCGCTGGAAAAAGGCCACGAGATTTTTCGCGTGTTCTTTTACCATGACGGCGTGAACAACGGCACTCGTTTTACCACGCCACCTCAGGACGACCGCAATTTAGTGAACCTGTGGTCTGAGTTGGCGGCCAAACACAACCTGGACTTGGTTGTGTGTGTAGCGGCGGCTCAACGCCGGGGGATTGTTGACCCGGATGAGGCTAAACGCAATGGTAAAGACGGTGACAACATCGCGCCCGGCTTTCGCATTTCTGGCTTAGGTCAGCTGATCGAAGCCGGAATTCAAAGCGAACGGCTGGTCGTGTTCGGCGACTAATTTTGGTAAAGGGGCAAGCGAATGTCAGAAACGAAAAGATTTCTTTATGTAAATAGAAAAGCACCCTACGGAACGATTTACGCCTTAGAGTCTTTGGAAGTGGTTCTAATCGGCGCCGCCTTCGAACAGGATGTGGCGTTGGCTTTCGTCGACGACGGTGTGTTTCAACTAACCAAAGGTCAAGACACTACAGGTATTGGTGTGAAGAACTTCTCACCCACGTACAAAGCCTTGGGTGATTACGACGTAAACAAAATTTACGTTGAAAAAGAGTCACTGGAAGCACGCGGCTTGACCGTGGACGATCTCATGCCTCTGAAATACGAAGACGAAGACGACGACTGGGCGGAAAAAGACTCCATCCATGTGGTCAGCTCCCAAGAGCTTTCAGAGATCATTGATCAAAGCGATATCGTCTTAAGTTTCTAAGGAAAGAGTTTCTAAGCAAGAGTTTCTAAGTGAGGTGAACCATGGCTATGTTACATACTGTTAATAAATCACCCACAGACCGCAATACTCTGGAAAGTTGTATTCGTCTGGCGAAAAAAGGTGGTTCCGTATTGTTGATCGAAGACGGCGTGTACGGCGCAATCAAAGGTGCCGCGAAAGCCGGCGTAGTAGGCAATGCAATGAGCGGTTTATCGTTCTATGTATTAGGTCCGGATTTGAAAGCCCGCGGCATCAGCGAGGATAAGTTAATCGACGGCATTAAAATCGTCGATTACAACGGGTTTGTGGATTTAGTCACTGAACATGACACAACTCAATCTTGGCTTTAACTCCAAGTAATAAAATATTCGTTAATTCGATTTTTCATTATCAACTTACTCAATTTACAAAATAGGAGAGTGCAATATGGCCCTAGATGTCGGCGGTAAATCCATCGAAACTGATGAAGAAGGATATCTCGTTAATCGTGACGACTGGACTGATGATGTCGCTAAAGCTATCGCGGTAGCGGAAGGTTTGGACATGACCGACAATCACTGGGAAGTGGTTAACTTCCTGCGTGAATACTATGAAGAGTATCAAATTGCTCCCGCCGTACGCGTATTGACTAAAGCCATCGGTAAAAAGCTGGGTAAGGACAAAGGCAACAGCAAATACTTGTACGAATTGTTCCCTTACGGCCCGGCCAAGCAAGCTTGTAAGATCGCCGGATTGCCTAAGCCAACTGGCTGCGTGTAATTTAAAGCTCAAAAATAATAAACCGCTGGGTAATCGCTGCGCGATTGCCCAGCAAAAAACAACGAAACGTAACTTTTTAAGGTCCCGTAATGACGCTAACGGTGTTGTACGCAATATTATTTTATGCAGCTGCGATTTTATTTATCGGGGGAATCGCCCGTAAAATCTATATTTACGCGAAAACACCCGCGCCGCTGAAGATTCCCACTACCCCCGCGCCATTAACCAAACCCGGTGTCGCGTGGCGAATTATCAAAGAAATCACCGTATTCCAAAGTCTGTTCAAATCCAACAAGTGGATTTGGATTTTCGGTTGGCTGTTTCATTTCGGTTTATTACTGGTATTACTCAGACATCTGCGTTATTTCATCGAGCCGACCTGGTTCTGGATCGATTTGATTCAACCTTTCGGAAAATACGGCTCCATTGCCATGGTCGTAGGCTTATTCGGCCTGTGGGCAAGACGATTCTTGGTGGATCGGGTTCGGTATATTTCCAGCCCCTCCGATCATTTGATGTTGCTACTTTTAATCAGCATCGGCCTAACCGGCATGTTGATGACGTTTTTTATTCCCATCAATATCGTGGCAGTAAAAGGTTTTATTATGGGCTTGATGACATTTGATTTGCAGCCCTTACCCGGAAACGCCGTGTTATTGATTCATTTGGCGCTGGTAATTGCGTTATTGGTGGTATTCCCCATCAGTAAATTGCTGCACGCGCCGGGTTTGTTTTTCGCTCCCACTCGCAACCAACGGGATAACCCACGCGAACAGCGGCATGTACAAGGCTGGTCGGCGGAAGGCTAACAGCAAACCAAAGCAATAAATCGAATCTTCGAACAGGATTTAGAACCAGAGGTATAACATGGCGAAGGAAACGGTAACAGCTCCAAAATACCGCGAGTTCCGGGAAATTCCGGTCATCGTCGAAGGGGCGATGGCGAACAGCAAGCCTTATGCGGCCAAACCGGCTCACCAGGAAAGCGTTGGATTTCCCGGCGAATTGGTAGACAACTGGCAAGACGTGGCCGTAAAAAAACTTGGCGAGTTGGTCAGCGGGTCCCGCGCCTTGCAAGTATTTCTCGACACCTGCGTCAAATGCGGCGCTTGCACCGACAAATGCCACTATTACATTGGTACTCAAGACCCTAATAACATGCCAGTGGCGCGCCAGGACTTACTGCGCAAAGTTTACCGCCGCCATTACACCTTTGCCGGGAAATATTTCCCCAAATTAGTTGGTGCGCTGGATTTTACCGAAGAAGTGCGCGACCTGTGGTATAGCTACTTTCACCAGTGCTCCCAATGCCGGCGCTGCTCGGTATTTTGCCCATATGGCATCGATACCGCGGAAATTTCCATGGCAGGCCGCGAAGTATTGGACTCCATTGGCGTGGGCCAAAAATATTGTAATGAGATCCTGGGTAAGGTTCACAAGATTGGCAATAACCTGGGACTGCCCGAACCCGCGTTGGTTGACACCTTGGAAGGTTTGGAAGAAGACCTGGAAGACGATACTGGGCATAAAATCCGCGTTCCTGTGGATGAAAAAGGCGCCGAGGTGTTGTTAATCACGCCCTCAGCAGACTTTTTTGCCGAACCACACATCGATGGTTTGATGGGTTACGCCAAAGTCTTTCATCAGGCGGGCATCAGTTGGACGTTGAGTTCTTACGCCTCGGAAGCCGCCAACTTTTCCATGTTTATCGGCAGCCACGAAAACTTGAAAAAAGCGGCCATGCGAATTCGCGAAGCGGCTTTAGAGTTAGGCGTCAAACGCATCGTCGTGGGTGAATGTGGTCATGCCTGGCGCGTGGCGTACAGCTTCTGGAACACCTTAATTGGCCCGTTCGATTTTCTGGACAAAGCTTATCCATCACCTTCGCATATTTGCGAAGTGACTTATGGCTTGCTGCAAAAAGGCGCCATTAAACTGGACAAAGAAGCCAATGACCACCGGATTATCACCTTCCACGATTCGTGCAACGTATCCCGCGCCTCACGCATGGGTAACATGCCCGGTGGCCAGTTCGTTATCCCCAGGGCTCTGTTAAAAGCGGCGGCAAATAATTTTTATGACATGGCGCCGGAAACCATTCACGAAAACACTTTCTGTTGCGGCGGCGGTGGCGGCCTGCTGACGGACGAACTGATGGATTTGCGGGTAAAAGGCGCTTTACCCCGAATGGAAGCTCTGGCAGAGGTAGTGGAAAAATACGACGTCAACACATTGGTGGCGATTTGCGCCATTTGCAAAACCCAATTTGCCAAAGTATTACCGTATTACAAATTTCCCATGGATATGATCACCAGCTTGCATCAAGTGGTGGGCGACGCGATCGTCCTGGGCGGAAATCATTAACGATTTACATTGTACTTTTTAATACTTTTCACAACTAAAGTTTGGATGCGTTCAGATTGCATGCATAGTGACAGGAGATAAACGATATGGCGACCCCTGCAGATAAAGTTAAACAAGAGCATACTTTTCGTAAGTACAAGGATCACGAAAATCCAGATGCTATGCCCCTAAAAGAAAAAATCTTCGAGGCGGACCATAGTCATAAATGTCCCACTTACATCCATCAAACACCGCCTTGCCAAGGCTCTTGCCCTTCCGGTGAAGATATCCGCGGCTGGTTGAACATCGTCCGCGGCATTGAAAAGCCCAGTGGCGAAATGACTTGGAAGGAATACGCGTTTCGCCGTTCCACCGACGCCAATCCTTTTCCGTCCATCATGGGCCGGGTCTGCCCCGCTCCCTGCGAAGACGGTTGTAATCGCAATGAAGTGGAAGACCACGTCGGCATTAATGCCGTCGAACAATTCATCGGCGACAACGCGTTAAGTGAAGGTTATAAATTCTCCGCCGGCGCTGACACCGGCAAAAGCGTCGGTATTATCGGCGGCGGGCCTTGTGGCTTGGCCGCGGCCTATCAGCTGCGTCGAATGGGTCATGCTGTTACTGTTTACGAAGCCCAAAAAGAACTGGGCGGTATGATGATGTACGGCATTCCGGGTTATCGTACGCCTCGTGATGTACTGCATGGTGAGATGAATCGAATTGTGGACATGGGTGTGGAAGTCAAAACCAGTACCCGAGTTGGCAAAGACATCTCCATTGACGAGTTAGAGAAAAAACACGATGCCGTGTTATTCGCCATTGGCGCGCAAAGCGGCCGGCTGCTGCCTATTCCCGGTGGTGACCAATCTTCCAATTGTATTTCCGGCGTTGCCTTTCTGGAAGCGTTCAACCAGGGTCGTTTAAAAGCCGTGACCGGCAAAGTCGTCGTCGTTGGCGGTGGTGACACCTCCATCGACGTGGTTTCGGTGGCCCGTCGTTTGGGTAATATCAGCAACATTGCCGAGAAAGACCGGCCTGAAAATATTGTTCTGGGTCACACCGCTCACGACGTGGCGGACATCGCCCACAAAGAAGGCGCGGACGTGACGTTGATTTCACGTCAACCCATTGAAGGCATGAACGCCGCCAAACACGAAATCGATGACGCCCTGCGCGAAGGGGTGCAAATCCAAGGTTCACTAAATCCAGTGGAAGTCGTATTGGGTGAGAACGGCCGCGCCAAGGCGCTGCGCGTTGCCAAGCTTTCCTACGAAAGTGGCAAGCCGGAAACAATTCCCGGTTCTGAATACGACATTGAAGCTGATCTGATTGTATCGGCCATTGGCCAAAGCGGTGATTTTACCGGCATGGAAGAGTTCAACAATGGTAAAGGCCTGATCGATGCGGACAAACACTTTCAAGTTCCCAACAAACCCGGTTTCTTTGTGGCCGGTGATATTGTGCGCCCCCATTTGTTGACCACCGTCATCGGTCAGGCTTCGGTCGTAGCGGACACTATTGATCATTATATTAAACATCAAGAACTGGCCAAGCGCCCGAAAGTGGACGTTCACCATTTTGATTTGTTGAGCAAACTGCACGAAGCCGGTCTGGATCCGGAAAAATTCAATCCCGAAGGCGACGCTAAAACCCGTGGGATTGACCGGGGCTTGCGCGGCACCAATGACGCGGAATTCGCCATTCACAATTACGAAGACCGCTCTAAACACCAAATCATTCCGGCGGATGAATTGTTTTTAGGTCACTTCAAATATGAACCACGCTACAAGCGCCAGGAGTCCGTGCCCAGCGCCGAGGAAGTGCTTGGCCATTTTGAAGAGCGCGTTCAAGGCTTGCCAGAAGAAGAAGTGGTGGCCGAAGCCAAGCGTTGCATGAGCTGCGGCATGTGCTTCGAATGCGACAACTGCGTAATCTTCTGCCCGCAAGACGCCGTATACAAAGTCAACAAGGACATCCACACTATGGGCCGTTATGTGGATACGTATTACGACCGTTGCATCGGTTGCCATATTTGTGCGGATGTTTGTCCCACTGGTTATATCAAAATGGGACTAGGTGAGTAATCCGTCAATCAGATGCGAAAAGGTGGCGCAGCAATGAGTAAGTCGACTACAAGTCCAGCGACAAATCGGCGGGTATTTTACGCCGGTGAATCCCGGTTTTGGTATCGCCTGGCCTATATGACGATCATTATGGGTATTTTGTCAGCTGTAACGGCTTACGCCGCTGCGCCCTACCCCGATGTGCCTAAGGGAAAAGGCGATCAATGCGTGGAAGACACCGAGTTTATGAGGGCCAACCACATGGAGTTGTTACTCCACCAACGCGACGAAACCATGCATCGTGGCATTCGCACTAAAAAACACAGCTTGAAAAACTGTATTGAATGCCATGTGGTCACCGACGAGAATAATCAGCCGGTCAGCGCGGCCAGTCCCAAACACTTTTGCCGGGTGTGCCATGATTACGCATCGGTGAGCATTGATTGTTTTCAGTGTCATGCCTCAAAACCGCGTAATAAAGGTGCTAACTAATGAGTGAGCAAACCAGCAAGGTCAACGAATACCGTCGGAAATTTTTTGGCAAAGCCGCGGCTACCGCCGCTATGGTCGGCTTAGCACCGGGAGTATTTTTACACACCATCGCCCGGGCAAAACCTGCCGACGAACCGGTGAGCAGCGAGGTACGTTGGGGTCTGCTTATCGATGCCAATAAATGTGCCGACGGCTGCAGTGAGTGCACAAAAGCCTGCAACGATGAAAACGGCTTAACCGGATTCGGCCGACCGGAAACAGACGCACAATGGATACGCAAAGTCACTTTGAAAGACAAACGCACCCAGCACGTGACCAATCTTCCCTTGATGTGCCAGCATTGCGCCAATCCGCCCTGCGTGGATGTGTGCCCCACAGGCGCTTCCTTCAAGCGGGCCGACGGTATTGTGTTGGTGGACAAACACATATGTATCGGCTGCCGTTATTGCATGATGGCTTGCCCCTACAAGGCTCGCTCCTTCGTGCATGAAACCTTGACCGATCAAGTACCCGATGTACCACGCGGCAAAGGTACCGTGGAGAGTTGCACCTTGTGCGTTCACAGGGTTGATCGCGGTGATATACCCGCCTGCGTGGAAGCGTGCGCGGCCTCGGATAACGGTGCCATGTTATTTGGTAATTTAAACGACCCTAACAGCGACATCTCTAAGCGTCTTGCATCAGAAGCCAGTACGCAAATCCGGGGGGATTTAGAGTTGGATCTGGGTGTTCGTTATCAAAACATATAGTAAACATATAACAGAAAAAGTCATCTCCACGCTGTGACCGGTGTGGATTAAAAAGGTGAGACAAATATGGCAAAAAAACTAGCATTAAGAGCAATCCAGGGAAACAGTGGCGGTTACTATTCCTTAATGGCTGTTTTAGGGGCGCTGATAGCGCTGGGATTGGGTGCCGCTTACTATATGGAACACCAAGGCCATCATGTTACCGGCATGACCAATCAAATTGTCTGGGGTATGCCTCATGTGTTCGCCGTATTTCTGATTGTTGCCGCCTCCGGCGCGCTCAATGTGGCGTCTATCTCCTCCGTATTTAATAAATCCCTCTACAAACCCCTTGCCCCGTTATCGGGTTTGCTGGCGGCGGCGTTATTAATCGGCGGCTTGACGATCTTAGTGCTGGATTTGGGCCGGCCGGACCGGTTGATTGTCGCCATGACGTATTACAACTTCAAGTCCATTTTTGCCTGGAATATTTTCCTATACACAGGATTTCTCGCCATTGTCGTGGTGTATTTGTGGATGATGTTGGAAAAACGCTTTAACAAACACAGCAGCCAGGTCGGTTTTGTCGCCTTCGTGTGGCGCTTAATTCTCACCACCGGTACCGGTTCGATCTTCGGATTTCTGGTGGCCCGCCAATATTACGATGCCGCGATTATGGCGCCGTTGTTTATTTTGATGTCGTTTGCCTTTGGCCTGGCAATCTTCAACATTGTGGTAGCTGTCGCCTACAAAGGCACGCAACGGCCGCTAGGCGATGTGTTGGTGGAACGACTGCGTAAACTGTTAGGGATTTTTGTGGCGTCCGTGTTGTTTTTTGCGGCCATATTCCACATCACCAATCTTTACGCCACCGAACATCACGGTGTGGAAGGCTTCATTCTCGACGGTAATAATGTGTACACAGGCCTGTTCTGGGTGGGCTTTATCCTGTTCGGCAGTATTATTCCATTGGTGTTGTGTTTAGCGCCCGGCTTTAAAAAGTCCCTAGGCGCTGTACTGACCGCTTCCGCCATGGTCATCGCCGGCGGTTTATCGCAAATGTACATCATCATAATTGGCGGCCAAGCTTACCCTCTGGAGTTATTCCCCGGCAAAGAAGTCAGCAGCAGTTTTTTTGACGGCGTGGTCAATCAATACGCTCCCAGCTTACCCGAGGTCGCACTGGGTTTAGGGGGCACTGCGCTGGCATTATTCATCGTTGGTTTTGCCGTTAAAGTGTTGGGATTTTTACCGGAAAGCTTGGCCAATTCCGAGATCGATCCGCATTTCGGCGCTGGTGAAGCTGAAGGCGAGGAAGCCACTGGCGCGGCCAGCGCATAATACATAGCTTTATATACCAATGGATATTCTGTTCCAAGACATTCACCGCTCAGCCTATGTCATTGCGTGACCCGGGAACGCATGATGGGTCATTTCTTAATATCCGCAGCCCACAAGTCATCGGGCAAAACCACCATCAGCATCGGTTTGTGTGCGGCCTTAAGGCACAAGAATTATACGGTTCAAGCTTTTAAAAAAGGTCCCGATTACATCGACCCCATGTGGTTGAGCAAAGCCACCGGCAGACCTTGTTACAACCTGGACTTTTACACCATGGAGAGGCAAGAGATCCTCGATACTTTTAGCCGTGGATACGAAGCCCAAATCAGCCTCATCGAGGGCAACAAAGGCTTGTACGACGGCCTGGACTTGGACGGCAGTAACAGCAATGCCGCTCTCGCCCAGTTGTTACAAGCCCCCGTGGTACTGGTCATCGATGCTCAGGGCATGACTCGTGGCATTGCACCACTGATTCTCGGCTATCAGGCGTTTGAACCCAACCTCAATATCGCCGGCGTCATACTCAACAAATTGGGCGGCAGCCGCCATGAAAGCAAATTGCGCGCGGTCATCGAACACTACACTTCGGTGCCAGTCATCGGAGCAGTCCACCGCAACGCTAAATTAAAAATTTTGGAACGTCATTTGGGTCTGATCCCCAGCAACGAAGTCAGCGCGGCGGAAAACCATATAGAAGTGGTCGGCAATTTGATTGCGCAGCAAGTGGACCTTGACAAGCTGGCTGTTATCGCCGATCAAGCGACGCTTCCCATATCACCAACTGCGCCACCCAGTATTACACTATCATCCAATGTGCGAATCGGCATCGCCATGGATGCCGCGTTTGGCTTTTATTATCCTGATGACCTCGAAGCCATGCAGCAGTACGGCGCTGAACTGGTTAGCATAGACAGTTTGCACGACGCCACGCTCCCCGATGTCGACGGCCTTTTTATTGGGGGAGGTTTCCCTGAAACACAAAT
>Ga0316593_10000065_pt1 | contig 12441 bp, 7 predicted proteins | sample S5NA_3_FD_204564 | JGI IMG/M metagenome (GOLD analysis project Ga0316593, IMG submission 204564) | Metatranscriptome of rhizosphere microbial communities from salt marsh grasses in Alabama, United States - S5-7_160517rA (Metagenome... | ecosystem: Host-associated > Plants > Roots > Rhizosphere ... | reverse complement strand
GCCTACCCTGTTCCAGACCCCGTTCCTCGGCCGACAGACAGCTGCTGTATGCACGACATCGCAATCGAACTGCTCATCATTGGAAACAATCCGTCCGAAGTCGAAGGTTATCTGAACGCCTTGCGAAACTCGGGTATTGCCGTACATGCCCATCACATTTCCCACGACAGAAAAGCCTTCACGACCGCTCTCAAAGATCCGCTCGACCTGATCCTTTACACCGACGAAAGCGGCCAAATCGGTCTTTCGGAAATCCTCAGTACGACCCAGGAGCAGGGCCAGAACATACCTGTTATCGTCTTGGCCGATGCCTACGACAGCAAGACCAAGCACAACGCCATGAACCAAGGGGCCTGCGATCTGTTGGAACGCAAGGAAAGTCAGCTGTTGGTCTCCGTAATCAAAAGGGAGATCAAACACGTGGTCGAGATGCGGGATTATGCAACCGTCGCAAACAAACTGGCCGAAACCGAAGAACGCTGCAATCTGCTTTCAGAAAGCTCCCGCGACGCCATCGCCTACATCCATCAGGGTATGCATGTCAGGGCCAACAGTGTCTATCTGCAACTCTTCGGCATGTCCCAACAGGATGACATCGAAGGGCTACCTATCCTCGACATGATCGCGTCGAGCGAGCATGGCAGATTCAAGAAAGTCTTACGCCGTCTGATCTCGGGGAAAGACGAGGAATCCAAGACAGACACTACCTGTGTACGTTCGGACGGCACGGAATTCACCGCAGAATTGAGCTTCCTGCCCGCTGTCATTGAAGGCGAGCCCTGCACCCAGGTGATCATCCACAACAAGTCCCCAAGTCGGGAAATTGAGGAAAAACTGCACATTCTCAGTACCCGGGACATTCATACGGGACTTTACAACAGACAGTATTTTCTTAATACCCTGGAAGATATCTGCAAGACGACCAAACAGAAAGACAATGATTTGGTGTTGTTCTATATCACCATGGATAATTTCAAGGAGATCAGGGACAGCGGAGGCATGCAGGCGGCTGATTCGATCATCAGTGAATTGGCCGCCTTATTGCCGCAGATCGCAGACAAAGATGATCTATTGGCCAGGTTCAGTGACCACACTTTTACTTTTTTGACCCACCTCCGGGAAAAAGTCGCTGTCATCGCTCTGGCGGAGAAAATATGCAGTCTGACCAAGGAACATGACTACGACGATATTCATCTCCTCAGCCAGCCGACCTGCAGCATCGGTATAGCGCGTTACTCTCCTGTTCCGGGTGGGGCTCACGACTTCATCAATCGAGCTTACCAGGCCTGGGACAAGGCGAGTTCGGAAGGGGTAAGTCAGATATACCTGAGTTCAGACCCGACAGCCAAACCCCGGAGTACCAGCCAAACCGATGCAACCGAAGATCTGGAACATTTACTCTCTCATGCCCTGGAGAATGATCAGTTCCGTCTGGTCTATCAACCCGTTGTGAGCCTGCACGGTGATACACGGGAAAACTATGCGGTGTTGCTACGTCTGCTCGGAAACAATCAGAAAGAAATTCATCCTGATCAGTTTCTTACCCAGGCAGAAGCCTTGGGCAAGATGCCGGAAGTGGACCGCTGGGTGATACGCAAAGGGATCGCCGAACTCACCAAACATCGCCGGATGGGCCACAAGGTGAATTTCTTCATCAATGTCTCGGGACCCTCGCTGGATGATGAAATGTTGCTTCTGTGGATCTGCGATTGCCTGCGTGAATTCGAAGCCAAAGGCTCTTGGCTGGTATTTCAGATCAAAGACATTGATGCAAGGAGCCGGGTCCAGGATCTGCACAAGCTATTGGAAGGTCTGAAAAAAATTAAATGCAAAATCTCCATCGACCATTTCGGGCTGGCACCGAAACCCGATGCATTACTGCATAAGCTGCCCATTGATTACGTTCAGTTCGACCAGCAGTTGGTCGAGGGTCTCGCCAGCAACCAGGAAAAACAGGACAGGCTCAATGTATTGAATCGCCTGGCCCAGAAAGCGGGCAGCAAAACCATTGCCGCCGGGGTCGACGAAACAAACTCCCTGACCATTCTCTGGTCCATCGGGGTCAATTACATCCGTGGCTATTTCATCCAGGAGCCCTCGCCGAACATCAACTTCGATTTTAAAATGGAATCTTCGATCCAGTAAAAAAGCCCTGCAGTGCAACCTGTCAGGGCTTTGTCGATTTCGGATCGGATCGTGGAATTTTGCTTACCAGGGCATAAAGGAATTCCACACCGACATGGGCCTTGATACATCGTAGATGTTATGGTTCATAGATCGCATGTCATGCTGCATGTTGTAGGTCGACATGGTCATGTGTTTCATTGACTCTTCCATGGAATCCATACTGGTCAGCATCGGCTCGAGGGTGCGTACATCCTGCGCCATGGAATCCACACTCACTGCCATGGTTCTCACATTGGCCGACAATTGGCCGACGCTGTCGGTCATGGTCTGCAGATTGCTCGACATGATATTCATATTGGAATCGACACTCAAGGCCAGGAAATGCACGTCTTTGGCCAGACTGAATATCAGATAGAAACCATATGCGGCCAGTAGAATGAAAGCAAACAGAGAAGGATAGACTATTAATTCCCAGCGACGGGCGCTGGTTTCAAACGCCATAGACAGGCGGTCCATGGAGTATTGAGAGCCTTTCTTATCGTCCAGCACGATTTCTTCGGAAGGCTCTTGTGCGTCTATATCTGTTTTATCAATCATTCAACTGATAACTCTGCGGAAAACTCTGTTACATAATTGTAACAGTGAAGTCTAGCATAACTTTCTTTTATCTCAATAAAAATAATTAAAATATATTAATTGAGTAATATACTTTAATTTCTAAGAAAATGCCCATATGAAATATTTATAAAAGCTGATTCGGCATCAAAATTCACCCGCCGCTGCGCGATCCATAATATCAAGAATCTGATCTTTGATCCTTATCGCTTCGGCCTTCAATCCGACAGGAAGCGGCTTTCCCCCATAGATCATCATATCCATATTCAGCGCTGTCAGCCAGAGCTTGCCTGATTTATCCTCCACCAGGCTGATACGACAAGGCAGATAGGCCGAATAGGCATCAGAATAATCCAGCATCTTGGCGGCAGTCAAAGAGTTGCAGAACAGATAGATCTTTATGAAACGATAACTTATTCCGCTTTTTGCCTCGATATCCTTTGACAGCGGCAACTCACCGACGTTCGACAGGTTATGTTCGTTGGCCACGAACTTCATGGTCTGTTCAACATCTTCCGGAGATAAACCCTCCGCTACTGGAATTTTCCATATGCTCGCCTCCGCCATGCTCCGGGTCTCCAGGGTCTGCTTCCCCAGTTCCATGAAGACCCGGCTTGCGGGTCGAAGCTTTTGACTGTATCGCCGAACTTGAGATAAGCGAAAGTCACGAGAACAATGAACAACAATCCGATACGCGCCAGCAAATTTCTGATAAAACCCATCCAATCCTCCTGTGTTGCTTTCAGAACTGATCAACACCCACTGCCCCGTCGCGACCGGCTGACATCGCTGTAGCGGCTGAGAAAAACTCTGAACACAGGTAACGAGCAACTTGCTCCGTACCCTGTTCTAAATATCACTCATCGCTATCCAATGCGCTGAACCCCACTGCCGCCCGATAGGATCTGGTTCGAGCAGATGTTATCTAATGCATCGACATCGAGGCTGATTCACACCCACCCCGGCTCACTCTCCCAGATAGGCGGGGTAGAGCGTGGAGGTTAAGGAATAAAATTCTCTCGCACCCTTTCCCCTAGGTTCGAGTTCGAATACGGCGAGCCCTTCACTGAAAGAACGGCGAAACACCGTGCGCTGGCACAACCTCTGTTTGATGAATTTGACCCCCGCCAACGAGACCAGCGCCGCAGCCGCCTCATCCGATTCACGAATGGCATGGTGGGTATCGGCACGATTGATGAAAGCCAATAATTCGGGATCACTACCCATAACAGACTCACTCAGGAAGCGCAGGAATCGCTGGGTCGACCAGATATCCGCCTGTGACGGCGGCACTGGTATCAATACGCGATCCGCCAGACCCAGGGCTGTCTTCATCGATTCCATGTCGGCCGTACCCACGTCAACCAACACCTCGTCATATCCCTTGAGCCGTGTCTTGGTTAAAGCGGATGCATCCTTGACCAGTAAATTGGGTTCGAATCCCTCCTCCATTCTCACCTCGGCAACATCGGTGAGGGTGGCTTGGGGATCCGCATCCACGACCAAGACATTGGCTTCGGCCATCCCCAGCCACACAGCCAAGTTGAAGGCCACGGTACTCTTACCGGACCCTCCCTTCAGACTACCAATCACTGTTATCATGGAATTGCCTCGACACGGATGCTTTAGCTGTTCACATCGGGTTAGAAATTATTATTCTAGGTAGCCGTTCATCATACGTTCGTCCGCAGCGTATTGCGAGACCAGGGATCCGTTATCGTGGTGCGAAGCGACCGATTCGATTACTTGCCCTGCAAACTCTGACCCGAGCCCATTGACTGCCTTGATCTGACCATCCGGAACCGTCTGAGAACCCGCCTGTCTACGGTCGTTCATCTGCTCATATCCAGTAGAGTTGACAGGAAAGGACTTCCCCACGAATGGATAATAGGCACGGGATTCCCTTGCATCCTGTGCATACCTCAGCGATGGTAATGGAGGCCTTCCAATGGGTCGAAAAACATATCCGGCGTTTGGCTGTGACGGATCATTAGCAGCGTAAGGCATCCGCCGCTGTAAAGTTCTGTGGGCAAATTCATCACCACCGTGCATTTGATTCGGTCTGTTTCGGTCTTGCAACGGTTCAGGCCCTGGGCGATAACCAGTCAGGTGATTCCATGGTTTCCCGTTGAACGGATAGGACCTGGCGAACCGCTCATACCGGGGGCCCCCACTGCTCCTGTCCCCAGTGGCAAAAGCTGGCCGCCGTTCAGGAGCCAGGGGGCGGAAATGATAGCCATTGGCTTGAGGCAGGGGCCTGGAGACAGGCATTCTGGCGGCCATCACACCTCTGGTGTCACCCGGTAGGGGGCGAAACCTGTAATGGTGAGCGACCGAACCACCCCGCCAATGCCTTGCATAGCGATCACCCCAGGTTTGGTGGGCAAAATAGGGAGCGGGACCATACCCCATCGACCTCTGCCAACGAGGCACTGCAGCGGCATATCGGCCGGTCCAGCCACTGGCCTGTTCCCGGCCTCTCAGTGGTCGCCAGCGATAGGAGTGCATTGGAGATGCAGAACTGCGTTGCCCGACACTCGGCAGATAAGCATTGTGGGACCTTATCGGTCGAAAGCGATAACTCTGATGATCCCCATAAGGCTGCCGTCGATATGTGCCGTTGCGATTCGGCAAGTTTGGCATACGCCAATTGACTGGAGTTGGATGACTTCTGAATCGAAAATTATTTGCCTGCGATGGATGGATAAACCCATGCTCGGGATTCGGTAAATAGTAACCAGGACCCTGAAAGCTACCGATCATCGCAGAAGCCAATGGTGTAATACAGATCATCAATACGCCGCTGAACAGTCGGGCCCAAGGCATTCCAACAAACTTCACTTCATATGTCTCCCTACCAAAAAAATTTAGTATCTAAACGATTCAATGCGTTAACGACAGTTTAACGACAAATCCGCACCTGCAAAACCATCAATTTCATACGATCACCTTTGCGTTTTATCCTGTCTGAACAAAGGCTGCCAATAGGACGGGCTGTACGAATCTTGAGGCTGATTAGGATAATACGGGTATGCCTGTTGAGGACCATGATCGATAAATCTGTCGTCCGGCCGGAAATACAGCGAGTTGGCCGATCCTGGTAATCCCATCATGCTTGGACCATCATACCCTCGGAAATTGAAGCGGGTCTGCGCTCTTTTCCGATCATCCTTGTGGTTTTGCTGTTCTGTCTTTACGATCCGGGACTTTTCATCCTCGGTGAGATTTCGGAACCGATAGGCCCCGATCTGCGGGGCGATTCGATTCGTCTCTTCCAAGGGGCGATAGGTGCCTGGTGGAAATGCCATTACCGGATGGGAGGGATCAGAAATAATTTCCGAACCATCCCGAAAGGTATGGATCTGTTCTTCCGACTGATAAGAGTATTGGGCTTCGCCAGGTCGCCATTGATAACCGGGATATTGACCAGCGGCGGGTACCATGGGTTGGTATTGGTATTGAGACTGACCAAACCCTGCTTCCGTCCACCCTTGAGGAGAGAACCAAATTCCTAACCAGAGCACACCATGCAATAGAGACCTTATCTTGCTAAACACAGTCACCCCAGTGATAGCGTTCGTTTAATAGCGACAGTGCCCAGATGGAATGAACCGGCTTCAACCCCAAAACATCAAGTTTTGAGACGAATCCCTCTACGCCCTGCTTTTTTCTTCATCGGTATCGCTGGTGCAATCTCCTGCGTTCGCGGAGCCGATGCGCTTTCACTCGCCTTCGAAGAACCGTTCCCACCCTTAGCAGGACCTTTGTCCGTTTCTTTGGAACTCTTTTGACTTTGCAGAGCCGAGGGCCGTTTTTTGGGTTTGGGAGCCGTCGAACCTGGTTTGGTTGCCGAGACCCCGGGTCCCGCCTCATCCGTCTTATCGCTTACAGGCTTCACACGCTGTGGCGGGGTCTGCTTATCCCCATCATCCTTGGCTGTTTCTTGTGCCTTAGGTGCTACCTGAGGAGCAACGACTGATTCGGACTGAACCGGTACTGACTTGTCTTTGTCCACAACCGAACGCTGAGCGGTTTTCTCTACGACCACATCGGCGGATGTTTCGACGGCGGCTGCCTGGGAAACCTTGGATACCGGTGGATTCGATGTGGCGGGTGGATCACTCACACCACCGGGAGACTGGCCACCACCACCGCTCGGACCGGAGCTACCACTCGAACCGCTGGAACCACTGGCTGGTGGTGAGGCTTTAGCCGGTTTGGGCTTTTTCTTGAACAGCTGAAACAGCATCAAAAAGATGCCTCTTACCAGATAGAATAGCATGCTGATCACACCGAACAGCTTGCTCCAGACCACCATCCAGAGCGGGGTGCGCGCAGCCGCAGCAGGCTTCTCCGGCTTGGGCTGCTGAGCCTTTTTCGAACTGTCTTCCAATACCGGCACTTCAACTCCAGGCGGGGCCGTGGCCACCGCAACCTCGATCAAGTCCTTACTGGCTTTGATACAGCCCAAGGGAATGACGATCAGGGTAAGGATGGTCGAGACCATGACCCCGGAAGCGAGAGAGATCGCCATACCCTGGAATATCGGGTCGAAAAAGATCACCGATGATCCGCACACCAGCGCCAAGGCCGTGATCAGAATCGGCCGGGATCTTGTCTTACAGGCCTGAATCACCGCTTCCACCACGGAACTGCCGTGTTGGATCTCGTGGATGGAGAAATCCACCAGCAGGATCGAGTTACGCACGATGATACCCGCCAGGGCGATCCACCCGATCATGGAAGTAGCGGTGAATTCTCCACCCCAGCCCAACTTGAAAAAGATAAAATGGGCCGGGATGATACCGAGCAAGGTCAAGGGGATCGGCGCCATGATCAAGGCCGGTATACGGAAGTTACCGAATTCCCAGACCACCAGCATATAGATCAGCACCAGGGCCACCATGAAGGCCGCCCCCATATCCCGGAAGGTCTCGTAAGTAACGGTCCATTCGCCGGCCCATTCGATGGCTGAGGTCGAGTCATTTGGCGGTGGCCCCAACCAGAAGGTATCCAAGGCCACGCCGTCGGGGGTCCGATAGTTTTCCTGCTTCAGCAGATCCTGCACCTGGAACATGCCATAGACCGGCGCGGCGAGCTTGCCACCCACGTCCGCGACCACATACTCGACGTCACGCAGATCTTTGTGGTAAATGATGTCGTCTTCCAATACCTGCTCGAAACGGCCCAATTCACGCAACGGCACGGTGATGCCGGTACTTGACTGAATCGGCAGGTCGCCCAGACGGGTGATCTCGGAGCGTTCCGCCAACGGCACCTGGATCATGATGTTGACCGGCTCGTGCCCGGCCCGCTGTTTCACGTCGCCCAACGGGGAGCCGCCCAGCGCCATACCCAGATTACGGTTTATGGTATCCACCGATATGCCCCGTCGAACCGATTTCTCGGTGTCCACGGTGAAACGCCAGTACTGATAGGGATCGCGCATGTAATTGTCCACGTCCCGCAGGCTCTCGGTGCGGGAGAAGACCTCGGTCAGATCGGAGGCGACCTGGCGCCTTACCTCGGCATTGGGGCCATGCACTTCGGCCACCACGGATTGCAACACGGGTGGCCCGGGCGGCATCTCGACCACCGCATACTTCGCCCCCGTACCCTTGACGAGGGACTTCAAGTCTTCCCGGGTCTGTACCGCAATCTCGTGACTGGAGCGCTTGCGTTCACTCTTGTCCAACAATTGGACCTGCAGTTCCGCCAGCCAGGGATCCTTCCTCAGGTAGTAATGGCGCACCATACCGTTGAAATCGAAGGGTCGGGCGGTACCCGCATAGACCTGCACCGCAGTCACCTCCGGGATGTTACGGATCTTTTCCGCCATCTTGTGCGCAAGATTGGCGGTGACCGGCAGGGCGGTGCCTTCCGGCATGTCCAACACCACGGAATATTCCGGCTTATTGTCGAGGGGCAGCATCTTCACCGCCACCCATTTGAAATAGAAGAAGGAACAGGTGAACAGGAAGGTGCCCCAGAGGATCAATTTGAACAGCCTGGCCTTGGCCGGCGACTCGATCAGTGGGGTCAGGATACGCCGGTAGAGGCCCTCCAGTTTCTCCGATTCCTTGTGCTCCCGCTCACCTGCTATCTCCAGATAGCGCATCGACGGGCGCAGCCAGTGCGAGATGGTCAGATAGGGAGTGAATACGAAGGCAGCGAACAGGGAGATCATCATGGCCACAGAACCCAGTGCCGGTATCGGTTCCATGTAGGGTCCCATCATGCCGGACACGAAGCCCATGGGCAACAGAGCGGCGATTACCGTAAAGGTAGCCAGAATCGTCGGATTACCGACCTCACGCACCGCATCCACGGCGGTCAGGACATCGGTCTTGCCCTCTTCCAACCAGCGTCGATAGATGTTCTCGACCACCACGATCGCATCGTCCACCAGGATACCGATGGAAAAGATCAAGGCGAACAGACTCACCCTATCGATGGTGTAGCCCATCAACCAGGCACTGAAGATGGTCATCAGCAGCACCACCGGGATGACCAGCACCACCACGATGGCGGGACGGAAGGCACGAAATGCTGCCAGCACCAAAAGGAACACGAAGCCGGTTGCGACGAACAGTTTGAAGATCAGCTCGCTCACCTTGTCATCGGCGGACTTGCCGTAGTCCCGGGTCACACTGACTTCCACATTGTCCGGGATCTGGTTCCCCTTCAAATGATTGACGCGGGCGAGGATGGCATTGGCCACCGTGACACCGTTTGAACCCTCTTTCTTTGCAATCGCGATGGTGACGGCCGGGTAACCGTCGGCCTTGATGTCTAGGTCACTGGCTGCACCTGTGTAATAGGAAACCAGTTGTTTGGCGTCCTCCGGCCCCTGTTTGATCCGAGCCACGTCATGCACGTAGACCGGCACGTCGTTGTGGGTACCGACCACCAGACGATTGATGTCATCCACGGTCTTGAGGAACGCCCCTGTCACCACCGTGAAGTGTGTGCTGCCCGCCTCCACGTCACCGGCCTGCTGCTCGCTATTAGCGGTGCGTATGGTGTTGGCCACCTGATCGAGACTGATGCCGTAACCGGCCAGGCGTTCCGGAAACACCTCGATGGTCACCTGCTCACGGCGTCCGCCCACCACGAAACCTCTGCCGGTATTGGGCAGTTCCTTGAGCGCCTGGAGTACGTCGTGGGCCAACATGCGCAGTTGGCCGTCGTCCACGTCCGGCACCCCGTTGCCGTCCCGATCCTTGGACCAGAGGGTCAGGTTGACCACCGGTACGTCGTCGATGCCCTTGGGCTGGACCAGCGGCGGCATCACGCCCGGGGGGATCTTATCCATGTTGGAGTCGAGCTTGTCGTTGACCTTCACCAGGGACGGCCCCATCTTCTCGCCCACTTCGAACTCGATAGTGACAATACCGCCACCTCGTTGGGAGGCCGAATAGACGTGTTTGACGCCGGGAATCTCCGACATGATACGTTCCAACGGGTCGATCGCCAGGGCCGCGACCTGGGAGGCCGCCGCGCCGGGATACTGGACGAAGATGTCCACCATGGGCACAGAGATCTGGGGATCCTCTTGACGCGGTGTGATCACCAGTCCCATCAGCCCCATCAGCATCATGGCAAGGAAGAACAAGGGAGATAAGGGCGACTGGATAAAGAACCGTGCGGTCCTGCCGGCAAGACCCAGGTGCGCTTCTGTGTTCGGATCCATGGAATGGAGCTGATCGAGTTTATCGTCGTTCTGGCTCATATGCGTTCTCGATGCTTCGTGAATTTGTCTGAATCTGGCGTGATCAGGCTCCAGACAGCACTACGGGAGGCCGCAGGCCTCCCTTGGATTTTCAATTCATACTAGGCTGACAATCGCGTGATTGATCAGCGAGAAGAGGGAGATGCCCAACCGGCACTGATCCCCACACCCGGATTTCGCACTACCCTCTCACCTGACTGGAGTCCCGACAGCACCGTCGTATACCCACCCGGCAACTGTTCTCCCACTCGGATCAGACGCAACGAAGGCTTGCCGTCGTCTCCCAGCACATACACCCCGGGTAGACTCCCGTTGTAGCGGATAGCACTGGTGGGGATGATCGGATTGGAACGGGCCGGGGCATTGAAATCCGGCACCAGTACCTTGGCATACATGCCGGGTGCGGAAACCCCCTGAGGCAGATCGAACTTGATCGTTACCGTATGCCGCTGGGCATCGGCCATGGGAAAGATCTGGGCCACCCGTACCGGTACCTCCTGATCACCCACATCCAGTTCCGCCCGCAACATCATGCCCTCGTTCAGACCGGGACGCAGACGTCCCGGTACGTCCACCACGATCTGCAGGTATTCCACGTCTGCATATTTCAGCAATGGTTGACCGGGCTGTACCGTGTCACCCACTTCGATGAACTTCTTCATGATGATGCCATTGAACGGGGCCACACTGCGGGCATCCCGCAACTTGGCATCGATCGCGCGAATCTCTGCCTGGACCTGATACATGGTGTTTTGTGCCTGCTGGATACCAATGCGGGAAGAGTAGATATCCGCACCTCGCTCGGCACCTTCGTCCCGCTCCCCGATGAAACCTTCCATCGGTCGAGTGAACATCTGATCGAACAGGTTGGGTACACCCATCCCCCCTGGCGCCGAACGGGATTTCGGTGACCAGAGTTCGCGATTGAACTGGACACCCGCATTGCGCAACTGGGCATCCGCATTGGCCAACTGCGCCATCGCAGCTTGTCGCTTGGCCCTGAGTTCACTGTCATCCAACTCGACCAGCAGATCACCTTCCTTGAAGGTGTCACCCTCGATACCGGCCAGGAATTTCACCCGTCCGGGCAACTGCGCCGACAAGGTGACCTCTTTATACGGCACCACAGTACCACCCAGCGAGACATGAGGTACACCTTGCGACTGCTGCACCACGAAGTAGTCACCACTCCCGGCGGGAGCCACCGCTGAGGCTCCCGCAGAAAAGCTTGCTGCCGAGGCGATACCTACAGCCAGCATCATCGATCTAAATCTTTCACCCATGGTTCCTTATGACCTGCTATATAGTTCGTGGGGAATTGTGATTATACAATTCATGACCGACCGGCTGCTCCAGCCAGGGGAAACCTGGACGATTCAAACCCGTGCCATTACGGAAAAGCTCTTGATGAACGGCCCTGCCATGCGTGGATCTTTGATCATGGCTGAATAGTCACCTACGATGAATTTCATCTTCCGGGACGTGAAGGCCATGCCAAGACCCATCATACCCGGCGGTTTGGCGATCCATTTGCGCCACTGATCTTCCGAGGCCCGGATATCCCAGTTGAGTGTTTCACCGTTGAAACCGCCGCCGGCAACTGCCTTGCCGTTTTCCACCGTCAATACACCGGAAGGTTTGTCGTCTCCATCGAAACCGTAGCCTATGACACTATTGAAGCCGATCTGTGCCAGGGCATCCGATAGCTCGGGTTCAGCATTCCAATGCTCCATGAAACCCTTCATCCACGCATCTGAAAACAACTCAGCCATTCCGGTCTTCCCCCAAATGAAATAAAAATTGTCGTGCCGCAGGACGCAATAGAATTGGCCCTGATTCAGACCGTCCAGTATCCCCGAAGCGGCAATGCATTGCAACTCGTGATATGTAAGAAGACTATATAAAACATGTATTTAAGCATTACACCAAATACCAAAATATCGGCATTTCAAACACCTGTAGTTGAT
>Ga0316593_10000064_pt1 | contig 12446 bp, 8 predicted proteins | sample S5NA_3_FD_204564 | JGI IMG/M metagenome (GOLD analysis project Ga0316593, IMG submission 204564) | Metatranscriptome of rhizosphere microbial communities from salt marsh grasses in Alabama, United States - S5-7_160517rA (Metagenome... | ecosystem: Host-associated > Plants > Roots > Rhizosphere ... | reverse complement strand
CTGGACTTCACCTTCCGGCATGCTCATTTGATATAACTGACCATTAAACAACCAGCGCGTTTCTTCATCGTTATTGAACAATTCATATATGGCACGATTCACACCCGTCTCCGCCAGCGCCCTAGCCTTGGCATGTTCGACATGATGTCGTGCTACCTGCATATCCAATCTGACGTTACGTGAATGACTGATGCCTATCACACTCAAAAGAACGATAATCCACAATACCAGAACCAGCGCCACTCCTTTATCGTGATGGATTACAGAGTTCCTAGACTGTATTCTATGGATAGTCATCTTGATAAGCACATGTTTTAGCGCATTGCACCCTGCAGATTCAATTGGGACCTCGGTTCGACTACAATTTCAAGCCACGACTCTTCAGTTTCTGTATCGTCCCTGACCATTTCAAGTTTGATTAACATTGGCAAGGCTTTTGATTCATCGCTCCAGACATTATACCAATCTAGCAATTCACTGTTTTCCAGAGTACCGAAGTAAGAATATCTGACCATCGTCAAACCGGATAGCAGCTTTCGATAAGGACTCTCTTTCGATACTTTAAAATCTTGTTCTGATGGGTCATGCGCTTCAAAATAAAGCATCAAGGACATTTTATCCATGTCCTCATGAACTGCCGTTATATAGTATTCATAATATTCTTCGGTTTCTCGTCCCTGTGGGGCTGGTGCAATAAACTTCAAACCATCTTCTTCACCCTGAAATGCAAGCACACGCTTAACACCGTCCTGCCAGTAAATAGGATAGAGTTGTTCGATTTTTTTACGTATAAACTCTACCGCGAAACGTGTAGTCGAATTTTCCTTTATGGTGTTCGCGGTACCCTGCCATGATCTGCTACCAACCATCAAAGCTGAATACGATATGGTTACGATCAACGACAAAATAACAATGGAAACCAGAAGTTCCAGCAAGGTAAATCCAGATTCTCTACTGGTTTCAATCGTGCGTATTACTGTCATACCAGTTTATAGTTGACCATGGGAATACCTACATAGACGCGTCATAGATACTGGATACAACCTATAATTCAAAAGTTAACTCGTTGGCGATCGACTGGCATGGAAATATGGAATATTTTCTCGCAGACATTAAACATCATCAGCCAGAACGCAGCACAGTAGTTTTAGTCTTCTTTAATTTAATACCGGTAAGTGTTATCTGCCGCGTACGCGCCTGCTCAATCCAACTAACCTCCACTAAGATTCTGTATGCCGATACAGGATACGACTCCGGTTCTTCCTCATAGAAAGCAAACGGTTCGATCGTCACCTGCCAGTTGTATTTACCCCCAAAGACACCATATTCAGTCGCGGGCGCCAACTCCCTTTCCATACCGACGGATTCAAGCTGCATTTCAGCAACCTGCACAGCGTCCACGTACTGTTGCGAAATCACTATATTTCTCGTTCCACTCGAAAATATCCGCAGCAGTACGGTCACCGCCATTGCTAGAATCACAAAGGCGACCAATACTTCGATCAATGTGATTCCCTTGTACTTTGATCTCCGGCACAGGCTACTCATCATCCCCCCGCCCTTCTTCTTGAGTAACACTGCCGGTAATCCAATCCACGATGATCGAGTAAGTACGTTCACCTCTGCTTAATGTAATGATCCCACCAGATGAACTGCCATCGGCAAAAAAGGCGATCACCGGGTTCTTATCTTCAACATCACGCAATGCGATATGGGATGTCGCGACCTTGATGTCATTCGAAATAGATTGTTGTTCTCCACGATCCTTAGCTTCACTTGCGTAGGTTCCTGCTTCCGGATCGATCACAACAAGGGTCTTCTTACCTTTCAGGATAGCGATGTCACGGATATAGTTCAGATCCTGAGATAAATCATTGACTACCGTTTTGAGCCTTAATGACGGCAGGGCATTGCTGAACAGTGGTGGAACCAGAGTCATCAATAGACTCATGATCACCAATACGATCAACATTTCGAGCAGGGTAAATCCCTTGCCATTGACCGAGCCGCCTTTCATCGATCACCAACTCACTATATCCTCGTTGTCACCCTCACCACCTTCAGTGCCATCCATGCCTAGCGAATAGAGGTCGTAAGGGCCGTTTTCACCGGGTGATTGATAGATGTAATCATTTCCCCAGGGGTCTTTGGGGATGGATCTTTTCTTCAAATAGGGCCCATTCCAATTAGTCATGTCAGACGGCTTTTCTATCAAAGCGATCAAGCCTTCGTCAGTCGTTGGATAACGCCCGATTTCCAAATAGAAGAGATCCAGTCCGGCACCGAATTCATTGATCTGCAAGCGAGCCGTGTCGCTCTTCGCCCCACCGAGATAGCTCAAGACACGGGGACCGACGAGCCCTGCGAGCAGGCCTAAAATGACCAGCACCACCAACAATTCAATGAGCGTAAAACCGCGTTTTCTGGATTTCGTTGTAATTCGTTTCATGTGTTGCCTTTTTTTAAAATACCAGTTGATTGACACCCAGGATTGCCACCAGGATCGACATGACAATACCGGCGATCAGTAATCCCAGGGTCAGAATCAGAACAGGCTCCAATAAAGCCATTGCCCGCTTCACCGAGGTACTGACCTCCTTATCGAATATGTCGGCCACCTGTGCCAACATCCCCTCCAGATTGCCCGATTCTTCACCCACCTGAATCATGTGTATCGCAAACGGTGGGAAAGTCGTGTGTTCGGAAAGTGGATCCGCCAGCCTTTGTCCAGCCTTCAGACTGCTCACTACCGTTCCAATACCTTCGGATATCACCTGATTGCCAACCACATCTTTGACGATCGTTATCGCCTTGAGCAAGGGAACGCCATTTGACAGCAGGGTACCCAAGGTACGTGAGAACCTGGCAACTTCAACTTTTGTGATCAAATCCCCTATCACGGGTAGTTTCATGAATCTTGAGTGCCAACGATAACGTCCCTGTGGCAGCATCAACTGACGGCGCATCCACCACCAGCCCAGCAGGATGACAATCAAACCCACCCAACCATAATTCTTCAAGAGATCACCCGCGACCATGACGATCTGAGTGGCTAGAGGTAGGGACGCCCCCATTCCTTCGAACAACTCTGAGAATTGCGGTATTACATAGGCCAACAGAATGAAAATGGACAACATCGCCACGAAAAGAAGAATCGCGGGATAGATAAACGCCGAAATCAGGGTATCGTTGATTTCCTTATTCTTTTCGAGGTGATCGGACAATCTTTCCAGCACCAGATCCAGGGCGCCGCCTGCCTCGCCTGCCCTCACCAGACTGATATAGAGGGTGCTGAAGGTTTTGTCCTGCATTTCCAACGCAGAGGCCAGTGAACTGCCGTTGCGGACATTATCCAACACCTGAGTCAGGGTCTTGGAAAGTGGTGATTTCTCTTCTGCCAGAGAAATGATGGTCGTGAGCGCCCTGTCGAGAGGCATTCCCGCCTTCAACAACGATGATAATTCCCTGGTGAATATGGCGATCTGTTCGTTTGAGAGTCTCTTCTTGAAACTGAACAGTCGAGAGGACTGGATCGCACTTTCCGTGGTGGTGATGCGAATCGGGACCTGCCCCAGACTATGGATCTTTTCTATCGCAGCTTCTTTGCTCGCTTCCTCCAACAAACCTTTTATCACTTCGCCGTCCGAAGTAACCGCTTTATACGAAAAGTATGGCACGTTACTTCTCCTGAGTGATACGCAGTACTTCTTGTATCGTGGTAATGCCCTCAGCTACTTTGCGCATACCGTCTTCATACATAACACGAAGACCTTTCTTTCTGGCGGTTTGATAGATTTCTTCCGCATCGGCATTGTTGGAGATCAACTTCCTGATTTCAGGTGAAATCAACAAAAGTTCGATGATGGCGCTGCGGCCGGAATAACCCGTATGGCCGCATTCCTCACAACCGGCAGCCTGATAGATGGTCCTGTCCAAGCCGGTGAAATAGTGATCGAGTTTGAGCCTTGAGACTTCCTCGTCCGAGGCACGATAAGGTTGTTTGCATTTAGCGCAGAGTTTGCGCACCAGGCGCTGTGCCATGATCGCATTCACCGTCGAGGCGATCAGAAAGTTTTCAACCCCCATGTCCAACAGTCGGGTGATACTGCTGACCGCATCATTGGTATGAATGGTGGACAGCACTAGATGGCCGGTCAAGGCGGACTGAACCGCAATCTTGGCGGTTTCCTGATCGCGCATTTCACCGATCATGATGATATCGGGGTCCTGCCGCACGATCGATCGCAAGGCGTTGGCGAATGTCAGACCGATATCCGCCTTGACCTGTATTTGATTGACACCATCGATGTTGTACTCGACCGGATCTTCGACGGTGATGATTTTCCTGTCGGGTCGATTGAGATGCTTGAGCGCCGCATAGAGGGTGGTGGTCTTACCGCTGCCGGTCGGACCCGTTACCAGGATGATTCCATGGGGGTTGTCGAGCACATGAAGAATCTGCTTGGTCAGTCCCTCCTCGATTCCGAGATAGGCGAAATCGAGTTCCACATCGTTCCTGCGCAACAATCTGAGCACGACACTTTCGCCATGCAGGGTCGGCAGCGTGGAGACACGCAGGTCGATCGTGTCGCCATGGATCCTCACCTTGAACCGCCCGTCCTGGGGCAGTCGCCGCTCAGCGATATTCAGATTCGCCATGATCTTGATTCTGGAGACGATGGCGGCCGTATCCTGAGATTGCGGGCCGTCATCGTCCCGCAACATACCGTCGATTCTGAACCTCACCCGCAGAACGTTTTCGAAGGGCTCGATATGGATGTCCGAAGCGCTGCTGGTTACGGCCTTTTGCAGAATCTGGTTGACCCGCTTGATGACCGGCGCCTCACTGGCCATCTCCTTGAGTTGTTCCACATCATCCTTGAGCAGTGCAGCGTGAGTACTCGCCGAATAGTCGGGTTTTCCCTTTCCGGCGAGCGTGTCACTCAGTATGCTGTCCAGCGCCTGCTCGATTTCGGACAAGATACCGATTCTGACGACGATCTTCTTATTCGTTATCAGATCCAGGGCATCGAACACATATTGCTCGAATGGATCTGCGATTGCGGTGACCAGATGTTCCTCATCCTCATCGATGAGCAGCACCTTGTTTTCTTTCAAAAACTTGAGCGATACCCGTTCGCTCTCGATCAACTCGTCCGGATACTCCTTTTTTTCGATGACCGGTAAGCGGGTATAGGCCGATACGGTGTTGGCTAAATCCTTATCGGACATCAGACCGAGTTTGATGACCAGCGAAATCAAGGACTCCTGACCGGCCTGGTCCGAATAGAGTCGCATTGCCCTGTCAGCATCGGCCTGACTGATCTTGCGGGTCTCGACGAGAAAGCCACAGAACTCCGCCCTGTCCAACTGCGAATCGGGCCGATCCAAAGTATCGGGATTTTCGCCTCCGTTATTCAGAAAATCTGTAGAAAGTTGATTCATATCGTTCAATTGCGACCATCAAGATCAATACCGTTGATGGTCGTGTAGAGGATTCCAGTCATTGAGTACCAGCAATCTCGACTCGCCTGCTCACATAGTCGTACGATTATTGCGATAGGCGTTGTCGATATCTGTCGCGTTCTTGATCTTATCGCGCAGCTCTTTCGAGATTTCATAGGCCTCGTTCGGATTGGTGATGACCCTCGGTGTCAAGGTAATGATCAATTCCGTGCGGTTCTTGTTGTCTCTGGTATTACTGAACAGATTGCCCATCACGGGAATGTCCTTCAAGACGGGGACACCTCCGTTGGAGGTAGTCATGTCTTCCCGAATCAAGCCACCCAGTACGATGGTCTGACCACTGTGAACGATCACCGTACTATCGATGGTCCGTTGTGCGATAGGTACGTTGCCGCCACCGCCGACGGCGGGTTCGTTTCCAGGACGACTCACCTCCTGGCTGATTTCCAGGGTCACCATACCCCCCGCATTGATTCGCGGGGTCACCTGAAGCAAGGTACCCGTATCCCGGAACTGAACTTCGGATACGATAGGCGCATTGGCATCCGTGGTACTCTGCGAGGTGCGCGTCACGATGGGAATTTGATCACCGACGCGGAAATTCGCCGTTTGATTGTCGACCACCATGATTTGCGGAGCCGATAACAACTTGACGGAGGATTCCGTCTCTAGGACATCAAAGAACAACCTGAGTTCTTGGAGATTATTGAAAATGCCGAGTGAGAAACCGTCACCACCGATCGCCGAAGGCAGCGGGGCATTGAGGCCCGCGTCGAAGGTGTAGCCCTTACCCAGGCCCCCTTCCAGGAACCATCTGACACCGTAACTGAGATTGTCGGTCAACTGGACCTCGGCGATGGTGGCCTCGATCAACACTTGTCGCGGAGCCACATCCAGCCTTTCGATGGTGGTCTGGATCTTCCGGTAATCCTGGGAACTGGCGAGCACGAGTATGGAATTGTTGTCGTTGTCCGCAATGATGGTCACCGGATAACTGCTCTCGGCGCCGCCTGAACTGCTGTCTGGGAAGGCACTGGTACTGGTCGTTGCCGATGAACCGCGTACCGCTTCCACCGCGGGCTGTCGTTGTTCCAATTTATCCACGCTCTTGGTGTCTCTGGAACTCATGGGAACACCGGATATTGCAGGGGGGCGAATATTGGACAGTTTGCGCGACTCGGTGCTGCCCAGGCTGGCCCCCTCTGCCGCGCCGGCTCCTTGCTGGCCGAAGATTCGCTGCAGTATGTCGGCAATATTTTCCGCCTTGCCATGTTTGAGACGATAGACATACAAGCGACGACCCGGTGCCTTGTCGACGCCGAGATCAAACTGCTCGATCATCTTTCTGATCTCGTTGATATAGTAGTTCTGATGAGATACCACCATCACCGCGTTCAAGCGTTCGATCGGTATCAGCCGGACCATTCCCGCCAGCGGACCATTCTTGTCATCTCCGATAACGGCCATGAGGTCATCGGTAATCGTCTTCGCATCCGTATGTTGTAATGGGAACAGGCCGAATGACATGCCGCTCAGCCAATCCACGTCGAACATCTTGATGGTTTTGACGTAATTGTTGATCATCCTGCCGGATCCGTTGAGGATCAGGATGTTTCGAACCTCATCGACTTTGATGTTTTCCGGATTGTCCGAGATGGAGTTGAGAATTTTCTGCATCTCCGTGGCCGCGACATATTTCAACGGCACCACCTGGATCCCCTGACCGGCTCTGCGCAGATCTCCCACCGTCGGGGTCGTCACTATCTTCTTGACATTGGCGGTTGGTATGATCTTGTAGACGGAATCCTCATAAATCATCGTGGCCTGATTGAGCTCCAGGATCGACTCCAGGATGGGTAACACATCAGTCTTGCTTACCGGCAGGGTCGTGTTGATGGTCACCACACCCTGGACGGCGGGGTCGATCAGATAATTCTCGCTCAAGATCTCCTCGAAGATGACCTTGATGACCTCACGCAGATCGACCGCCTCGAAATTCAGCGTGATTTCCCCTTGTTCCGGAGCGCCTGTGCCGGCACCGGCACCCGGCGCCCTGACAAATGTGCCGGTACCGTGTCTTACAACGGGTCTCAATTCTTTCTGGCCGGATTCGTCAGCGCCTCCCTGATCCTCGAATTCGGGAAGATTCGGTGGGGGTACGTAGGGCTTTTCAGTGGTTTTGACGGCTTCTCCGGAGGCATTACTGTCCAGGTCGACCTCGGGTGTATTCGCACAGGAAACCAGTAACAGCGAGATAGCAACCAGTAGAATTGATTTTGAGTAACTCATAGGAATCTGCAAGATTTATTGTTTGTATTCCTGCGGTCAGAAAAGCTTGCCTGGGTGCTATCTGAGCTTGGAATAGTTTTTAATACAGTGCCATGTACCTGGTTGTGTTCATGTTCACGACGCCAGCAAGAGTCCGTCTGCGAAGCTGGCCATGCACACTTGCATCAGGGATAACCCCAATCACAGATACAGCCCGTCAGCCATACTTTAAAGATCGATAGTCGAATTTACCACTACTTTAAGCACTCTCTGGACTTGGCTTATCTTAAAGGAATGGTAGCCAGTGTCATTTTACGAAATATTCTGTCTCAGCAAAATGGATTCAAACAGTTAGCTCTGATATTTCAGAGACAACATTCCGATTTGAGCACGCATCACAATATTAGCTTTAATCCGTATCGCAGGGGGTGAAAGGACACACATCCAGGGAATCAAATTCACTCCCTTGTCAGCTATCTTCGTTTATGTTATTAGAACAGATCGTTCAGGATAAGCTTATACTGCAATCACAGTATATCAATATACACTGAACACCTACCAACAATCAGACCGCAACCTACTTTCCTGGATAGGGGTTTACTACAATACTCCAGAAACAGAATTTGCGATAAAAAGGGTATCGGTATTAAATACCTCGAGGTGTACATCTTCCCATATCCGCTGGATCGCTTGATAGCTAGGGTTTATCCTAACTCTCAAAACTCCCCTCGATCAGTTAATTTATGATCAAACAACATCTTATAAGCATTAACAGGCACTACAGATGCAAAATCGCAGCAGGATGTGGTTAAACAGACTTGTCATGACGGGTACCCTGTGGGTGTTTGCCTCGTCCGTTGTTGCCGGCCCGGGGGCAGCCCTTGGCTTGCAACTCAAGCAGACCTTGCAGGACGCCAACGGCAATGCAGAGACCCCGGTGATCATCCGCTATGACACTAAGCTCGATACCCTGGCCCTGCGCAAAGAGGTCGCTCGCAAGCTCCAGGCAAGGGGCCTGAGTCGAAGCGAAACCAAACTGTTACGCAAGAGAAACACCCGTTTGGTGATGCTCAGGCGGTTGCAGAAAAACATCGAGACACCGCTCAAAGATCTGACCGAATTCCTCGAATCCAAGGGCATCGAACGCCCGATCAAAGAGCTCTGGGGCATCAACGCCCTGGCCATCAGTGTTCCCGCCAATCTGATCCCCGAGATCCAGCAACTCAAAGGCGTGGCGCAGATCGAAGAGGACTATGAGGTCAGCATCGCCGCCGACACCCAGGAACCGATCACCGCTGCCCCGCTGTGGAATCTGATCGACATCAATGCCCCCCTCCTGTGGGACTACGGTTACAGCGGCCAGGGGGTCGTGGTGGGCATCCTGGATACCGGGGTCGATGTGGAACATCCCGATCTGAACGGAAAATGGCGTGGTGGAACCAACAGCTGGTTCGACCCCTACAACCAATACACCACCCCGATCGATCCCCTCGGACACGGTACCCAGGTGGCCGGTCTCATCCTCGCCGGCGACAACAGCGGCAATCAGATCGGCGTGGCCCCTTATGCCCAGTGGATCGCCGCGAAGATCTTCGACAATACCGGTACCGCTGACATCAGCGCGATCCATGAGGCCTACCAGTGGATGCTGGACCCCGATGGCGACCCCTTGACCGATGACGCCCCGGACATCGTCAACAATTCCTGGGGCATCGAAAACTACCTCAATGTCTGTGTACAGGAATTCCAGGACGATATCACGACCTTGAAGGAAGCGGGAATCGCGGTGGTCTTTTCCGCAGGCAACTTCGGCCCCGACCCCGAGACCAGCATCAGCCCGGCCAACGATCCCCAGTCGATCCCCGTGGGGTCGGTCAATCAGATCCACGACGTGGAATTCACCAGCAGCCGGGGCCCGGGTGCCTGCGACGGAGGCATCTATCCGAAACTGGTCGCCCCCGGTGGCGGGGTCTTCACCACCGACCGATTGCCGCTGGAATACAACATCGTCTCGGGTACCTCGTTCGCGGCCCCCCATGTGAGCGGTGCCCTCGCCCAACTGCTCAGCGCCTATCCGGAGGCCACGGTCAGCCAGCTCGAATCCGCAGTCACCGAGTCGGCCGTCGATATCGACGAGTTCGGAGACGACAACTCGGCAGGCCACGGCATGCTCGATATCGCCGCCGCCTACGACTGGCTGGTCAGAGACATCAACCCCACCGGGGCCGGCATCTTCATCTTGAGCGCGGACCGCTACAGCGTCGATGAAACGACCCCGACGCTGCTGATCACCGTCTACCGCATCGGCGGCAGCTACGGTAGCGTGTCTGTCGAATACCGCACCGAGGACGATACCGCCACCGAAGGCCAGGACGCCGACTATCTTCAATCATTCGGCATCCTGAACTTCACCGATGGCGAGACCTCCCGCACCTTCGAAGTACAGATCAACGACGATGATCTGGATGAACCCGCGGATCCGACTGAGCCCGATGAGCAATTCCTGATCGAATTGTTCAACCCCAGCGGCGATGCGGTCCTGGGCAGTCGTGTCATTGCCCCCGTGGTCATTCTCGACGACGACGGGCCGGGAGTCCTGGCGCTGGAAACCCACGATTACAATGTCAGCGAGACGGCCGGTTCCATCGATGTCAACGTCATTCGCACCGGCGGCTATGACGGGCTGGTGACGGCACATTATGTGACTCAGCAAATCACCGGTGTGGACGAGATACTGATCGCCAAAACCCCTGATGATTATCGTTTCACCGAGGGAACCGTCTCCTTCGACGATGGCGAAAGGATCAAAACCATCACCATCGAGATCAATAACGATACCGAATTCGAGGCCAACGAACTGTTTGAACTCAAGCTCGACAATCCCACCGGCGGGGCGGTGATCAACGATGAACCCGACATCGCCACGATCACCATCCTCAACGATGACGTGAACCCTAACGAGACCCAGATCTTCATGGACGAGGCCAGTTACACCGTCTCCGAGGGTGACAGCACACTCGAAATCAAGGTGCGTCGCTCCGGTGACTTGAGCGAAACGGCCAGCGTGGATTACACCACCAAGGACGGAAGCGCTATCGCGGGTAAAGATTACGACGAGGCGAGCGGCAGATTGAGCTTCCCGGTCGGAACGAACACCCAGACTCTCGCTGTCACCCTCAACATCCAGGACGACGCCGTGTTTGAAGAGGATGAGATCTTCAACTTCGAATTGTCCAATCCGACCAACCAGAACCAACTGGGCGTTCCGCTGAGCACCGTCATCCGCATCAAGGACGATGACGCACGCCCTTTCGCCACCATCGGTTCGGTCGGCGGCAGCTTCCCCAGCAGTGGTTCCAGTGGCGGTTCCAGCGGCTCCAGCAGCGCATCCGGCACCGCCAGCGACACTGGTGTCGAGTCGAACCAGGCCTCAAAATCGGATAAAAAGAAAAACACCTCCTACGATGTCTTCGATCTATTCATGGCCGACTTTCTCGGCGCGGAAGAAGACGCGACCGGTCGACAGGCGCAAGAGGATAAGACCCCGGTCGACCTCGACGCTGACGGCTATCCCAAGACAATCGACTGTAACGACAATGATCCGACCATTCATCCCGGCGCCATCGAGAAGGCGAATGACGGTATCGACCAGGACTGTGACGGCAGCGACTCGCGAGCACCAATGGACCCGATCAAAACCAAGCCCAAGGAGCCACCAGCGGCAAAACCCGGCGACTGATTCCGTCAAGTAAGACTAAACCGGGCCCAGATCGGCCGGTGATCGGACAGGTAATAGCGTAGATACTGACGGAACTGGTCCGGCGTCCGCTCCTGCCAGAGGCTGGGAAAGACCGCCCCATCGAAGTCGAACACCCCGCGCTCACCCGTGTAGACGTCATCGGTGGCGCCGGGAAAGAACATGATCTGGTCGTAATGCCTCTCCTCGGCCAGTTTGGAACCGATCTGTGAAGAGTGATCCGGCATCTTCAGACCCCGTCGTTTGAGCGCCTGATAGATCAGGTCACCCGGTTCGACCCGCGGCAGATTGAAGTCACCGAGCACGATGAAGTGTTCAACATAGCGATCCTTGTCCTGCCTGCGAAGATCGCCCCAGCGCGACACCGCATAGGCCTCCAGCGATCGGCGCCAGCGATCCTCCAGACTGTCGCTGCCGTAGTACAGATGCACATTGGCCACTACGAATTCGAACTCACCGGCGCGAAAACCGGCCAGATAGGGATTGCGGTCGAAACCATGAAACTCCCGTTCCACCCCGGGCAGCCGGATGTAACGCTGGTCCTTCTCCGCTACCGCCACCTCCCCCACCATCTCCAACAGAGAGAGCTTGCGGCTGTCGTAGAGGTAGGCCGCCCGCTCGTCGTTACCCGCTTTATCGGAGAACAGCACCCGATAATCGCCGCAGAGGTGCTCCTGAATGGCCCGCAATCCGTCGAGATTGTCGTTGACCTCCTGGATCGCGATCAGATCGAACCAGCCGATCAGTTCCGCCAGCAGCCGATAGTCCGCATCCCGTCGATGGTGCAGACCCAGATTGGCGATATTCCAGCTCGCCAGCAACAAGCTATCGGGTGATTTGGCCGGGATATCCCGCCCGGGTGCGGTCACACGGTATTGGTGTAGATTCGCGATCTCCGCGTTGACCGAATACTCGAAGCTGAAGGAGGGTTTGGGGAGTGAGGGCATAACAGTCG
>Ga0316593_10000063_pt1 | contig 12542 bp, 14 predicted proteins | sample S5NA_3_FD_204564 | JGI IMG/M metagenome (GOLD analysis project Ga0316593, IMG submission 204564) | Metatranscriptome of rhizosphere microbial communities from salt marsh grasses in Alabama, United States - S5-7_160517rA (Metagenome... | ecosystem: Host-associated > Plants > Roots > Rhizosphere ... | reverse complement strand
GCGCCCAGCTCCGCCACCCGCAGGGCAATGCGGTAGTCGAAGTGAATGTCGGAGACCAGCGGCACGTTGACCTGCTTGCGGATCTGACCGAAGGCCTCGGCCGCATCCATGGTCGGGACGGAGACGCGAACGATGTCGGCACCGGCACGCTCCAGCGCGTGGATCTGGCGCACCGTGGCTGCCACGTCGCAGGTTTCCGTATTGGTCATGCTCTGCACGGAGACCGGCGCGTCTCCGCCGACGGCTACGCTGCCGACGTGGATCTGACGGGACTTGCGGCGTTGAATCGGCGTGGAATGTTGCATACTCGTCACCCGAATGATTGTGCGATCCGTCAGGCCGGACCGCGGGACGTGTTGCGCCGTTCTACTTCACCTGGAAGCGGGCCACCTTGCCCTGCACGAACGGCGTCGCATCAAACGGCTTGCCATCCAGGCGGATCGACACCGCCGGCGCGTTTCCCAGCAACAGCTGGAACGGCGCCTTGCCGTTGACGGACAGTTGTTCGCCGGACTTGGCCAAGCGGGTCAACAGTCGCTTGCCGTCGGCGTTGCGCACTTCGACCCAGCAGGTGCCGCTGAAACTCAGTTGCAGCGTCTGGCCGGCCGCGGCAGCCGGCACAGGGGCCGCCGGCGTGGGCGCGGCAGCCTCCGGAGCAGAGGCTGCGGGCGTTTCCGGTGCCGCCTTCGGCTCAGGTGCCGGTGCCTCGGTCGCCTGGGGCGGCTGCACGGGCGCCGGAGGCTCGGGCTGAGACGCCGCCGAAGCTTGCGGCGCCGGTGCGGACGGCTCGGGCTGAGCTGTGGGCGCGGGCGCCTCGGCAGTGGCGGGCACCGCCGGGGTACGGGCGGGCGCACGGAACTCGTGATTGTAGAGCCACAACGCCACCAGCGCGATCAACACGGCGCTGATCAGATAGGTGGCCCAACGCATGCGCGCGTCGCCGCTGCGTACCTGGGTCTGCATTCCGCCGGTGCGGGACAGCGACGGAGCGTGGTCGCCGCCCACCGCGTCGGTGTAGGCGTCCACCAACTCATCCGCCGGCAGGCCCAGTTCGCTGGCGTAACTGCGTACGTAGCCGCGCACGAAAATCGGTGGGGGCAGCCGACCGTAGTCATCGCGCTCCAACGCCTCGATCACATCCGGCGCCAAGCGCAGTTGCGCCCCGGCCTGCTCCCGGGACAAACCAGCCGCTTCGCGCGCGGCGCGCAGGCGCTTGCCCGGTGGATCGGACCGGTGCTCAGCGGCCTGAGCTTCGATGTCCGGTTCAGCTCCCATGACGCTCCATTTTTTCCAGTTCCTGTGCCTCGTGGGAATCGGGGAACTTGGCTTTCAGACGCAACGCGTAGCTCCCGGCCGCGTCTTTGTTCCCCAAGTGGGTCTCCACCTGGATCCCCAGCCAGAGGAAAGACGGATTTTCCTTCTCCACTTCGCTGTAGCGCTGCAGGTAAGCCCGCGCCGAGAGGTAGTGCTTCGCGTCATAGCTCAGCTGCGCCATCTGGAACAGGGCCGCCGCGAAGCGCGGTTGCTTGATCAGGGCTTTCCGGAAATATTTCTCCGCCTTGGCCTTGTCCGGAACGCGCAACGCGCACAACCCGGCATTGGTGTAGGCGAATTCGGCGTTGGGATAGAGCGGATTCGCGACCGCCAGTCGGAACTGCTCATCGGCCTCTTTCAATCGGCCGTTCCGGCATAGAAAACCGCCGTAGTTGTTATGAATGGAGGAATTCTTCGGATCCAGTCTCAACGCCGTGCGGAAATGGTCGTCGGCCTTGTCCATCTCGCCCAGCTGTTCGTAGAGCACCCCCAGACTGGCGTGGGCCAACGGATAGCTCGGATCCTCCCGCAGCGCACGCTGCAATTTTTGCATCGCACGGTCGTAATCATGGTCGCGGATGTAGGCGTTGCCCAACTGCGTGTTGATCACCGCCGCGGGTGCAGCGTCCTCGGCATTGCGAGTGTTCTGCGGGGTACAGGCGGACAACGCCGGAACCAACAGGCATAAGCCAAGCAGCGTGCGTACATTCATTGACGCAGTTCTCCCATTTCGACTTCGATCGCTGCACGGTGCCTGCTCTGGCGGCGGGTGCGGTCATTGACCTCCCCTACCAGCTGACCGCAAGCGGCGGCGATGTCATCGCCCCGGGTCTTGCGCGTGATGGTCACCAGACCACCCGCCATGAGGATGTCACGGAATCGACCGATCGCCGCGTCGCTGGACCGGCGCCAGGGACTGCCCGGGTACGGATTGAACGGAATCAGATTCATCTTGGCAGGGACGTTCCCGAGAATGCGCAGGAGCTCCCGCGCATGCGCCGGGCTGTCATTGATGCCGTCGATCATCACATACTCGAACGTAACCCGTCGATGCGGCACGCCGCGAACATACTCGCGACAGGCCTGCAGCAACTCACGGATGGGGTACTTGCGGTTGATGGGCACCAGCTGGTTGCGCAACTCGTCGTTGGGCGCGTGCAGAGAGACGGCCAGACTGACGTCGCAGACCTCGCGCAGACGATAGATCTGCGGCACGACACCGGCGGTGCTCAGCGTCACGCGACGCTTGGAGATGCCGAAGCCGTAGTCGTCCATCATGAGCTCCATGGCCGGCACCACGTTGTCGAAATTCATCAACGGTTCGCCCATGCCCATCATCACCACGTTGGTGATCAGACGATCACCGCGGTTTTCGGGAAGGCCCAGGGCTCGGGCCGCGAACAGTACCTGCCCAATGATCTCGGCAGTGCTCAGATTGCGGTTGAAACCCTGAGTGGCGGTGGAACAGAAGGTGCAATTCAAGGTGCAGCCCACTTGGCTGGACACGCACAGCGTGCCACGCTCGCCGTCGGGAATGAACACCGTCTCCACGGAGTTGATATCGTCCACCCGCAGCACCCACTTGCGAGTGCCGTCGGCGGACGGCGCGTCCACCACCAGTTCCGGCAGGCGAATCTCCGCCACCTCCTGCAGCCGGGCGCGCAATGCCTTGCTCACGTTGGTCATGGCGTCGAAGTCGTCCACGCCCTCGTGGTAGATCCAGCGCATGACCTGAGAAGTGCGAAAGGCCTTCTCGCCCAAGCCGGCGAAGAAGGCCTCCATCTGCTCGCGATTCAGATTGAGAAAATTAATCTTGTCTGTGGGCGTACTCAATGTCGCGTCACCGCGTCCTCGGGCAGAGTTCGATCCGACTGAAGAAGTAGGCAATCTCTTCGCGCGCCGTATCCGGACCATCGGAACCGTGCACTGCATTCTCATCAACGGTCTTGGCGAAGTCAGCACGAATGGTGCCGGGCGCGGCCTTGGCCGGGTCGGTGGCACCCATCAACTCGCGGTGCTTGGCGATCGCGTCCTCACCTTCCAAGACCTGCACGATCACAGGACCGGAGATCATGAACTCCACCAAGTCGTTGAAGAAGGGGCGCTCACGGTGCACGGCATAGAAACCTTCGGCCTCGGCGCGGCTGAGATGCTTCATCTTCGCCGCCACGATCCGCAGACCACCCTTCTCGAAGCGGCTGTAGATCTCACCGATGACATTCTTGGCCACGGCATCGGGTTTGATGATGGAAAGGGTACATTCGAGCGCCATGCACTACTCCAGACAATCAGGGTTTAGAAAATAGCATAAACCCGCGCCGGGACGCGGGTTTACGATAGTTTAACCGGGGAGACGGGGCCAGGCAATGATCCCGGAGAAGCCGGGGCCGGCGGGTTCAGTCCCGCTCGTCGATCCAGGCCATCTGGATGGCCTCCAGGATCTTCTCTCCGGAGCGTTCCGGATCGTCCTCGAACTCGTCCAAGGCACAAATCCAGTCGTGGAGGTCTGTGAAGCGAACATACTGGGGATCCACGTCCGGATGGGCCTCATCCAGGACGATGGCGATTTCCAGGGTATCGGTCCAATGCAGGCCCATGACGCTCTCCTCAGTGATTTTCCTTAACCATATTAATGCTGTACTTGGGAATCTCGATGACCAGGTCAACGTCGCCCACCAGCGCCTGGCAGCTCAGGCGGGAGTCCGGCTCCAGGCCCCAGGCCTTGTCCAGCAGATCGTCTTCCTCGTCGGTGGCCTCGTTGAGGGTTTCCAGACCCTCGCGCACATAGACGTGGCAAGTGGTGCAGGCACACGACTTCTCGCAGGAATGCTCGATCTCGATGCCGTGGGCCAGCGCCGCATCGCAGATGCTCACGCCGGGCTCGGCCTGAAACACCGCCCCTTCGGGGCAAATCTCTTCGTGGGGCAGAACTATGATCTGCGGCATGACTTCACAACCTCGTCTGTCTCGGTCCCGTCGCCGGGCACCTATTCGAATTCATCCACCTTGTGGCCGGCCATGGCCTTGCGAATGCTGCCGTTCATGCGCCGCTCCACGTAGCCGGCACAGGCCTTTTCCACCGCCTGAATGGCCGATTTGACCGCCTGGACATCCGTGCCTTCCCGCGCGGCGCGCAGGCCCTGTACGGCCGCGTCGATGCGCTCCGCTTCGCCGGGCTCGAGAAACTGCTCGCCGTCGGTGGCCAGCGCCGCCTGCAGCGCCTCGATGACCCGGTCGGCCTCCACCTGCTGCTCGCGCAGGCGGCGCAGTTCCATATCCTCATGGGCGTGATCCATGGAATCGCGCAGCATCTGCTCGATTTCCCGATCGGTGAGTCCATAGGAGGGCTTCACCTCGATACTGGCCTGGGCGCCGCTGGACTGCTCCTGGGCGCTGACGCTCAACATGCCGTCGGCATCCACCTGGAAGCTCACCCGAATGCGTGCCGCGCCGGCCACCATGGGTGGGATGTCGCGCAGAGCGAAACGGGCCAGGGATCGGCAGGCGTCCACGGTCTCGCGCTCACCCTGAAGCACATGGATGCTCATGGCGGTCTGACCGTCCTTGTAGGTGGTGAAGTCCTGGGCACGGGCCACGGGGATGGTGGTGTTGCGCGGGATGATTTTCTCCACCAGGCCGCCCATGGTTTCCAGGCCGAGAGACAGTGGGATCACGTCCAGCAGCAGCATCTGATCGTCGGGCTTGTTGCCCGCCAGCATGTCCGCCTGCAGCGCCGCGCCCACGGCCACCACCTTGTCCGGATCGATGTCCACCAGCGGTTCGCGGCCGAAGAATGCGCCCACCTGCGCGCGCACCCGCGGCACCCGGGTGGAGCCGCCGACCATCACCACTTCCATGACTTCATCGGCGGCCACGCCGGCATCGCGCAAGGCACGGCGGCACGGAGACAGTGTCTTCTTGATCAACGGATCGATCAGGTCATTCATCTGCGTCCGGCTGAGCATGCCGTGCCAGTGCGAACCGTCGGCCAATTCGACGGCCAGGTCGGTCTGCTCGGCCTCGGTGAGCGCCTCCTTGGCGGCGCAGGCGTCGCGCATCAAACGGCGCATCTGGTGATGGTCCGCGTCGTCGCCGATACCCGCCTGCGTCATGATCCATTGGGCGATGGCCCGGTCCATGTCGTCGCCTCCCAGAGCGGTGTCGCCCGCGGTGGCCATGACCTCGAATACGCCCTTGTTCAAGCGCAGGATGGAAATGTCGAAGGTACCGCCGCCCAGGTCGTAAACGGCAATGACGCCCTCGGAGCCCCGATCCAGGCCGTAGGCCACCGCCGCCGCGGTGGGTTCGTTGAGCAGCCGCAGCACGTTGAGACCCGCAAGGCGGGCGGCATCCTTGGTGGCCTGGCGCTGGGCGTCGTCGAAATAGGCGGGCACGGTGATGACCACGCCGGTGAGGTCGCCGCCGAGGGTGCGTTCCGCCCGCTCACGCAGGACCTTGAGAATCTCCGCGGACACTTCCACCGCGCTGACGTCGCCGCCGGCGGTATGGATGCGCGGCACCGCCGAATCGCCCTGCACGAAGTCATGCGGCATGCGGTTGCCCAGGGTGCGCATATCGTTCACGCCGCGGCCCATGAGCCGCTTCACCGAGGCGATGGTGTTGAGCGGGTCACGGGTGGCCTCCGCCTTCGCCTCGTAGCCCACCAGCGGCGGAGTATCGGCCTGATAACGCACCACGGAGGGCAGCAGGTGGCGGCCCTGCGCGTCGGGCAGGGTTTCCGCCACGCCGCTGCGCACCGAGGCCACCAGCGAATTGGTGGTGCCCAGGTCGATACCCGCCGCCAGCCGATGCTGATGCGGCGCGGCGGACTGGCCCGGTTCGGAAATCTGCAGTAGTGCCATCTTCAGTCAGTCGTTTTGTCGGGATCGAAGCCCCGCGCGCGGGACATGGCACCAAGCAGGCGCCGGGACCGTGAATGATACAGGAAATTCTCTATGCTTCGGTGGCCTCTGCGTCCAAGACCGCCGTCAAACAAGACTACAACTCGTCTTCGAGATCCGCTTCCAGCGCTTCGGCCTCGCTGCGCAGCTTGTACAGAAACTGCAGCCGCCGCACCAGGGTCTTGGCCCGATCCAGATCCGGGGCCGCAAAGCTTTCGGTCAGTTCGCCAGTCATGGCGCGCACGTCGGCACCCAGCTCATCCAGCAGCCCACCCACCGTGGCCAACGGATCGTTCTGTTCCCGCGCCTCGGCCAGCGTCTCCCGCCGCTCCATCTGTTCCATGAGGAAGGCGGGATCGGCCATGGTCTCCTGCTCGTCATCCCAGCTCACCCCGCTGAGCTCCAGCAAGTAACGCGCGCGGGCCAGGGGATCCTTCAGGGTCTGGTAACCCTCATTGATCTGGGCGGCGCGCTGCATTGCGAAACGCCGCTCCTGATCGGAGGCGCTGGCGAAACGGTCAGGGTGGACGGTCTGCTGCAACTCACGATAGCGCTGGACCAACTGGTCCTGCGCTATCGTGAAATCAACAGGGAATCCAAACAGGGCGAAATGGTTTTCGGACAGGCCCAGCGTCATGGCGAAACTCCTGCAAGCCTCAGACGTTGAAGCTCTCTCCGCAGCCGCAGCTGTCCTTGACGTTCGGGTTGTTGAACTTGAAGCCTTCGTTCAGGCCTTCGCGCGTGTAGTCCAACTCGGTGCCGTCCAGATAGACCAGGCTCTTGGGGCTGATGATCACCTTCACGCCGTGATCCTCGTAGACCACATCGCCTTCTTCGACTTCGTCGGCGAACTCGAGCACGTAGGCCATGCCCGAGCAGCCGGACGTCTTCACGCCCAGGCGCAGGCCGGCACCCTTGCCCCGATTGGCGAGAAAGGTCTTGACCCGCTCGGCGGCGGCCTCGGTCAACGTGATTGCCATGATGCGACTACCTCGATGTTGCTCTCGCCCGGAAATCAGGCGGACTTCTTTTCTGACGCACCCTGCTTGGTGGCGTAGTCCTCGATGGCCGCCTTGATGGCGTCCTCGGCCAGCACCGAGCAGTGGATCTTCACCGGCGGCAGCTCGAGCTCCTCGGCGATCTCACTGTTCTTGATCTGGCGGGCCTCGTCCAGGGTCTTGCCCTTGACCCACTCGGTCAGCAGTGAACTGGACGCGATGGCCGAACCGCAACCATAGGTCTTGAACTTGGCGTCCTCAATCACGCCCTGCTCGTTGACCTTGATCTGCAGTTTCATGACGTCGCCGCAAGCCGGCGCGCCGACCATGCCGGTACCGACCGAGCCGTCGTTCTTGTCGAAGGACCCCACATTGCGGGGATTCTCGTAGTGATCAAGCACCTTGTCGCTGTAGGACATCGCTATTGCTCCCGTCGCCTGTTCTGGATGTTGCCGATTTATTTGTGCGGCCTCAGTGAGCCGCCCACTTCACCGTGGAAAGGTCGATCCCGTCCTGATACATCTCCCACAACGGCGAGAGCTCACGCAGCTTCGCCACCTGGGTACGCATCAGTTCAATGGTATGGTCCACATCGGCCACCGTAGTGAAGCGGCCGATGCTGAAGCGGATGGAACTGTGGGCCAGTTCGTCATTGCGGCCCAACGCCCGCAACACGTAGGACGGCTCCAGGCTGGCCGAGGTGCAGGCCGAACCGGACGATACCGCCAGATCCTTGACCGCCATAATCAGGGACTCACCCTCGACGAAGTTGAAGCTCACGTTCAGGTTGCCCGCGACGCGGCGCTCCAGATCACCGTTGAGGTAGACCTCCTCCATGTCCTTAAGGCCGTCCCACAGACGGTTGCGCAGCATCAGCACGCGCTCGTTCTCCGCCGCCATCTCTTCACCGGCGATGCGGAAGGCCTCACCCATGCCGACGATCTGATGGGTGGCCAGGGTGCCGGAGCGCATGCCGCGCTCATGACCGCCACCGTGCATCTGCGCCTCGATGCGCACCCGCGGCTTGCGACGCACGTACAGCGCACCCATGCCCTTCGGGCCGTAGATCTTGTGGGCCGAGAACGACATCAGGTCGACCTTCAGGTCCTTCAGGTCGATCGGCACCTTGCCGGCGCTCTGCGCGGCGTCGACGTGAAAGACGATGCCCTTCTCACGACAGATCTCGCCCATGGCCTTGATGTCCTGGATCACGCCGATCTCGTTGTTCACGTGCATGATCGACGCGACCACGGTGTCGTCACGCAGGGCGGCCTTGAACTTGTCCAGATCGATCAGTCCGTTGGGCTCCGGGTCCATATAGGTGACCTCGTAGCCTTCGCGCTCCAGCTGACGGCAGGTGTCCAGAACCGCCTTGTGCTCTGTCTTGCAGGTGACGATGTGCTTGCCCTGCTTCTTGTAGAAGTGGGCCGCGCCCTTGATGGCGAGATTGTCCGATTCGGTCGCGCCCGAGGTCCAGACGATTTCCTTAGGGTCGGCATTGATCAGTGCGGCCACATCGGCGCGAGCCTGCTCGATGGCGCTATCGGCGTCCCAGCCGTAGGCGTGGGAACGGGACGCGGCGTTGCCGAAATTGCCGTCCATGGTGAGATAGGTACACATCTTCTCCGCCACCCGCGGGTCCACCGGAGTGGTCGCCGAATAGTCGAGATAGATCGGCCGTTTCTTGTCGCTCACTGTTGCCACCTCAATCGTCGTTTCACCAGGGCCTGTGTGCCATTCGGCACCACTCAACCCCAAACCGCAGCAGCCCCGTGTCCGGCTGCCAGTTGTTCGATCAGTCGCTCGAGTTCGACACAGAAGGTGTCGATGTGCTCGCGCCGTGTTTCCTTGCCCATGCTCACGCGAATCGCGCCCCGGGCCAGCTGCGGATCCACACCCATGGCGAGCAGCACATGGCTGGGCTCGGTGGCGCCGGTGGCGCAGGCCGAACCACTGGAAACCGCCAGCCCCTGCGCATCGAGCCGCAACAGCAGGGCCGGGCCATCGATCCCCGCCACCGCCAGCTGCACCGTGTTGGGCAGACGCGGCGCCTTGGCACCGAACACCGTCACCGCCGGCAGCGCGGCCAAGCGCTGTTCGAGGTGCGCGCGCAACTCCGCAAGCCGCGACGCCTCGGATTCCAAATCCTGGCGCGCCAGATCCGCCGCCGCCCCGAAACCCACAATGCCGGCCACGTTCTCGGTGCCGGCACGAAGGCCGCGTTCGTGGCCACCGCCATCGAGCAGCGGCTCCAGCTCGAGAGCCTTGTCCATGACCAGTGCGCCGACACCCTTCGGGCCATAAATCTTGTGGGCCGACAGAGTCATAAGCCGCACACCCAGGGCGCGAAAATCCACCGGGACCTTGCCGGCCGCCTGCACCGCATCGGTGTGCAGCACCGCTGCGCTACCCCGCAGCGTTTCGGCCAGGGCTGCCACGTCCTGCAACACCCCCGTCTCGTTGTTCGCCAGCATCACTGACACCAGCCGCGCATCGCCATCCAGAAGCCGACCCAACTCCGAGGCCTTTACCCGACCGTCCGCGTCCACCGGCAGAACCCGCCGGCTCCAACCCCTGCGTTCCAGGGTGGCTGCCGGACCCAGCACCGAAGCATGTTCCACGGCACTGTGAATCAGCGCCGCGCCAGGCTCCGCCGAAAGACTGCCCTTCAGGGCCAGGTTATTCGCCTCCGTGCCTCCGCTGGTGAACACCACCTGACTAGGGTGCGCGTTCACCAGCGCCGCCACCTGCTCGCGGGCCTGATCCATGGCCGCGCGGGCGATGCGTCCGAATCGGTGGGCACTGGAAGGGTTGCCGTAGGCATCCCTCAGGTACGGCAGCATGGCCTCCAGGACCCTGCTGTCGACGGGCGTGGTCGCATTGTGATCAAGGTAGATCACGGACCGACCGCCACGGCCGTCAGGCGCGCACGCCGCCGGCCGGAAGTTCCACCTTGACCGAACGCTGACCGGTGCTCTTCTGGTCCTGGCGTCCGGCCACTTCCTTCACGCCCTCGCTGCGCATGAGCTGACCCAGACTGATGTTGCGCAGGAAATTGTGGATCTGATCGCTCAGATTCACCCAGAGCTCGTGGGTGAGGCAGCGCTCGTCGTCCTGGCAGTTGCTGAGGCCGCCGCAGCGGGTCGTGTCGACGTTCTCATCCACCGCTGTGATCACATCGGCCACCGCGATCTCGTCGGCCGGGCGGCTGAGGGAATACCCACCCCCGGGACCACGGGTGCTCTTGACCAGACCGTTGCGGCGCAGCTTGGTAAACAACTGTTCCAGGTAGGACAGGGAAATCCCCTGACGCTCGGAAATGTCCGCAAGGGAGATAGGGCCAGCCTGGTAGTGCAATGCCAGATCCAGCATGGCGGTTACCGCATATCGGCCTTTGGTCGTCAGTCTCATTGCTGTGTCCCGAGTTGCGTAATATACTGATCCGCAGAAGTTGCCATATATGACTAATTTAGTCAAGTATATTTTTCCGACAAAACCAGTCGACTACTCGTGCTTCTCGTCCCCGTTCTGCACCTTCCCGGCATCGCGCTCGTCCGATAGCGCCTCCATGGCCTCGACCTCGTCGAGGGAGGACTCCACCGCACTGCTGATCTCGCACGGTCCCAGCTCCGGGACATGCAAATCCGCGATCTCCGCCCCCAGGCTCTTGATGGCCCCGCACATGTCTTCCAGACGCTTGTCCATGACATGGATGTGGTCGAGCATGCAGTTGATGGCGTGAGCGACGGGGTCCGGCATATCCTTGGCCATGCCGTACGCATCGAATCCAAGCTTCTTGGCGATGGCGGCGCGCGCCTGTTCCTTGGGACTGGGCTCGGCGCTACGCGGTGTGACGATACGTCCGGGCACACCCACCACCGTGGCGCCGTCGGGCACGTCCCGCAGCACCACCGCGTTGGAACCGATGCGCGCCCCGTCCCCCATCCTGATGGGACCCAGTATCTTGGCGCCGGCGCCAACCACCACGTTGCTGCCCAGCGTCGGGTGACGTTTGCCCTTCTTCCAGCTGGTGCCGCCGAGGGTGACGCCGTGGTAGAGGGTGCAGTCGTCGCCGATTTCGGTGGTCTCCCCCACCACCACGCCCATGCCATGGTCAATGAAGAAACGCCGACCGATACTGGCGGCAGGATGAATCTCAATGCCGGTCAGCCAACGGGCCAGCGCCGACAGCCAGCGCGCCAGCCACTTCATACCGTGTTGCCAGAGCCAGTGATTCATGCGATGGAACAATACTGCATGCAGTCCCGGATAGGTGGTCAACACCTCGAACCGGTTGCGCGCCGCCGGGTCCCGGTCAAAGACGCATTGAATATCTTCGCGAATGCGATCGAACATCGCCGCCACCCTGGGTTGTCGTGGTCACTGGGACACTGCCCCACCGGTTCACACGCTACGAGCCGCACGGCAAGGCGCGAACAGCGCGTGAAACAACAATAATACCTGATCGTACCGCTTGGTTCCTGTCGGCGCACTCGGCCGGAACGACGGCGGCCCTGCCGGACAGGAGAGAAGTTGAAAGTCAGCGCCGGCCGAGACTGCGCTGCACCGCCGTCAAAATGCCGCGCAGAATATTCATCTCCACCTTGTCGGGTCGGGCGCGATTGAACAGCCGCTTGAGCCGACGCATCAGCTGCTTGGGCTCGTCGGGATCCAAAAATTCCGTCTCCACCAGCACCTGCTCCAGGTGGGTATAGAAACGATTCAGATCGTCAGCGGTGGCCGGAGCCTCCTGATCGCCTATCGCGGACGGCGGGATTCCGGCCTCCGGCGTCCGCGCCGCCATGGTCAATTCATAGGTAATGACCTGCACGGCGGCGGCCAGATTGAGGGAGCTGTAGTCTGGATTGGCCGGGATAGTCACCAAGGCGTGACACCGCTCCAACTCGCTGTTCGTGAGTCCGGTGCGTTCCCGTCCGAAGAGTATCGCCACCTCCCCGCCGGCGGCCTCCACCATCACCCGTTCACCGCATTCGCGCGGGTCGAACTCCGGCCAGCGCAGACTCCGGCGGCGGGCGCTGGTCCCGACCACGAAGCGGCAGCCCGCCAGCGCCTCGTCCAAATCGGCACACACCTGGGCTCGGGCCAGAACGTCGTCGGCCCCGGACGCCCGGGCGGTCGCTTCCGCGCAGGGATAATCCTGCGGCGCCACCAGGTACAGCCGCCCCAGATTCATGGTTTTCATGGCCCGGGCGGCGGCGCCTATGTTGCCAGGATGAGAGGTGCCGATAAGCACAATGCGCACGTTGGAAAGCATGGGGCGGGAAGATACAGGATGCGGCAAAGGCCGTACAGGCGCCGCGGCCTTATC
>Ga0316593_10000062_pt1 | contig 12555 bp, 12 predicted proteins | sample S5NA_3_FD_204564 | JGI IMG/M metagenome (GOLD analysis project Ga0316593, IMG submission 204564) | Metatranscriptome of rhizosphere microbial communities from salt marsh grasses in Alabama, United States - S5-7_160517rA (Metagenome... | ecosystem: Host-associated > Plants > Roots > Rhizosphere ... | reverse complement strand
CCGGACTGAAGCGCACCAACTGCGCACCCGCACGCGCCAGAGAAGCAAGGTCGTCGGGATAATAGAATCCGAAGGCATCGTCCCATGCGATGGCGATTCGCACCGGATCCGCGACCGTTGCCCTTGGTCCCGTTCGACCCGAAACCGGTGGTGGCAGAGGGGCCGATCGGGCGATCTCCAAGATCCTGGGGACATCCACCTGATTTGCCACCTCCGTACCGATGCGCTCGATCTGGGAATCGGCCTGTTCCGCCTCATTGCTCGGAATCAAACCAAGGTGACGCTCGCTGATCCGGACTCCCGCCGACCGGTGTAATGCGCCGAGCAACGGAATGTCGGTGTAGTGCTCCACGGCACGACGTACGTTGGTCTCGTGACGCGATCCGCCGACCTTGTTTGCGACTACCCCGGCGATGTTCAGCTCCGGATCGAAAGACTGGTAACCGAGCAGCAAGGGGGCTACCCCCCTACCCATTCCTTGCACATCCAGCACCAGGATGACCGGCGCCCGCAGCAACAGGGCCAGCGCCGCATTGCTGGTGCTGCCGTCGAGATCGACGGCGTCGAACAAACCGGTGTTGCCCTCGATCAGCCCCAGATCCGCATCGGACAGGGTACGCGCAAACCCTTGTACGATCTCCTCCCGGTCCATGGTATGAAAATCCAAATTAAGGCAGTCGCGCCCCGACGCCCGAGCGAGCCAGAGCGGATCGATATAATCCGGCCCCTTCTTGAAGGGCTGGACCGACACACCGAGCCGCCGCAGTTCGCGGCACAGCCCGATGGAAACAGTGGTCTTGCCCGACGACCTATGGGCGGCGGAGATGTAGACGTGAGCCATGGGGAAGGTGTGAAGAAAGCAAGGCCGAGGCTCTGCTCAACCCCTATAGTCGATCGCTATGAGCCCGGGGGCGCAACGGATGCCAATAGCCCGAGGTCAGGTCACCCCACTCGACACCGTGGAGCGGGAAATCCGTACGCCTACTTCGCCTCTCACGGATCCGGACGCTCCACTGCCTTGATGACTTGATGCCTTCGCAACGACGGGTCAAGCCTTGGCGGCCACGTGGGGATCCACGTCCCGGTCGGCCAGCGACTCGGGGAGAAATTGAAGCACACGTACACCGACGGCGGTGATCAACAGGGCAACGGAGACACCACCCACACCCAGCAACACCTCCGGGAGGCTCGGAGCGTACGTAGCCAAGGCGCCGCCGACGCCGTCATGGAAGCCAGACTCGAGAATGGTCTTTCCTGGAAACATCTGCATCGGATAGGCTTGCCCGCCTATGATGATGACGTACATGCTGGAAAGCCCGCCCAGCACCACCATCCCACAGGCCGACGCGATCCAAGTGGGGCTCCTGCCCAGCTCCGGATGAAATAGTATACCGAGCGGAAACAGGCTTCCCACAAGCATCCAACCAATCCAAAACAACGCCGTGTAGATGCCGCCGTCGATCAGGTAGAAGGAAACCAGATCGTAATTCTTGGCGCCGTAGAGCTTGCTTAGAAAGTAGACCAGCACGAAGAAGAGCACAGCACCGATGAATATCCCGAGCAGATTGCGCAGGCGAAACAGCATGGACTCGCCGATCGGACGATCGTCCTGAGCAAAGGCGAACATGAGCACCAACATGAAGATCGCCAGCCCGAAGGCAAAAGACATGGCAACAAACAGCGGCGCCATGACCGCCGTGTCGTAAGCCTGGCGCGAGACCAAGAACCCGAAGATTGAACCGGTACCGGTGGTTAGCATGAGGCGCCAGATGAATGCGAAAAAGCCGACCGGCTTGGTATAGGGGTTGCCCTTGCGCTCTGCCATGGTCCAGAGATAGGCAATCACGATGGCCATGAAGCCGGTGTACAGAAAGATGTTCCAAGCGAAAATCGATCGGAAGTTGTAGGTCGTCATAGCAACCACCAACCGATCTGGGCGCCCCAGATCGAGCACCAGCACCATCAGCCCACCCGCAAGCAGGGCCACCGCCAAGAGCCCCGACAGGCGTGCTAACGGCTTGTACAGATACTTCCCGAAGACGCTGCCGATGGACGCAACGTTGAGGGCACCCGAAGCGGAGACGATTAGAAACACCGCGAACACATGGGGCGTGCCCCATACGACTTGGTTGGACATTCCGGTTACCCAATGCCCCTCGTGCTCCATGTACGCGAAAGCGAGCCCACCCAAACCCGCAACGGCGGCGAGGATAACGAGCAGCCCCCAATAGCGCTGAGGTGCGAGCCTCCATTCCCTATAAACGATTCTCTTCATGGCAGCATCTCCGAAGCGTTAGACGCCGGTATAGCGCACGCCCGTATTGAGATCGAGATCTCCGCGGATCTCGCGGCTCGGAAGCGCCGCGAGCGCCTTCATCAAGGGGCTATCGGGATCTTTCAGATCGCCGAAGAGGATCGCACCCTGCCCCTGTGCGGCGCAGGCGTCCGCACAGGCCGTGGACGCCTCCCCGTTGTCACGGCGGTGCACGCATAGGTTACAGCTCTCGACACACCCCTTCCCCCGCGGCGCTCGCGTGAGCTTGACCTTCACCACTTCGTGGATGAAGGAGCGCGCCTTGTAGGGACAAGCCATCATGCAATAACGGCAGCCGATACATGTGTGCCTGTCCACGAGGACGATTCCGTCCGCCCGCTTGAAGGAGGCACCGGTGGGACACACATCAACGCAGGGCGGAAAGTGGCAATGCTGACACATCATGGGCAGCCTGCTCACGTACCCGGTCAGGTTATCTTGCACCTTCACCATGCGAATCCACTTGGCCGCCTGCCCCTCCCACTTGGCTTCACCTTCGCCATCGGGCCTTTCTTGAAGGTCGAGGCCGTTCTCCTTGTTGCAGGCAGTCACGCAAGCATCGCAACCCTCGGCGCACTTCGAACTGTCGATCAGCATACCCCAGCGTTCGTCATCCGTAACGGGTTTGGACCTCGGCTCGGCCACCGCCAAGGTATGCAGCAGGACTCCAGGTGCTACCGCTACCGATGCCACACCGACAGTGACCCCGAGGACCTTGCGGCGCCCGACATCGACCCGCTCTTTGTGCTCTTTCATGGTCAATCGGCTACCTCTTTCCGAAGTTCGTGCGGAACACGCGCAACCTCCATACCGGCTGCCGCCGCGGCGGATACCCTGGCGTCAACACCCTCCGGCTGTTTCCCCGTCTGGGGCGCGACCTCCTCGAGCGCCTCGGCATCCGTATGCGCGGGCACCGTGGCATGGCAACCGAAGCACGTCAGCTCCACAGCGGCAAACTCATGGCAGGTCTTGCAGAATTGCCCCTCCGAGTAGATGGGCACCGGTTGGCCACCTTGGTCGTAGCTGACATGACAGGCAACGCATCCGGAAAGACCATCGTCGGTGGCACGAATGCCCTCATGCACCGTCACATGGCGCTGATGCTCAATCAGCTCCATATGGTTGCGCCGCATGAAGCTCGTCTCCCTTACGCAGTGCTCGAGATCCGCCGCCTTGGATCCTGGAATGACATGGTTGCCCGGCGCAAAATCCGCCGACACACCTGGCAGGGGTAGCGCCATCGACAAGCCGATTGCGAGGAGGCTTCTTCTGATGAGGGCGTTGGCCATCATACTATTCCGATTCAGTTACTCACCGAGACCCATCTTGATATAGCCGGTAGGGCAAACATCGGAGCAGATATGGCAACCGATACACTTGGCATAGTCGGTGGCCACGTAGCGTCCCGTGGTGTTTTCCCCCTTCTGGACCCGATAGACCGCGTCCTGAGGGCAGAAAATGACGCAGTTGTCGCACTCGAAGCACATGCCGCAGCTCATGCAGCGCTTTGCCTCGTCGATCGTTTCCTCCTCCGAGAGGCCGATAAGCCGCTCGTGGAAATGGCCCAGTACCTCTTCTGCTGTCGGCACGTCTTCCCTGCGCTTGTTTCGGGCATGGAACTTAAAGTGCCCGAGAAACAGCTCGTCATGGGGAATCACCTCCGACCCGGAACGATCCTCGTAATTGTGGATCGCCCAGTTTCCTTCCGAGGTTCCGCGCATATCGCCCCGCTCGGCGACGTCGAACACCTCCGGAGCCAACCTCGCCTCTTCCATTTTCTTCAGCAGGTTGAAGTGGTGCACGTCCACCTTCGGCCGACGCGCATGCGGCGCCTGCATCACGTACTCGTTGATGGACTGGGCCGCTATCCAAGCCTGGCCGATAGCCGTGGTAAGCAGATGCGGACGAATGATATCGCCGGCTACGAAGTGTCCGGGCCGATCGGGAACCTGGTAGAACTTGTCGGCATTGATCAGACCGCGTCCGTTGTCGAATTCCTCCAGGCCCGCCAGGTCGCCTCCTTGCCCAATGGCCGAGACAATCAGGTCGGCCTCGAGGACGCGCTCCGTGCCTTCGGTCGGAACCGGCTTCATTCCGTCCATGGTGCAATCGCAGACTTTGAGTCCGGTAGCCCGGCCGTCTTCGCCTTTGATCACCTCCAGCGGCATTACACCGTCGAGAATAGCCACACCTTCGGTCAGGGCATCATGCACCTCGTGCTCGGCGGCCATCATCTCGGTACGCTTGAACAGAGAAGTCAGGGTAACATCCGCCCCCTGCGCCGCGGCGGTCACCGCTGTGTCATGCGCAACATAGCCGTCGTGAATGACGGACTCCGGACGATCGCCGGGGTTTGTGTGCTCGATATGGCCAAGGCGCCGAGCGACCGAGACGACGTCGATGGAAGTGTCGCCGCCGCCAATGCAGACCACCTTTTCGGCGGTTACCTTCATGCGCCCCTCGTTGAACGCCTTGAGGAAGGCAACGCCAGCAACGCAGTTCACCGTATTTTCCCAACCTGGCACCGGCAAGCCACGACCGCTCTGACAGCCCAATGCCCAAAGGACGGCGTCAAAGTCCTTGTCCAGGTCTTCGACGGAGACGTCCTTCCCGACCCGCGTGCCCAGCCGGGTCTCGACCCCCATTTCGATGATTCGGGCAATCTCCGCGTCCAGCTCCGTACGCGGAACCCGGTAGCCCGGGATGCCGTAGCGGAACATGCCGCCGAGCCCTTCGTTCGCCTCGAAGATGGTGCAGCCGTGACCCATACGGCGCAGCTGGTACGCAGCCGCCAGTCCCGCTGGCCCGCCACCTACGATGGCGACCTTCTTACCGGTGTCGGGCCCGGCCTCGAATTTGTAGCCCTGCGCGATGGCGTTGTCACCGATGAACTGCTCGACCGCGTTGATACCGACGAAGTCCTCGAGCTCGTTTCGGTTACACCCGTCCTGACAGGGGGCCGGACAGACGCGACCCATCATGGAAGGAAAGGGGTTGGCATCCGTGGAGCGGCGGAAGGCGTACTCCTTCCAGTCGATCCCTTCCGGCGGCAGCTCCTGTTGGCGGGCGATGGCTAGCCAACCGCGGATGTCCTCCCCGGACGGGCAGCTACCCTGGCAGGGAGGTGTCTTGTGCACATAGGTGGGGCACTTGTGGGAGGTATCCTGGACGAAGATCTGCTCGGACAGGTCGTCCCAGGTGCTCTCGCCGTCCGCGAACCGGCGCCAAGAAAGCGTGGTTTTCATTTCGTCGCTGGTTGTCGCCATCGATCGTTCTCCTAACCTGTGGAACCCTTGGTTCTAAAAATGCTCAAGACACGGCTCCCTGTACGATCACAGAAGAAGCCGAGCCACATTCTGATCTCGTTCAGGCCGCCTCGCCGGACTCCTCGCCCTCTTCGTCCTCCGTTTCCTGGCCTGTAAGGACGATTGCGTTGGACACCAACTGGTGCACGCTGACGACTTGGTCCATCTCCATGCCGTAGAACGGGAGTATCTTGGAGAATTGGCTCTTACAGATAGCGCAAATCGCGGCTAAGTGCGTGACCCCCTTCTCCTGCATTACATTGTTGAGCGCCTCTATGCGGGGCTTGGCACCCTTGACCCGTAACTCCATGAGATCGTCGGTGAGAAGACCACCTCCGCCACCGCAGCAGAAGGTGCGCTCGCGGATCGTCTCCTCATCCATATCGTAAAAATTGTTGCAGACCGCCCTGATCACCGCGCGCGGGATGTCGAATTGCCCCCCCGGCTTGTCGCCCATGCGCGTGGCACGCGCCACATTGCAGGAGTCATGGAAGGTCAGGATCATGTCGTCGTTCTGCGACTTGTCGAACCTCAGCTTGCCCTCCTGGATCGCGTTATAGGTGAACTCCATGATGTGCTGCGGCACCGGGTAGCGCGGATCCAGGAAATCCCAGGGGCCGGCCAGAGTGTTGAGGAAAGAGTAAGCGACGCGCCATGCATGGCCGCATTCCCCGAACACGATACGCTTGACGCCCAGGTCCAGGGCTGCCTTGCGGATACGCTGGGAGATCCGCCGCATGTTTTCGTAGGAGCCGATGAACATGCCGAAATTCGCAGCTTCGGAGGCGTAGGAGCTCAAGGTCCAGGACACACCGACCTCATGGAACACCTTGCCGTAGCCGATCAGACCATCAACGTGAGGCTCGGCGAAGAAGTCCGCTGAAGGGGTGACCAACAGGATATCCGCACCCTCTTGATCCAGGGGGTACTTGACCTCGACGCCCGTGTCGTCGAGCACATCCTCTTCCAATCCCTCCAGGGTGTCCTCCAACGCCGGCCCCGGCAAACCGAGGTTGTTGCCGATCTTATATACCTTGGAGATGATTTCGTTGCAGTATTTCTGGCCGACCCCGATGCTGTCCATGATCTCCCGAGCCGCCATGGAGATCTCGGCAGTGTCGATGCCGTAGGGGCAGAACACGGAACAGCGCCGGCACTGGGAGCACTGGTGGAAGTAGCTGTACCAGTCGTCCAGCACCTCGCGGGTGAAGTCAGATGCCCCCACGAGCTTCGGAAAGAGCTTCCCGGCAAGGGTAAAGTAGCGCCGATATACCTTACGCATCAGGTCCTGGCGGCCCACCGGCATATTTTTCGGATCCCGGGTGCCGAGATAATAGTGGCACTTATCCGTGCAGGACCCGCACTTGACGCAGGAATCCAAATAGACGCGCAGTGATCGATACTTTCCCAGGAGCTCGCCCATCTTATCGATGGCCTTCTCCTGCCAGTTGTCCTCCAAATCCCCTGGAAAGCCGAGCGGCTCCTGAAACTCCGGCTTGGACAGGAAGGGACTACTGTGGGCCATCGCGTCCGGCTCGATGGCCGGGATCTCCGCGTATTGCTGTAGCTCTGGTACTTTGAAATCTGCCTTTGCCATGTTCCTGCCTCTTCAGCGGATTGCGCGGCTCACGAGCCCATTGTCCGGAATCACTTCGTCACTGCTCGAGTCCCTTCGCCCAAGCGGCGAGGTGCCGCTTCTCGCGCGGGTTGTCCACTTGGTTGCGGGTGGGGCTGAAGAATAACCCGGGTGCGTGCAACAGCTTGCTGAATGGGAAGACAATCATCAGCGTCGCTACCAAAAACAGGTGCAGGAGCAACAGGGGATCCGCCGGCAAGGGGGAAAAGCTTAACGTCATTAACCCCCGGAAGAACAGCTTCACGGAGATGATATCGACGTGCACGACGAAGGTCATCATAAGCCCGCTGAGCCCAATGAGGATCAAAAGCACGAGAATCAGGTGGTCGGAAATCCCGGTGATATAGCGGACACGATCCACGACAAAGCGACGAGCCCACAAACCCAGTAACCCCACGACCATGGCCAGGCCGCCATAGATACCGAAGGGTTGAACGAGCTGAATGGGCAACCATACAGGGTCGATGAAGTAACGCAGATGGCGCAAGGTGACCAGGAAGAGGCCAAAATGGAAGATCCAGCCGAAGATCCAGATCCACTTATTTCCCTTGAACAAGCTCTCGAAGAAGACGACCTCGCGCGCCATGCGGAACGCAACCCCTGCCTTGTTTGTCGGCGCCGGTGTCGTCGGAATCTTCAGGGGCGCAGGCGTTCGGGCGTATTGCACGACCTTCCGAATCAGGCCCGCCAAGAGAACGGCGGCGGCGAAATAAAACAGGATGGCGTATAGGACCGTCAGAAATGACATGTTCCCGCTTACCTTCAGTGGATCCGTCGGAACGCCGGGGGACACGGATGCCCCCCGAACTACGAGCAGTGCATCGAGCAAGCCTCGCCCTCTGGCTCGGTCCGGTGCACGGTGGAGGGATCTACCCCCGCCTTTTCGCCCCTCGCAAGCCGTACGCCCGGGAGGAGACTGGTACCCAAGTACCCTTACACGCAGCCCGTCGGCTTGGGAAGACCGGCATAGCGGCAGGCCTGCTTGGCCGGACCATAGGGAAACAGGCCGTAAAGGTACTTGCTGTTGCCCTTGTCCTTGCCCATCTTCTTGCCGACCGCCTTGGTTAGCACCCGCACTGCCGGCGCAATCTGGTACTCCTCGTAGTACTCGCGCAGGAACCTGATGATGTCCCAGTGCTCATCGGTCAGATCCAGATCGTCTTCCTTCGCCATAACCTCGGCAACGCCCTCCTCCCATTCCTGGATGTTGGTGAGATAACCCTCTTCATCGGTTTCGTAGGTTTTACCGCCGACTTCGATAGCCATGATGACTCTCCTCTCGATTGTAAAGTTGATAACTACAGCCAGGCTTGGACCTTGTCGTTTTCCGCGGCTAGATCCACGAAACCCGCATAATCCACGACGTTAACCCCCTCGATCAGTCGATCTTCCGAGAACCCGCGGGCCTTCAGATCCGGAGCCAGGACGTAAACGGGCTTGTCGTCCAGTGCGGCCTTGACCTGTCCCTCCGCACTCGTACCCTTCAGCACGGCGTAGACGCCATCCTCGAACAGAAGAACGGGATCGCCGCTATTGGCAAACTTCAGGCAGGACTCGAGGGCGTTGCGTTCGAACGGGGACTTGTTGACTGTGTGCAGAATGCTCATCGGACCCCTCCTTAGAAGCTGAAGATCACGTCGGATTCTTCCATGAGCTCGGAAACGCGGGCGGCATCCACCACCTCGACGATGTTCTCTACCTCCTCCTCGGTTTCCCAGTCCTCCCAGGCTATCTGCACCAAATCATCAGAGGTGAGGCCCCGCAACTCCAACGAATCCTTGTCCACGTAAATGTTCTTGACCTCATAGTCCCCCAGCGTCCTATAGGTGGGCGAGAAGTTTTTCATGCCCACGCCGGTCGTATCCTGGCCCGTGGTGAGCTGGTAGACGCCGTCGTCGAGGAACATGAGCCGCACCTCTTGATCAAAGGCGGCACCTATGAGCACCACCTCCAACGACTCCCAGGCGTAGATGGTCCCGTAGGGGGCCTTGCGATTGAGATACAGGAACTTCTTGACGATTTCAGACATGTTGTTGTATCCCCTTAGTCCCCGAAAACGACGAGCCGATCCGATTGGATAGCCGCTTCGACCAGCTGTCCCAGCCCCGAGATACGGAATTTGGGATGGATATTGGTGGCATCCTTGCTGTTGCGCTGGGCCTCCCCCTCATCCACGATACCGCGGCGCTGGGCCGCAGCGACACAGACTACCAAGTCGAGGTCGTGCTGCTCGGCCAACTCTGCCCAACGGTTGACGATGTTGCGGTCATCCTGGGGCGGAGTAGTAAGGCGCGTCCCATTGTTCACACCGTCGTGATAGAAGAAGACGCGGAAGATCTCGTGCCCCCTCTCCAACGCGGCCTTGGTAAACATGTAGGCCGAGTCTGATGCTTGGTGTTGGTACGGCCCCTCGTTGATCTGGATAGCGAACTTCATGGCGACCTCGATGTGCTGTTTCCCTCTCCCCCGCCCTCTCCCGGTAGGAAGAGGGCATAGCAGAGAGTTCTTGGCGCGTCTCCCCGACAGTCCACTCAGAAGCGGATGTAGTTTGATGCGTTGAAGCTGGCCCGCGAGCCACGCCAGGTATCAATATGATACTTGGTGAACGGAAGCTCTACCTCCTCGAAGAAACGCGGCCAGCCGATACGCTCGATCCACTCGTTGACGCGCTCCCAGTCCCGGGCACCTTCCTTGTATGCCTTCAGGATGCGCTTGACGATGGCCGTCGCCTCGGGCCAACGCGGCGGGTTGTTGGGGATTCCGGCCGCTACCAGTTTCTGGAAAGTCGGCTTTCCGCGTGCGTTGGAGTGGTTACCACCAACCCAGATAGCCAGCTTCGAATGCTCGGCGTCATTGATCTGCATGGGCGGACAGGGCGGGAAGCATGCACCACAGCAGATGCACTTCCGCTCGTCGACCTCGAGGGATGGCTTGCCGTTGACCATGGCCGGACGGATAGCCGCGACCGGGCAGCGGGCCACGACCGAGGGGCGCTCGCAGACATTCGCCACCAAATCGTGGTTGATCTTCGGTGGCTTGGTATGCTGAACATTGATGGCGATATCGCCCTGCCCGCCGCAGTTGATCTGGCAGCAGGAAGTGGTGATATGCACCCTATTTGGCATGTTGGCATTCCTGAACTCGTCGATGAGCTCGTCCATCATGGACTTGACCACGCCGGAGGCATCCGTTCCGGGTATATCGCAGTGCAGCCAACCCTGGGTGTGGGAGATCATGCTCACCGAGTTCTGGGTGCCGCCAACGATGAAGCCGGCATCCTCGACCGCCTTTATGAGCGGCTCGACCTTGGCGGCGTCGTCGACCATGTATTCCAGATTCGAGCGCAAGGTGAAGTGCACGAAGCCGTCGGCGTACTGATCGCCGATATCGCACAGCTTGCGCAGGGTGAAGACGTCGAGGATGCGCTGCGTACCCACCTTGACTGTCCAAATCTCATCGCCACTGTAAGCTACGTGGCGAAGGACACCCACACGCGGGTGCTCGTGATATTTCCACATACCGAAATTCTTGCGCATCACCGGATGCATGTACTGCCAGGGGTCGGGGCATCCGGTTTCGATCGGCTCGCGCATTTCTGCCATCGCCTATCCTCCAAGTCTAAAAAAAAAATCAGTCGAAATCTTGATCACGGCCGGACGTGGGGGGCATACCCCACGCCGACTCGACGAATGGCTACTTTCCGGCTTCCGCCTGACGCTCGAACCAAGCCTCCGCCTCCTCGTCCCAACCATCCATGCGAATGTATGAGCTCTGACGCGGATGACTGAGCATATTGGGATCGGGCTCGATTCCGATGCCGTCGAGGAAGTTGGACAGGCCGATGCGCTCGATCATCTCGCCACAGCGCTCGTGCTCCAGCCCATTCTCGGCCCAGAAGTCGATGATCTCCTCGGCCATCTCGACCAGGGACTCGTAGTCCTCCTCGGTCTCGAGCTTTTTGAAGGGGACCACCACCGTACCCATCAGGTCTCCGATCTTGAGAGTGCGCTTGCCTCCGATCAGGATGGTGACTCCCTTGTCATCACCCGGGTGCAGGGCCTTGGGCATGACATTGAGGCAGTGCATACAGCGCACGCAGTCACGGTTGTTTACCGCCAAGGTATCATCGTCGTTCAGGGACAGGGCCTGCGTCGGACAACGTGTTATGACGTTATCGATAATGTACTGGCGGCCTTTGGTCTGGAAGTAGCTCTTGACCTCGTCCTGATCGACCTTCATGTCATCGCGCCAGGTGCCGATGACGGCAAAATCCGCGCGCTCGATAGCGTTCTGACAGTCGTTTCCGCAACCGGAAACCTTGAACTTGAACTTATAAGGCAAGGCCGGACGGTGCACATCGTCGGTGAAATTGTTCACCAACAGACGGTGAGCCTTCAGCTCGTTGGTGCACGACATCTCGCATCGGGCCGCGCCGACGCAGGACATGGCGGTGCGCACGCAAGGGCCGGCACCACCGAGATCCCAACCGTAGTCGTTGATCTCGTCGAAAAAGTGCTGCGTGCGGTCAGTATCGGTTCCTATGAACATGATGTTGCCGGTCTGGCCGTGGAAGGTTACCAAACCGGAACCGAACTTCTCCCAGCTATCGGCAAGTTGACGCAGCATGGAGGTCGAGTAGTGGTTGCCGGCGGGCGGCTGGACGCGCAGGGTATGGAACTCTTTGGACTCGGGGAAGGCGTTTGCAACTTCCGAGAAACGAGGAATGATGCCGCCACCATAACCATAGACCGACACGGTCCCGCCCTTCCAATAACCCTTGCGGGTCTCGTAGGAATGCTCCAGCTGCCCCAGCAGCGAGTTGGTCACTTTATTGATGTTCTCGTCGGGATGCTCGTCGCGGAGCCGCTTGATGCCGGAGATGAAGCTCGGCCAGGGGCCGGTCTCCAGCTGATCGAGCATCGGGGTATCGTATTTATCAATGGCCATTGCGCTGTCTCTCCTGGTGTCTTAAGTCAAGTCGGAAACGATTTCGCATCGTCGCGTGCGGCTCGCTTCCGCGGAACTCGAAACCCGCGGGCGCATGCCTCACTGAATTCTCGATGACGGCGGCGGCCCGGCACTCGATGGTCGGTCTCCGAGCCGTCCGGGCGGCATCGCCGCGCCAAACTATATCCAGCGTCTCCAAGGCGGGCCATTCCACTTTCGGGGGGTAACCCTTCGCCCACTCTATCCCAAAAGAGATAAGGCGTTCGACCAGCCGTGAGCCACAAAAAAAACCCTTTTCAAACTCCGGGCTCCCGCGGGCTCCCGCAGGAAGTGGGCCGCGATGTTACGCTGTG
>Ga0316593_10000061_pt1 | contig 12591 bp, 13 predicted proteins | sample S5NA_3_FD_204564 | JGI IMG/M metagenome (GOLD analysis project Ga0316593, IMG submission 204564) | Metatranscriptome of rhizosphere microbial communities from salt marsh grasses in Alabama, United States - S5-7_160517rA (Metagenome... | ecosystem: Host-associated > Plants > Roots > Rhizosphere ... | reverse complement strand
GTCATAGAGTCCCTTGTTGCCTTCGATGATCCCGATATCCATACCCTGCATCTGGCGGGAAAAAGTGTCCCGTATTTCATCATGTTGCATGGTATAGAAATCAAGGTTGTAACAGGGTCTGCCGGCAGCGCGGCCCAGCCACATGGGATCGATATAGTCGGGCCCTTTTTTAAAGGCCTGAACTTTGTGCCCGGCCTGCTTTAACGCGGCACAGAGACCGAGAGCAACGGTGGTTTTACCCGATGATTTGTGGGCGGCGGATATGAATATGTGAGACATTATTCAGGTTACTCATGCGGCTGCGCCGTATTTTCCCTTTGCACGTGCTTCCCACATCTTGCGTGCGATTTCCTCGGCTTCGTGGATATTTGAGGCTCGTCCCATTAGTTTCAATGCAATTGCCGTGGTCCCGATCACGGCACCTGTTCCGTATTCGTCCTGTTGTGAGCCATTCCACAGGCCGACCAGACGCTCAATTTTCATTTCATCATCACGAATATGGCGCTTTTCAAACATCGGTGGCCATTCTTCATCCGACAGGACATCTCCATGAACGCTCTGAACCAGGCAGCTAATATCTGGATTCCGTTCGATTTCCCCACCTTCGCCCTTTACTACGGCAACATTCGGCATGTGCAGCAATAATGCAGCTTCCTGGTGCATGGGCCTGTAACCGGGATGGAAAATTCCCTGCATCACGTAGGGTGCCTGTAAGGGATTCAGCATGCGGGATACGGTATGTACGGGAGAACGAAGCCCTAGGAATGGGCGTAATTCGATAATTTTATGCATGCAGGGGCTCAGATATTCGAGGTCCATGTATGCGATATTACGTTCCTGTATGCTGTCCGCAACTTCCTGCATATTGGTGCACGGGAAAAGGCCGAACTCCTTGATTACATCCTTCGTGTAAACACGACCCGCGGTATGTCCGCTGGCACCGTGCATGAATATTCGCACGCCATTTTCCGCCAGGAGCAGGGTGCTGAGCAGGAACCAGGGTAGCTGACGTTTTTTTCCTGCATAGGATGACCAGTCGAGATCAACGGCAGGCATATCGTCCGGTACGCTAATGGACTCACGTACGGCCCGGACAAATCCGGCAACTTCCTCGGGGGACTCCTCCTTGACACGCATGAGCATCAGAAAGGCACCGAGTTGTTCCGGGGTGATTTCATTATTGAGGATCATGCGCATTGAAGCGTATGCTTCCTCTTCGGATAATGCGCGTGAGCCGTTCTTGCCTTTACCAAGAATTCTAACGTATTGTGCGAAAGGATGTTCGGTATACATCGACCTGCCTCCTGATAACCCGAAAACCGGATAACAGCTTGTCTGGCATTATTTGCCGCGAGTCCGGTGACCCGTAGTCAGAAGTCATGCGTCGTGATGGGGATCCACATCCTTGTCTGCCAGGGAAACAGGCAGAAAACGCAAGACCTTGACTCCGAAAGTTACGATCAGTATTGCGACCGCCATACCACTGACGCCCAGCAAAAACTCTGGAAGGCTTGGTGTATATTTGTGGTAGCTTACCGCATCACCGAATGAACTGCTGACGACCTCCATACCCGGGAATATTTCCAGGGGGTAGGCCTGGCCACCTATAATGATTACGTACATTTGCGCAAGTCCACCCAGGATAACCAGTACGGATCCGGTAGCAATCCAGGAACGTGAATTACCCAATTTGGAATAGAATATTATCAGCGGCAGTATACCGCCAATCAATATGTGCCCGATCCAGAATAGCGGTGTATGTATGGAGCTGCCGGCCAGGATGAATTTCTCAACCCCATGATGTTCCGTAGCGTACAGGTTGGTCAGATGGAAAACGGCAACAAAATACAGCACGGCCGCAACAAATACACCGAGTAGATTCTTCAGGCGTCGAAGCAAGGCATCACCCAGTGGGCGTTCGGTCCATTTGTAGGTTGCCATGATGATGAGAATGAAGAATGCCAGCCCGAAAGCAAAAGACATGATGATAAACATCGGTGGCAGGATGGCCTCATCATACCCGGGTCGTGCAACCAGGAAGCCGAATATGGAACCGGTACCCGTGGTCAGAATCAGTCGCCAGAAAAACGCAACGTATCCCGCTGGTTTGTAATACTGGTTCATGCGTCTCTCCATCATCATCCATAGATAGACGATGGTGACCGCGAAGAAACCCGTATAGAGGAAGATATTCCAGGCAAAGATTGATTTGAAATTATACTTGGTCATCGCCACGATCAGGCGATCCGGCCGGCCAAGGTCCAGTACCAGTACCATTAATCCGCCCGCCAGCAGTGCAATGGCCAGCAACGAGGATATACGGCCCAGCGGCTTGTACATGGATTTACCGAATACCGTACCAATGGAAGCGACATTCAATGCGCCGGATGCCGCGACGATCAGGAATACTGCAAAAACGTGTGGTGTACCCCACACGATTGCATTGTCCATCCCGGTTACCCAGTGACCATTATGTTCCATGTAGTAGGTTGCACCCAGACCCGCGAGTATGATGGCTCCGAGAATGGCAATCAGGGTATAAAACCCTTTGCTGCGACCTTCGATTTCAAGATAGGTTATTTTTTTCATGGTTACATCTCAATTCTTGCGAAAAGCCAGCTTGCTAGCATTAAATTCCACGATAACGTACCCCGGGATTCAATTGCAGATCTTCGCGAATCGCGGAGCTGGAAAAGTTTTTGAGCTGTATGCTGATCTCACTGTCCTGGTCCTTAAGATCTCCGAAGAACATGGCTTTATGTCCTTCCTGGTTACAGGCTTCAACACAGGCCGGATCACGAGCCTGTCCTTTTGCATCAACACGTTGGACGCACATTGTGCAACTTTCCACGGTACCTTTTCCGCGCGGGGCATATTCAACCTGGTGCAGTAATTCTTCGTGTATGAATGAGCGGGCCTTGTACGGGCAGGCCATCATGCAGTAGCGGCATCCGATGCAGATATGCTTGTCCACGAGTACAATGCCATCTGCACGTTTGAAGGAGGCGCCGGTCGGGCATACATCCACGCAGGGTGGGTGTTCGCAATGCTGACACATCAGTGGCAGGGAGACCTCATGACCGGTTTCCTTGTTACGTAAGTCGACTTTACGGATCCATTGGGCTTTCTGTTCGGGCCGGGCTTCCTTTTCATCGCCACGGTTCAGCCCGTTTTCCTGGTTACAGGCATCGACACAGGCCGTGCAGCCACTGGCACACTTGTTTGTGTCGATCAGAAGACCCCAGCGTTTTTCGCTGGTCACGGCTTCATCCAGCGGTTTCGCCTTCGCTATGCTTAATAATGATACGCCCGGTGCCAGTGTTAACCCTGCAACTGCAGATGCACCAATAAATTTACGGCGATTGGGATCGTGTTTATTTTTATCCTCGATCATTCTTTTCCCCCTGCAGCCGAAACCCTGCTCACACTGTCAATCATGCTGGCCGTCTCACCTGTTTGACCAGGTGTGGAGGCATGGCAGTCAAAGCAATCGATCTGCACAGATGCATAGTGATGGCAGCTGTTACAAAAATGCTTGTCACTCTTGTAGTTAACCGGAGTGCCCGTATCATCTTTTACTACGTGGCAGTTAATACATGCCTTGAGGCTGTGTTTGCTTGTCCGGATACCTTCATGCATGGTCTCATCTCGATGATGCAGAATATACTTCATATGGTTTTTCCGCATATCAGCCGTAGGTTCCACGCATTTTTCCGCGTTTCCTTTCGGAATATACGGTTTCGGTGTTTCGGCAAACACACTGGTGCTGCCTAGCAGCACCAGCAGGATCAGGATAGACATGTTACGTAGATACTTCATCAGATACGTTCCTGGTTATTACTCACCCATACCCATATCGATATAACCGGTAGGGCAAACGTCCGCACAGATATGACAACCGATACAACGATCATAGTCGGTATAAACGTATCGACCGGTCGTTGATTTGTCTTTCGGAGTGCGCTTGACTGCTTCCTGCGGACAGAAGATAACGCAGTTGTCACATTCAAAGCACATACCGCAGCTCATGCAACGTCCGGCTTCCGCCTGGGCAAGCTCTTCGCTCAGGCCTTCCATGCGCTCGCGGTAGTTGCCGATTACGTTATTGGCATCAACGGGCAGTTCATTGCGCTTGTTGCGCGCGTTGAACGGGAAGTGACCCAGGAAAAGCTGGTTGGACTTGATAATTTCATGCGCGGAACGGTCTTCATAGTTATGTACCGCATAATTTGCGCTGTTGGTACCACGAAGATCGCCTGCCTGATGCGTATCGTATGTTTCGGGAGCCAGTCCGGTTTCCTGCAATTTCTGCAGCAGGTTGTAATGATGAACATCAACCTTCGGACGCTTGGAAAGATCTTCATGCTTGAGGTAATGATCGATACTTTCCACGGCGATTGAAGCCTGGCCGATTGCGGTAGTCAACAGATGCGGACGAACGATGTCACCGGCAACGAAGTGGCCGGGTTTGCCAGGCACCTGGTAATTCTTGTCAGCATTGATGAAGCCGCGGCCATTGTCGAGCGCAGCCAGATCATCTTTAAGATTACCGCTCTGGCCGATTGCGGAAACCAGCAGGTCGCAATCCAGTTCGAAATCGGTGCCTTCAACGGCGGATGGCTTACCGTCCTTGACTTCGCACTTGGCGAACTTGACCTTAACAATGCGGCCTTCGTCATTCTTGACGGCTTCCATCGGCATGACATTGCCCAGAATCGTCACACCTTCGTGCAGCGCATCACGGACTTCGTGTTCTGCAGCCGTCATGTTCTCAACCGGGAATAGTGAGGTCAGTGTTACATCCGCACCTTCACGGGCTGCCGTCGATGCAACGTCATGCGCAGTGTGGCCCATAACAACATTTTCCGGACGATCCTTTTCATTGATGTTGGTGATAGCACCCAGTCGGCGAGCAACCGAGGCCACGTCAATGGAGGTATCACCACCACCGATTACGACTACCCGGCCGGAAACGGCTTTTAGCCTGCCTTCGTTAAAGGCTGCGAGAAAATCGATACCACTGATGCTGTTCGGGGCATCGCCACCCTTGATCGGTACCAATTTACCGGAGTGAGTACCCAGTGCCCACAGTACGGCATCGTAATCTTTTTCCAGTTGATCCATGGTTACGTCAGTGCCCACACGGGTCTTCGTGCGAACTTCCACGCCCATGTCAACAATGCGCTTGATTTCACCGTCCAGGACATCGCGTGGTGTACGATAGCCGGGGATACCGTAGCGCATAAAGCCGCCCAGTTCTTCATGATTATCGAATATGGTGCAGTCGTGACCGCGGCGACGTAATTGGTAGGCTGCGGCTAGTCCGGCGGGACCGCCGCCAACGATGGCGACTTTCTTGCCGGTAGATTCTGCAGCGGGCTTGAACGTGAACTTGCTCTTCAGTGCATGGTCACCAATGAACTGTTCGACGGAATTGATGCCGACATGGTCTTCGACCTGGTTCCGGTTACATCCGTCTTCGCAGGGCGCCGGGCAAACACGACCCATGATGGATGGGAAAGGATTGGCGTCAGTGGAGCGACGGAATGCATATTCCTGCCAGGTCATGTCGTCGGAAGGTTTTTCAATCCCGCGCACGATATCCAACCAGCCGCGAATATCTTCACCGGAAGGGCAGCTACCCTGGCAAGGGGGAGTGCGGTGTACGTAGGTAGGACACTTATGTGACGTATCGCCCTTGAAGATCTTGTCGGTCAAGGAATCCCATTCGCTATCACCGTCCTCAAACTTACGAAACGTCAGTTTAGTGTTCATTTCGTCGCTGGATGTTGCCATGATTCAGTCTCCTAATCACCTATAAAGGAACCAGCACAAGCTGATCGTTTAAACTTCATATCACCCCGGTTTTACCAGGGCTCTGTAAATTACATTCTTTACGCGTCCGCGGCCTCGTCTTCAGAATCGCTTTCAGAATCCTGTCCTGTCAGGATAAGCGCTTCACTTACCAGTTGGTGCACGCTGACAATCATGTCCATTGGCATCTTGTAGTAGGGTAGTACCTTTGTGAACTGGCTCTTGCAGATTGCGCAGATCGCAGCCATGTTGGTTACACCATGGTCCTCTACTACATCATGCAGGGCTTGCATTCTTGGCAGTGCACCTTTGACGCGCACTTCCATCAGATCATCTGTCAGGAGGCCACCGCCACCGCCGCAGCAGTAAGTGGCATCCTTGATCGTGTCCGCCTCCATGTCCACGTAATTATTGCATACTGCTTTTATTACGTTGCGTGGAATCTCGAACTGACCGCCGGCCTTGTCGCCCATTCGCGTTGCTCTTGCAACATTGCAGGAGTCATGGAACGTGACTACACGATGATCGTTTTCTGATTTGTCGAAATTCAGTTTGTTCTTTTGAATCAGGTCCCAGGTGAATTCGCAGATATGCTGCGGAACCGGGTAATTCGGATCCAGGAAATCCCAGGGGCCTGCAAGTGTATTCCAGAAACTGTAGGCAACACGCCAGGCATGCCCGCATTCCCCGTGCACGATGCGTTTTACGCCAAGTTCAAGCGCGGCCTCACGAATGCGCATGGCAACACGCTGCATATTGTCATAACTGCCAATGAACATGCCGAAGTTTGCGGCTTCCGATGCATAGGAACTGATAGTCCAACTGACCCCGGCTTCGTGAAAGACCTTGGCGTAGCCGATCAAACCATCGATATGGGGTTCAGCGAAGAAATCGGCCGATGGGGTAATTAGCAGTATATCAGCGCCTTTTTCATCGAGAGGCAAACGGACTTTTACACCGGTATCTTCAAGGATTTCCTCTTCGAGGTCTTCCAGTGTATTGCGAAGTGCGGGTTCAGGTAATCCCAGGTTATTTCCGATCTTGTATACCTTGGCAATGATCTCATTACAATATTTCTGGCCGAGGCCTACCTCGTCCATAATTTCACGTGCGGCCATGGAGATTTCAGCGGTATCTATACCATAGGGACAGAATACCGAGCAGCGGCGGCATTGAGAACATTGATGAAAATAACTGTACCACTCGTCGAGGACTTCCTTGGTCATGTCACGAGCGCCAACCAGTTTGGGGAAATACTTGCCGGCAAAGGTAAAGTAGCGTCGGTAAACACTGCGCAGGAGATCCTGGCGCGCAACCGGCATGTTCTTCGGGTCCGTAGTACCCAGGAAATAATGACACTTGTCAGTACAGGCGCCGCATTTTACACAACTGTCCAGGTACACCTGGAATGAGCGGTACTTGCCGAGCAGGTCTCCCATCTTTTCAATGGCCTTATCCTGCCAGTTCTCAACCAGTTCACCAGGAAAACCCAGTGGAGTCTGATGATCAGGCTTGGCAACAAAAGGCGCCGTACCCTCCATCGCACCCACGGTAATATGCGGGATGAGTGGATATTCTCTGAATTGGGGTGTTTCAAAATCAGCCACGCGATGCTCCTTGAATTCTCTATTTATTGATTACCGCGAGTAGCGTCCAGTTTCGCCGCCCAGGGGGCCAGATGCCGTTTTTCTCTTGAATTATCGACCTGGTTACGGCTCGGGCTGAAGAATACGCCAGGTGCATGCAACAGCTTACTGATCGGAAAAATAATCATTAATGACGCAACCAGTGTCAAATGAATGACAAGCAATGGATCCGAGGGAAGAGGCTGCCAGTCAAAATAGATCAGGCCAAGCACAAACATCTTCAGTGAAACGATGTCGGTATGAGAAACGAATGTCATGGACAGTCCGCTGCCTGCAATTGCGAGAATCAGGATCAACATCAGGTAATCGGATGGGCTGGATATATAACGGACACGATCGACTACGATTCTGCGTGCCAGCAAACCGGCCAGTCCGATCACTATGCCAAATCCGGCATATTTTCCGAAGGATTGAATCATTTCCAGGTTCACCAGCGGCCAAAAAATATTGTCCGGGCTCATGGCGTAGCGTAAGTGGCGAAAGAAAGCCAGTAACAGTGAAAAATGGAAAATCCAGCCGAATAGCCAGGTCCACTTGTTAGAGCGGAACAGGCTTTCAAAAAATACCACTTCTCTGCCCATGCGCAGTACAACACCGGTTTGCGTGGTAGGCGCAGGCATGGTGGGAATCTTTAACGGGGCAGGAGTACGTGCGTACTTATTGATTCTATATATCAAACCACCGACAAAAATTGCCGTAGCTACATAAAATAACAGTACATACGTAACCGACAGGGCTGACATAAAGACAGTACTCCTTCCATTTATTCGATGTAAATTAGATCTTGTTTAACCACCAGGGCTCGTTAATACCGAGCCCTGTTGATCAAGCCACTAGTGCGGATTATACGCAACCAGTAGGCTTCGGCAGACCGGCGATTTTACATGCCTGCTTAGCCGGGCCATATGGGAACAGTTCGTACAGATACTTGCTGCTGCCTTTGTCCTTGCCCAGCTTCTTGCCAATTGCCTTGGTCAATACACGGACAGCGGGTGCGATTTGATATTCGTTGTAGTATTCACGCAGGAAGTTAACGACTTCCCAGCGGTTCTCGTCCATGTCCAGACCTTCGCCTTCTGCCAGTTTCAGTGCGATCTCTTCAGTCCAGTCACTCAGGTTAACGAGGTAACCTTCTTCATCAGTTTCAATAGTCTTACCATTAATTTCAATGGGCATTGCGGAATCTCCTCATTCAGTTAAATAAAAATTACAGCCAGGATTGGACAGAATCATGTTCAGTGACCAGATTAACGAATCCGGCATAATCTATCAGTTCTATCCCTTCCATTACCTTACTCTGTACGCCGCGTGCATTTACATCGGGGCCTAGAGCGTAGATTTTCTTGGATTTCATCGCTTCTTTGACTTTGTCGCTGTAGGTCGTGCCATCCAGCGCGGCATAAATACCGTCTTCAATAAATAAAATCGAAGATCCATCCTTTGCCACGCGCAGGCAGCTGTCCAGCGTGCTTTTCTCAAAGGGTGATTTGTTAACAGTATGCAATAATCCCATGATCTTCCCCTTAGAAACTAAGAACGACGTCTTGTTGTTCCATGATATCAGCGAGTTCAGCTGAAGTTACCAGTTGGATAGAGTCTTTCTCAGCGTAATCTTCATCTTCATCTTCGTAAATCAGATGCTGAAGATCATCGAGCGTCAAGCCGCGCGCATCGAGAGATTCTTTTTCAACATAAATCGTCTTGACGTCGTAGTCACCCAATGCAGAGTAGGTAGGTGAGAAATTCTTCATCTGAATTCCTTTTGTTTCCTGCCCCTTGGTTAACTGGTAAACACCATCGTCCATAAATACCAGGCTGACATCCTGTTCAAATGCAGCGCCGATCAGTACAACTTCCAGGGATTCCCAGGCATAGATGGTACCGTACGGTGCTTTACGATTTACATAGAGGAATTTTTTAACTTCTTCTGCCATAACCTACCCCTTAATCACCAAATACAACCAGTCGTTCCGCCTGAACACCCGCTTCGATAAGCTGACCAAGACCTGAGATACGGAAACCGGGAGCGATGTTATTGCCGTCCTTACCGTTTCTCTTTTGTTCGCCTTCGTCGACGATGCCGCGGCGCTGTGCCGCGGCAACGCAAACAACCAGGTCGAGGTTATGCTTCTCAGCCAGTTCAGACCAGCGGTTGACGATGTTCCGGTCATCCTGGGGTGGAGTTGTATAACGGGTCCCGTTATTAACACCATCATGATAGAAGAACACGCGAAAGATCTCGTGTCCTGCTTCCAATGCCGCTTGTGTAAAAAGAAAAGCGGTATCGGATGATTGATGCTGGTACGGCCCTTCGTTTACTTGAACTGCTAGTTTCATTACTGCATATACCTTTTCTAGTTGTGTATTAGAAACGAATGTGAGTAGATGCGTTCAGCAGATTTCTGGATCCACGCCAGTTATCGATGTGGAACTTCGTGAACGGCAACTTCGTCAGTTCAAAGAAACGCGGCCAACCGATTCGGTCAACCCAGTCATTGATACGTTCCCAGTCCTTTGCGTCTTCTTTGTAGACTTTCAGGATCTGCTTCACAATTGCAGTGGCTTCCGGCCAACGTGGTGGGTTGTTCGGGATGCCTGCAGCCACCAGCTTCTGGAAGCTTGGCTTGCTACGTGCATTGGAGTGATTGCCGCCAATCCAGATTGCCAGCTTGGTATGTTCCGGATCGTTGATCTGCATCGGAGGGCAGGGTGGGTAACATGCGCCACAGCAGATACATTTCTTCTCGTCAACTTCCAGCGATGGCTTGCCGTTTACCAGTGCGGGACGAATCGCGGCTACCGGACAACGTGCAACTACGGAAGGACGTTCGCACACGTTAGAAACCAGGTCGTGATTGATCTTCGGCGGCTTGGTGTGCTGTACGTTGATTGCGATATCACCCTGGCCACCGCAATTGATCTGGCAGCAGGAAGTGGTGATGTGAACACGGTTCGGCATGTTCCAGCTCTTGAATTCGCCAATCAGCTCATCCATCATGGATTTGACCACGCCGGAAGCATCAGTACCGGGGATGTCACAGTGTAACCAACCCTGTGTATGGGAAATCATGGTTACGGAGTTTCGTGTACCACCAATAATGAAGCCTTCTTTTTCCAGTGCATCGATCAGTTTCTGCACCTTGGCTTCATCGGCAACCATGTATTCGATGTTGCTGCGAATGGTGAAGCGAACAAAGCCATCACCATAGGTATCACCGATTTCACATAACTTACGCAGCGTAAACAGATCCAGGATACGCTGTGTACCTGCGCGTACTGTCCAGATCTTATCGCCATTCTTGGCCACATGTACCAGTACACCCGGGCGAGGATCTTCATGATATGCCCAATTCCCGTAATTCTTGATCATTACAGGGTGCATGTACTGGAAGCCATCCGGGCAACCGCTTTCAACTGGCGGACGCATCGCTGGTTTTGCTTCAGACATCTTAACCTCCAAAAAAACCTGTTTAGAAATACATTATTGAAAGGGGCGTGACCTGTTGAATTACGGGCACGCCCCCCGCATTAAGTTGATTACTGGCCGATGGCTTAACTGGCAGCCTTTTCCGCCATGCGCTCGTTCCACTTCTCAGCTTCTTCATCCCACATATCCATGCGGACATAAGAGCTTTGTCGCGGACTGCTGACCATGTTCGGATCAACTTCGATGCCGATACCTTCCAGGAAGTTGACCAGGCCGATACGCTCGATCATTTCACCGGTACGTTCATGCTCAAGTGCATTCTCGGCGAAGAAATCGATGGTTTCTTCAGCGATCTCTACCAGGCGTTCGTAATCTTCATCTGTTTCCAGCTTCATGAAGGGAATGATGACAGTACCCATCAGGTCGCCGATCTTCAGCGTGCGCTTACCGCCGATCAGCATGGTGATACCGTGGTCATCACCCGGAGACAGTGCCTTAGGCATAACGTTCAGGCAGTGCATGCAACGTACGCAATTACGGTTATCAACAATCAGGTCATCTTTATCCGTCAGGGACAGAGCATGTGTAGGACAGCGACTGACAACATTGTCGATGATGTACTGGCGGCCTTTCTTGGCAACGTAGTTCTTGATCTCGGCCTGATCAACTTTCATGTCATCACGCCAGGTGCCGATAATCGCCATGTCTGCACGTTCGATAGCGTTCATGCAGTCATTGGGACAACCGGAAACCTTGAACTTGAACTTGTAGGGAAGGGCGGGGCGATGCATATCATCGAGGAAGTTGTTTACCAGGAGGCGATGGATCTTGTGCTCGTTTGCACAGGACTGTTCGCAACGAGCCGCACCTACGCAGGACATGCCCGTACGTACGCACGGACCGGCACCACCCAGATCCCAGCCATATTCATTGATTTCGTCGAAGAAGTGCTGGGTATTTTCGGTAGTTGTACCGATGAACATGATGTTACCCGTCTGACCGTGGAAGGTAACCAGACCGGAACCATATTTTTCCCAGCTGTCTGCCAGCTGATTCAGCATTGCAGTGGTGTAATAGTTACCAGCGGGTGGCTGAACACGCAGGGTATGAAACTCACGAGACGCGGGGAATGCTTTGCCTACTTCAGAAAAACGGGGGATGATACCGCCACCGTAACCGAACACAGAAACTGTACCACCTTTCCAGTACCCTTTACGGGTTTCGTAAGAGTGTTCGAGCTGTCCCAGTAAGGAATGGCACATTGACTGGATACGCTCTTCCGGGTGCTCATTCGCCAAGCGGCGGATACCGGAAATAAAACTCGGCCATGGGCCTTCTTCCAGTACGTCCAGCATGGGAGTTTCATACTTTTTAACCATTGTGTATGCTCCTTCAGTTCTTCATCAATATAAAGTGATCACTTGTAAAAAACACTTGGGTCACTACAGCGAGCTGTTACAGCGTGACCCGAGATTCTCGTGGCATTTTCTTATCAGGCCAAGGAGTTAACTACAATCGAAATTAACAGCTCACAACTGTAACTCTTTGGGCCTTCAGCCAGTCGCCAGATTTTAGAGCCTGTTTTGTGTTAAGCAAAACCCCGCCGATGGGATGTAGATAACTATCCCTATATCCCTTTTGGGATATACGCCTCTTTGGGAGTTTCATACTTTTTAACCATTGTGTATGCTCCTTCAGTTCTTC
>Ga0316593_10000060_pt1 | contig 12629 bp, 10 predicted proteins | sample S5NA_3_FD_204564 | JGI IMG/M metagenome (GOLD analysis project Ga0316593, IMG submission 204564) | Metatranscriptome of rhizosphere microbial communities from salt marsh grasses in Alabama, United States - S5-7_160517rA (Metagenome... | ecosystem: Host-associated > Plants > Roots > Rhizosphere ... | reverse complement strand
GTTTATCTTGAAACGGTGATAGCGGCTGCGTCTGCGGCGACAGATGGGGATGCCGGTCAACGTCCTGCACTACACCGGGATCCCGGCAGGGAACAAGCACCACGGACTCCGAGTGTCGGCGAACGATGGAGGCGCCTCCCCGGTCGCCCGTCAGGGCCAGCAGGTCCTTTCGCCAGCGCTGAGAGAACCCCACCGGATGGCCCCTCTTTCCTTGGAAGACGGGGACGGCAATAGAAGCCCCCTGCTCCATTTGCCGCACGACGGCCCGAATAGTCCCGGATTGCAGAAACGGCATATCACCCAGGGCCACAAGCCAGCCCGGAGAGTGCTCCGATTGACCCACACCCCACGCGAGGCTGTGGCCCATCCCGAGAGCCGCGTCGGGGCAGGCGGTAACGCGAACCCCCGGAAGAGCGGCGAGGAGGGCCGACACCTCCGCCGCACCCGGACGAACCACAGCCAGCACCCGGCAGCCGGCCTCAAGCAGCTTGACCGCCGTCCCCTCGACCATGGGGGTGCCATCGGCAAGGGGCTCAAGCAACTTATCGCTGCCGAAACGCCGCGACGAGCCCGCGGCCAGCAGGACGACTATCATCATTGGCGACACGGCTCGCGCTTTGCCCTCATTCGGTAGTCAAACCGCAAGCACTCCTTGTCGAGCACATCCGCGATGGGACGGCTTAGTCCTGGCCCACCGCCTTCATGCTCAGGCGTACCCGACCCTGCTTGTCCACCTCCAGGACCTTGACCCGGACGATGTCGCCCTCGGACAGCTTGTCGCTTACCCTCTCCACACGCTCCTCGCTGATCTGGGAGATGTGCACCAAGCCATCGCGGCCGGGAAGAATGGTAACGAAGGCGCCGAAATCCATAAGCCGTGCGACCCTGCCTTCGTATATCCTACCGACCTCCACGTCTGCGGTGATGAGTTCGATGCGCTTCTTGGCCTCTTCACCGGCACCCTTGTCGACGGAAAAGATCTTGACCATGCCGTCGTCGGTGATGTCGATGGTCGCCCCGGTCTCCTCTGTGATAGAGCGGATGGTGGCGCCGCCTTTGCCGATGACGTCGCGGATCTTTTCCGGATGGATCTTGAAGTCGATGATCCGCGGTGCGTGCTCCGACATCTCGGAGCGATGAACTTCGATTACCTTGTTCATCTCGCCCAGGATGTGCATGCGGCCTTCCTTCGCCTGCGCAAGGGCCGTCCGCATGATCTCCTCGGTAATACCGTCGATCTTGATGTCCATTTGCAGGGCGTTGACGCCTTCGGCGGTGCCTGCAACCTTGAAGTCCATGTCGCCGAGGTGGTCCTCATCGCCCATGATGTCGGTAAGAACAGCAAAGTCGTCTCCTTCCTTGATCAGCCCCATGGCTACCCCGGCTACCGGGCCCTTTATGGGCACGCCTGCGTCCATCAGGGAAAGGCTGGTACCGCAAACACTCGCCATGGAGCTGGAGCCGTTGGACTCGGTAATCTCGGAGACCACGCGGATGGAATAAGGGAAGGTGGCGAGACTGGGCATTACTGCCAGCACGCCGCGCTTGGCCAATCGCCCATGACCGATTTCACGCCGCTTGGGACTTCCCACACGACCGGTCTCCCCCACGCAGAAGGGCGGAAAATTGTAATGGAGCATGAAGGGCTCCCGGCGCTCGCCCTCCAACGCGTCGATGATCTGCGAGTCCCGCTCGGTGCCCAAGGTCGTTACCACGATGGCCTGGGTCTCCCCGCGTGTGAAGAGCGCCGAGCCGTGGGCGCGCGGCAGCACACCCGTGCGGATGCTGATCGGTCGCACCGTTCTCCCGTCGCGCCCGTCGATGCGCGGCTCACCGGCAAGGATGCGGCCGCGCACGATCTTCTTCTCGAGCCTTTCGATGGCGCTCAGGACCTGTTGCTCGTTCCACTTGGGCTCTTCGGCCCCCGCGATCGCCGCGATCGCCGACTCGCGAACCTCGTCCAGGGTGCCATAGCGCTCCATCTTGTCGGCAATCCGGTAGGCGTCGCCGAGGGCGGCACCGCAAACGGACTCGACCTCGGTCGCAAGCTCCCCATCCTCCTCCGGCGCAGACCATGGTGTGGGCGCTTTTGCGGCCTCGGCTGCAAGCTCCTCGATGGCATCGATCGCCACCTGCATCCGCTCGTGGCCAAAAAGCACGGCTCCCAGCATAACCTCTTCGGAAAGGCCGTTGGCCTCCGACTCTACCATCAGGACGGCTTGTCTGGTACCGGCGACGATCAGGTCCAGGTCGCTGTCGGGACCGAGTCCGGTAAAGGGCGGGTTCAGCAGATACTCACCGCTCTTGTAGCCGACGCGAGCCGCCCCGATTGGTCCGTTGAAGGGTAATCCGGAAACCGCCAACGCGGCCGAGGCGCCGAGCATCGCCGGCACCTCCGGGTTCGCCGCCGGGTTGAGAGACTTCACCGTAGCGATGATCTGAACCTCCTTGTTGTAGCCCTTCGGGAACAGGGGCCGGATCGGGCGATCCATGAGGCGGGCGGTAAGGATTTCGTTCTCGCTCGGCCGGCCTTCACGGCGGAAGAAGCCGCCGGGAATGCGACCGGCGGCGTAGGTCTTCTCCTGATAGTCGACGGTCATCGGGAAGAAATCGCGCTCGACGCCGGCACGCTTGTCCACCACGACGGTGACAAGAACAACGGTGTCGTCTACGTTGACGAGCACGGCACCGTCGGCCTGGCGGGCGATCTCTCCCGTCTCCATCGTTACCATTTGATCGCCGAGTTGAAACGTCTTTTTGATAGGGGTCACTAGCTGTTCCTCAGGGCTTCGACGGACCGTTGGAGGCCCTTTCTTGCCCTAATGGTCCGAGTCCGAATTTGACGCGAAAATTGCCTTGATTTCCGCTCCCGGTCGCGTCGGGAGCCAGGGCAAGGATTCTCCCTCAGCGGCGTAGGCCGAGACGGGAAATCAGGGTACGGTAGCGATCCGGATCCTTACCCTTGAGGTAGTCGAGAAGCTTGCGCCGCGCGTTGACCATACGCACGAGTCCACGGCGGGAGTGGTGATCGTGTTTGTGCTCGGAAAAATGCCCGGTGAGCTGTTGGATGCGGGCGGTCAACAGGGCAACCTGCACCTCTGGCGAGCCAGTGTCGACTTCGCCCCGCTTGTACTCGTCGATCACTTGCTTCTTGTCTGCTGCGCTCATTGTCATGGAAACGTCTCCTCATCGTGGGGACATTGAAAAAGGCCCTTGCGCCGTACCTGCGGCGTTGACCATCCCGACAATGAGATCAGGGGGTCGGGCCCACAAAAATACTTGTGAATACCAGAGGCCTCGGCCAAAAACCGGGACCGCCAATCACAACAGGCGCTTCGGCTGCACCTTGCCGTCGTCGAGGATACCGCCGACACCGATGAACCTCCGCGACGGGTCATACAGCCTAACCAAACCATTCGTCGGAGCCTGAGGCACCAGTACAGCCTGCCCCTGTCGCAGATAAAAGGCGGCATCCTCCGACAGTCTCACCGCCGGCCAGTGTCCGAGTGCGCTTTCCAGCGGCAACAACAGATCGTCCAGAACGCCGAAATCTCCGCCTTCGGCGAGTCGCTCGACTTCTTCCAGAGGGACGAAATGGATTTCCCGCTCGACATAAGGCCCAACGCCGATACGACGCAGCCCCGTCACATGCCCGCCACAACCGAGAACCTTGCCCAAATCCTCTGCGAGGGTACGCACGTAGGTCCCCTTGGAGCAGTGTACCTCCATCTCCAAGTCGGGCAGCTCGAAGCGAAGTAGCTCGATATCGAAAATTTCCACAATCCGCGGCGTGCGCTCCACTTCGATTCCTTGGCGCGCCAGCTTGTAGAGCCGCTCTCCTTTGTGCTTTACCGCCGAATACATGGGAGGCAACTGTTCGATAGGGCCACGAAAACGCTCCAAAGCGAGACGAAGGTCCTGCTCGCCAATCCCGTCCGCCGGCGCCGTGCTCACCACAACGCCCTCGGCATCCGCGGTCGTCGTCGCAACCCCGAGCCTCACCCGTACACGGTAACGCTTGTCGGCATCCAGCAGAAAACTGGAAAACTTGGTTGCACCACCCAGGCAGAGGGGAAGAAGCCCCGTGGCAAGGGGGTCCAGACTTCCGGTGTGACCCGCCTTTGCGGCCTGATAGCGTCGCTTGACCTGCTGCAAGGCATCGTTGGAGGTCATGCCCTTTGGCTTGTCGAGCAGCAATATGCCGCTTACGTTACGTCCGTGCCGGCGCCGGCGTCCCATGATTCGATTATTGCTCCGAGTCCGTTTGTTCCGAGGCCACGGCTTCTTCTATCAGGCTCGACAGATGCTCACCGCGGGAGATCGACTCGTCATGGACGAAGTGGAGCTGAGGCACGGTACGCAAACGCGCACGACCGGCCAACGCCCGGCGCAGAAATCCCGCCAACCTTCCGTTAAGCAGACGTGCCTGCTCGGCACCGCTCGCATCGCTCGAAAAACACGTGAAATAGACCTTCGCATGCCCCAAATCGCGACTCACCCGGATCTCCTGAAGCGTAATTTGCTTGACCCGAGGGTCCCGGACCTCCTCACGCAACACTTGCGCAAGCTCGCGCCGGAGCTCGGCACCGATGCGATCCGTTCTCGCGAATTCCCTCATTGTAACTCGTACTCCGACAGCGGCGGGTTGACGGAGCTCAGAGCGCTCCCTGTCGGGGCACTTGGTCTAAAGCTCCCGAGCGCGCTCGGTGCGCTCGAACACTTCGATTTGGTCGCCGACCTGAACATCGTTGTAGTTCTTGACGCCGATGCCGCACTCGGTGCCGGACTTTACTTCCTGGACGTCGTCCTTGAAACGGCGGAGTGACTCCAAAGCACCTTCGTAAACGACCACATTGTCGCGTAACACCCGGATTGGACTATTGCGCCTGATCACCCCATCGACAACCATGCAGCCCGCTACGGCGCCGAACTTGGAGGAACGAAATACGTCCCGAACCTCGGCAAGACCGATGATCTCCTCCAGAACCTCCGGGCTCAGCAGACCGGAGAGAGCCTTCTTCACATCGTCGATCAACTCGTAGATGACGCTGTAGTAACGCAAGTCCAGGCCCTTCTCCTCCACCACTCGGCGGGCAGCGGCGTCGGCGCGGACGTTGAAGCCGAGCAGAATGGCGTTGGAAGTCACCGCCAAATTGGCGTCCGACTCGGTGATACCACCAACACCCGAAGCCACAATGACGACCTTGACCTCGTCCGTCGAAAGCTTCATCAAGCTTTCCCGCAGCGCCTCGACGCTTCCTTGCACGTCCGCTTTGATGACGATGTTGACTGTCTGCGCCTCTCCCTCCTTGAGCTGGGAGAAGAGCTGATCCAGGCTCGCGGCACGCTGTTCGTCCAGCTTGGAATGACGCTCGCGCTCCCGACGCAGCTCGGCCACTTCGCGGGCGCGCTTTTCGTCGCTGACCGCCACTACATCGTCGCCCGCGTTGGGCGTACCGGAAAGTCCCAACACCTGCACCGGGATAGACGGACCGGCCTCTTTCACGCTGCGGCCATTCTCGTCGAACATGGCTCGCACGCGGCCGAATTCGGTGCCGCTAACGATCACGTCGCCACGCCGCAAGGTACCGGATTGGACCAAAACCGTAGCCACAGGGCCACGCCCCTTATCGAGCTGAGACTCCACGATGGTGCCGCGGGCCGGACCCTGGGTCGGCGCCGACAGTTCCAATATCTCCGCCTGAAGCAACAGGGCCTCGAGCAGGTCGTCGATTCCTTCTCCGCTCTTGGCCGAAACCTTGACGACCATCGTGTCCCCGCCCCATTCCTCGGGTATCACATCATTTTGCGTAAGCTCCTGCATCACCCGATCCGGGTTCGCCTCCGGCTTGTCGATCTTGTTGACCGCAACCAGCAGCGGGACGTCTGAGGCCCGTGCATGTTGAATCGCCTCGGCAGTCTGCGGCATGACGCCGTCGTCCGCCGCCACCACCAGGACAACGATATCTGTTACCTGCGCCCCGCGAGCGCGCATGGACGAGAAGGCTGCGTGGCCGGGGGTATCCAGAAACGAAATCATGCCGCGGTCGGTCTTGACATGATAGGCGCCGATGTGCTGCGTAATACCCCCGGCCTCCCCGTCCGCGACCCGGGTGCTGCGGATATGGTCTAGCAAAGAGGTCTTGCCGTGGTCGACATGACCCATAATGGTGACCACGGGAGGCCTCGTCTTCCGCTCGTATTGCTCCGCTTCGGCCTCGACCTTCTGCATCATCTCATCCTCGACATCCATGGCTCGTGCGGCCACTGCCTTGTGCCCCATCTCTTCGACGACGATCATGGCCGTGTCGCGATCGAGGACTTGATTGATCGTAACCGGCATGCCTTGCTTGAAGAGCGCCTTGATCACGTCGCCACCCTTGACCGACATCCGATTTGCCAGCTCCGCCACCGAGATGGCGTCAGGGATCTCCACTTCCTTGACCACGGGCGACGTCGGTCTCTGAAATCCGTGCTTGTCCTGCAACTGGGGCTTAGCGGCCTTCTTCTTCCGCCGCGGGCGGCGCTCGGTTGGCGCAGGCGCCGGAGCCGATTCTTCGCTGATCGCTTCCTCGTACTCAACCTCGGGCACCAGTTCGCGAGCACGTATCAAGTCTTTGCGCGCCGCCTTCTTGACCGACTTCTCTTTCTCCGATGGCTCGGCGACGCGCTTGGCATGCTTGCGGGCCTTGCCCTTCGTGTCCTTGGCTTCCCCTTCCCCGCCTTCGCTCTCGGTAGCCTCGCTCGCTGCCGCGGCCTCGGCTGCACGCCTCTTTTCCTCCTCCTCGGCCTTGAGCCGAGCCTCTTCTTCGGCTTTGCGCCGTTCCTCTTCTTCGATCTTGCGGCGAGCCTCTTCCTCTCTGGCCTTGCGCTCCCGCTCCTCTTGCTCCGCCAAGCGCCGCGCATCCTCTTCCGCCCGCCGAACTTCGAGCTCGGAGCGACGGTCGACCGAGGTGCGCACGCGATCGACCTCCTCTGCCCGGGGACTCGGACTCGCCCGCTCTTCAACGGGCGCCTTAGTGACCTGTGCCTCCGGTACGGGGGTCCCACGCTTGACGTAGGTACGCTTGCGCCGGACCTCGACGCTGACCGTCTTGGCACGCGGCGCAGTTGCGGCCCTGATATTGCCGCCCGTACGCGGGCTCGCCAGCGGCTGTCTCAGCTCACTGACGGATTTCCGCTTGAGCGTAACCCGGCTCGGGGCCGCCGTTGCACCTTCGGACTCCACCTTGCCGTGGCTTCGACGCAAATAGCCGAGCAGCTGCACCTTCTCCTGCTCCGTCAGTCTGGCCTCACCATCCGTTGCCGCTATTCCCGCCTCGTGAAGCTGAGCGAGGAGGCGCTCCACCGGTATTCCGACCGTGGCGGCAAGCTGATTGACCGTTACCTCATTCATCCGCATGCCCTCCAGACCTACTCGTTTTCGGCCTCGGCGAACCAGGGTTCGCGCGCCTTCATGATCAATTCGGCCGCACGCTCCTCGTCCAGACCTGCGATCTCGGTTAGCTCATCCACGGACTTCTCGGCAAGATCCTCCATACTGACCACACCGTGCCGCGCCAGACTGAAGGCGAGGGTTTCGTCCATGCCCTCCATCCCGAGCAAGTCCTCTGCCGGTTCCTGGCCCAGACTCTCCTCGCTGGCGATGGCGCGAGTCAGGAGCACATCCTTGGCCCGATCCCGTAGCCGGGTGACGATCTCCTCGTCAAACTCTTGAATGGCCAACATCTCGGAAACCGGGACATAAGCCACCTCATCGACGGTGGAAAAGCCCTCTTCCACCAAGACCGCCGCCACATCCTCGTCGACATTCAGATGCTTCATAAAGCTTTCGACCAAACGGCCCGCCTCCTGCTCGCTCTTCGCGGCCGCTTCCTCCTCGTTCATCACGTTCAGCTCCCAGCCGGTAAGCTGGCTGGCCAGGCGTACGTTCTGACCACCCCGGCCAATCGCCTGCGACAGGTTCTCCTCCTTGACGGCCACATCCATGCTCCGTGCCTCCTCGTCGATAACGATGGAAACCACGTCAGCCGGGGACATGGCGTTGATAACGAACTGTGCCGGATTCTCATTCCACAAGATGATGTCCACCCGTTCGCCATTGAGCTCGTTGGAAACCGCTTGCACCCGCGAGCCGCGCATGCCAACGCAGGCCCCCACCGGGTCGATACGCGAGTCCGAGGTGCGCACCGCGATCTTCGCCCTGGAACCTGGATCGCGTGCTGCGGCCAGGATCTCGATGAGGCCTTCACCCACCTCCGGAACTTCGAGCTTGAATAGCTCGACGAGCAGCTCCGAGGCGGTGCGGCTCACAAAAAGCTGTGGGCCCTTGGGCTCCGAGCGTACATCAAAGAGATAACCGCGCAACCTATCGCCCGCGCGCACCGATTCGCGAGGAATCACATGATCGCGGGGAATCAACGCCTCCGCATTGCCGCCCAAGTCCAACACAATCGTGCCCCGTTCCGCCTTCTTTACCAACCCGGTGACCAGCTCGCCCTTGCGATCCCGATAGGCCTCGACTATTTTGGCACGCTCGGCCTCGCGGACCTTTTGTACGATTACCTGCTTGGCCGTCTGGGCGGCGATGCGACCGAATAGAACCGACTCCATGGGCTCTTCTACGAAACCGCCAACCTCGGCAGACGCATCTCGCTCGCGCGCCTGAGACAAGGTCAGCTGACGGTCCGGTGCCTCCAATCCCTCATCACCCGGGTCGGTCACGACCTCCCAGCGGCGAAAGGTGCTGTAATCGCCGGATTCGCGGTCGATGGTTACCCTGGCGTCGATATCCCCACCCGCCTTCTTTCGAGTGGCGGACGCCAACGCCGCTTCCATTGCCTCGAAGATGACCTCCTTGGCTACATCCTTCTCGTTCGAAACGGCTTCAACCACCAACAGGATTTCTTTGCTCATTCCCACATTCCCGAATCAGAATTCAGGTACTAAACGCGCTGAATCGACCATTGCCAATGGGATTTCGCGCGTCTCTCCGTCCACGGCAATCAACACCGTCTCATCGCGGATGCCTTCGATAGAACCCTCCAGTTTGCGCCGGCCATCGATCTTGGCCGCAAGCTTCAGTCGCGCCCTGCAACCGCAAAAGCGCGCGAAATGCTCGACCGTGAACAGCGGCCGGTCCAGCCCGGGTGACGAAACCTCCAGGTCGTAGTGCCCAGCGATCGGGTCCTCAACATCGAGTACACCGCTCAACTGGTGGCTAACAGCGCTGCAATCGTCCAATCCGATGCCGCTCTCCCGGTCGCCGTCGCCAGATTGGCGATCGATGTAGACGCGCAGCACCGCGCTACCCGTTCCACGCCGGAAGTATTCCACGCCTACCAACTCGTAACCCATCGGCTCGACCACCGAGCCCACCAGGCGCGTTAGCTGATTATCCGCGTGCTGCATCCGCTCTCGCTACAAACGAAAAAATGGGCACGAGGCCCACTCTCTATAGCCGGAATCGCGCCCAGCGGGGACACAGGATTCCCACTGACGAGAAACCAAAAAAAACCCCGATTACGGGGCCTCAGTGGCGTTCAGGTTCCATGCTCTCAATAAATTCGCTGTTTCCTGAATCGTGGAATTTTACTCCGTTACCCTACCTCAAGCAAGGCCGAGCACGGGCCCGCACCCGTATAATATCATAGAGGTCGAATGGCGCCAGGACCGACAAAGGCAGCCCGAGCGGAGCCGTCCTTTTCTTGGACGACCGAGGATCGCGATCGAACATGCAACCAACGCTGGAAAGCAAGCTGCAGCACGAAGCGCGGCAGCGCACATGGCGACTTCTCGATCTGGCATCGCGCCGGTTCGGCGCCAACTTGTTACGACCGGAAATCCGTTTTGATTTGAAGGGCAAGGCGGCCGGGCAGGTCCGCACGACGAGCGGCCACCATTGCGTGGTGCGATATAACTCCAGCCTGTTGCAGCGGTATTCGCAGGAATTTCTCAAGCGGACGGTTCCCCACGAATCCGCACACGTAGTGACCTTCCATCTATTCGGGCCCGGGGTCCAGCCCCACGGAAGGGAGTGGCACGCCATCATGAAGCTCTTCGGCGCACCGCCCGACCGTTGCCACAATTATGACGTTCGGGGCATGGAGGTTCGCCGTCTGCGACGGTATCAGTACCGTTGCGAATGTCGAACCCACCAACTAACCAGCATACGGCACAATCGGATCGGCTCCGGCCAAGTCTATTTGTGCCGCCAATGCGGGAGCCCCCTTAAGCTTGTTCCCGAGGCATCCGGCTAGTGCTCCGCCGAGGAAACAACCGCCACCGCCCTTGAGGTAAACAACGTGAAGATTCTCCCGCGAAGACACCGGGCAGCGAAGGCCAAGATGCGAAAGCGATCTCTCGGTAAGCTTTCCGTCTTGGACTCTTAGGAGGCTGGCTCCATCTCAGCCAAGGTCGCCAGAATGCGCTGGACCCGCGCACTACAAGACAGGATGTTGGACTCGATCTCGTCCATGCGTATTTCGCTTTTCCCCTTGCCGGCCGCCCAGTTGACGACGAAGGCGCAGCACGCGTAACACAAATCCAGCTCCCGTGCCAAGGCCGCCTCCGGCATGCCGGTCATCCCAACCAGGTCGCACCCGTCACGCTCCAGGCGCAGCACCTCCGCCGCCGTTTCCAGCCTTGGCCCTTGCGTCGCTCCGTAGGTCCCCCCGTCGACCACCTCGACGCCTGCTTTCGCTGCAGCTTGAAGCAAGGATCGACGCAGATCGCCGCAATAGGGCCGCGTAAAGTCGACGTGGGTAACCTTGCCTTCTTGGGCGTCGAAAAAGGTGTGCGCCCGTCCATGGGTATAATCAACGATTTGGTCCGGGATTGCGAGGACTCCCGGACCGTAGGCGACACCAATACCCCCGACCGCACCCAAGGCGACGACGCGCTCCGCCCCACGGGCCTTCAGTGCCCAAACGTTGGCACGGTAGTCGATTCGATGCGGCGGGATACTGTGACGGGAGCCGTGTCGGGCGAGGAACAGGAGCTCGCTGCCCCCGAGCAAACCCCGCACGATCGGCGCCGAAGGCGGACCATAGGGAGTATCAATCCGCTCGCGGCCTTGGACCTCAAGCCCCGGAATGGCCGCAAAACCGGAACCGCCGATAACGGCAAGCCGCAAGTTCTGAGTCTCGCTCGGCGATCAGGCGCGCACCGACTTCCGGAATATACCGATCGCCGCCCGATCGGGGATCAGCTCCGCTTGGCGATTACGGTAGCCCGAAGGTGCTTGCATTGCTCCATCCTCTTCGCATTCAATCATTTTCGCCGAACATACCGGCGCGAAGCGCAAAATCCCAACCGAATCAAAAAATCGGTCAGCGCTGCCGGTCTCGCCCAACACCTCCGTGGATGAGGCGCAATCACAGATCCTCTTCGGACACCGCGTAAACTCCGTCGGCATTTCTGAAGTAACCCTTGTAGTCCAGGCCGTACCCGTATAGATATCTGTCCGGGAGCCTGACCCCAACGAAATCCGCTTCAAAAGTGCAGGTGCGTGCCCTCCTCTTTTCCACCAAAACCGCGCTATGAACACTGGCCGCTCCATCTGCGTGGCAAGCGGCGGAAATGGCATCCAGGGTGAAGCCTTCGTCGAGGATATCGTCCACCAACAGCAGATGCTGACCACGGATGGACCCCTCTGGACGGCGAATCCATTCGAGGCCGCCACCGCTGGTCCCGCCCCGGTAGCGGGTGGCATGGACATAATCAAGACGCAAAGGAAACCTTAGGCGCGGAAGCAAACGACCGACTGCGATGACCGCTCCGTTCATAACGCAAAGAACCACGGGATCCTTGTCGGCGAGCTTCAGAGTAATGAGCTCGGCCAACCGATCCATGGCTTGCTCCATTGCCTCGCCGGTCACGAGAAGGTCCGCCCGGTGGGCTACGGCGTCGTATTGGTCGCGCGTGAATTTCATAGATCCAGACTAGGCTCATCCATCGCTTCAAGCGCGGCAACGGCACGCAATCCCCGTTGCCATCTGGGCTCCAGATGAAGGCGCTCGCGCTCGAAGCAGCCCCGGCCATGCATGCGAACGCAGCGCAAATGCACCGTCGGTTCATCGTAATTGCGCAGGGACTCAATCACCGCCAGGGCCGCCGGACGATTATTGCATACCAAGAGCAGGTCGCAACCGGCCTCCAGGGCCGCCCGGGCGCGCTCCGGGTATCCACCGGCAGCCGAGGCAGCCGCCATGTCGAGGTCGTCGCTGAAGATAACACCCTGAAAGCCCAGCGTCTCTCGCAGCACGCGACGCAGCCAGATCGCGGAAAATCCCGCCGGGGAGGCGTCCACCCCGGGATAGACCACATGGGCCGGCATCACCGCCTCCAAACCATGCCGAATCAGGCGATGGAAGGGCACCAGATCCTCCACCTCCATCTCGGCAAAAGACCGCCGGTCGCTCGGTAGCTCCTCATGGGAATCCGCCGCAACGCCACCGTGCCCGGGAAAGTGCTTACCCACGGCCGCCATGCCTGCGTCACGCACACCATCGACCCAGGCGCCAGCCAGATCGGACACCAGGCTGGCCTTGTCGCCGAAGGCCCGGTCTCCGATTACCCGGCTTATCCCCCGGTTCAAGTCCAATCCGGGTGCAAAGCTAAAATCCACT
>Ga0316593_10000059_pt1 | contig 12661 bp, 26 predicted proteins | sample S5NA_3_FD_204564 | JGI IMG/M metagenome (GOLD analysis project Ga0316593, IMG submission 204564) | Metatranscriptome of rhizosphere microbial communities from salt marsh grasses in Alabama, United States - S5-7_160517rA (Metagenome... | ecosystem: Host-associated > Plants > Roots > Rhizosphere ... | reverse complement strand
GACAACGCCGCCATGACAGTGAATCTGATCACCCCCATCGCGATGGACAAGGAGCTGCGTTTCGCCATCCGCGAGGGCGGCCGGACGGTCGGCGCGGGTGTCGTCAGCGACATTATCGAGTAATAGAGGATATGACCATGCAGAGCCAGAAAATCAGGATTCGTTTGAAGGCTTACGACCATAAGCTGCTCGATCTTTCCGTCAACGAAATCGTCGATACGGCCAAACGGACCGGCGCCCGGGTGGCCGGGCCGATTCCGTTGCCTACCGTTATCAACAAGTACTGCGTGTTGCGGGGGCCTCACGTCGATAAAAAGAGCCGCGAGCAGTTTGAAATGCGCACCCATAAGCGCCTTCTGGACATCGTCGAGCCGACCCAGCAGACAGTTGATGCTTTGATGAAGCTGGACCTGTCCGCAGGCGTCGACGTCGAAATCAAGCTCTAAACAACATTAAGATATTTAAGGGTACGTGCAATGATGAAGGGAATATTGGGAAAGAAGCTGGGGATGACCCAGGTCTTCGCCGCGGATGGCAGTCGCATCCCGGTAACGGTAGTCGAGGCCGGTCCCTGTGTCGTTTTGCAGAAAAAAACCGTAGAGACGGACGGCTACAATGCCCTTCAACTCGGTTTTGGGGCCAGGAAAGCCCACCGCGTAAACAAGCCGGCCATGGGTCATTTCAAGAAGGCCGGTCAGGGTGCCTTTACCCATGTGCGTGAGATTCGTGCGGACGATGTCGGCGAGCACAATGTGGGCGACGCCATTACCTGCGACACGGTATTTGCCCCCGGCGATCTGATCGATGTCAGCGGGACCAGCAAGGGGAAGGGTTTTCAGGGCGTGATCAAGCGGTGGAACTTCGCCGGAGGGCGCAATACCCACGGCTCGATGTTCCATCGTCGGCCCGGTGCCATAGGTTGCAGTGCCTGGCCGTCCAGGGTTTTCAAAGGCAAGAAAATGGCCGGACAGATGGGCAACGCTCGTGTCACCACCCAGGGGCTGCAGGTGGTGGAGGTGCGGCCTGAGTTGAATCTCATCCTGATCAGGGGGGCTGTGCCGGGGCCGAAAAACGGCCTGGTGGTTATCCGCAAAGGCGTTAAAGCAAAATAGCCCTCAAACGACAAGAGGACTCTGGAGATAGACCATGGCAAAGATTGCTGTTTACGACATAAACAAAAATCAGGTTTCCGAGCGTGAACTGGCCGAGGAGGTTTTCAACGCCGAGGTCAAGGGACACCTGATCCACGATATGGTTCGCTATCAGTTGGCTGTCCGGCGGTCCGGCAATGCGGCCAGCAAGAACCGGAGCGCCGTCGCCGGTGGCGGGAAAAAGCCCTACCGCCAGAAAGGTACCGGCAACGCCCGCCAGGGGTGCATTCGAGCGCCTCATTATGTGGGCGGGGGAGCGGCCTTCGGGCCTTCTCCACGGGAATACGGGTTCAAGCTGAACCGCAAGGTGAAAAAGGCTGCTCTGAAATCCGCCCTGTCGGCGCGCTTCAAGGAAAACAAGATCAACGTGCTCGACCAGTTCCTCCTGGACAAAATCGGCACCAAAGGATTTGTTGAAGTGCTCAAGCGTTTTGAGCTGTCAAACGTGCTCATCGTGCTGGACGGGGACAATCCCAATGTCGAGCTGTCGGCCCGCAATGTTCCGTTCGTAAAGGTTCTGAAGGCGGAAGGGGTCAACGTCTACGATGTCATGAAGCACCAGAACCTGGTTATTACCGAAGGTGCCGTGGCCCAGCTTGAAGGAGCGTTAGCATCATGAAGCCGTTACATCAGATCATAAAAAGGCCTTTGGTCACCGAAAAAGCCTACCAGCGCGAAGAGGGCCTTCAGGTGGTGGCCTTCGAGGTTGCACCGGGTGCCAACAAGATCGAGATCAAGCAGGCCGTTGAGAAGGCCTTCGACGTCAAGGTCAAGGGTGTCAACACGATCTACATGGCCGGAAAAGTCAAACGGGTCGGGCGCAAGATCGGCAAGCGTTCCAACTGGAAAAAGGCTTACGTGACCTTGGCAGAGGGAAGCAAGCTCGACTTGTTCGGTGTTTAATAGGGTGCAATCAAGCAATACGGAGTAAGAACAATGGCGATAAAAAAGTATAAGCCTACTTCAGCGGGTCGCCGCCACATGACCTCGGCTGATTTTGGGGAAGTCACTGCCGCCAAGCCGGAAAAATCCCTGCTGGCACCCTTGAAGAAAAGCGGTGGCAGAAACAATGCCGGCCGTATCACCAAGCGGCATACCGGCGGCGGGCACAAGCGGAAATACCGCATCATCGATTTCAAGCGGGACAAAAAAGAGATTCCGGCCAAAATCGTCGCAGTCGAGTACGACCCGAACCGTTCCGCCCGCATTGCTCTGCTGAACTATGCCGACGGCGAAAAGCGCTACATCCTGGCCCCGGTCGGGCTGAATGTCGGCGATACGGTCATCGCCAGTGAACAGGCCGACATCAAACCGGGCAACAGCATGACCATCCGCTCGATCCCCCTCGGCACCTGGATTCATAACGTGGAGCTCAGGGTCGGCAAGGGCGGGCAGCTGGCCCGCAGCGCCGGCGCCTATGCCATGCTTGCGGCCAAGGAAGGGCGTTACGCCCAGATCAAACTGCCCTCCGGGGAAGTGCGGTTGGTGCTGCAGGATTGCTGCGCGACCATCGGTCAGGTCGGCAACATCCAGCATGAAAACGTCAAAATCGGCAAAGCCGGCCGCAACCGGTGGCTCGGCAAGCGGCCCCAGTCCCGCGGCGTGGCGATGAACCCGGTCGACCACCCCCATGGCGGCGGCGAGGGCAAGAGTTCCGGCGGCCGTCATCCCGTTACCCCCTGGGGTGTGCCGACCAAAGGGTATAAGACCAGAGTGACCAAGCGGACCGATCGTTTCATTGTCCGCCGCAGGAAATAGCGAATTTTATATCTGAAGAGGAGACGGTAGTGGCTAGATCGATTAAAAAAGGGCCTTACGTCCAGGAGAGCCTTCTCCGTAAAGTTGATCTTGAAGGCGGCGGAAGCTCGAAAAAGGTTATCAAGACCTGGTCCCGGCGCTCGACCATTATCCCCGAATTTGTCGGCCATACATTCGCCGTGCATAACGGCAAGAAGTTCATCCCGGTCTTTGTTACCGAGAACATGGTCGGGCACAAGCTCGGGGAGTTCGCTCCGACTCGTACCTACTATGGGCACGGCGCGGACAAGAAGGGCAGAAGGTAAGGAACAAATTTGTTTTCCGAAGAGGAGTTTTGATTCATGGAAGCCAGTGCCAAGCTTAGGTATGCCCGCCTTTCGCCCAGGAAAACTCGACTTGTCGTGGATATGGTGCGCGGCAAAGGGGTGCAGGAAGCAATGAATATCCTTCGATTCTCCCCCCAGAAAGCGGCGGGAATCGTCGGTACACTGGTCAGTTCCGCCGTGGCGAACGCTGAGCAGAAGGGCGTGTCGGATGTCGACCGGCTTTACGTGAAGAGCATCCAGGTCGATCAGGGTCCGGTGCTTCGCCGGTTCATGCCGCGTGCCCAGGGGCGGGCTACCAGAATTCGCAAACCGACCAGTCACATCACTGTTGTGCTGGACGAAAAATAAACGTTTCGAGGAGGTGATAGTTTGGGCCAGAAAGTACATCCGACAGGATTTCGGTTGGGAGTCGTCAGGACCTGGGGGTCCAGATGGTATTCCGAAGGGGACTACAGCACGTTGCTGCACGAAGATATCAAGCTTCGTGATTACCTGAAAAAGCGCCTTTATCATGCAGGCATTTCCAAGATTGAGCTGGAACGGGCGGCCAACAAGGCCAAGCTCAACATTTTTGCCGCGCGTCCCGGCATCATCATCGGTAAAAAAGGTTCCGAGGTAGAAGCCCTGAAAAAGGAACTGGCCAAACTCACCGACAAGGAAATCTTCCTCAACATTCAGGAAGTGCGCAAGCCTGAAGTTGACGCCCAGTTGGTGGCGGAGAATGTGGCGCTTCAGCTCGAACGCCGGGTTGCTTTCCGCCGGGCGATGAAGAAAAGCGTCAGCATGGCTCTCAAGTTCGGCGCCCAGGGGATCAAGATCACCTGCAGCGGCCGGTTGGGCGGCGCTGAAATGAGCCGTACCGAGTGGTATCGCGAGGGCCGGGTGCCGCTCCATACCCTGCGGGCCGACATTGATTACGGTTTCGCCGAAGCGAAGACGACCTACGGCATCATCGGCGTCAAGGTCCTGATCTTCAAGGGCGAAGTACTGTCGCAGGAACAAAAAGAAATCTGATAGGAGCAATTTGCCATGTTAATGCCCAAGAAGGTTAAACATAGAAAGCAGTTTACCGGGCGCATGACCGGCACCGCCACCAGGGGCACGGCCCTTAACTTCGGCGATTATGGCCTCAAGGCCGTCGAGTGCGGCTGGCTGTCATCGCGTCAGATCGAGTCGGCTCGCCGGGCCATGACCCGTCATGTCAAGCGTGGCGGCAAAATCTGGATCCGGATTTTCCCCGACAAACCTCTGACCCGCAAGCCTGCTGAAACCCGCATGGGCAAAGGGAAGGGATCGCCGGAAAGCTGGGTGGCAGTTATTCGGCCCGGTATGATGCTTTACGAGATGCAGGGGGTCGATCAGGACGTGGCTCACGAAGCCCTTCGGCTGGCCGCCCACAAGCTTCCCGTGCGAACCAAGATCGTGACCAGGGAGGAGATGGGCCATGAAGGCTAGCGAACTGAGAGAACTCGATGTTGCCGAGTTGGAAAAGAAGTGCCAGGAGTTGAACCACGAACTTTTCAACCTCAAATTCCAACTGGCTACCGGACAGCTGGAGAATAGCGCCCGGCTTCCCCAGACCCGGAAGGATATCGCCCGGGTGAAGACTGTTTTGCGGGAAAAGCGCGGCTAGCAAGCACTGGGGAGACAATTAAATGAAGACAGTACGTGGAAATCAGAAGACCCGGGTCGGCATCGTGACCAGCGACAAGATGGACAAGACGGTTGTTGTCAAGGTCGAAAAACTGGTGCGGCATCCCGTTTACAAGAAATACATCAAGCAAAGAGTCACCTATAAAGCGCATGATGAAGAAAACAAATGCGGCGTTGGCGACAAGGTAGCCATTGTGGAGACCAGACCGCTGTCTCGCGACAAGCGGTGGAGAGTCCGCGAAATTTTGGAAAAGAACGCAATTGTTTAGGAGATACAAGTCATGATTCAAATGCAGACGGTGCTTGATGTGGCAGACAATTCCGGCGCCCGGAAGCTTTGCTGTATCAAGGTACTTGGCGGGTCCAAGCGGAAATACGCCGGCCTCGGTGATATCATCATCTGCTCCGTCAAGGAGGCTCTGCCCAACTCCAAGGTCAAAAAAGGCGATGTGGTACGTGCCGTCATCGTCAGAACGGCCAAAGAGGTGGCTCGCCCGGACGGATCGGCCATCCGTTTCGACAAAAACTCCGCAGTGGTGGTCAACCCTGCCGGGGAGCCTGTCGGAACGCGCATCTTCGGACCCGTCGCCCGGGAGCTTCGAGCTCGTCGCTTCATGAAGATTGTGTCGCTGGCGCCCGAAGTGCTTTAATTACGAGACTGGGAGAGAGAACAAATGGCAGCGAAGAAACTTCATGTCAAAAAAGGCGACATGGTGAGGGTCATAGCAGGCAAGGAGAAGGGAAAATCCGGCAAGATCATGGCGATTTTCTCCGACAAGGGCCGGGTGGTGGTTGAGAACCTCAATATGGTCAAGCGGCACACCCGCCCCTCGCGGGCCAACACCGAAGGCGGGATCATCGAAAAGGAAGCCGCTCTCAGCGCTTCCAATGTTTTGCTGCTCTGTGGGTCTTGCAACCAAGCGACCCGCACAGGGATGCGTGTTCTTGACGACGGCAGCAAGGTTCGGTTCTGCAAGAAGTGCAACGAGATCGTGGACAAGTAACGGAGGATTTCCATGGCCAGACTGAAAGAACAATACCGCGCCGAACTTGCGCCGCAGCTTGCCAAAGACCTTCAGCTGAAAAATATGATGGAAATCCCTCGTATTGAGAAGGTGGTTGTCAACATGGGCTTGGGGGAGGCCATTCAGAACATCAAGATCCTCGAATCCGCGGTTGAGGAGATGGGCCGGATCACCGGTCAAAAACCGGTGGTGACGCGGGCTAAGAATTCTATCGCTCAGTTCAAACTTCGTGAGGGCATGCCCATCGGCTGCATGGTGACGCTGCGAAGGGAGCGGGCCTATGAATTTCTCGATCGCCTGATCAACGTCGCCCTGCCCCGCGTACGTGACTTCAAGGGGGTTTCTCCCAAGGGGTTCGATGGTCGCGGCAATTATACCCTGGGGATTCGCGAACAGCTGATCTTTCCGGAAATCGACCTGGAGAAGGTCGAAAAGGTCAAGGGTCTGAACGTTACCATCGTCACCACTGCTCGTAACGATGAAGAAGGGCGGGCTCTTTTGGCTGCGATCGGCATGCCTTTCCGAAAAAAAGCCGAAGCGGCGGAAGGATAACGGAGGAAAACAGTGGCGAAGAAATCGATGATGATCAAGGCTAAGCGGCCTAACAAATTCAATGTCAGGGCATACAACCGCTGTCCACTTTGCGGCCGCCCGAGAGCCTATTACCGGAAATTCGATATGTGCCGGATCTGCCTGCGCAAGCTTGCGCTGGATGGCAAGCTCCCCGGTGTGGTCAAGTCAAGCTGGTAATAAAGAACTAAGGAGTTGCATCCATGGCAATGACCGATCCTATCGCGGACATGCTGACCCGCATCCGCAACGCGGGTCTGGCAAAGCACCCGAAGTGTGACGTCCCTGCGTCCAAGCTGAAAATTGCTGTCGCTGAGGTGCTCAAGGATCTCGGCTATATCAAGAATTTCAAGACAGCCGCGGACAACAAGCAGGGCGTGTTGCGGATCTATCTTAAATTCGACAACGAAAACAAGCACGTGATTCATGAAATCAAGCGAATTTCGAGCCCGGGCCGGCGGGTCTATGTCGGCAAGGACGAAATTCCTGTAGTGAAAAACGGACTGGGTTGCGCTATTCTCTCGACCTCCAAAGGGGTGATGCACGACGTAGCTGCACGTGAAGCCCAGGTGGGCGGGGAAATACTCTGTTCCGTCTGGTAAGAAGAAACGGCTAAGGAGCCCATACAATGTCTAGAATTGGGAAAAAACCCATTGCCATTCCTAATGGCGTAAAGGTTTCCTTGGAAAACGGCATCCTGACAGTCAAGGGTCCCAAGGGTGAACTTAAGAGGAACGTCGTCGACGGGGTGTCCATCGACATCGAAGCCGATCAGATAGTGATCCGTCGGGAGAGCGAAACCAAGGCCTGCGGTGCCCTGCAGGGGCTGTCCAGGGCGCTGGTGGCCAATATGGTCGAAGGCGTCAGCCAGGGCTTCGAACGGGTGCTGGAAATCAATGGCGTCGGCTACCGCGCCGAGATGAAGGGCAACGTGCTCAATCTCGCTCTCGGTTACTCGCACGGCATCGAGTACCCCCTCCCCCAGGGCATCAGCGCCGAGGTCGAAAAACAGACCAAGATCACGGTGCGCGGGGCCGATAAGGAACTGGTCGGGGCGACCGCGGCGAAAATTCGGTCTTTCCGGCAACCCGAACCCTACAAGGGCAAGGGGATCAAGTATGCAAACGAGCGGATCCTTCGGAAAGCCGGCAAGGCCGGGAAAAAATAAGTGATTTCAGGTCAAGGAGAATAACTGTGAACGTCGGAATAAAAAGGCGTCAGGCGCGGCAGAAAAGGCAGGTGCGCGTGCGGCGGAAGATTCGCGGGACTGCGGAACGTCCGCGGCTTTGCGTGTTCCGCAGCGGAAAGCATATTTACGCCCAGATCATAGAGGATAGCACCGGGACGACCTTGGTGGCCGCATCGACCGTGTCCAAGGATATCGCCGAAGGACTGGGCAACACCGGGAATGTCGAGGCCGCCAAAGCCGTGGGTGCAGCCGTCGCCAAGAAAGCGCTGGCCAAGGATATCAGGCAGGTGGTTTTTGATCGTAACGGTTTCCTTTATCACGGCCGCGTCAAGGGCCTGGCCGACGCCGCCAGGGAAGCCGGCCTGGCTTTTTAAACAAGGAGGATGTCTTTGCTTCGCATCGATCCCAACCAATTGGAATTGACCGACCGGGTTGTGCATATCAATCGTTGTGCCAAGGTCGTTAAAGGTGGTCGCCGTTTCAGTTTTTCCGCTCTCGTCGTTGTGGGCGACGGACAGGGGCATGTCGGCTTCGGCCATGGCAAGGCCAAGGAAGTGCCGGAGGCGATCCGCAAAGGGGTGGAACAGGCCAAAAAGAGCCTGATCAAGGTTCCTCTGCAGGACCGCACCATCCCCTTTGACATCGTGGGCAAATTCGGCGCCGGCAAGATCCTGCTCAAGCCTGCCTCTCCGGGTACCGGCGTCATCGCCGGCGGCCCGGTCCGTGCGGTGCTCGAGGTTGCCGGAGTAGGCGATATTCTTTCCAAGTGCCTTGGTTCGAACAATCCGCACAACGTTGTTCGGGCGACCATGAATGCTCTCTCCCAGCTCAAAAGCCGCGAGGAGATCCTGGGGCGGCGGGGAATCGGCGCGGAAGAATAGGCACTGCTGACAAGGAGTAGGTGTTATGGCCGGACAGATCAAGGTTACGTTGAAAAAAAGCGGTATCGGCCGCAAGAAATACTTTACCAAGGTTCTCCACGGGCTGCGGTTGACCAAGCTGAACAAAACGGTGGTCCTGCCGGACACCCCGGAAATCCGGGGCATGATCCGCAAGGTCGAACATATGGTTTCGGTTGAGGGCTGACGATACAGGGGATATGGAATCATGGATCTGAGCAATCTGAAGCCGGCAATCGGCTCTACGAAAAATAGAAAACGGATCGGACGGGGTCCCGGTTCCGGTCAGGGCAAAACGGCCGGCAAAGGCCACAAGGGACAGAACGCCCGCAGCGGCGGAGGTGTAAAGGCCGGTTTTGAAGGCGGCCAGATGCCTCTGCAGCGGCGGCTGCCCAAGCGCGGCTTCACGCCTTTGGTCAAAAAGGTCTACGCCCTGGTGAATCTCCGTGATCTTCAGGAGCATTTCGAAGCCGGAAGCGTGGTCGACCTGGAGGCGCTCGGACGGGCGGGGTTGATCAAAAAGCTTCATGACGGCGTCAAGGTTCTCGCGGAAGGCGATATCGACAAGGCCCTGAACGTCAAGGCCCACAAGTTCAGCAAAGCCGCCGTGGAAAAAATCACTGCTGCCGGCGGTACCGCCGAGGTCCTCTAAGGTGATCCAGAGCATCCAGAACATCTTCAGAATTCCGGAGTTGCGGCGGCGTATCCTGTTTACGCTAGGCATGCTCGCCGTCTATCGAATCGGCTGTCATGTGCCGACCCCCGGCATCGATGCCCAGGTGCTCAGTAAATTTTTCGAGGGCCAACAAGGCACCCTGCTCGGCATGGTCAGTGCGTTCACCGGGGGGGCCCTGGAACGCATGACGGTGTTCGCCCTGGGCATCATGCCCTACATCAGCGCCTCCATCATCCTGCAATTGCTGGCGGTGGTTTTCGAGCCCGTCGAGCGACTCTCAAAAGAAGGGGAACAGGGGCGAAAGACGATCACCAAGTGGACCCGTTACGGGACGGTGATCCTGTCGGTCATTCAGGGGACCGGCATTGCCGTTGGTCTGCAGGCCATGCGGGGACCGGCCGGTGAGCCGGTGGTGCCCAACCAGGGGATCGGCTTCATCCTGCTGACCGTCATCACCCTGACCGCAGGGACGGCTTTTATCATGTGGCTTGGCGAGCAGATTACCGAGCGAGGCATCGGCAACGGCATATCGCTGATTATCTTCGCCGGGATCGTTGCCAACATGCCGGCCGCTGTGGTGAACTCCCTGAGGCTCATGAAAACCGGCGAGATCACGATTTTCGTGACCCTTGTTCTTCTGGCGATCATGATCGCCGTGATCTGGGCCATCGTTTTCATGGAGCGCGGCCAGCGGCGCTTGCCGATCCACTACGCCAAGCGGGTGGTCGGGATGCGCAATTACGGCGGACAGAAGAGTCATCTACCTCTCAAGGTCAACATGAGCGGTGTCATTCCGCCGATTTTCGCCAGCTCGATTATCATGTTTCCGGCCACGGTCGCCAACCTGGTCGATGTGGCCTGGGTGCAATGGATAGCCGGTATGATGACCCCGAGCCACTGGCTATACAACGTCTTTTATGTTGCATTTATCATCTTCTTCTGCTATTTCTACACGGCTGTGACCTTCAATCCGATCGACGTGGCGGAAAACGTTAAAAAGCAGGGCGGATACATTCCGGGCATTCGTCCCGGCAAGGCGACCGCCGAGCACATCGATACCGTGCTCAGCCGGCTGACCTTCGCCGGCGCTCTTTATATCTCGGCGGTCTGCGTTTTGCCGACGGTGTTGACCCTCAAGCTCAACGTACCCTTCTATTTCGGGGGCACTTCCCTGTTGATCGTTGTTGGTGTCGGCCTGGATACGGCCGCGCAGATCGAGGCACACCTCATCTCTCGGTCTTATGAAGGGTTTATGAAAGGTGTCAGCCTCAAGGGTCGCCACGGATAACAGGGAGGGTAACCGTGAAAACGATTTTTCTGGGACCGCCCGGATCCGGGAAGGGAACGCAGGCCAAGATGATTTCCGAGCGGCTTGGCATCCCCCAGATTTCCACCGGCGATATGTTGAGAGCCGCAGTAAGCGAAGGGACCCCCATGGGGCTCAAGGCCAAGGCCCTGATGGAACAGGGCGCGCTGGTCTCCGACGATGTCGTGGTCGGTATCGTGCGTGAGCGGCTCGCCAAAACGGACTGCGAGAAGGGGTTCATCCTCGACGGTTTTCCTCGCACGGTTGCTCAGGCCGACGCTCTCGGGGCAACGCTCGAAGAACTGGGCAAAAAGCTCGATGCGGTAGTCTCGCTGGTCGTTGACAGCGAAGCGGTTGTCGAACGGATCGCCGGCCGCCGGACATGCCGGGATTGCGGCAAGATGTACCATGTGCGTTTCGATCCTCCGCGGACGGAGGGGCGTTGTGACAGCTGCGGCGGCGAGCTGTATCTGCGGGATGACGACTGTGAAGAGACCATTCGCAAGCGGCTCGAAGTCTACCAGGAGCAGACCGCTCCCCTGATCGCCTATTACCGGAGTCGCGGCCTGCTGTCCGAGGTAGACGGGATGCAGGATATTCACGAAGTTCAGCAGCAGATTCTCGCCGTGCTGGGTTGCTCGTCGTGATCGTCATCAAGTCCCGCGCCGAGATCGAAAGCATGCGTGATTCGGGCAGGATTGTCGCGGAGATCCTCGAACTGCTGAAAGAGAGAATCAGGCCGGGAGTAACCACCGCCGAGCTGGATCGTCTGGCCGAGGCCGAGTGCAAGAAGCGAAAGGCCCGACCTGCATTCAAGGGGTACGGTGGCTTTCCCTACAGTATCTGTGCTTCACCGGATGAAAAGGTCGTTCACGGTTTTCCCGATTCGCAACCGTTGGCCGAGGGCTGCATTCTCAGCATCGATTTCGGCGTGATCTATCGCGGTTTTTACGGTGATTCGGCTTTTACGGCAGGTGTCGGCTCCATCAGCAGGAAAAAGCAGCATCTGGTCGATACTACCAGGCACTCCCTTGAGCTGGCAATTGGCCAGGCGGTTTGCGGCAATCATCTCTACGATATTTCGCAGGCCGTGCAATCCTGTGTTGAACAGGAAGGCTACAGCGTGGTTCGCGAGTTCGTCGGGCATGGAATTGGGCGGGCACTCCATGAGGAGCCGCAGATTCCCAACTTCGTTCCCGACGATGGCCGGGGGGTGAAGCTACGGTCCGGAATGACCCTGGCTATCGAACCGATGATCAATGAAGGCGTTCCCGGGGTGAAGATTCTCGGAGACGGCTGGACCGCCGTAACCCAGGATGGCAGGCCTTCGGCCCATTTCGAGCATACGGTTGCCATTACCGAAAACGGGCCCGAAATTTTAACCAGAGTCTGAAAGGCAGGGAAGGCGATTGTCGGAGATGTTCGGCATGACTGCCCTTTTCTCCGAAATCGAATCCTAATCGAGTAAAGGAACGATCAATGAAAGTGCGAGCTTCCGTCAAGCAGATTTGCGTCAAATGCAAGGTCATCAAACGCAAGGGAATTGTCAGGATTATCTGCGAAAATCCCAAACATAAGCAGAAACAGGGATAAAGGGCTTAGGAGGATATTACATTGGCACGTATTGCTGGTATCGATTTACCGAGAAACAAGCGGTTAGAGGTAGCGCTGACCTATATCTACGGCATCGGCCGCTCTCTGTCCCTGGAAATTCTGGGCAAGGCCGGTGTGGACCCCAACGTCCGAACTGACGATTTGACCGAGGCGGAAGCCGGTAAGATCCGGGCGATCATTGAAGGGGAATGCCGGGTTGAGGGCGATCTGCGGCGCGAAGTTTCCACCAACATCAAGCGGCTCATGGACCTCGGTTGCTATCGCGGTCTGCGGCATCGTCGCGGCCTTCCGGTGCGAGGACAGAAAACCAAAACCAACGCCCGTACCCGTAAAGGACCGCGGAAAACCGTCGCTGGCAAGAAGAAATAATTGGAGGAACCATGGCCAAGCCTGGTAGAAAAGCAGTAAGAAAGAGTAAAGAAAAGAAAAACGTTGCCAACGGCATCGCCCATATTCAGGCAACCTTTAATAACACCATCGTCACCATCACGGAT
>Ga0316593_10000058_pt1 | contig 12691 bp, 25 predicted proteins | sample S5NA_3_FD_204564 | JGI IMG/M metagenome (GOLD analysis project Ga0316593, IMG submission 204564) | Metatranscriptome of rhizosphere microbial communities from salt marsh grasses in Alabama, United States - S5-7_160517rA (Metagenome... | ecosystem: Host-associated > Plants > Roots > Rhizosphere ... | reverse complement strand
TGGTAAAAGGTGCCGTACCGGGTGCGAAAGGTGGCGATGTAATTGTTCGTCCAGCAGTGAAAGCTCGCGCCTAAGGAGATTGACGTATGGATTACAAAATTACAGCAAATAATGGTTCAGACTCAGGAAATATCTCTTTGTCGGAATCGGTTTTTGGAAGAGATTTTAATGAAGATTTGATTCACCAGGTAGTAACGGCTTATATGGCTGGTGGCAGATCTGGAACGAAAGCGCAAAAAACACGTTCACAAGTGAGCGGTGGTGGTGCCAAACCATTTCGTCAAAAAGGTACTGGCCGCGCTAGAGCAGGAACTATACGTAGCCCAATTTGGCGTGGGGGTGGTAAAAGTTTTGCGGCTGTGCCACGTAACTTTGATCAAAAAGTAAATCGTAAAATGCATCAGGCAGCGGTACGCTCGATCTTATCTGAACTAGTTCGTCAGGGACGTCTTGTGGTGGTAGAGTCAATCGCACCTGAAGCGCCTAAGACAAAGTTGTTGAATACTCAATTAAAAGAAATGGGTGTGACCAATGCATTACTTGTCACAGATCAATATAACGAAAATCTGCATTTGTCAGCGCGAAATTTAATAAATGTAGACACTGCCGTTGTAAGCTCTATCAGTCCAGTTAGTCTGATTGCTTATGAGAAAGTCGTTATGACGGTGGATGCAATTAAGAAAGTTGAGGAGATGTTGCAATGAGTCAGGAACGATTGATGAAAATTTTGCTGGCTCCTCATATTTCCGAGAAGTCAACGATAGCAACTGAATCTGGAAACCAGTTTGTTTTTAAAGTGGTTCGTGATGCAAGTAAGAAAGAAATAAAAAACGCGGTTGAACTAATGTTTGAAGTTAAAGTTGATGCTGTCAATGTGATGAACGTTAAGGGCAAATTTAAAGGTCGTTTTAGCGGAAACAAAGGTAGAAGGGCTCATTGGAAAAAAGCTTATGTCAAGTTGGCAGAAGGCTTTGATATCGAACACTTGGGCGCGGAATAAAACGCAAAGGAATTAGTCATGGCGGTAGTGAAAACGAAACCCACATCTCCAGGAAGACGCTTTGTAGTTAAAGTTGTCAATCCTGATTTGCACAAAGGCAAGCCACACGCAGGTTTGGTTGAGAAGCAAAAGCAAAATGCCGGTCGTAATAATAAAGGACGGGTAACGGTTCGTCATCGTGGGGGCGGCCACAAGCATCATTATAGAATGATAGACTTCAAACGAGACAAAGACGGCATTGAAGCAAAAGTTGAGCGTCTTGAATATGATCCAAATCGTACGGCGAACATTGCGTTACTGCTGTATTCAGATGGTGAAAGACGTTACATCATTGCGCCAAAAGGTGTTGTCGCAGGCGATACGGTGGTTTCTGGAAGTGATTCTCCTATTAAGGCAGGCAACTGTTTGCCATTGAGAAATATTCCAGTGGGTTCGCAAGTTCACTGTGTTGAATTAAAGCCAGGTAAGGGTGCACAAGTCGCTAGAAGTGCTGGCGCTGCAGTACAGTTGGTAGCAAAAGACGGTCCGCATGCGATGTTGCGTTTACGTTCGGGTGAACAAAGACTGGTTTTATCTGATTGTAAAGCAACTATAGGTGAAGTAGGAAATTCTGAACATAACCTTAGATCCTTGGGTAAAGCTGGTGCTAAACGTTGGCGCGGTATTCGCCCCACGGTTAGAGGTGTCGTAATGAATCCGGTTGATCATCCACATGGTGGTGGTGAAGGTCGTACTTCAGGTGGTCGTCATCCTGTAACGCCCTGGGGTGTACCAACCAAAGGTTATAAAACGCGTAAGAATAAGCGTACCGATAAACTTATCGTACGTCGACGCAAGTAAAAGGTTAAGAGGGAAAGCGTATGCCACGTTCAATTAAAAAAGGCCCGTTTATTGATGATCATTTGATGAAAAAAGTCATAGACGCGGTAGAAACGAATAATCGTAAACCTATTAAAACCTGGTCTCGTCGATCTATGATTGTGCCTGAAATGGTAGGTTTGACCATTGCCGTTCATAATGGCAAGCAACATGTTCCTGTCCTGGTAAACGAAAACATGGTTGGTCATAAACTAGGTGAATTTGCACTGACTCGTACTTATAAAGGTCATGTTGCAGACAAGAAGTCAAGGTAAGGAGTTGAGGAATGCAAACTAACGCGAAGTTAAAGTACGCACGTATTTCTCCTCAAAAAGCTCGCCTGGTTGCTGATCAGGTTCGTGGGGCTGATGTGGAAAAAGCATTGCAGTTGCTGACCTTTAGCAATAAGAAGGCTGCAGATATTGTTAAAAAAGTCCTTGAGTCAGCGATCGCTAATGCTGAGCACAATGAAGGTGCTGATATCGATGAGTTGAAAGTCAGTGCGATTACTGTTGATGAAGGGCCTGTATACAAGCGGATGCAAGCGCGTGCAAAAGGTCGTGGAAACCGAATACTAAAACGTACCAGTCATATTACCGTGACCGTGTCTGATTCTTAAAGGGGATATATAAATGGGTCAAAAAATACATCCAACTGGATTTAGATTAGGAATCGTTACTGACTGGAACTCAAAATGGTTTGCTGAAAGTAAGGATTACGCTAATACATTAATCGTCGATTTGAAAGTGCGCGATTACTTGAAAAAGAAATTAGAGCATGCGTCAGTAAGTAAAATTCAAATCTCTCGTCCAGCAAAAAATGCTCGAATAGTTATTCATACAGCAAGACCAGGTATTGTTATTGGTAAAAAAGGCGAAGATATTGAAAAGTTAAGGCAAGACGTCTCCAAAATGATGGGTATACCAGTTCACATTAACATCGAAGAAATTCGCAAACCTGAACTGGATTCTCAACTGGTTGCTGAAAGTATTGCTCAACAGTTAGTTAAGAGAATTATGTTTAGACGAGCAATGAAACGTGCTGTTTCAAATGCTATGCGTCTTGGAGCGCTAGGAATACGTATCAACGTGTCAGGCCGTTTAAATGGAGCAGAAATTGCGCGCACCGAATGGTATCGTGAAGGCCGTGTTCCGCTGCACACGTTGCGCGCAGATATTGATTATGGATTTGCGGAAGCATTAACAACATATGGCATTATCGGAATTAAGGTCTGGATATTTAAAGGCGAGATTTTCGATAGTAATGCACTGCAGAAAAATGAAGAGTCGGCTGGTGCTAAAGCCGCAGCTAACGCTTAAAAAAGGAGCCGCAAATGTTACAACCAAAGCGGACTAAGTTTCGTAAACAACATAAGGGTAGAAACCGTGGTTGGGCAGCAACCGGAAATAAGGTAAGTTTTGGCGAGTTCGGACTTAAATCAACTGAACATGGCCGAATAACTGCTCGCCAAATTGAGGCCGCTCGACGCGCAATGACTCGTCATATTAAACGCGGTGGTAAAATCTGGATTCGTATTTTTCCTGACAAGCCTATCAGTAACAAGCCGCTGGAAGTGAGGATGGGTAAAGGTAAAGGTAACGTTGAATATTGGGTCGCACAAATTCAGCCCGGTCGAATGCTTTACGAGATGGAAGGTGTTAGCGAAGAGATTGCACGTGAAGCATTTCGTTTAGCAGCAGCCAAGTTGCCGGTAAAAACAACGTTTGTATCACGTACGGTGATTTAACATGAAAACAGAAGATTTGAGAAAAAGTGATATCATTGCGCTAAATGAGACGCTTAAGGACTTATTGAAAGACCAGTTTAGTTTACGTATGAAGCAGGTAACTGGTCAACTAAGTCAAAACCACCAGATTAAGCAGTTGCGTCGTGATATTGCACGCGTTAAGACAATTATTAACGAGAAGTCCAAGGGTGCTGAATAATGAGTGAAGAGTCAAAAACAGACCGCCTGGTAACTGGTCGTGTCGTTAGCAATAAAGCTGATAAAACGATAACTGTTTATATTGAGCGTAAAGTTAAGCATCCTTTGTACGGTAAGTTTGTAAAACGTTCAAGTAAACTCCATGCTCATGACGAAAACAATGAGTGTAATGAAGGTGATTTGGTTACCGTTAAACAATGTAGGCCTTTATCAAAACAAAAGAAATGGCAACTTGTTGAAATAGTAGAAAAAGCAGGTTGATTGAGAAACTTGTTTGATTAGCTGAATTGGACCTTTAAGAAAGGTCTTCAATTTTGAGTTTGATAAGAATTGTGTTAGAATCCGTCGCCTTTTTATAGGCGGGTCTGATTTAGGTTGGAGAAATCCCATGATACAAATGCAGTCAGTGCTAGAAGTCGCAGACAACAGCGGGGCTCGCCGAGTACAGTGTATAAAGGTTCTTGGTGGATCCCGTCGCCGTTATGCAGGAATCGGCGATATCATCAAGGTGAGTATAAAAGAAGCGATTCCTCGCGGTAAGGTGAAAAAAGGCGACGTCTACAATGCAGTCGTTGTTAGAACCCGGAAAGGTGTTAGAAGGCAGGATGGTTCTTTAATTCGCTTCGACGGTAATGCGGCTGTGTTACTTAATAACCAGCATCAGCCTATTGGTACTCGTATATTTGGGCCCGTAACGCGTGAGTTAAGATCTGAGAAATTTATGAAGATCATCTCATTGGCGCCTGAAGTGATTTAACAATATAAGGTCTTTGGTTATGCGTAAAATACGTAAAGGCGATGATGTAATTATTATTGCCGGAAAAGATAAAGGAAAACGGGGTAATGTGACTCGTGTAGTTTCTAGCGAGCGAGTTATCGTTGATGGCGTAAACATTGTTAAGCGTCATACTAAAGGTAACCCTCAACAAGGTGTCCCCGGCGGAATTATTGATAAAGAAGCGCCATTGCACATTTCTAATGTGGCAATCTATAACGCTAGAGCAGATAAGGCGGATAGAGTAGGAATTAAAGTGCTTGAAGACGGGACAAAAATTCGCGTCTTTAAGTCAGATGGCGAGCAGATAGATGTTTAATTGGGGACAGTCATGGCAAGGTTAAAAGATCATTACAAAAACACTGTTGAAGGACAACTTAAAGAAAAGTTTGGCTACAAAAGTGTTATGGAAGTGCCCAGGATAACCAAGATTACCCTGAATATGGGCTTGGGTGATGCCGTTGGCGATAAGAAGATCATCGAGCACGCAGTGTCAGATATGACTCAAATCGCGGGCCAAAAGCCAGTTGTTACATTGGCGCGTAAGTCAATTGCTGGTTTTAAAATACGTGATGGTTGGCCAATTGGTTGTAAAGTGACGCTCCGTGCTGAAAGGATGTATGAGTTTCTTGACAGACTTGTAAATATTTCTATTCCACGTATTCGAGATTTTCGTGGTTTGAGTCCTAAATCATTCGATGGTCGTGGCAATTATAGTATGGGTGTTAGTGAGCAGATTATTTTTCCAGAAATCGATTACGATAAAATCGATAAACTTCGTGGAATGGATATTACTATTACTACGACAGCTAAAAATGATGATGAAGGTCGGGCGCTTTTAGCAGCCTTCAACTTCCCATTTAAAGGACAGGTTAATGGCTAAGCAATCTATGATTAATCGCGAAATAAAGCGTGAAAAGATGGTAAAAAAATACGCCTCAAAAAGAGCGGAATTGAAAAAAGCGATGCTGGATGAATCACTGTCTTTGGAAGAAAGAGATGCTGCTGCAAAGAAATTCCATAGCTTACCACGGAATTCAAGCTCTGTACGTCAGAGAAATCGCTGTAAGGTAACAGGCAGACCACATGGTTATTACCGTAAATTTGGTCTTTGTCGAAATAAATTACGCGAGGCTGCTATGCGCGGTGATGTGCCTGGCCTGGTTAAGTCTAGCTGGTAAGTAGGGAGTAATAATATGTCTATGTCAGATCCAGTTGCAGATATGCTAACAAGAATTAGAAATGCACAATCTGCTAATAAGTTCAGTGTGACTATGCCTGCTTCTAAAGTAAAAGTAGCGATAGCTAATTTGTTAAAGGAAGAAGGTTATATCGCTGATGTTGAACAGGGTGCAAAAGAAAATAAACCGACTTTAACTATAACTTTGAAATATTTTGAAGGTAAGCCGGTTATTGAAGAATTAAAGCGAGTGAGTCGTCCAGGTCTCCGTATTTATAAAAGTGCGAGCGAATTACCAGAGGTTAAAGCTGGTTTAGGCGTTGCTGTAGTATCTACCTCAAAAGGCATTATGAGTGATAAGGATGCACGCAAAGCAGGGATTGGTGGCGAATTAGTTTGCTACGTATCGTAACAGGAGATATAAAATGTCACGTGTAGCCAATAAACCTGTCGCAATTCCATCAGGTGTTGAAGTAAATCTAAACGGTCAAAGTATAACGGTTAAAGGTCCAAAAGGTACACTGGATTTTGTTATTCATGACATGGTGTCAGCAAGTGTGGAAGATAAGAATCTGAAAGTTGCAGCGAATGAGTCAACATCTCAATCTATCGCTTTGGCAGGTACAACCCGGGCACTTGTAAATAATATGGTGACTGGCGTATCACAGGGATTTGAAAGAAAATTGCAATTGATAGGAGTGGGTTATCGTGCGCAAGCGCAAGGTAACAAATTAAATCTGACGTTAGGGTTTTCACACCCAGTTGAATATCAGATGCCTGAAGGTATAAGTGTTGAGACACCGAGTCAGACAGAAATCCTGGTAAAAGGGATAGATAAGCAGAAAGTTGGTCAAGTGGCTGCGAACATTCGCGCCTATCGTCCACCAGAGCCCTATAAGGGCAAGGGTGTTCGTTATGCAGATGAACATGTTGTTCGTAAAGAAGCCAAGAAGAAATAAAGGCTAGAGTGATGGATAAAAAAGCATCAAGAATTCGCCGTTCTGTTAAAACCAGAGCAAAGTTAAAAAGAATGGGTAAAACACGCCTGTGTGTGCATCGTACGCCGCGTCATATTTATGTCCAGTTAATCGATGAAACCGGTAGTAATGTACTTGCGTCGGCCTCTACGATTGAAGCATCAGTTAAAGAGCAAATTACTGGTTATTCAGGCAATGTCGATGCTGCTACCATTGTTGGTAAGGTAATAGCTGAACGCGCTAAAGAAAAAGGTATTACAGATGTCTCATTTGACAGATCTGGTTTTCGTTATCATGGGCGTGTAAAGGCATTAGCCGATGCAGCAAGAGAGAATGGGCTCAACTTCTAGGTTAAAGGTGTAATATGGCAAATTATGACGTATCCGCAAGCAGTGATGAGCTACAGGAAAAACTTGTTGCAGTTAGGCGTGTGGCAAAAGTAGTTAAAGGTGGTCGAGTTTTTGGATTTTCTGCATTAACGGTAGTTGGTGACGGAAAAGGTAAAGTTGGATTTGGTAGTGGAAAAGCTAGAGAAGTTCCAGTAGCAATACAAAAAGCTATGGAACAGGCTCGCCGTAACATGGTTAGCGTTAATTTGAAGGGTGACACACTACAATATCCCCTTGTTGGAGCTCATGGCGCTGCAAAAGTCTTTATGAAACCCGCTTCAGATGGTACTGGTATTATTGCCGGGGGCGCCATGCGTGCAGTTTTTGAAGTGGTCGGTGTTCATAATGTGTTAGCGAAATGCATAGGTACAAATAATCCTGTAAATGTTGTACGCGCTACGATTAAGGGCTTGCAGGATATGTCATCTCCTGATCAAGTTGCTGCGAAACGCGGTAAAACCGTTGAAGAAATATTGGGTTAAAAATGAGTGATAAAAAACTAAAAGTTACGTTGGTGCGGAGTACTAACAAACGCTTAAAAAGTCACAAGGCTTGTGTTGCGGGATTAGGTCTTCGTCGAATACACCATAGTGTTGAAGTGATTGATACGCCTGAAAATCGAGGAATGATCAATAAAGTTTCCTACATGCTTCATGTAGAGGAGGCGTAATATGAAGTTGAATACATTAAAACCCGGTGAAGGATCTCGTACCTCGTCTAAACGTGTTGGTCGAGGCATTGGTTCTGGTCTGGGCAAAACCGGCGGGAGAGGCCACAAAGGTCAAAAATCACGTTCAGGTGGTAAAGTGCAAATTGGTTTCGAAGGTGGACAAATGCCTTTGCAACGTCGATTGCCTAAAGTTGGATTTACCTCGAGAACTAAAAAATTCAAAGCAGAAGTTCGTCTTAGTGAAATAGATAAGCTTAATATCGATGTCGTCGACCTGGTGTCACTCAAGCAAAATGGTATTGTTCCTGGGTTCATTAAGGAAGCCAAAATAATCAAGTCAGGCGAGATTACAAAATCGGTTACTATTCAGGGTTTAGGTGCTACAGTTGGCGCTAAGGCGGCAATTGAAGCGGCCGGCGGAAAGGTAGAAATCTAAGTGTCAAATGCATCGTCAATCGCGGCCAGTATGGCTAGTGGAAAATTAACTGAACTAAGACAACGAATATTTTTTGTAATCGGTGCTTTAATTGTTTTCCGGGTTGGCGCGCATATCCCTGTTCCTGGGATTGATCCTGCTGCTTTAGCCGCACTATTTGAGCAGACCAAGGGCACGATTTTGGATATGTTTAACATGTTCTCCGGTGGTGCACTACGTCGATTGTCGGTATTTGCCCTAGGTGTAATGCCTTATATCTCGGCTTCGATAATTATTCAGTTACTCGGTTCAGTTTGGCCCAAGTTAGAGCAGTTAAAAAAAGAAGGTGAAGCTGGTAGACGCAAGATTACGCAATATACTCGTCAGCTGACACTGGTACTGGCAACTTTTCAAGCTACTGGTATTGCGGTGGCGCTTCAAAGTCAGCATATTGGGAATGTATCAGTCGTTGTTAACCCTGGTCCAGTATTTATGCTAACAGCGATCGTCACACTGATCACTGGCACCATGTTTTTGATGTGGTTAGGTGAGCAGGTCACTGAGCGGGGAATCGGTAATGGTATTTCCTTACTAATATTTTCTGGCATAGTTGCGGGTCTGCCCAGAGCTGTCGCCGGAACCATGGAATTAGCAAGAACTGGTGAATTACAATGGTTTACCGTTCTCGTAATACTTTTTCTTGCCTTGGCTGTTACTTTTTTTGTCGTTTATGTGGAACGTGGTCAAAGGCGGATAACTGTAAATTATGCAAAACGGCAGCAGGGAAACAAATTATATGCTGGTGGAACCAGTCATCTACCATTAAAAGTCAATATGGCAGGTGTTATACCGCCAATATTTGCGTCCAGTATCATACTGTTTCCAGCAACAATTGGTGGTTGGTTTGGTAGTATGGGTAAAGGTATGGAATGGTTAAAAGACCTTTCATCTACTTTATCTCCCGGGCAACCCCTTTATGTAATTTTATATACAGTAGCAATTGTATTTTTCTGCTTTTTTTATACAGCTTTAGTTTTTAACCCTAAAGATACCGCAGATAATTTAAAAAAATCTGGGGCATTTATACCTGGCGTTAGACCAGGTGATCAGACGGCAAAATACATCGACAATATAATGTCCAGGTTAACTTTGGCGGGGGCTATCTATATTACTTTGGTTTGTTTGCTACCCAATTTTTTGATTTTGTATTGGCACGTTCCATTTTACTTTGGTGGAACTTCATTACTTATCGTTGTTGTTGTAGTGATGGACTTTATGGCGCAAGTGCAAGCGCATTTAATGTCGCATCAATATGAAGGTTTGATGAAAAAAGCTAACTTGAAATCCCATGGTCGTGGCGGCCTGGTGCGGTAAACTTAGCAAGTTATTGATAATTGAGGATTAACATGAAAGTTCGTACATCGGTTAAGAAAATGTGCCGGAATTGCCGTATTGTTAAGCGCAAAGGTGTGGTTCGTGTAATTTGTTCAGACGCAAAGCATAAGCAGCGTCAGGGCTAATTCCATTAATTTATTGATTTTTGTTGAATAGGATAGTAGAATTCGGCCCCTTTTATCTAAGGCCTGAATTGGTTTGGGAGTAAGACGCATGGCGCGTATAGCTGGAATAAATATACCGACACAAAAGCATACAGTGGTTGCTTTAACTGCAATATATGGCATAGGCCCAACAAGAGCAAAAGAAATTTGTGCGGCGACCGGAATTGAGCCAACAGTAAAAGTTCGCGAACTTGGTGAAGAACAATTGGAGAAGATCCGTCAGGAAGTGGCCAGATTTACTGTTGAAGGCGATTTAAGACGTGAAGTTTCCATGAATATAAAACGTTTAATGGACCTAGGTTGCTTCCGTGGTATTCGTCATCGTCGTGGTTTGCCCCTTAGAGGACAGCGAACAAAAACTAACGCGAGAACACGAAAAGGTCCTCGTAAAGCGATCAAGAAATAGGATTTTTAACTCATAGGTTTTAAATTATGGCAAAAGCATCTGCTAGTAAGAGCAAGAAGCGTGTAAAAAAGAACGTATCCGACGCTGTAGCGCATATACATGCTTCATTTAACAATACAATTGTAACGATTACAGATCGTCAGGGTAATACCCTGACATGGGCGACAGCTGGTGGATCTGGTTTTCGTGGGTCCAGGAAAAGTACACCATTTGCTGCGCAGGTTGCTTCAGAGAGAGCCGCTACTGCAGCAAAAGAATTTGGTGTTAAGAATGTTGATGTTTATGTCAAAGGGCCAGGGCCAGGCCGTGAGTCCGCAGTGCGGGCATTAAACCTGGTTGGGTTTAAAATAAATAATATTACTGATGTGACGCCAATTCCCCATAATGGTTGTCGTCCACCTAAAAAGCGTAGAGTTTAAGCGGGAGAATTATAGTGGCACGATATATTGGTTCAAAATGTCGTCAATGCAGACGTGAAGGTGTAAAATTATTTCTTAAAGGTGAAAAATGTTACACCAGCAAGTGTGCAATGGAATCACGTCCTTTCCCACCTGGTCAACACGGCCAGAGACGCGGCAGGTTATCGGATTATGCTGCTCAATTACGCGAAAAGCAAAAAGTTAGACGAATTTATGGCATTCTGGAAGGTCAGTTTAGACTTTATTATAAAGAAGCTGATCGTCGTAAAGGTTCTACCGGCGAGAATTTATTGAAGTTATTGGAATCTCGTTTAGATAATGTGGCATATCGAATGGGGTTTGGAGTTTCACGTTCAGAGACTCGTCAACTGGTTCGTCATAATGCAATTCTTGTAAATGGTAAGAAAGTAAATATTCCATCGTATCAGGTGAAGCCAAACGATACTGTAAGCGTAACCGAAAAGGGCAGAAATCAACTGAGAATCAAGGCATCTTTAGATGCGGCAAAGAATAGAGGATTTTCAGACTGGTTAACTGTTGATACATCTAAGATGGAAGGTGTATTCAAACAAATGCCAGAACGCAGTGAATTACCATCAGATATCAACGAACAGTTGATCGTAGAGTTGTACTCTAAATAATTTATTTACTTTTTATTAAAGAGGAAAGTTCATGCAAGGTGCATTAGGCGATCTATTAAAACCTCGTTTGGTCGATGTTCAAAAGGATTCTGAAACCCGCGCTAAAGTTGTTCTTGAGCCGCTGGAGCGTGGATTTGGACATACTCTGGGTAGCGCACTAAGAAGAATATTGTTGTCCTCATTGCCTGGTTGTGCAGTTGTAGAAGCCGAGATCGACGGTGTATTGCATGAATATAGTACCATTGAGGGAGTTCAGGAAGATGTTATTGAAATATTGCTAAACTTGAAAGAGTTGGCAATACGCATGAATTCTAAAAGTGAATCAACGTTAACACTTAATAAAAAAGGTCCAGGCGTTGTTACTGCAGCTGATATTACACTGGATCACGATGTAGAGATTGTTAATACTGATCATGTTATTGCAAACCTGACAAAAACGGGTGAGCTTAATATGACGATTAAAGTAGCGAAAGGCAGAGGCTATCAGCCGTCTACCATGAGAGAAAATGATGAAGATAGACCGATTGGCCGACTTCAGCTAGATGCATCCTTTAGTCCCGTTATTAAAGTTTCTTATTCAGTTGAAAGTGCAAGGGTGGATCAACGCACTGACCTGGATAAATTAATTATAGAATTGGAAACAAACGGCACAATTGATCCTGAAGAAACGATTAGGTCTGCTGCTACTATACTTCAAGATCAGTTGACTCACTTTATAGACCTGAAAGGCAAGAAAGAAGAGGAAGCGAAAGAAGAAGAACCTGAAGTTGATCCAATTTTGGTTCGCCCAGTTGACGATCTTGAGCTTACAGTTAGATCTGCAAATTGCTTAAAAGCAGAAAATATTTATTACATCGGAGATTTAATTCAGCGTACTGAAGTTGAATTGTTGAAAACACCAAATCTCGGTAAAAAGTCGTTAACAGAAATTAAAGACGTATTGGCATCAAAAGGACTTTCTTTGGGCATGCGTCTGGAAAACTGGCCGCCAGCGCAAATCAAGGAAAAACATAAAGATATTGCGTAACATACGTGCTAGGTAGTCGTTAATTTTAGGAATTTATTATGCGTCATAAAAATACAGGCAGACAATTAAGTCGAAATAGTAGTCATCGTAAAGCGACATTGCAGGCTTTAACAGTTTCTTTGTTAAAGTACGAAACTATAAAGACTACTGTAGCTAAAGCAAAAGAACTGCGTCGAGTGGCAGAGCCATTGATAACTCGCGCTAAAACAGATTCTGTCGCAAATCGTAGAATTGCGTTTTCTAGATTGCGCGATAAAGAAGTCGTTGGTAAGTTATTTAGTGAGCTAGGACCGCATTTTAAAGAACGTCCAGGCGGATATGTTAGAATTTTAAAATATGGTTATCGTGCAGGGGATAAAGCACCAATGGCATTAGTACAATTGGTGGGGCGTTCTGAACTTGAGCAGGACAGTGGAGAGTAATAAATTAT
>Ga0316593_10000057_pt1 | contig 12699 bp, 15 predicted proteins | sample S5NA_3_FD_204564 | JGI IMG/M metagenome (GOLD analysis project Ga0316593, IMG submission 204564) | Metatranscriptome of rhizosphere microbial communities from salt marsh grasses in Alabama, United States - S5-7_160517rA (Metagenome... | ecosystem: Host-associated > Plants > Roots > Rhizosphere ... | reverse complement strand
TGGTGCTCCAGGGTGAAGAAAGAATAGAGCATGCCCAGCACCACGAGGCCACCCAGACCCAGCAAGGTCCAGTAATGGCTGGTGCGGCACACGCCCTCTTGGCTGATGCAGGTTTCGTTCGCCATGACTTAGATTCCTTGGTAACGCACGCCGGTGTTGAGGTTCAGGTCGGCACGGACCTCTTCGGAGGCCTGGGTCTTCAATGCCCGGGCGACCGCGCTCAGCGGGTCGTTGAGGTCGCCGAACAACATGGCTTGATGACCAGCGGCATTGCAGGCTTCCACACAGGCCGGTGTCTCGTCGCGGTCGACGCGCTGTACGCAGAACGTGCAGGATTCCACGCAGCCGATACCGCGCGGCACCTCAGGATTCTGATCGGTGAGGTGCTCGTGGACCAGAGAACGTGCCTTGTAGGGGCAGGCCATCATGCAGTAGCGGCAGCCGATGCAGATATGCCGGTCCACCAGCACGATACCGTCGGCACGCTTGAAGGAGGCACCGGTTGGGCAAACGTCCACGCAGGGTGGATTCTCGCAATGCTGGCACATCATGGGCAGGCTGGTTACACGCCCGTCCCGCAGGTCCTTCAGATCCACCTTGCGGATCCATTGGGAGTCTTGCGGGCCCGTCTTGCCCGATAGGCCATTCTCGGTGTTGCAGGCGCTGACGCAATCCGTGCAGCCCGTCGCGCACTTGGTGGTGTCGATGAGCATGCCCCAGCGTATCTTGGCAGAGGCGGGCTCCTCGGGCGGTCGGCCATAGGCGATGCCATAGAGCATCACGCCCGGCGCCACAGCGGTGCCGGCGGCGAGGGCGCCGGCGGTGAGGAAACTGCGCCGCCCCTGATCCTCGGGTTGAGCACTTTGGTCAGGCTGGTTCTGTCTGTCGGTCATTTACTCACTCCGGCCAACATGGGCGAGGGGGTGGGCCTGGCGGCGGTCGGGGCCGTCTTCCGCTGCATGGGTTTGGTCGCATGACAGTCCCAGCAGTCCAACTTCACCCCGGCATAGTCATGACAGGCGACGCAGAAATCCTCCTTGGAGGCGGCCACGCTGCCGGTCTTGCTGCTGGCATGGCATTCCACGCATTGCGTCAGGCTGTACTTGGTCGTGCGTATGCCCTGATGCATCGTTTCGTTGCGATGATGAAAGAGCAACTCCATGTGATGGCGGCGCATGTACTGGGTGTCTTCCACGCAGTGCTCACCTTTGCCGTGCTCAAGCTTGGGTAGATCCACCCCAGCCTTGACGGCGGCGGACACCATGATCAGCCCGGCCAGGCCGCCGAGGAGTGCGATACGCCGCAGGTTACTGCGTACACTCGCCATTCAGTGAGTCCTTCCTAACGGAGGGGATGGCCGCCGGGGCAACATATTGCATGCCCCGACGGCCACCTGTCCTCTAACAACTGTTTACTCACCCATGCCCATGACGATGTAGCCGGTGGGGCACACGTCGGCGCAGATATGGCAACCGATGCACTTGCCGTAATCGGTGTCCACATAGCGGCCGGTGGTGGGGTTGTCCTTCTTGCGCACCTTGAACACGGCAGTTTGCGGGCAGTAGACCACGCAGTTGTCGCATTCGAAGCACAGGCCACAGGACATGCAGCGCTTGGCCTCGGCCACTGCCTGCTTTTCGTCCAGGGAATGCAGGCGATCGCTGAAGTCGCCCAGGGCGCTTTCCTTGTCCAGATGGGTGATGTCACGCTTGTTGCGCGGCGTCTTTGCGAAGTGACCCAGGAACAGCTCGGTCGACGGAATGATGTAGCGGCTGGAGCGATCCTCGAAGTTGTGCAGCAGATCCTTCTGGCTGTCCGTGCCCCACTGCTGGCCATGGTGCTCGCTGTATTCGTGGCCGGTCTCCAGCCAACGGCGCACCAGGTCCCAGTGGTCGACGTCCACCTTGGGACGGCGGTCCAGCTCCTCGCCGCGCAGGTAGGCATCGATGCCATCAGCGCAGATGCGCGCATGGCCGATGGCGGTGGTGAGCAGGTGGGGACGGATCACGTCGCCGGCGATGAACACGTTCTTCCTGCCGGGGAAGCGGTAGTTCTTGTCGGTCTTGATCAGGCCGTTGTTGTTGTTGTAGCCCTCGAGGCCGGTGAAGTCCACGGCCTGGCCGATGGCGGAGACGATCAGGTCGGCCGGGTAGTCCTTCTCAGTGCCTTCCTTGATCTTGGTCTCCTTGCCCACCATCTCGAACTCGGCCACCCGCAGGGCAGTGGCGCGACCATCCGGTCCCTTCACCACGGCGACGGGCGTCACGCCGCCGACGATGTCGATGCCCTCGCTCTGGGCGTGCTCGATCTCGTTCTTGTTGGCTGCCATCTTGTCGATGGTTGCACGGGAGAACAGCACCACCTCGGCGCCCTGGCGGCTAGAGATGGAAGCCACGTCATGGGCCATGCTACCTGCCAGGACGTTTTCCGGCTGGTCCTTCTCGGAGATGTTGGTGACGTGACCGAGGCGGCGGGCAACGGTCGCAACGTCGATGGAGGTATCGCCGCCGCCGATGACCACCACGCGCTTGCCTACGTGTTGCAGTCGCCCTTCGTTGAAGGCGCGCAGGAACGACATGGCGGTGACACAGTTGGGCGCATCGGCGCCTTCCACCGGCAGTGCACGACCGGCCTGGGCACCCAGGCCCATGATCACGGCATCGAAGTCCTTCTCGATCTGTTCCATGGGGATGTCGGTGCCGACGCGGGTGTTCAGCCTGGTCTCGACACCCAGGTCCAGGATGCGCTGGATCTCGGCGTCCAGTACCTCGCGGGGGGTACGGAACCCAGGGATGCCGTAGCGCATCATGCCGCCCAGTTCGGCGTGGTCGTCAAAGATGGTGCAGGAATGGCCCATGAGTGCCAACTGGTAGGCTGCCGCCAGGCCGGCGGGGCCGCCACCGAGGATGGCCACCTTTTTGCCGGTCTGCTTCTCGGGCTTGGCGAAGGCCATCTTGTTCTCGATGGCCCAGTTGCCCAAGTAGTGCTCGACGGAGTTGATGCCGACATTCTCCTCAACCTGGTTGCGGTTGCAGCCAGATTCGCAGGGGGCGGGGCAGACCCGGCCCATCACGGCGGGGAAGGGATTGGCCTCGGTGAGGCGCCGCCAGGCAAATTCCTGCCAGCTTATGCTCGGCTTGCCATCGGCGCCGGGGGGGGCCTTCTCGATGCCGCGGACGATGTTCAGGTAGCTGCGGATGTCCTCGCCGGCCGGGCAGGAACCCTGGCAAGGCGGTGTGGAGAGCATGTACTCGGGGCACTTGTGGGTCCAGCTGGCCTGGAAGATCCGGTCCTGATTGGAGCGGTAATCGTCCTCGGTTTCGCCGTCCTTGTAACGGCGCCAGGTCAGGCCTTCAGTCTTCTGCTTTACGTCTTTTGATGTGACCGACATTTTCGCTCTCCTATCGTGAAAATCGTGCGGTTAGACCGCCTATCTAATGAATGCGGGTGATCCGCTCAATCCAACTTAATGGCCGTGCTGACGAGCTGATGCACGCCCCCGACCATGCTCATGTCAAAACCGTAGAAGGGCAGCACCTTGGTGAACTGTGCCTTGCAGATGGCACAGATCAGGGCCAGGAAATTCACGCCATCACTCTGCACCACGTTGTTGAAGGCGTTCATGCGGGGGTAGGCCCCTTTCACACGCACCTCTATGAGGTCGTCGGTGAGCACGCCGCCACCGCCACCGCAGCAGAAGGTGGACTCACCGATGGTCCCCGGGGCCATGTCGTAGAAGTTGTTGGCCACCGCCTTGATGATGTTGCGCGGGATGGTGAACTGCCCGCCCGGCTCGTCGCCCATGCGGGAGGCACGGGCCACGTTGCAGGAGTCGTGGAAGGTGATGACACGGTGGTCATTGGCGGACTTGTCGAATTTCAACACGCCGTTCTGAATGAGGTCCCAGGTGTACTCGCAGATGTGCATGGGCTGGGGATAACGGGAGTCCAGTTGCTTTTGCAACATCTGGGAAAACGGATCATCGCCGCCGAAACCGATTCCGGTCAGGGTATTCCAGTAGCTGTAGGCGACCCGCCAGGCATGGCCGCACTCGCCGACGATGATGCGCTTGGCGCCCAGTTCGAGGGCGGCGTCACGGATGCGCATGGCGACATTGCGCATGGTCTCGTAGTTGCCGTTGAACAGGCCGAAATTACCCGCCTCAGAGGCATGGGAGGACAGAGTCCAGGAGACGCCTGCGGCATGGAAAACCTTGGCGTAGCCGATCAGGGATTCCACGTGGGGCTCGGAGAAGAAGTCTGCGGAGGGCGTGATCAGCAGGATCTCTGCACCCTTTACATCCAGGGGCATCTTCACCGGTACGCCGGTGTCCAACTCGATGTCCTCTTCAAGACCGGCCAGCGTGTCTTCCAGTGCCGGGCCTGGCAGCCCCAGGTTGTTGCCGATCTTCTGGACCTTGTTGAGGATCTCGCTGGAATACTTCTGGCCCATCCCTACGTAGTTGAGGATCTCCCGGCCAGCCATGGTGATCTCGGCGGTGTCGATGCCATAGGGACAGAACACCGAGCAGCGGCGGCACTCGGAACACTGATGGTAGTAGCTATACCACTGCTGCAGCGTTTCCTTCGTCAGGTCCTCGGCACCCACCAGCCAGGGTGCGATCTTGCCCCCCAGGGTAAAGTAGCGGCGATAGACCTTGCGCATCAGCTCCTGGCGAGCCACAGGCATGTTGAGCGGATCGGAGGTGCCCAGGTAGTAATGGCACTTGTCCGTGCAGGCACCGCAATGCACACAGGCATCCAGGAATACACGCACGGAGCGGAACTTTTTGAGCACGTCTCCCATGCGGTCGATGGCCCGCTCTTTCCAGTCCTCACCCAACTCGAAGGGATAACCCAGAAATTCCTGGGAGGCCTTGGCGGCCGGAAAGGACTTGACATGGGACATGGTCCCTTCCTGGACCTTGGGGACCTCCAGGTGCTCTACCAGCTTGGGGACTTCAAATTGGGGCGCAGCCACGTTCGCTCCTTATGTACTCGTTTCTCGACGACTAGTCAGTTAACCGCCAGGCAAGCGCTATTTGCGCTCCAGCGCCGTAGCCCAGTTGGCGACATGCCGGTGCTCGCGCGGATCGTCTTTCTGGTTGCGGGTGGGACTGAAGAAGATGCCTGGGGCGTGCAACAGTTTGCTGATCGGGAAAATGATCATCAGCGTGGCGACCAGGGTGAGATGTATCAGCAGGACGGGGTCGCTGGGCAGAGGCTGCCAGTCGAAGACTACGAGTCCGAGCATGAATGCCTTCAGGGAGATGATGTCGGTATGAGCGACAAAGGTCATCGTCATCCCGGACAGGCCGATGGCGATGAGCAGGGCGAGCATCAAATGGTCGGAAGGGGTGGAGATGTAGCGCACCCGGTCGACCAGAAAGCGGCGTGCCCAGAGGCCGGCCAGCCCGGCGACCATCATGAAGCTGGCATATTTTCCGAACGGTTGGACGATTTCCACCCAGAACCACAGGGGTTGCTGGAAATAGCGGATATGGCGCATCAATACCAGCAACAGTCCGAAATGGAACAGCCAGCCGAATATCCATATCCATTTGTTGGATTTGAATAAGCTCTCGAACAGCACGACCTCGCGTGCCATGCGGTAGGCCACGCCGGCATTGGTGGTCGGGGCCGGTGTGGTGGGAATCTTCAGGGGGGCCGGCGTACGGCTGTACTCGTAGATACGATAAGCCACGCCACCGATCAGGACCAAGGCGGCAAAGTAGAACAGGGCAGTAAAAAAAACCGTCAGGGCGGACATCGGTTCCTCTGCGTCTTACAGATCAATACAGCACGACTGGGTTCCAGCCAGGCTGGAACGTGGGGGGCAAAGACGCCCGGCGGCAGGCCGCCGGGCAGAGTCGGGATACAGTGATCCCGATCAGATGCAGCCGGTCGGCTTGGGCAGGCCAGCGATCTTGCATGCCTGCTTGGCAGGACCATAGGGGAACAACTCGTACAGGTACTTGTTGTTGCCCTTGTCCGGACCCAGCTTCTTGGCGATAGCCTTGGTCAGCACACGGACTGCAGGGGCGATCTGGTACTCGCTGTAGTACTCGCGGAGGAAGTTGACCACTTCCCAGTGGTTCTCGGTCATATCGACCTTTTCTTCCTTGGCGAGGTAGGCGGCTACATCTTCGTCCCAATCCCCCAGGTTGACCAGATAACCTTCCTCGTCAACTTCAACAGACTTACCAGCAATATCCACGGTAGGCATAGCGCACTCCTTTAATTGAAATTACAACCAGGACTGACAGCTGCTGTGTTCCGTGACGAGGTCCACAAAACCGCCGTAATCCACAAGTTTCACCCCATCCAGGACGCGCCCGGCCATGCCGCGCGCCTCCAGGTCAGGTCCCAAGGCATAAATCTTAAGGTCGGCCAGGGCCGCCTGGATTTTCGCCGCTGCCGCACTGCCCTTGGTCACCGCGTAAACGGCGTCCTCAATCAGCAGCACAGCAGAACCTTTGGTGGCCATGCGCAGGCAACTCTCGAGGGAATTGCGCTCCGTAGCCGATTTGTTGACGATATTCAGCATGTCCCTCTCCCTCAGAAGCTGATCACGATGTCTTGCTCAGCCATAAGATTTGCCATCTCGGCACTGCTGAGCACGGTCACATCCACGATCAGGTCGTCCTCGGTGAGGCCGCGTGCATCCATGGACGCCTTCTCGACATACAGCTTCTCAATGTCGTAACCCTCCAGGGCGCGATAGGTCTTGGAGAAATCCTTGACCTCGATGCCCTTGGTGTTCATGCCCTTCATGAGTTCATAAACACCATCGTCAACAAAGGCCATGCTCACGTCCTGATCGAAGGCCGCGGAGATCAGCACCACCTCCAGGCCTTCCAGGGCGTAGATCGTGCCATGGGGGGCCTTGCGGTTGACGAACATGAACTTCTTGATGACGCCTTCGCCGCCTTCCATTTCATCCATCATGTCGCTCATCTCGATTTCCTCAGTCGCCGAACGTCACCAGGCGGTCGCACTGGATGCCGGCTTCGACCAACTGACCCAGGCCCGAAATACGGAAACCAGGGGCCAGAATCTCATCCTTCATGCCGCGTCGCAGACCTGCCGCCACACATACCACCAAGTCAACCCCGTGTTCCTCCGCCAGCTTGGACCAGCGGTTGACCACGTTGCGGTCATCCTGGGGCGGTTCGGTGAGCTTGGTCGCGTTGTTCACGCCGTCGTGATAGAAGAACACGCGCGGCACTTTGTGACCCTTCTCGATGGCCGTACGGGCAAACAGATAGGCGCTGTCGCTTGCCTCATGGTTGTATGGCCCTTCGCTTACCATAATGCCAATCTTCATTTGTATATCCCTATCTCCAAATATCCGTCTCGTATACAACCCCGGCCAATGGCCGGGGCGGCCTGCATCAGAAACGGATATACGTGGAGGCGTTCAGGCTCTCACGGGCACCACGCCAGTTGTCGATGTGATATTTCGTGAACGGCAGCCCGGTCTTCTCGAAGAAGGCAGGCCAGCCGATGCGGTCGATCCAGTCGGACATGCGTTCCCAGGGACGGCCGTCTTTCTTGTAGGTGTCCAGGATGTCTTTGACCACGGCACCCACCTCAGGCCAACGCGGGGCGTTGTTGGGCAGGCCGGAAGCTACCAGCTTGTGGAAGGTGGGTTTGCTACGGGCATTGGAGTTCTTGCCGCCGACCCAGATGGCGATCTTGGAATGTTCGGGATCGTTGATCTGCATGGGCGGGCAGGGCGGGAAGCAGGCGCCACAGCAGATGCACTTCTTCTCGTCCACTTCCAGGGAGGGCTTGCCGTTGACCAGCGCGGGGCGGATGGCCGCCACCGGGCAGCGGGCCACAACGGAAGGACGCTCGCAGACGTTGGCGACCAGATCATGGTTGATCTTAGGCGGCTTGGTGTGCTGAACGATGATGGCGATGTCGGCCTGGCCGCCACAGTTGATCTCGCAACAGGATGTGGACAGCTTCACCCGGTTGGGCATCTCGCACTTGACGAAATCGTCGTACAGCTCGTCCATCAGGGCCTTCACCACGCCGGAGGCGTCGGTGCCGGGGATGTCGCAGTGCAGCCAGCCCTGGGTGTGGGCGATCATGGACACGGAGTTCGCCGTGCCACCGACGGGGAAGCCGTTATCCGTGAGGGCCTGGACCAAAGGCTCGACCTTGGCGCCATCGGTCACCATGTATTCGATGTTGGAACGGGTGGTGAAGCGTACATAGCCTTCACCGAACTGGTCGGCGAGATCGGCCAGTTTGCGCACGGTGTAGTGGTCCATCTGGCGCTGGGTGCCGGCCTTCACGGTCCAGACCTCGTCGCCGTTCTCTGCGCGGTGGTAGAGCACGCCCGGCTTGGGATGGGAGTGGAAAACCCATTTACCGTAGTTCTTCTTCATCACCGGGTGGATGTAGGGCATCGGATCCGGGGCGCCGGACTCGATGGTCTCATGAGTTCTTTCAGCCATTTGTCTCTCCAACTGATTCAGATCGGAAATCTTTATGCGTTCTCTGGAGGGCCGCCGCCTGAGCGGCGGCCCTCGGAGTTACATCCTCAAGCCGCAGCAGCCTTGCGCTCGAACCACTTCTCGGCCTCTTCGTCCCAGCCATCGGTGCGGACGTAGGGGTTGGTACGGGGGTGGTTGATCATGTTGGGATCCACCTCCAGGCCGATACCCTCGAGGAAGTTCACCAGACCGATGCGCTCGATCATCTCGCCGGTGCGCTCATGCTCCAGGGCGTTCTCGGCGAAGAAGTCCAGGATGTTGCGCGACAGGTCGTTCAGCTTTTCGAAGTCCTCATCGGACTCGAGCTTCATGAACGGGATGACCACAGTACCCATGCTGGCGCCGATCTTCAGCACGCCCTTGCCGCCGACCAGGATGGTCACGCCCTTGTCCTGACCGGGCAGCAAGGCGCCGGGCATGACGTTCAGGCAGTGCATGCAGCGCACGCAGTTGTGGTTGTCGATCTCGATGCAGTTGTCATCGGACACGGCCACCTTGGTGACGCCTTCGCCAGCGGGAGCACCGTCGTTCTTGGTCATCTGGATGGCCTTGGTGGGGCAATGGTTGATGACCATGTTGATCAGGTCTTCCATGCTGTGGTTGCCCATCCACTCACGCGCAATTTTCTCGTCAGCACGGATGCTGTCACGCCAGGTGCCGATGGTGGCCATGTCGGAACGCTGGATGGAGTTCATGCAGTCGTTGGGGCAGCCGGAAAACTTGAACTTGAATTTGTACGGCAGGGACGGACGGTGCATGTCGTCCAGGTTGTTGTTGATGACGATGCGCAGCGCACGGGCCTCGTCATAGCAGGACATCTCGCAGCGGGCGGCGCCCACGCAGGACATGGAAGTACGCAGGGCGGGACCGGCACCACCCAGGTCGAAGCCCATCTCGTTCAGCTTGTCGAAGGCGGGCTGCACGTTCTCGGTCTTGATGCCCTGGAACATGATGTCGCCGGACTGGCCGTGGAAGGCGATCAGGCCGGAACCGCCGGTTTCCAACCAGGCGTCGCACATCTGGCGCAGCAGATCGGAGGTGTAGTGCATGCCGGCGGGGGGCTGGATGCGCAGGGTGTGGAACTCGGCGGCCTCGGGAAACTTGGGCTTGCCGCTTTCATCTTTCAGTTCCGTGAAGCGGGGGATGACACCACCGCCATAACCGACCACACCGACCGTACCGCCCTTCCAGTATCCCAAACGGGTCGTATAGGAGGTCTCCAACTGGCCGAGCAAATCGACCATCATGTCGTTTTCGTTTGCCAGGCGCTTCAGGCCGGTGACGAACGAGGGCCAGGGGCCATTTTCCAACTCGTCGAGGTTCGGCGTATCGTACTGTTGCTTAGCCATCTGAATTTCTCCTTTAAGTCTTGAACAACGAAGTGTCGCCACTACTTTCTTTACCGCCGGCCGGCATTCGCCTGCACGTTGCTTTACCGCCCGTCCGCATTCGCCTGCACGAGACGAGTGAGATCCCATATTAGAGACCGCTGATCCTCATCGCCATCATTCCGATGGGTTACTGCCTATCTCAGACGAGTACTTCCCGCCTACCCGAAAGGGTAGGTCAGGTTTACCAGAAACGGTAGTGCGAATACCTGACAAAATATGTCAAATTAAGACAGCATATTGACGCAGCATCAGAAAAAGTGAATTTTATCATGGACACTATCATCCCGTTAACCAAGTTTCGCAACCCTTACGGCAATCAGGAAATCGAATTGCAGGAGGTCCGCTATGAGGCTGGTGGCATTCCCATGATGCGCCTGCGCATCAAGGAGCGCGGGGCACGCTTCACCATCTTCGATGTCGATCCGGTGACCGCCAAGTTCTGGGCCGAGGAAATCCTGAAGTGGGCCGTTCCCCTCGCCGTGGCGGAGAACCCCCCAGGAGGGCAGGACTGATGCGCATGTACAACCCCGAGTGGGAAGCAATCAAGGACTTCGATTACACCCCGCGCTTCAAGGATGTCCAATTCGACCTCTCGGCCGCCGAGATCCCCGCCGACCATGCCGCCCGCCTGTATGAGGAACTGGTCAAGCATCTGCCCTGGCTCAGGGACACCCCCCAGGCCGGCGTACATCCGGTACTCGGCGCGCCGACGGGGCGCAACGACAACCTGGTCATCAACCGGCGGGTGAAGCTGGTGTTGCGCCTGCCGGTGGAGAGGCTGGCGGACGCCCGGTCCCTGGTGGGCAGGCAGATCGATCCCGGCGCCGGCCCCATCTTGATCGGTCCCTCCAAAGAGAAGCCGCTGACGCCGTATGCCACGCTGTACTCGCATTTTGTCGTGACGGGGTCCGTGGACGAGGCCGACTTTCTGGCGGATGTCCGCCGCCTGCTGGAGGACATGGGCATCCAATGCGGCCTCATCCCGGGCAAGCAGCGTAAAATGCAAACCCCCGGTGGAATCGTCTCTGGGTACAGCCTGATGCTGCACGATGTGAGCCTCCTCCAGTCGCTTGCCCTGCAGGAGGTGGGTCTGGGACTGTATCGCCACTATGGCTGCGGTACCTTTATCCCGCATAAATCCATCAAGGAAGTGTCGAGAGACTGAACGAAACGGCCGCAAGGCTCCATTTTTTTCAACCCGTGTGAGAGGAGAAAAATCGTGGGTTATGTAGTGAACGGTGAAGAACTGGAAGTGGACGACGAGGGTTTCCTGACCGAGGCCAACTTCAGCGAAGATGTCGTGCCTGTCATCGCCGAGGCGGAGGGGCTTACCCTGACCGAAGAGCATTGGCAGGTGGTCAACTTCATGCGCCAGAGGTATCAGGAAGACGGTCATACGCCCAACTTCCGCAACATGGTGGCGGGCATGGACGAAGCGCACCCCGGCGTGGACTGGAAGAAAAAGCTCTACGAGCTGTTCCCCAAGCAGCCCAACCGCCAATCCGCCAAGGTGGCGGGTTTGACCAAGCCCTTCGGTAAGGGCGGATATTGATGTAGTGCCGGCTTCAGCCAGCCTTTCATGATTGGCGGGCTGAAGCCCGCCCTACAATCATCCCATGTATATCAACACGCTAGTCACCACCGAAGACCTGGCCCGGCATCTGGAAGACCCCGATTGGGTCGTGTTCGATTGCCGTTTCACTCTGACCGATACCGAGGCTGGCCGCCAGGCGTATGCCAAGGGACACATTCCGGGTGCGCATTACGTGCATCTGGACGAAGACCTGTCCGCCCCCATCGGACCGGGCACCGGCCGCCATCCCCTGCCCGATCCCCATGTGCTGGCAGACAGGTTGTGCCGCTGGGGTGTCGGGGTAAACAGGCAGGTGGTGGTGTACGACGACAGCTACGGCGCCATGGCGGTGCGCATGTGGTGGCTGTTGCGCTGGTTGGGCCACCCCGCTGTGGCCTTGCTGGATGGCGGCTATCCCAAATGGACCCGCGAAATGCGCCCGGTGACCGCCGACCCGCCCGAGATCCACAAGGGCAACTGCGCCTGTCTGCCGGAGCCCACCCAATGGGTAACGGCCGACGATCTGCAGCAGGCCTTGGCCGCCCAGGACGCCGTGGTGCTGGATGCGCGGCCGGAACGCCGCTTCACCGGCGAATTCGAACCCCTGGACCCGGTTGCCGGCCACGTGCCGGGGGCCGTCAACTGGTCGTTCGAGGAAAACCTGGACATCGACGGCACCTTCATGCCGCCCGAGGCCCTGCGCGAGATCTACCAGTCCCTGCTGAAGGGCCGGCCGGCCTACAAGGTGATCCATATGTGCGGCTCGGGCGTGACCGCCTGCCACAACATACTGGCCATGGAGATCGCCGGTTTGCCGGGTTCCCGACTCTACCCCGGCTCATGGAGCGAATGGGTCACCGATCCCTCGCGTCCGGTGGCCATAGGAGAATGACTTGGCTCTGAGAGTAAAGACCGTCTGGTTCAAGAAGGACGGCAGTCAGCGTCAGCCCGAAGAGGTGGCCAGCGTGCTGGCCTCCACCATCTGGAGGTTGGCCGACAAATCCGTCGACAGCCTGTCCAAGGCCGATTACGACATCATCACCCCGCAAAGGGGATTCAGGATCATCGGCGAGCTGATCTGTTTCCTCGTGCACTATGCGGACAGGCTGGTCTATGACCGGGTGGACGAGACCGATCGCACAGCGCTGGTCTCCGCCGTGGGCCAGCGCCTGGCGGAGGTCATGGAGGACAACATCCTGTCCTTCACCGCAGGGCAACGCGACCCGGAC
>Ga0316593_10000056_pt1 | contig 12817 bp, 25 predicted proteins | sample S5NA_3_FD_204564 | JGI IMG/M metagenome (GOLD analysis project Ga0316593, IMG submission 204564) | Metatranscriptome of rhizosphere microbial communities from salt marsh grasses in Alabama, United States - S5-7_160517rA (Metagenome... | ecosystem: Host-associated > Plants > Roots > Rhizosphere ... | reverse complement strand
TACATAAGTTCGTTTTTAGACATTACGTTTTCTCCAAAGGGAATAAATTATCATTGTAGGATGGCTTACTCAAACAAGGCGGATCCGCAATTTGCTCTTGCTACTTTGAGTAAAGCTCGACAATGAGCTGCTCCTGCATCGGCAGAGTAAGGTCTTCGCGAACTGGAAAGCTTTTGATTTCACCTTTGAATTTCTCTTTTTCAATAGATATCCACTGTGGTAGACCACGACGAATGACCGCATCCAAAGAATCAACGATGGCTTGCACATTTTTGCTTTTTTCAGCCACTTCAACGGTATCACCAACATTGACCAGATAGCTGGGAATATTGACGCGATGACCGTTGACTAGAAAATGGTTGTGCTTAACGAAATGACGTCCCTGCGTTCTGGAATTGGCAAACCCTAAACGATACACAACGTTATCCAGTCGTCGCTCAAGCAGGACCAGCAGGTTGGTACCAGTGATGCCCCTCTGCCGATCCGCTTTCTCAAAGAACAACCGAAACTGCTTTTCTGAAAGTCCATAGGTGTTCTTGACTTTCTGTTTTTCGCGAAGCTGAATACCATAGTCCGAAGGCTTGCCGCGGCGCCGCTGCCCGTGCTCGCCTGGAGCGTAACCTCTCCGTTCGAAGGCACATTTGTCGGAATAGCAGCGATCTCCCTTCAAAAACAATTTCATATTTTCACGTCGGCATATCCTGCAGACGGATCCTCTGTATCTTGCCAATTCGTCCTCCTTAGTTATTCAGACCGTCGCGTGACGCATCGCGTATAAAATACTCCACCTGGCAACCGGTTATACCCGCCTTCTTTTGGGAGGCCGGCAACCATTATGGGGAATAGGGGTTACATCCTTAATCATAACGACGTTAAAACCCGCGGCCTGAAGGGCGCGAAGTGCTGATTCACGACCGGCACCCGGCCCCTTTACGTACACTTCGACACTTTTCATCCCATGATCCATGGCTTTTTTGGCGGCATCTTCGGCCGTTAGTTGGGCGGCGAAAGGGGTGCTTTTGCGCGATCCTTTAAATCCATGGATACCAGCACTGGACCACGATACTACATTGCCCATGGTGTCGGTAATGGTAACAATCGTGTTATTGAATGTGGATTGAATATGAACAACGCCGCTGGAGATGTTCTTTCTTTCCTTCTTTTTAGTCTTGGTTTTTCTCGGCATTTAATTATTCCTGGCTGATGATAGATTACTTTTTGGCCGCACCCTTTTTCTTGATCGCGGAACGTTTGGGACCCTTCCTCGTCCTGGCGTTGGTGCTGGTCCGCTGGCCATGCACCGGCAAAGATCGTCTATGCCGGAGTCCGCGATAACAGCCCAGATCCATAAGCCTTTTGATGTTCATGGATACTTCGGTTCGAAGTTCCCCCTCCACTTTGTATTCGTTATCGATTACCTTACGAATGTTGTTGATTTCAGCCTCGGAAAGATCATCTGTATTGGTATTCGGGTCAATGTTGAGCTTGCTAAGGATCCGATTGGAAGTTGTTCTTCCGATACCATAGATGTAGGTCAGACCAATCTCAATCCGTTTACGTCTAGGTAAATCTACGCCAGCGATTCTTGCCAAAGTTTAACCTCCTCTAACCTTGCCTCTGTTTGTGTCTTTTGTTCTCGCAGATAACCCGAACGGTTCCTTTACGCTTGATAATCTTGCACTTGCTGCAAATTTTCCTAACGGATGCTCTGACCTTCATGGGTAACTCCTTCATAGAGCTGGAAACATGTTGATTCGCAGGGCTTGATTCCTGTTCCGTGGATAGCAATTGCCTACTATTTTGATCGATATGTGATTCTTCCTCGTGTCAAATCATACGGAGAAAGCTCTACCGTAACCTTGTCACCTGGCAATATTTTGATGAAATGCATTCTCATTTTACCAGAGATGTGTGCCAGGACCTGGTGTTTATTTTCCAGTTCGACCTTAAACATCGCGTTTGGCAGGGTTTCTAAGACGATGCCTTCAACCTTGATGGCCTCTTCCTTGGGCATTCCTATCTCCTGAGTTTCATTTTTAATACGTCCAGTGAGCTTGAGCTTTTCTTTGGTTCGGTAGCATGCACCCGCGACCATCAGCGTCTCCCACGGAGCCCGCCTCGTTTCAAAAATCCTTCGTAATGCCGGGTAAGCATATGTGATTCTATCTGAGCGATAGTGTCGATCGCTACGCCTACCACAATCAGCAACGCCGTTCCCCCGAAATAAAATGGGACGTTAAAGCGCGCGATTAAAATTGAAGGCAGCACGCATACGGCCGATACGTAGATGGCTCCTCCCAGCGTGATGCGCGTCAATACCCGGTCGATATAGTCGGCGGTTCTTTTTCCAGGTCGTATACCGGGAATGTACCCTCCGTTTTTTTTCATATTATCAGCGACATCGACGGGATTGAACGTTACTGCAGTGTAAAAATAGCAGAAAAAAAAGATGAAACTGACGTAAAGCAATTCGTAAAATACGTTACCAGGACGCATTGAATCGGCAATGGACTTCATCCAGGGGATGGTGATAAAACTGGCGATGGTCGCAGGGAACATGATTATCGATGAGGCGAAGATCGGCGGGATGACCCCGGAGGTATTGATCTTGAGCGGCAGGTGAGTGCTCTGTCCACCGTACATGCGTCGACCGACGACCCTTTTGGCGTACTGCACCGGAATGCGCCTCTGTCCTTGCTCCACAAAAATGATAAACGCGACCACGACAACCATGAGGACCATGAGGATGACCATGGCGAATATGTTCATTTCGCCGGTGGACATCAACCGAAAGGTGTTCATAATGGCCGTCGGCATGCGTGCGACGATGCCGGCAAAAATGATCAGCGATATTCCGTTGCCGATCCCCCTTTCGGTAATCTGCTCACCGAGCCACATGATAAATGCCGTGCCTGCGGTCAATGTCAGGACCGTCATCAGTCGGAAGCCCCATCCGGGAAACATGACAATGGATGCGCCACTTGGGGAGGTCATGCTTTCCAGGCCCACACTGATGCCGAATCCTTGAATGATGCTGAGGATGACGGTTCCGTACCGCGTATATTGCGTTATTTTCTTGTGTCCTTGTTCACCCTCGTTTTTCAATTGCTCCAAGTGAGGAATCACTACAGTAAGCAACTGCAAAATAATCGAAGCACTGATGTAAGGCATGATACCCAGTGCGAATACGGATAGCTTCTGAAGCGCACCGCCGGAGAACATGTTGAAAACGCCGAATATGGTGCCTTCCATCCTGGCAAAAAATTGCGCCAGGGCCACGGAATCGATGCCGGGTGTCGGTACATGAACACCAATTCGGTATACGAAAAGCAAGGCCAGCGTATAGAGGATGCGCTTTTTGAGTTCGGGTATTTTGAAAATATTTCCGAATCCGCTGGCAACCATGATTAGATGACCTCTATCTTTCCACCGGCCGTCTCGACTTTTTCTCGGGCGGTAGCGCTGACTTTGTCGATGCGGACGGTAAGCGGAACCTGCAGTTCACCTTTCCCAAGCAATTTGATGCCGTCGCGATCACCCTTGACCAATCCACTTTTGACGAAAGCGGCTTCGTCGATAACCATATCGGCTTCAAATCGGTTCAAATCCTGGACATTCACAACGGCGAACACATTTTTAAAGTGGTTATTAAACCCTCTTTTGGGGAGCCGCCGATGAATCGGCATTTGGCCGCCTTCGTAACCCGGGCGCACCCCTCCGCCGGAACGTGCATTCTGGCCTTTGCTTCCTCTGCCGGCCGTTTTTCCGGATCCAGAACCCACTCCTCGGCCGACACGCTTTCTGGTTTTTCTTTGCCCCTTCTCGGGAGCCAAGTCGTTGAGTCTCATCGGTTAGTTCTCCTCGGCGACGACCAAGTGCGATACCTTAGCGATCATCCCTCGTACGGAAGGTGTATTTTGCAATTCGACGGTGCGATTAACTTTGGTAAGCCCCATTCCCCTTAAAACCTTGCGATGCTTTTCCGGTCGGCCGATCATGCTTTTTACCAGGGTAATTTTCAGCTTTCCACTCATAGTTCGTATTCCTTATTTCAAATCCTGGACCGATATGCCTCGTCTGCCGGCAACCGACTCGATACTTTCCAGCTGTTTAAGTCCGTCCACAGTGGCTTTGACTACGTTATGGGGATTATTGGTCCCCATGCACTTGGTCAAGATGTTTTGAACCCCCACCGCTTCAAGAACCGCCCGTACGGCCCCACCGGCGATTACGCCGGTGCCCTCGGAAGCTGGTTTGAGCATCACGCGTCCGGCCCCATATTTACCAACGACCTTAAACGGTACGGTTCCTTGTACTAGCGGAACCTTTACCATCGTCTTTTTTGCCTTTTCGACGCCTTTGCGAATGGCTTCGGGGACTTCTCCGGCTTTTCCGAGGCCATAGCCTACACTCCCCTCCCCGTCACCAACCACGACGATCGCGCTAAAGCTAAAGCGTCGGCCGCCTTTAACCACCTTGGCCACCCGGCTGATATGAACGACTTTGTCAATCAGTTGGTTCTCTTCCATATCTTGCTTGAACAAGGGCCTTCCTCCTTACCTGGTGTATGCTAAAAATCCAACCCCGCTTCCCGGGCGCCATCTGAAAGGGCTTTGACACGGCCATGGTATAAAAAGCCGTTGCGATCGAAAACGACCTTTTTAACTCCCTTTTCCGCGGCCCGTTGCGCAAGCAGTTTCCCTGTAAAAACCGCCTTGGCGACTTTGCTCTCGAACGCGGGCTGATCCTTCACCGTTTTCTCATTGCTACAGGCTGCTACAATTGTCTTACCGTTTGTATCGTCGATGATTTGCCCGTAGATGTGCCTGGCGCTTCTAAAAACGGTCAATCTGGGTCTTTCCGCTGTGCTGATGATTTTTTTTCCAACTCTTACTTTACGCTTCAGCCAAATTTTCTTCTTCGCATTCGTCGAACCCATGTTTCATTCCTTTGATAGCCGCGATTTCCCGGCGCCTGGTCCTTGAAGTCTGAACCGCGTTACGAATTCGCTATTTGGTTCCGGTCTTTCCAGCCTTGCGCTGAATATATTCTTCGGCGTATTTTACCCCTTTGCCCTTGTATGGTTCCGGCTTTCTCAGCTTTCTAATGGACGCAGCCGTTTGACCAACTTTTTCCTTATCGATACCGGTCAGTTTGATGACACTGTTTTTTTCGACCGTTGCGCCGATACCATCCGGCAATGGGAAATCGATGGGATGTGAATATCCCAGGTTCAACACAATTGACTTACCCTTCATTTCCGCCCGGTAGCCGATGCCGTTGATCTCCAAAATTCGCTCGAACCCTTTGCTGACACCATCAACCATGTTGGCCACAAGACTGCGTGTCAGGCCTTGAATAGACCTCGTTTTTCGGTCTTCCTGATCAATGACAACCGAAATCGTATTATCCTCGACGCTCAAATCGACAGCCGGATGGATGGTTCGGCTTAACGTCCCTTTTTCGCCCTTAACCACCAACTGGTGGTCCTTGTATTCAATGTTTGTCTTTTCAGGGAGTTTGATTACTTTCTTGCCTACTCGAGACATTTGACACACCTCATGTTTGCAGCTTGTCAACAACCAGTTGTATTAAGGGCCCGGTGGGATCGACAACCTTTCGGATCCTCGTCTTACCATACCGTGCAGAGTACCTCACCACCGACGTTTTTTTCTCTTGCAGCTTTGTCCGTCATTACACCTTGGGAGGTGGACATGATGGCTATTCCCATTCCATTGTAAATGGGCTTTACGGACTTTGCGCCAAGATAGGTCCGCCGGCTGGGCTTGCTGATCCGGTCGATATTAATAATGGTATGCTTTTGTGCCCCGGTATATTTGAGATAAACACGAAGAACGCCTTGCTTACCATCATTGATAAACTTGTAATTGCGGATGTAGCCCGATTCTTTAAGAACCTTGGCGATTTCAATCTTTATCTTCGATCCGGGAATGTCCACACTGTTGTGCTTGGCCTTCCCGGCGTTTCTGATTCGGGTCAACATGTCGGCAATCGAATCGCTCATTGCTATCTTTCCTACGTTATTAGTGATTTTAAACCTATTCGGTGATTACCAGCTGGACTTAACGACGCCGGGAAGTCTGCCCTGGGAAGCCAGATTACGAAAACAGATTCGGCAGATGCCAAACTTTCTGATAAAGCCCCGAGGCCGCCCGCATATAGGACACCGGTTGTAAGCCCTTGCACTGAACTTCGGCTGCCTTTTTACCTTTTCCCTGAGTGATGTCTTCGCCAATGCTTTCTCCTTGTAACCACCAGACTTTTTAATTCTTAAAGGGCATCCCCATCAATCGGAGGAGTTCTTTTCCTTCTTCATTGGTGCCGGCCGTAGTCACGATACTGATATTCAAGCCTTTGATTTTATCAATCTTATCATAGTCGATTTCCGGGAAAATCAGTTGTTCCTTGATGCCCAACGAATAGTTCCCTGAACCATCGAAGGCTTTACCCGAGACGCCTCTGAAATCCCGCACACGCGGCAAAGCCACATTGATCAGCTTGTTCAGAAAATCGTACATGCGGTTTTTGCGCAATGTGACCATACAACCAATTGGCATGCCCTCGCGCAGCTTAAAGGCCGCGATGGATTTTTTAGCTCTTGTGACCACTGGCTGTTGGCCGGATATCTGTTTAAGCTCCTCAACCGCCGAATCGATGATTTTGATGTTGTGGATCGCTTCACCCAATCCCATATTCAACACGATTTTTTGAATTTTAGGTATTTGCATGGGATTGCTATAGTTGAATTTTTCCTTCAGTTGAGGAACTACCGTCTCATGATAGAATGTTTTGAGCTGTGACATCTTAATCCTCCGAGAGCCTCACCTTGCGCCGGCCTCTATGCATCTATGATTTCACTGCATTTTCTGCAGATGCGGACCTTTTTGCCATCTTCCAGAATCTTGGTTTTCACTCGCACGGGTTCAATGCACTTGTTGCACATCAACATGACATTGGACCAATGGATTGGTGCTTCGCTCTCGAGTATACCGCCCTGCCGGTTCTGAGCGTTGGGCTTCGTGTGACGTTTCACGATGTTGATGTTCTCGACGAGAATACGATTCTTTTTTCGGATGACTCTAATTACCTTGCCGACTTTACCCTTGTCCTTACCGGCAATGACCTTCACCTTGTCATCCTTTTTTATTTGGATAGCTTCTCTGATCATTTTATTTTCTCCGCAGTCGGGGCCCGTTATTACAGCACCTCAGGTGCAAGTGATACGATTTTCATGAATCGCTTGGCGCGAAGCTCTCTGGCGACAGGCCCGAATATACGGGTACCCAAGGGCTCACGCTGGTTGTTGATCAATACGGCGGAGTTGTCATCAAAGCGGATGTAGGATCCATCGGGCCTTCGAATCTCTTTTTTTGTTCTGACCACGACTGCCTTGAGCACGTCACCCTTTTTCACTTTGGCGTTTGGAATGGCTTCCTTTACCGTGACGACGATGATATCACCGATACCGGCGTACCTCCTCTTGGATCCCCCGAGGACTTTGATGCAGTATACCGCCCGTGCGCCCGAGTTATCCGCCACCGTCAATTTTGTTTCGGCCTGAATCATGTCTATCGTCCTTTATCGCTATACAGCTTTTTCGATAATGTCGGTAATGCGCCATCGTTTGAGTTTACTGATGGGCCGAGATTCCGTAATGAGCACCTTGTCGCCGATATTGCAGCTGTTATCTTTATCGTGAGCTGCAAAACGATTCCGCCGACGAATGTATTTTTTGTAGAGCGGATGCCTAACCAGCCGTTCGACTTGGACGACGGCCGTTTTATCCATCTTGTCGCTGACCACAGTACCGATGAGTTGTCTTTTTATTCCACGATTTTTCATGACCGCATCTTAGTCTTTGTTAGGGGTTGGTTTTTTCGTTCAAAATGGTTTTCAAACGGGCAATATCCCTCTTGGTTTCCCCGAGTTTTTTGGGGTTTTCCAGTTGCCCGACGGCATGCTGAAACCGCAGATTGAACAGGACTTCTTTCAAATCGGCGACTTTGTGCTGAATCTCCTCAGCATTGAGGTCTCTGACTTCGGACGCTTTCATTATACCTCGCTCCTCTCCACAAACCGGGTTTTTAAAGGAAGCTTGTGGGCGGCGAGACGAAGCGCCTCCATGGCCATCTCCCGACTAACTCCGGTCATCTCGTATAGCACGCGTCCCGGCCGGATAATGGCAACCCAACCTTCTGGAGCACCTTTTCCTTTACCCATACGTACTTCAGCGGGCTTTTTGGTGTATGGCTTGTCCGGGAACAAACGGATCCAAATTTTTCCCCCGCGCTTGACATGGCGGGTCATGGCAATACGTGCGGCTTCGATCTGTTTCGAAGAAATTTTACCACAGTCAACGGCCTGCAAACCGAATTCGCCGAAGTTGAGGTTGCACCCCCGATAGGCGGCACCTTTCATTCTTCCCTTTTGACTCTTACGATATTTCACCTTCTTAGGGCTTAGCATGTCTTATCTCCCCAACGTCTAAGCGCTGATTTCGGCTGTATCCTTTTTGAGAATCTCGCCATGGAACACAAACACTTTTATCCCGACAGTACCATAGGTTGTACGCGCCTCGGTGATGCCGTAGTCAATATCCGCTCTAAGGGTATGCAGCGGTACTCGTCCTTCGCGATACCATTCCGTACGGGCCATTTCTGCCCCCCCCAACCGCCCAGAACAGATGATCTTCACGCCTTGGGCGCCGAATCGCATTGCCGAGGAAACGCCGCGTTTCATGGCTCTTCTGAATGCAACGCGTCGTTCGATCTGCATGGCCACATTCTCGGCGACCAGCTGAGCATCCACTTCAGGCTTCCTGATTTCCTGAATGTCGATCAGGACTTCCTGGCTGACGCGGCCCTCAAGCTCTTTCTTGAGCTTTTCTATTTCTGAGCCTTTTTTCCCGATAACGATGCCGGGACGGGCAGTGAAAATTCGCAGTCGAACCCGCCGCGTGGACCGTTCGATTTCTATTTTGGAAACACCGGCATGATGCAGCTTTTGTTTGATGAACTCGCGAATTCGAAAATCCTCGAAGATGTAATCTGCGTACTTTTTGCCGGCAAACCACCGGGATTCCCAGGTTTTGACGATACCCAGCCTTAGTGAAATAGGGTTGACTTTCTGGCCCAAGCTATGTTCCTCCTTACTATATTGATCCTTCGGCTAGTACGACGGTAATGTGCGCTGTTCGTTTAAGGATGCGCGCCCCTCTGCCCCTGGCCCTCGCCCTGAAGCGCTTCAGAGACGGACCTTGATCGACAATTAGATTCTTGACGACCAGCTCGTCGACATCGATGCTGGTGTTCTGATCCGCGTTGGCAACGGCCGAACGAACAATTTTTTCAACGATGCCGGCGGATTTCTGCGGCATGAATTTAAGCGCATTGATCGCAGTCTCAGCCGGCTTCCCCTTGATAGCCTCGACGATCATTCTCACCTTCTGCGGCGATATACGCGCGTGTCGTTGTGTAGCTCTGACCTCCATTTAGGGCCTTCCTTTTTTATCTTTTTGCCTTGGATTTCCTGTCCGCTGCATGCCCGTAGTAGGTCCGCGTCGGAGAAAATTCACCCAATTTGTGGCCAACCATATTTTCAGTCACGAATACCGGAATAAACTTCCGACCATTGTGAACGGCAAGGGTAATTCCGACCATTTCAGGCAGGATAGTCGAGCGCCTCGACCACGTTTTGATCACCTGGTTACTCCGGGCGCCTTGCGCTGCGGTCACCTTTTTAAATAATTTCTCATCGATAAAAGGACCTTTTTTTAACGAACGTGGCATGATGTCTCCTGCTTAGTAATCCATTAAGATCTGAGCATCCGTTTGCAAAATAAGGACGCGTAAAGCATCCCTTGTGCTATTTCGTGCGCCGCTTGACGATGTAGCGATCAGTACGTTTGTTCTTTCTTGTTCGGTATCCCTTGGTCGGCATTCCCCAGGGAGAGCATGGATGCCGTCCGCCAGAGGATCTTCCCTCACCGCCGCCCATGGGATGATCCACAGGGTTCATCGCGACCCCGCGCACTTCAGGCCGCCGCCCTTTCCAGCGGTTGCGTCCTGCCTTTCCGAGAGAGATATTTTCATGGGTAACGTTGCCCAGCTGTCCTACAGTAGCCTTACAACTTAAAAGCACCATTCTTACTTCGCTCGATGGCAATTTGACCAATGCGTACCGATCCTCCTTGGCCATCAGCTGGGCAAACGTTCCTGCGCTGCGAACGATTTGCCCGCCCTTCCCGAGCCGCAGTTCAATGTTGTGAATGTATGTGCCCAACGGAATGTTGGCCAGGGGCAAGGCATTGCCAGGTTGGATATCCGCCTCCGGACCGGACATCACCATATCTCCCACAGCCAGCTTGAGCGGGGCGATGATATAGCGCTTTTCGCCGTCCTTGTAATGCAAAAGTGCAATACGAGCCGAACGATTGGGATCATATTCGATGGCGGCAACGGTCGCCGGAATTCCGTCCTTATCCCGTTTGAAATCGATGATTCGATAGTATCGTTTGTGGCCGCCGCCACGCCGCCGACTGGTAATCCGGCCGTTGACGTTTCTTCCACCCGACTTTTTAAGAATCCGAACTAGGCTTTTTTCGGGTGTCGTCTTCGTGACCTCTTCAAAACCGGCATAGTTCTGAAATCGTCGCCCCGGGCTGGTCGGTTTAACTTTTTTAACTGCCATCGGTTTACTCCTAACGTCTATACACCATCAAAGAAATCAATCCGCTCACCGGGCATCAGGGTTACAATGGCCTTTTTCCAGTCCTTGCGCTTCCCCAGAATCCTTCCCCGCCGTTTCGTTTTCCCCTTAACCTGAATGGTGCGCGTTTTGGCCACTCTAACGCTGAATATTTTTTCGATGGCCCGCGCAATTTCGACGCGATTGGCCCGTTTGTCAACTTCGAAAGAGATCTGGTTGCTTTCCTCTTTCTGAATGTTCGTTTTTTCGGTGACGACGGGTCTTTTGATTATATCGTACTGATTCATCCGCCCAATCTCCCCTCTATCCCTTCGATCGCCGGTTGAACGAGAACCAGCTTGGGGTACCTAAGAATGTCGTAAACATTCAGCCCTTGCATCTGGAGAATCTTGATACCAGGTACATTTCGGGAAGAAAGTTCCAATCGCTCGTCTTTCTCACTGGTAATAAACAGCGCGTTTTCGGTTCCCAACTGCTTGATCATGCCCGCGAATACCTTGGTTTTGATTTCATTCAGCTCAATTTTGTCAACAACGACCAATTGCTGATCTTCGACTTTGCTGCTCAGTGCCATCTTCAGCGCTAATTTTCGGACTTTCTTGGGCACCTTTTTCGTGAAATCACGCGGGTCCGGTCCAAAAACGACGCCGCCACCGCGAAGGACCGGGGACTTGATGTCACCCTTTCTCGCCCGGCCCGTGCCTTTTTGGCGATACAGTTTGCGACGGCTGCCTTTGACGTCGGACCGTCTTTTGACAGATGCGGAGCCTGACCGTTTGGCAGCCAGTTGTGCGGTAACGACCTGGTGCAGAACACTCTTTTTTACCGGCACATTAAAAATCGAATCGTTCAATTCGGTCTGAGAGACAACGTCTCCGCTACTATTTACTACATCGACAACAGCCATAATGCTCCTCGTCCACTGCTCCCCTGCAACCGGATGGTTTCGTAAAGGTGAAACGTCTTGTTGAAGGTGCCTAAAGTCCTTTGCGTTATGCGAACAGGACCTTGCTAATCGTAACGATTCCAGAAGGGCTCCCGGGGACGGGACCTTTCAGGAGAATAAGATTCTCTTCTGCGCGAATGTCGACGATTTCCAGATTCCTGACTGTCTGGATCGCCACCCCGTATTGTCCCGGCATGCGTTTTCCCTTGATCACTTTTGAGGGCCATGCGCTACAACCGATGGAACCGGGCACCCGATGATTTTTACAACCGTGGGTTTCGCGTCCACCGCCAAAACCATGACGTTTCATGACACCGGAAAAGCCGCGCCCCTTTGTCGTTCCCGATACGTTGACTTTTTCACCAATGGCAAAGATTTCAGGCCCGATGGCCTGCCCTAGCGTATATTCGTCAGGATTGTCGACTCCCACTTCTTTCAGCGTCGCAAAACAAGCATCGCCGCTTTTCTTGAAATGGCCTTTAAGCGGCTTGTTGGTTTTGGTTTCCTTTTTACTGCCAAAGCCGAGCTGAAGCGCCTTGTATCCGTCTGTCTCATCCTTTTTAATCTGGGTGACCACACAGGGTCCCACCTGTAAAACGGTGACAGGGATATATCTTCCGTTAGGCGCGAACAAAGCGGTCATGCCCAGTTTCTTAGCTACCAATCCTTTACACATCTCTCATATCCCGTGTTAAAGTTTGATCTCCACATCGACGCCAGGAGACAAATCGAGTTTCATGAGCGCATCCACGGTCTGTTGGGTAGGCTCAAGGATGTCCAGCAAACGCTTATGAGTTCGCATTTCGAACTGCTCGCGGGACTTCTTATCCACATGGGGCGATCGCAGAACACAAAACTTATTAATTTTGGTCGGCAAAGGTATGGGTCCGACAACTTTCGCTCCGGTTTTACGCGCTGTGTCAAAAATGTCGCTGGCCGACTGGTCCAGAAGCTTATGATCGTATGCCTTGAGCCGAATTCTGATCTTGGAGTTCATTATCATGGTTATTGACTCTCTTTTATTCGATTATCTCGCTAACGACACCGGCACCGACCGTTCGTCCACCTTCCCGAATGGCGAACCGCAGTTCCTTTTCCATCGCAATCGGCGTGATCAGTTCGGCCGTGATCGCCACGTTGTCT
>Ga0316593_10000055_pt1 | contig 12954 bp, 11 predicted proteins | sample S5NA_3_FD_204564 | JGI IMG/M metagenome (GOLD analysis project Ga0316593, IMG submission 204564) | Metatranscriptome of rhizosphere microbial communities from salt marsh grasses in Alabama, United States - S5-7_160517rA (Metagenome... | ecosystem: Host-associated > Plants > Roots > Rhizosphere ... | reverse complement strand
CTGACCAAGTATCTGCAGTATAACGTCTTCGGCGATATGAAAATGATCGGCAATACCGTGATGTGGAAAAGCGCGACGGAAACCGCAACCGGTTCGTGCGGTACCAGCGGAGAACCGCTCTGCCGCAACAACGAATACACGATGCGCGCCGTCGATATCGACGGCGACGCCACGACCTTCAACTCCTCATCGGCGGACCTCGCTCTCGGCGATCCGGGGTACGAAATCGTCTGGGCGGGGCTCTACTGGCAAAATCACCTCTGTTACGAAAATACGACAAACAACGTGTGCCAAAACAGTTATATGGGCTACAACGTCAACAACGCCAACCAGTTCGACAGCATGTGCGACGACGCGAAATACGTCAAATTCAAAGCACCGGGCGGCAGCTACGTCAACGTCACGGCGAACTTCACCGATTATGACCCCTATTCGACCTACCACCGCCTTTACAGCTCCTTCGCCGATGTCACCGCACTTATGAACGGTCAGGGCACCTATACCGTCGCCGACATCCGCGCCTCTGAAGGGCGGATCCAGCGTGACATGGGCGGCTACGGCGGATGGGCTCTGCTGGTCATCTACCAGGATCCCACGGGCACCATGCAGTACAAGAACGTCAGCGTCTTCAACGGCTTCGTTTTCGTCAAGAGCAATCTGGCCGCAACGGTGGATATCGACGGGTTCGTCACGCCCGATTCGCCCCCGATCACCTCTTCCGTCGCCTTCTTCGCGGCCGACGGCGACAAATGGAGCAGTACACCTGGGCGCTACGACAGTCTTAACGTAGGCGACGCCGTCCAGATCGCCTATCAGGGGGATACGAGCGATATGCGCTATATTTCCGATGCCCAGAATCCGGTTTCACCCTATAAAAACCTCTTCAACTCTTCCATCTCGGAACTCGGTGTCACCGTGACGGCCAAGAACCCGAACTATACGGACAACCTCGGTGTCGATATCGACCGCATCGATGTCAGCAGCTTTATGACGACGGGGCAGTCCAGCACCCGCTTCTATATGGAAACGGCTAATCCGGGGGACGTTTACCTCATCAGCGTCATGGCCTTCGCCACGCGCATGTTCTCCCCGGTCATCAACAATTTTAACAAGGATGCCGTGATCCTGGACGCCAACGGCAGCACATACCCGTCCGGCCCGGGCGTCATCATCAATCCGGGTGCGGAGCTGACGTATACGCTGACCTTTGAAAACACCGGTGACGAAATCGCCACAGACGTGGAGATCTTCGACGACTTCGATTTCGACGGTCTGACGGACTACCTGGACCTGACGAACTTCGACATTTCATCAATCATACTGACGCAGCCCAACAGCAGCACGCCGCAGAGCAATCCCGACTGCGGGTACGACAGCGGGGAAAACCGCGTATGGTGTCATCTGACCCAGGCGGACCCGGGCGACGTATACAAAATGTACTTTACCGTCGCCGTCAAGTCGACCCTGACCAATACGGAGGATGTCAATATTACCAACACCGCCTATGCCAACTACAAGAACTCGACAACGGGCGCGAACATTTATCTGATCAGTACGCCCTACGGCGAATTCGGCGGCAGCAGTAATACCCACAATGCCGGGACGATAGCTGCGGGCGGCGGCGGCGGAGATATTTTCTATGCCAGCGGGATGGATGCCATCAACCCGACGTACGCGTACGGAAGCGACAGAAACATCACGACGAAAATCGTCAACAGCGCTTTCAGTCTCAAGCTGGTACATCTGGACGATTTCGGTGTCCCCGCCGTCTATACGGGCGATTATGAAATGCCCGTCGTGCTGACCCTGTGCAAAAATGACAGTGTCCACCTGACCGGGGACAACGTCGCGCCCACCTTCCCGGCAATGGGCATGCAGGGAGCCCCGGTGTCGGAAATCATCGCCGACAACCTGGTCACGCCGCTGGCGCACGAAGACGACAGGATCGGCATCCACTTTATCGACTGGAGCCAGGTCATGGAGTGGCCGACATCGCCTCCTAACTGCGTACAGCGCAGTACGGTAAGCGGAAACTACATGGGAATCCCACAATGTCTGAGTTCCGAAACTCATGTAGATAACCTCTTCCCGTATGAAACATACCCTCATGTCCATGACGTATGTCTCGGACATGATCTTAACCTTACCGGCAATCAAGTTCCTCCTTGCTCCACGAATGCGTACAGCGGAGGACAACTAAATAATGCAAAAGTCATCATGCCGGCCAAGTATCAAAATCGTTACGGATGTCTGCAGTGCCTCAGCGATGCGGGGCTCGAGTTCCACACCTGCTCGAGCGACAATTTCGCCGCGCGGCCCGAACTCTTTACGATGGACTCCGCGGAACCGCACTACCCGGATCTGCTGCGCTCCGCCCACGAGTACAATATGACCGTCTACGCTCTGGACGGCACGGGCAGCAATACGCTCGAATACAACCAGACGAGTTCCGGCCTGGACGTCAACCAGACGCTCTATTACCATACGGGCGCCGTCGCGCCGACCGGCGCACTGCACGGCACGCTGCAGTTCGGCTCCAACGCCTTCTATTTCGTCGACGGCCTCTCCACGGCGCCGAGCGGAAACAACAACGTCGCCGACATTACCTTTGACGACGTCGCCAAAGTCGGAGTGAGACTCATCGACAGCGACTGGGCAAGGGTGGATGACGACGATACGCCCCAGGATTGCGACAATATCCCGGATGCGAGCGGTATCGTGGGTGCCTATGTCTGCGGCGACCAGAACGTCACGTTCATCCCGCACCATTTCACACTCGCCCCACTCGTCATCACGAACAACAACGGTAACCCGGGCACGTTTACGTACCTTGCAAACCTTGTCGACGGGGATGAGTCTACCTACGTGATGGCCGCGCGGCTGGAGACGACCATCACGGCGCAGAACGAACTGGACGGGACCACCGAAAACTTTATCTTCGGCGATCTGTATTATGAGAACCCGCTGTCAGTGACGCAGAGCATCCACGACGTCGAGCGCAACAAAGACGCGAATACCACGTCGATCACTGACGTCATGCTCGGGTTCGGGACGAACGGCGATGCCAACGGCACCAAATTGATGAACTGGGACGAAACGAACCTGACCAAGGTGCTGCGCTTCAACTTCGAGAGGGTGGGCAACGTCGCCGTCAATCCCTTTATGGTGACCGGACCTGAAACAAACGTTACTGCCACGTCAACCTACACTCAGAACTATCCGGGTCATGACACGACGGCCGAAATCCGCGGGGAGGCATACGGCACCGCCGACCAGAACGCGACATTCATCTACGGCCGCGCCCACGCGCCGCGTTTCCGTGTCCCGTGCGACGTCAACGGCACTGCACCGTGCGCGACGGATGTGAACCGGCCGGTCAAGATCTACTACGAGTTCTACTATTCCAAACCGGGGACTTTCTCGATCGATGCCAATAACACGATGCTGCTTTCAACAGCGCAGGGCGGGACACTTACCAATGACAACAACCGCAGCACCGACGCCATCAACTGGTTCATCAACACACAGCATACGGCATCGGACGGCAATATCACCGCACTGCGCCACAAGTTCATCAATTATGAGCTGACGACGACCACCGCGCCGCTCAGACGCACCGGCATCATCGGTCTGCCCGCCAACGGCATTTCCGAAGTGGGCATGGGCTACAACGGAAGCCAGGGGTACGCGTATAAATCCACCATCGAGATCCATACGCAGGAGTGGCTGCTCTACAACCGCTTCGAAGCGAACCCCGTCTATAACGAATTCGAACTGGAATTCAACAACAAAAGCGGCGCCGAAACCGGCACCGACACAAGCAACGTCGGGGTCGACAGTGACGCCAACGTCAATACAAGCAGGAGAATCCAGTGGTAAAACGCCCCGCCTTCTCGATGCTCGAACTCATTTTCGCCATCGTCTTGATCGGGATCGCCGTTGCCGGCGTGCCGAGGATGATCGAACGCAACAACCAGTCGCTCGAGGGCAACATCGTGCAGGAAGCCGTTTTTGCCGCTGCCGCCAAAGCGGCACAGATCCTCACCTTTCGATGGGACGCCAATTCGCAAGATCCCGGCGACCTGCTTTCGCATTCCAAAATCCTGGATATCGCCGGCAGCAGCGATCTGAACCGAACCAACAGCATTTTCCGCGTCGGGGGGGTAACGGCGAACGCGCATCGCCGTTTCCACTCGGTCGTCTCATCGCCGGTCGCCGGGTCCGCAGCCCTGGACGGCCTGACGACGGGGATCGTGAACTTCGTGGGCATCGGCTTTGCGGACGAACACGCCTACAAGCGCGACTACAGAGTCGACATCGCCGCCAGCTACGTCGCGGACGGAGGAACAGGGTATACAATACCGGGAGGGGGAACCATCACGTCGATCACCTACAATTTCCCCAACTTTCCTTCGCCCGTTTCCAACGTTCCCACCAGCATGAAAATGGTCAGAATCACGCTGCAGGAAAACAACTCCTCGACCGCCACCGCCACATGGCGGGATGCGGCGACGCTCTATGTCTATGCCGCGAACATCGGCGAGATTGATTACTTCAAGAGGACGCTGCCGTGATGAAAAAACGCGCTTTTACGATGCTGGAACTGATCTTCGTCATTGTGATCACCGCAATCATGGCCAAGTTCGGGGTCGAAATCATGCAGCAGATTTACAACAATTTCGTTTACAGCAGCCGCCAGAACACGCTTCAGGCCCAGAGTGAATCCGCCGTCAACCAGATCGCCAACCGGCTGCAGCAGCGCATCAAGGATTCGGTCATCGCCAGTACGACGAACCATGCATCGTTTCAACCGCTGGGAAGCAATACGAATGCGGCCGCGAACGTGCTCGAATGGGTCGGAATCGATTACGACGGATGGCGTGCCGCCGCGCCGCTTTGGAGCGGTGTGATCGACCTTGCGGCCTCGGCGGGCACCACCCTGGTTTCACCGGCTACGAGCAGCCGTTCTGCGGTCTATACCAACGCGCTGAGCAATTCAGCGGCCTACTTCATCGGCTCGAACGTCAATGTCGTCACAGGCTTCGGATGGAGCGGAGTGATCAATGATCAGGACCACACCATGCACCCGCTCACGGTCGGAGCCGGCACCCTCACGGCCAAGGCCGGGACGACCTTCAGCAACCAGGACGTTTACGAGTTTTACCAGCTGGCCAACAGCGCCTTCGCCGTGGAACTGAACAACAATGACCGCACACTGCGGCTCTACACGAACTACCAGCCGTGGGACGGCGAAAGCTATACCGCCGACCAGAACCCGAAAATTTTGATGGAAAATGTCACGACCTTCAAGTTTTCCAAAGTCGGGGACATTATCAAAATCCAGGTCTGTGTCGGCGACAACAACCTCGGCGGTGAAGGAGAGTATTCGGTATGCAAAGAACGCACCGTATTTTGAAAAAACGCGGCGGTTTTATCCTGATCGCCGCGGTCTTTATGATGCTGGCCATCTCCTTTTTGCTCCTGCGGATGCTCGCATCGACGGCGGAAGGGTCGCAGCGGACCATCAACGACTATATCCATGAACAGGCGATCCTGCTCACCTACGCCGCCACGGAAGAGGCGGTGCTCGCCGTCTCGGGGCGGGACCGCAGCGTCAACGGCTGTATCGCAACGATCACGGGCCGGTTTCCGAACCAGAATCCGATCCTGACCTACACGACGAATATCCGATACATATGGGAAACGAATCAGGCAGCTGCAAATCCCGCAAGCTGCACGGCGCTCCCGGCTGCGGGCGCAGGATATATCAATACGCTTACAACACCTGAAACCGGCGGTTCCATCATGGTGGACGTGTATGTATCCGATCACGCCGGTCTCGGTCTCAGCGAACCGATCCGCTACCACCGCAGGACAATACAGAAACTGTAATCAGGGGAAAAGATGGCCGGCGGCCATCTTTGTAAATCAGTAGAGACCGAAACGTCCGTCGTTTCGTTTGTAGAGGACGCGGGTCTTTCCTTCGTTGTCGATGAAAATCTCGAACTGCTTCTCGCCCGCTTTGAGCTCTTCAAGGACATCACCCACTTCACGGGGTTTGTAGATATCCAGTTCCATCGGAATGACTTCGTCCTCGAGCGCTTCCGCTTCCGCTTTGACGTCCGCCGTTTCGGTTTTCGCGCTGTTCAAGCCTTCGTTGCGATGATCGGTCATCTTCTCGTGCATGCGGCGCAGCGCTTTCTGGGCCCGGTCTATCGCCATATCGATCGCGGCATACATATCGTCGTCGCTCTGCTTGATGACGACGGTATTTTTTCCGGCGAGGTTGATGGTGAACTCGACCGAGACACCCTGTTTTTTCCCCGTGCTCTGTTTCGTGCAGACCGCCTGCGCGGAAATGATATCAAGGTTGAATTTCGACAGCGATGCAATCGCGTTTTGGAGGTACTCCTTGATCGGGTCCGTCAGCTCGATCGCTCTTCCGGTCAGTGAGATATTCATCGTTACACCTTTATGAGTTAGTCATGGCAACGATTATAGCACAGGATGCTTGTCATCTTTCATGCCCGCAGCGGCGAAACGCGCTAAAATACCTCATGCAAATCGAACAAGCCGATATTGAAAAGTTCAGGAAGCTCGGGGTCTACTCGGCAACGGAACTCGCGCTCATCGCTCCGGCCCGCTTTGAGGACCGGCGGCTCTATCCGCGGCTTCGGGAGGGGACGGAGCAGGCCGTCGATGCGACGGTCGAACGCATCGTGCAGACGCCGCGCACGGTTACTGTCTCGATGTTCATACACAATTTCGGCCACAGGATCGAAGGGGTGCTTTTCAACCCAAAACCCTATATGCTCCGCGCATTCACAGAGGGCGAACGGGCCCTCTATTACGGACGCATCCATTGCCAGCAGGGCAGATGCCAGATGACCCATCCGCAGCGCATCCCTTCCGCAGGCTCCCTCACGCCCAAATACACAACAGCCCTGCGGACCGATGTAACGGCGCGCCTCGTCGAACGCTATGTGACGAAAGAGAGCCTGCTTGAAGAGGGGCTCCCTCCGCACGTCTGCGACGCCCTGGTGCAGGTGCACTTCCCGCAGGGCATCCCGGCCAGGGAACCGACGGCGCAGCAGCTGCACGCTCTCAAATACGCCGAGATCTACAGCTATATGCGATCGCTCAAAGGAAAACGCCGCTTTTTCACAGCCATCAGGGCGCTCACGTCCGATTGGCGCGGCTGGGCGATGAAACTGCCCTTCATGCTCACCGACGAACAGACCGGGGCGATCGAAGCGATTGAGCGGGATTTTAAAAAACCGCATGCCGCGAAACGCATGGTCGTCGGCGACGTCGGCGCAGGCAAGACGATGGTGATCCTGGCAAGCATGCAGATGGCGTCGCCCCACCGCAGCATCCTGATGGCGCCGACGACCATTCTCGCCAACCAGCTTTTCGAAGAAGCGCGCAAGTTCCTGCCGGATAAGACGATCAAGCTCGTCACCAATGCAACACCAAAAAAAGAACCGCTGGGCGAAGCAGATATTCTGATCGGCACCCATGCCCTGCTCTACCGCGATCTTCCCGAGGCGGCTCTGATTATGGTCGACGAACAGCACCGCTTCGGCACCGCCCAGCGCCACCGTCTGGAAAAACTCATTTCGGAGGGGACGAAACGGCCGCATTTTCTTCAGTTTTCAGCCACCCCCATTCCAAGGACGCAGGCCATGATCGATTCGGCTCACATCGACGTGAGCCTGATTACGAAGACGCCTTTCAAAAAGGATATTACGACCCGGGTCATCCACAAACCGGACTTTGCCAAACTGCTGGCCCATATCCGTTCCGAGATCGCCCTCGGCCACCAGATCCTTCTGGTCTACCCGCTCGTCGAAGAGAGCGAGAACATGGGATATCAAAGCATCGAGGAAGCGCGGGGCTACTGGGAGAAACATTTTCAAAACGTGTATGCCACCCACGGGAAGGACCGGGAAAAAGAGGCGATCCTCGAAACTTTCAGGGACAGAGGCGATATCCTTCTGGCCACGACCGTCATCGAAGTCGGCATCTCCCTTCCCCGCCTCACCACGGTCGTCATCGTCGGCGCGGAACGGCTGGGGCTGGCGACGCTCCACCAGCTGCGCGGCCGTGTCAGCCGGACCGGCCTCAAAGGGTGGTGCTTTCTCTACACCAACATGGAAAAAAGCGAACGCCTCGACGCGTTCAAAACAACCGACAACGGCTTCGACATCGCCGCGCTCGACCTCAAATTCCGCAAAAGCGGCGACCTGCTTAAAGGCAGCATCCAAAGCGGCAAGAAGTTCCTCTGGGCCGACCTGGCCGAGGACGAGGTGATCGTTGCGGAAGTGAAAGCGGCACTCGCGCGTTAAGTGTCAGCTATTGCGTGCAACGGGAGCGTGACACGACATGATGAAAAGGGGAATAAAAACCTACTCTTCCGTCACAATGGAGAAGGAGAGCTTCTCAATCTCGGCATGCTTTCTGATGAACGCATTGATCGTTGCAAGGTCCAGCGCCTCGATCTGTTTGAGCTCGCGCTCCGAAGCCCCGATACCCTCGCCTTTGTAGTACTCCATGAACGTACGCGAAAGCCGCTGCGAAAGCGTTTCGACGCGCAGCGGTTCCGAACCGAGCAGGAAACGCCTGGCCTGGTCGAGTTCCGCCTGGGTCACCCCGTTTTTGACGAAGTCGTCGATCACCTCTTTGACGGTTTTGACCGCCTCTTGCTGCGAAGCGATCTTGGTCTGGAGGTAGCCGAAAAAATAGCTGTTCGATCGCGAGATGTTCGCACGGCAGTAGGCCGAGTAGGCCAATCCGCGTTTGACACGGATCTCTTCCATCATCCGGCTGCCGAATCCTCCGCTGCCGAGGATAAACATGGCGACCCGGCTGATATAATGCTCCTGGTCCCCGACTTTCATATCGAACGGCGCACCGAAATAGATATAGGCCTGGTCGGTTTTGCGTTTGAGCAGCAGCGCTTTGCCGGCGGCGCTCGGCGTGTAATACCCGAGTGTTTCGAGCGAACCTTTCGGCAGCGACTCCAGAAGTTTCTTGACATCCTTCTTGGCGCGTTCGAGTTCGATATCGCCTCCGATAACGACGATGGCGCGCGCCGTCTGCAGATGTTCCTTGACGAACGCTTCGATCTGCGGCAGCGTGATCGCTTTGACGCTCTCAACCGTCCCCGCGGCGGGATGCGCCAGGGGCGTCCCTTCAAAAAGCATCGCTTTGAGCTCGCGGTCGGCAACGTAATCGTAATCGCTCTCCTTGCGGCTCAGCGAACCGATCACGGTCGTTTTCACTTTCTGCAGCGCAACGTCTCCGAGGTTGGGCGATTCAATCAGTTCGTCGAGCAGATCGACCGCGTCGTCGAACTCCTCTTTGAGCGCCCCGACTTCGAACACCATCGTCTCCGCGCCAGCATGGACGCTCAGATGGATCGCGCGGGCCTCCAGCGCCTCGGCAAAGCCCACGGCACCGCGCTTTGCCGTTCCTTCATTGAGCATGGACGCCGTGACTCTCGCCAGTCCCGCATGCTCTCCGTCTTCGATGGAACCGCTTTTTTGGAACACCAGCTGCATTGAAACGATCGGCAGCCGTGTGTCCTTCTCGAAAATCATGGGGACACCGATACCGTTAACTTCCACCTTCTCCACTGTCGTTTCAGCCATTAAAAAAACCTGCCCTGTCAAAAAAATAAAAAAGAGGAGCGCTTTTGCGATCACGCAAAAACCTCCAGTGTTTCATACGCCGTATTGCGGATGGCGGGCGTCTCGCCGATATCGCGGATGAGACGCACCATCTCCTCCTTGGCCATGCGGAACCCCGCGCCCGCGCTGCGCACGACATTCTCTTCCATCATCGTCGACCCCAGATCGTTTGCCCCGAACTGCAAGGCCATCTGGCCGATATAGGGCCCCTGTGTCACCCAGGAGCTCTGGATGTTAGGTACGTTGTCGAGGAAAAGCCTGGAGACGGCGAGCAGCCTCAGGTAGCGGTTCGAAGAGTGTTTTTTCAAGTCCGGGAACTCCTCGAGCAGTTTCGTGTTCTCTCCCTGGAACGACCACATGATAAACGCCCGGAAACCGCCGGTCTCGTCCTGCAGTCTGCGGATCATGTCCCAGTGTTCGACGATCTCTTCGTCCGTCTCCATCGTCCCGTACATCATCGTGGCGGTGGACTTGATGCCGAGCCCGTGCGCCTTGCGGTGGATATCGATCCAGACGTCGGCATCGATCTTCCTCGGCGCGATGATGTCGCGCACCCTGTCGTTGAGGATTTCCGCCCCCGCGCCGGGAATGGAAGCGAGCCCCTTCGCTTTGAGCCGCTGCAGCACCTCTTCGACGCCGATACGCGAGACCTTGGCGATAAAGTCGATCTCGATCGCCGAGAAGCCGTGGATCGTGATCTGAGGGTACTTGGTGTGGATATGCTCCACGAGATCCTCGTACCACTCGATCTTCAGTTTCGGATGTACCCCGCCCTGAAACAGGATCTGCGTTCCGCCGATCGCGAGCAGTTCGTCGATTTTCGCGTCGATCTCCTCGTAGGTCAGCACATAGGCGTCCTCGTCTTTTTCATGACGGTAGAATGCGCAGAACTTGCAATCGACCCAGCAGATATTGGTATAGTTGATGTTCCGGTCGACGACAAAGGTCGTAATGCCTTTGGGATGCAGCGCTTTTTTGCGTGCCGTCGCCAGTTTGCCGAGGGTTTTGAGATCGCCGTTTCGGATAAGCTCAACAGCTTCTTCTTTGGTCAGTCTGCTCATAGTGATTCCATTTTGCATGCATGTTTGATCGGCTGCAGTATATCTGCCGCAGGTTTGATTTACCGCCGTTATCCCTGGGCGGCACGCCTAAAAAAGATTGTTTTAAGCGTCGGCGGCCGGTGCCTAGGAGGCGGCCTTCTCTTTGGCAATGGCATCCAGGACGCCGTTGATGAATTTCGGCGACTGCTCCGTCCCGAATGCTTTGGCGACCTCGATCGCCTCGTTGATGACCACGGCGGAATCCAGGTCGCTGTAGAGGGTTTCGTAGGCACCCAGACGCAGCGTCGCCCGCTCGATGGAGCCCAGACGGTCGAAATCCCACTCCTTGAGATGCTTGACGATCGCGGCATCGACCTCATCGAGATGCGACATCACCCCGTCAAAGAGCGTCAGCGCGAAGTCTTTCTGCTTATTGCGTATCTTTTTCTCTTCAAGGATCTCGTCGGTATGTTCGGCGATGGCGCCGTTGCCGAGATCATAAGCATACAGAAGGCTTATCACCGCCATGCGTGCATGATGACGCGTCGCCATTACGCTTCGATCTCCGTATAGAGGTTGAGCATCTCGATCACCGTCGTCATCGCCTCGAAGCCCTTGTTCCCAGCCTTGGTCCCGGCACGCTCGATCGCCTGCTCGATCGTATCCGTCGTCAGCAGTCCGAACGCGACCGGCTTGGCGTATTTGAGCGACACCGTCGCGATCCCCTTCGTCGCTTCGGCGGAAACATAATCAAAGTGCGGCGTCGCCCCGCGGATCACGGCGCCCAGCGCGCAGACGGCGTCGTATTTCCCGGTGGACAGCAGGCGTTCCGTCCCCATCGGGAGCTCGAACGCTCCCGGGACAAGGACCAGGTCAAGATCCGCCTCGCTGCCGCCGTGGCGCACATAGGCGTCTTTCGCCCCTTCGACCAGGCGGTCGGTAATGAAATGGTTGAAGCGCGCCGCGATGATCGCGACTTTTTTGCCCGGCTGTACCTGAAGTTTCCCCTCGATTATTTGCATTGATGTTCTCCTTTGGATATTTGGTCTATACACAGCAGCGTTTCCGACAGCGCTTTGAGCTCCTCGAGCCGGATCATGTTCGGACCGTCGCTGAGTGCGCAGGAAGGATCGAAGTGCGTCTCGAAAAAGAACCCGTCGACACCGACGGCCGCGGCCGCCTTCGCCAGATAGGGAACCATGGTCCTGTCGCCGCCCGTCTTCCCGCCGCCGCTTCCGGGCATCTGTACCGAATGCGTCGCATCGAACACGACCGGGGCGAATTGACGCATGATGACCAGCGAACGCATGTCGACGACCATATTGCCGTACCCGAAACTGGAACCGCGTTCGGTCAGCAGTACCTTGTGCCTGAGGGCATTTTCGTAACTCACCTCGTCGCACCCCCGGGTTTTGAGGACCTTGAGCACCGAATACTGCATATCGGCGGGGTTCATGAACTGCCCCTTCTTGATGTTGACGATCCGGTCCGTCTGTGCGGCGGCGACAAGCAGGTCCGTCTGCCGGCACAGGAAGGCCGGGATCTGCACGACGTCGGCGACTTCCGCCGTCGGCGCGACCTGATACGATTCATGAACGTCCGTCACGATCTTGTATCCGAAATGCTCCTTGACTTTCTGCAGCAGGCGAAGACCCTCTTCGAGTCCCGGTCCGCGGTAGCTTTCCAAAGACGTCCGGTTCGCTTTGTCGAAACTCGCCTTGAAATAGAAATCAAAACGCGCATCTTCCTGATAGGGCTTGAGCGCTTCGGCGATCCGGAAAAGCGATTCCTCGCTTTCGATCACGCACGGACCGGCCATCAATATCATTATTTCACTTCCTTTTCCGCCTCTTCCGGCCGCATTGCGGGCGTCACGATACGCTCTTTATACTTGCTGTTCCCGACGGCTTCGTCGAAGGATTCCACCGTCTCGTTTTTCAGCTGGGTCAGCGAATGCCCCGTCTCGTGCGAATAGACGATATAGGCCAGAATCGCGAAGATAACGACCACCGTCTTTTTGGCATTGGACTGCCACTGCATATATGCAAGCAGCAACAGAACGACTATCGTACCCGGATACAGCCAAGACTCATCGATTTCCATGGTTCGCCTTTTTACGTGCAACAGCAATGCCGCTGATGATGATTAAGATTATACCAAAGCTTGTCAACAAATCCGGCAAAGCGTCCCCGAGCAGCAGGCCGATGCCGACGGCAAAAACG
>Ga0316593_10000054_pt1 | contig 12975 bp, 20 predicted proteins | sample S5NA_3_FD_204564 | JGI IMG/M metagenome (GOLD analysis project Ga0316593, IMG submission 204564) | Metatranscriptome of rhizosphere microbial communities from salt marsh grasses in Alabama, United States - S5-7_160517rA (Metagenome... | ecosystem: Host-associated > Plants > Roots > Rhizosphere ... | reverse complement strand
GGGGAGGGGAGACTTGACGACCCACACGACAAACGCATGGACGACGAGACTTCCCGTTTCACGGGAAACGTCGATAAAACCCGGCCGTCGGGGGTGCGGTTCATTTAATTTTACGTTGCTCGTTAAACAATATTCACAACAATAGTGCGAAAAAACGACGCATTCATCGAACTATCTGACGCCTGTCGTCAGCGTCATCATCCAGGTCCCTGATGTCATCGTCAGTCCGTCGTCTCTGCTGCTCGTCGCCCGCGTCAAATGCTATCGAACAGTCGCGGCGCTCCGTCGACGACGGAGTCCGGTGCCTTCGGCCGTCGTCGCCCCGTCTTTCGGGCGAGGCGGTCGCGGCGGACGAAGTCGACGAGCCCGTGTCGTCGTCGTCGTCGAGGTTGTACGAGTGCCGCCCGCGACTCCATCGACGGTAGACGACGGTCGCCAGAGCGAGCAGGACGATGGTGGCGACCACGGCCCAGACGACCAGCGAGAAAAAGATGGCCGACAGTTGCGACGTAGTCGATACGGCCGGCGCGAAACGATCGTTGATGTCGTCCAGTTGTCGAGAGTCCTTCGTGTCGGCGTCGTCGGCAGTGGCCGAACTCAATGCCGACGTCCTTGAGGCACTATTCGAGCGTCCTAGTTGGAGACAAACGAAACTTCCTTCTGTATTGATACAAAATGTTTCGCATGCCCCGCTAATTGAACATTCATCGATGTCGATGCATTTGATACCGGCATTATCAAGTTGATATCCAGCGTTGCATGCACAGTGGTCGACTGTATTAGCTGTAGCATTGCCTGGAATGCACATTTGATCACAGAGACCGTTGTCGACAGCGCAGTTGATGGCCAGACCGACTGATGTACCGTTGTCGAGTGGACGACAGTGGTGCAAGTCGTCCGATAGAACGTAACCATTGCGACATCCACATGTGTTATTGGCGCAGACATGTTCACATCCACCATTACCGTAAGCGCAGCGATTCAGACCGGTGCAGTTGACTCTCGGCTCGATTCGTATGCGCGTGTATCCGAAGTTGCAGACACAGTAAGCCGTATAGACAACGGTTCCCGACTGATATCCCTGCACCACTTCGCACTCGTCATCGCACTGCAGATCACTGCAGTACGTATCCAAGTTTGCGTCCAGTCCACTAGTTCCGGCTGGACCAGCCACACCCTTAACTCCCATCTCGCCCGTGAAACCCATTATTCCCTGATAACCCTTTTCTCCTCGTACACCAGTTGATCCAATCGCTCCTTGCACACCGGTACGACCGGGCGCCCCTGCCGGGCCGGCCGCTCCCACTTCGCCGGGAGCACCCGTGTCGCCAGTCGCTCCTATCGTTCCAGTAGCGCCGGGCGCACCCGGCAAACCGGTCGATCCCTGAACGCCTTCGACTCCCATAATGCCCACGTTTCCCGGACTTCCCGTTGCACCGGTACTGCCGGTGGGTCCCTCGGCCCCGGTTGCACCCGCGACTCCCGTCGACCCGACAGCTCCTGTGTCGCCGATCAGTCCGGCTGACCCGGTAGGACCCATCGGTCCCGTGAACCCGACAACTCCCGTTCCTCCAGTGCCACCCGTGAAACCCTGTACCCCCGACGGACCGGTTGATCCGGTATTACCCACAAGGCCCTGCTGTCCAGTCAATCCCGTAAATCCCGTCATTCCCACGGGCCCCGTCTGTCCAATCGGCCCCGCCAGTCCAGTAAAACCAGTCGCTCCTTGAATTCCTGTATTCCCCGTCCAACCGGGATCGCCGGTCGCTCCTGTCGAACCCGTTCCTCCGGTAAAACCCAACAGTCCCCTTCCCCCTGTCATTCCGGTGCCTCCCGTGTAACCCTGCGAGCCAGTAGCACCCGTTGCCCCTGGCGGTCCAGTAGCCCCCGTCCAGCCCGTACCTCCCCTGGGTCCGGTAATCCCGGTAGCGCCGACGGGCCCCGTATATCCGGTGTTACCACTGTAACCAACCGGCCCGCTAGGACCGGTTATTCCAGTTGCACCGGTGTCGCCCATTGCGCCAATAGTTCCCGGCAGCCCCGTAGATCCGGTACTGCCAGCGAAACCTGTATATCCAATTGCGCCAGAATAGCCGGTCGCTCCAGTCGGACCTGTAGCTCCTGCTATTCCAGTTCTACCGATTGCTCCCGAGAATCCCGTGTATCCCGTGTTTCCACTCGATCCCGTAGAGCCGATAGACCCCGTTCTTCCGCTGGCCCCTAACGATCCGGTAGCTCCGGTCGCTCCGGTACTTCCGGTTGGTCCCGGCAGTCCAGCAGGCCCAGCATTTCCAGTAGGACCAGTGTATCCAGTTTGACCGGTCGATCCGACACCTCCCTGTATACCCCTCTCGCCGGTGAATCCCCGATCCCCGGTGTCTCCCTTACTTCCGGTCGCACCCTGACTTCCCTGGGGACCAGTTGCTCCGGTATTTCCGGTCGTTCCTTTAGGACCGGTGGCTCCCATTGTACCCGAAGTTCCGCTGGGTCCTGTAGGTCCCGGATCTCCCGTCGCTCCAGTCGCTCCGGTGCTACCCTTTGTACCGCTAGATCCAGTAGCGCCGGTTGGACCACGTATACCGGTTGATCCGGTAAAACCAGTCGCACCTCCCGTACCCTGTATTCCGGTATCGCCGACGACGCCACTAGGGCCACTGGCACCGGTCCATCCAGTATAACCGGTAGCTCCTCCAGTTCCCGTTGCTCCGGTAGCACCCGTATTTCCCGGTAGGCCTGTTGCGCCCGTCGCTCCGGTGGAGCCCAAGACTCCTGCATTTCCAGTTGCGCCCGTTGTTCCCGACGCCCCAGTCCATCCCTGACTGCCGGTTGCACCCGTAGCTCCGGAAACAGTCCCGGGGATGCCCTGTTCGCCGATTGGCCCCGGTTCGCCAGTTGCACCGGTGTAACCTGTAGCGCCCGTAATGCCAGTGACACCGGTGTTACCAGTAGCGCCTTGTGGACCGGCGTTTCCCGGTCGGCCAGTTGCGCCCGTGATTCCCGTCGCTCCAGTTCGGCCTTTAACGCCCGTCACTCCGGTATAACCCGTTCCGCCCGAAGAGCCCGCTGTGCCAGTGGCGCCGACTCTACCCATGAACCCGGTGTCACCCCGAGCCCCCTTCAGACCACTGGCACCCGCCTGTCCTGTCGCGCCCGTCGCTCCGACCGTACCAGCAGAACCGGAGACTCCAGTTGGTCCGGGGCTGCCGGTGAATCCAGTCGCACCTGTCGCACCGCTCGGTCCACTAGCACCAATGGAACCAGCCGGACCAGACGCTCCCGTAAATCCAGTTGCCCCGGTCGGGCCAGTGTATCCGGTGGCGCCGGTGTTTCCGCTGGGACCCGGAGAACCAGCGGGTCCGGTAGCACCGGTGGCGCCGGAAAGTCCCGTTGCGCCGGTTGATCCGCTAGGGCCAGGCTGGCCAGAATATCCAGTGTCACCTGTCGATCCCTGTGTGCCCGGATTTCCACCCGGCCCTGTAGCTCCGGTTGCCCCCGTCGCGCCCGACGAACCGGTGTCTCCTACCACACCAGCAACTCCGCCGGATCCTGTAGCACCTTGTTCGCCAGTTGGGCCCGTTGCCCCTGTACCGCCGGTTACACCGGACGCTCCGGCTGGACCAGTGTCGCCGGCGTTGCCAGTAGGTCCGCTGGATCCAACCCGTCCGGCTACGCCCTTAACACCCGCTGAGCCTTGCTGTCCGTCTACTCCCGATACACCCTCAGGCCCCGATGCACCTGTGACTCCCGTATCGCCAATGCTGCCCGCTGGTCCCGTCGGACCCGTATTCCCGGCAGTTCCAGTCGCTCCGGTTGCCCCAGTCTCTCCAATGACGCCGGCCAATCCGGGCATTCCAGTAAATCCAATCTGGCCATCCAATCCCGCAGGCCCCGTGAATCCGGTAGCACCAATTGAACCCTGAGCACCCTTTGAACCTGCAGCGCCATCCAGCCCCGCTGGGCCGGTGAATCCCGTCGCTCCGATGCCACCCGGTGTCCCGGGACTTCCCGTGTCTCCTCGCGTACCGGTCGGCCCAGACGCTCCTGTATATCCAATTTGCCCAGCCGCACCCGGAGGTCCTTTACTGCCGACGACTCCATCGGGACCCGTTGCGCCGGTAGCGCCAAGACTACCCTTTACGCCAGCAGATCCGGGAGCTCCGGTCGCTCCAATCGTTCCCGTTGCTCCCGCAGATCCGTCCGGGCCAGTAACGCCCACCACACCGCCAGTCCCCTGCGGTCCCGTGGCACCCCTCGGACCCGTAGCACCCATCTGCCCGTTGCTGCCTGACGGTCCCGTTGCTCCGACCTGTCCTGGAGATCCGTCGGCTCCGCTCACGCCAGCCGCTCCCGTGTATCCCGTGAACCCCGTGGCACCGCCGGTTCCAATTAGTCCCTTGGACCCTTTCGTCCCGGTGGCCCCGGCAGGACCCGTACCACCCGTAACGCCGGTGTACCCTACGCCGCCGGAAGAGCCAGTCGCACCGGTTGCTCCAGTCGCTCCGGACGAGCCCGTTGCACCTCCCGCACCACCTATTCCAGGTGCACCCGAGATACCGGTCGCCCCGATACTCCCTGAAGGTCCCGTACTTCCAATTTGACCAGATTGACCAGCCCTTCCTGGATTACCCTTAATTCCCGTCGGTCCTCTTGTCCCAGTTGCACCAGTTGCTCCGGTCGCTCCGGTATTACCGTCGACACCATCGACTCCTGCGTCTCCCGTATCGCCACTGGGTCCCGTAGCACCTGTCGATCCGGGATTTCCAGCTGCACCATCTGGTCCGGCAGTACCGACGGATCCCTTAGTTCCTTGCTCCCCGACAAATCCCTTGGCTCCGGTAGCTCCGGTTGCTCCAATTTGACCGGTGTCTCCCGGAAATCCAACGCGTCCAATTGGCCCGGTATATCCAGTGAAACCTGTGCTGCCTGTATTTCCGGGTATTCCTTCAACTCCGGTTCTTCCTCTTGCACCAGCGGTTCCTATATTTCCTTTCTCTCCTCGCTCTCCTGTAGCTCCCTGCAGTCCGCTTGTTCCCTTAGTTCCCGCCATTCCAGTCCATCCTTGTACACCTGTATATCCGGTTACTCCTGTATATCCAGTCGCTCCGGTACTTCCAGTCGCTCCCTGCTGGCCTGTTTGACCCAGCTGTCCCGCGGGTCCCGTGTAGCCAGTAGCACCAGTTGCCCCTACGGAGCCTGGTGTTCCGGTCGCACCCAGCGTCCCGGTAGCACCCGTGGCGCCAATGCTGCCAACAGTACCCGTGTATCCAGTGTCACCCGCCGGACCCGACGCACCAGTATTCCCGGTCGCCCCGGTATTTCCGTCAGTTCCGGGCGCGCCCGGATATCCCGCCGCGCCCGGAGACCCGGTGAAGCCTGTTGCTCCCGTTGCACCAGTAGCACCCGACGGACCGGTCATTCCGGCGTCACCGGAACTGCCAGTGTTTCCGGTAGCTCCGTATGTGCCGGTCGCCCCTGTATCACCAGTTGCTCCCTTGACACCAGACGCCCCCGTAAAGCCGGCATCACCAGTAGGCCCGGTAGCGCCGGCCTCACCAGAAAGGCCAGCTCGACCTTCATCACCTGTAGCTCCTTTGTTGCCCTTTTCACCTTCCGCACCTGTTGCTCCAGTGGCTCCAGTAGTACCGATAACACCGGCAGGTCCACTTGATCCGGTAGGTCCAACGACGCCAGTATCTCCAGCCGAGCCAGCCGAGCCCGTTGCACCCTGACCTCCGGTTGCTCCTTGCCCTCCGATAGTTCCTATTTCACCAGTTGCTCCAGTCGCACCTTTACCTCCCGGCGTCCCGGGCAGTCCCGTATCTCCGGTAGCTCCGATCGTTCCCGGCGATCCCGAAGCGCCAGCCGGTCCGGTGTCGCCGACGCCACCCTTGGCGCCACTGGCGCCGGTAGCTCCGGTCGCACCCGGCTGTCCGTCAGTACCTGGTGGACCGGTTGCTCCAGTTGCGCCGGGTGATCCCGACGCACCCGTTACTCCGACAGCTCCCGACACTCCCGGCGGCCCAACTTCACCTTCAAGTCCACCAGGACCAGCGGGGCCAGTGTCTCCAGCTTCTCCCGTTGCGCCGGTCGCTCCCGTTTCTCCAGTATATCCCGACGGCCCGCCAAATCCTTCAACTCCTTTCGGACCCGTGTTGCCAATTGAACCGGTGGGTCCGGTTGCTCCCGTGGGTCCCGCACCTCCGGTCGATCCGGTAATCCCGGGCACCCCTGTATCTCCAAGAACTCCGGTAGCGCCAGTTGCTCCGGCCGCGCCCGACGCTCCTTGCGGACCAGTGGCGCCAACGACACCGCTTGGTCCCGATGAGCCGGTATCACCAGTAAATCCAGCATCTCCAGTGGCTCCTGTGAATCCAACACCTCCTGGAAGGCCGGTTGCACCTGCTGGACCTTCGCTACCGGCTGACCCTCCGGGTCCCGTATCGCCGACTTCGCCCGCAGCACCCTTTGCACCAGCTGCTCCAGTAGCTCCTTGTGCACCAACAGGACCCTGGATACCGGTTGCACCTACCAGTCCAATAGTACCGGTAGCTCCGACATTTCCGCTGGCACCTGTGTATCCCGTATCACCAGGGTTGCCGGTGGTCCCCGCAAGTCCAGACGCCCCTACCGCACCCGTTGCACCGGTTGCACCCGCTTGTCCAGTAGCTCCCGCTCCACCGGTGGCGCCCTGTGCCCCGGTGGGACCTCGTGCTCCCGACGCCCCCGTGCTTCCGGTCATACCGACCGAACCGTCCGCGCCCGGAGTTCCGTCGCTTCCAGCCGGGCCCGTCGCACCTTGATTGCCACGGACACCTGTTTGTCCTGTAGCTCCCGATACTCCCAGTGCTCCAGTCGCTCCAGTCGGTCCCGCGGCGCCCGTTACGCCGGCACTGCCAGTGTAACCAGTCGCTCCTGCAGACCCCGTGGCTCCCACTGGACCCGTGTTTCCGGTCGCTCCGGTACTTCCTGTGTACCCCTGTGGCCCGGTCTGTCCGGCGGGACCAGTAGCACCCTGCTGTCCTTGAACACCTGCCGGTCCAGTAGCGCCTATTGTGCCGACTGCACCGCTTGCGCCAGTGTAGCCGGTATCACCGGGAGTTCCGGAGCTGCCTGTAGCGCCTACAGATCCCGTCGCACCCGAAGAACCGGTTGCTCCAGCGATTCCAGTTGCACCCATCACTCCAGTCGCCCCGGTAGCACCTCGTACTCCAGTGGCACCGGCTGCGCCTCCAGTTCCGGTATTTCCGGTGTCACCCTGAGGTCCAAGTGTTCCAGTAGCACCGACGGCTCCCGTTGCTCCAGTCATCCCGGCAGATCCGGCTGGTCCCTGCGAACCGGTCGCTCCGAGATCTCCGGAAGGACCCGTGTCTCCTGTCGCACCGACTGCGCCGGTGGGGCCGGTATCGCCGCGTGCTCCTTCGGCCGCACCGGGTCCCGTGTCCCCCACTGGACCCATCATACCCGTGTCGCCCACAACACCGCTCTCTCCAGTGAATCCTAAAGGACCGGTAGCGCCGGCCGGACCGGTGGCTCCGGTGTCTCCCGTAGCTCCGGTTATGCCGGTAACTCCTCCGGGTCCAGTTGCTCCTTGCGGTCCGGCCGGACCTTGCGATCCGGTTGCGCCCTTTCCTCCTTTGGGTCCCGTAGCACCGGTCGGTCCCGCAACTCCAGTAGCTCCGACTAAACCGGTCGCACCAGTGTCGCCTGTGTTGCCTGTGAAACCGGCCGGACCAGTAGCGCCAATCGTTCCACTCGCCCCGGTGTCACCCTGCTGTCCGGTAGCTCCCTGCTCGCCGCCAGTGCCCCGAACACCAGTCGCACCAGTTGCTCCAGTTGCACCAGAAAGGCCGGTAAATCCTTGCGGACCGGTTGCACCAATCGTTCCTTGTACTCCGGTTGCACCCGCAGTTCCCTGTGCGCCCTGTGAGCCTTGTGCACCTGCTGCGCCACTTGCCCCAGTCGCTCCAAACGCACCAGTGGCTCCAGCAAGTCCAATGTATCCCACTAATCCCGTTGCTCCGGCGGGGCCGGTCGCTCCGGTCGCTCCACTAGCACCGGTATCGCCCTGTCTGCCGCTGACGCCAGTGAAGCCAAACTGACCGTCGGGTCCCGTCGCACCCACTGGTCCCTGCACACCACGCGGCCCAGTCGCACCCCGAGGCCCTGTAGACCCTCCGGAGCCGGTCGCTCCTTGTGGTCCGGTATCGCCGGTTGCTCCCGACGATCCGGTTGATCCGGTTACACCCGTAACACCAGGTGAACCCTCTGCACCAATCTCCCCAATCGTTCCGGTGGCACCCTGCAGACCAATCGCACCCTTGGGGCCGGTCGTCCCCGTGTCTCCTTGCGGACCCGTTGCTCCCGTTTCACCAGTTGCGCCAGTTGATCCTGTCGATCCAGTCCAGCCTACCGATCCGAAAGATCCAGGCGGTCCCACATCTCCAGCCACTCCAGCCAGTCCCCGAGGACCTTGGGGCCCAGTAGCTCCTGTGTCTCCAGTATCTCCATCCAGACCCGTGGCACCAATTGAGCCGGTAGATCCTGAAGATCCAGTTACACCTTTCACTCCGACAGCTCCGGTACTGCCTGGTGCGCCCGTAGCTCCGGTTGCTCCCGGTGCACCGGTATTACCGATGACACCACTAACACCAGAGGCTCCCGTTTGTCCCTTGCTGCCCTTCAGACCAGTTGCCCCAGTGGCTCCGGTAGCGCCGTACGATCCCGTTTGTCCTATAACGCCGGTACCTCCGATTGTTCCAGTAGCTCCAGTGGCGCCAATCGTTCCTGTGTATCCAGTCGCGCCAGTCGCTCCTGTGTCTCCACGCACCCCAGAACTTCCAGTCGCTCCAGAATTTCCCCGCAGACCGGTCGCTCCGACAGGTCCGGTTACACCGGTACCACCCTGCATCCCAATCGCGCCGCCAGTACCCGTAGTTCCGGTTGCACCAGTGGAACCGGTCGCACCAGCCAGTCCAGTATATCCGGTATCGCCAGTTGCTCCGATCGACCCCGTCGCTCCCACGGTCCCCGTAGCTCCCGTATCTCCAGCAACCCCCGACGAGCCGGTCGCACCACGCACTCCAGCGACACCCGTTGCACCAGTTGCTCCAGCCGTTCCGATCAGACCAGCTGTGCCGGTAGCACCTTGTGCACCCTGCTGTCCGGTCTGTCCGACAGTTCCCGCTAACCCTGTTGCTCCGGTCGCCCCTTGCTGGCCTTGTGCGCCCGCCGTACCGGCTACGCCGGTTGCACCCCGTTGTCCAACGGGTCCGGAAATGCCGATCTGTCCGTCTGTTCCTTTCGGCCCCGTTGCACCGCTCAATCCGCTGGCTCCAGTTTCTCCAGTGTATCCTTGTTCTCCTTCTGCTCCGACGGCACCACGAAGTCCCTTGGTTCCAGCCACTCCAGTAGCTCCAGCAAAGCCGGTCGATCCCGGAGCGCCGGTGGGACCCGCAGCCCCCGCTATGCCCGCTGGCCCGGTTGCTCCCGTGTCGCCCACAGCACCAACCGTACCCGACGCTCCCGTACCTCCGACAACTCCCGTAACGCCCGTAGCTCCCGTGTCTCCCTTCGTGCCGGTCACGCCGGTCGCGCCAGTTGCTCCGGTCATCCCGATTTCACCGATAACGCCCGTGTCGCCCACTTCGCCCGCGGGCCCTCCGCTACCGGTAGAACCCATCGAACCTGTCGGACCCACGGCACCCTGTATACCCGACGCACCCTTCACGCCGATAGCACCAGTCGCTCCAACTGATCCAGCAGGCCCAGTTGCACCGATAGCTCCGGCGATTCCAGTGGCACCTTGTTGTCCCTTTGTTCCAGTAAATCCTGTTGCTCCAGTTGATCCCGTAGTTCCAGCTTCGCCACTTTCACCAGTGAATCCGGTAAATCCAGCTCGGCCTTGGTCACCCTCAGGGCCCTGGATACCTACAGCACCCTTGGATCCTGCTGGTCCAGATGCTCCAGTAGCCCCCGCAAGTCCCGTTGCCCCACGGAAACCGGTATCGCCCTGTGCTCCTTGCAATCCAGTCCATCCCATTTCACCCTTGGCACCTTGTGGTCCAGTATCGCCAACTTGTCCAGTTGCTCCTTGAAATCCAACTGATCCCCTTGCACCGCTCGGCCCTATGGCACCTGCAGCACCCGCAGCGCCAGTTGCACCGCCCGTGCCTTGCAGTCCAGTAGCACCGACAGCTCCGCTGGAGCCAATCAAGCCCGTAGCACCGGTCGCACCTGCTACACCCTGTACGCCCTGCTGGCCAATTGCACCCGTCGTGCCCGTATCACCGGTAGCTCCCATTTGGCCGACAGAACCAGTATCGCCACTGGAGCCCGTAGACCCGGTAGGCCCGGGTGCGCCCGCAGCACCTGTAGCGCCTTGTGTACCCTGTTGTCCCTTAGTGCCCGATGTTCCAGTGGCTCCGGCAATGCCAGTAAATCCCGTGTCTCCAGACAGGCCAGCAATACCAGACGCGCCAATAATGCCAGCAGTTCCGACTGGTCCGGTTGCTCCCGACGATCCGGTAGCACCTTGAGGGCCCGTTGATCCGGTGAAGCCGACTGCGCCAGATGGCCCAGTACTACCTTGAGGTCCGAGGACACCAGCTGTGCCGGGAGCACCTTTGGCTCCCTTTGTACCCTGTAGGCCTGTAGCCCCGGCTGAGCCAGAAAGTCCAGTAGATCCCACCAGTCCAGTACCACCAACAAGACCCTGTGTACCCTGGACACCCGAACCACCCGTTGCTCCTCGAGGTCCCATCGTACCGCCAGTGCCTTGCATTCCGATCGTACCGGTTGCGCCTGTAGCCCCCGGCTGTCCTGCAGGGCCTGTGCCGCCCGTAGCGCCAATCGGCCCCGTGTACCCCGTCGGGCCTGGTTGGCCAGATGCGCCTGTCGCCCCTCGCAGACCGGTAGCGCCGACCGCTCCATCGACGCCGGTGTTGCCTTTACGGCCTGTTGCACCGGTAGCGCCAGTGTTGCCCTGAATGCCGGCCGGGCCTGTTTCTCCAACTACGCCTATGACACCACTCGCACCCGTCATACCGACGGATCCTGTCGCACCTTGCGCACCAGTTGCTCCCGTGTCGCCCGGAGTTCCCGTTGCCCCCAGTGCTCCGGAAGGGCCGGTGGCACCTGTGCTGCCACTTTCACCCGGCAATCCAGTTGCTCCGGCAATACCAATAGACCCGGTAGCACCACCTGTGCCGACCGATCCCGCCATACCCTGCGGACCCGTGTCGCCGATTTCTCCTTTCGCGCCAGATGCTCCTGTGAATCCCGTTGCACCCACAGCACCGGTGGCGCCTGCTTGGCCGGCCGCACCAGTAGCACCTGTTGAGCCGGGAGCGCCAGCTGGTCCCGTGAATCCTGCAGCTCCGGATAAGCCGGTAGCTCCAATTACACCCGTGTCGCCAATAGCGCCCGTGAATCCTTGTTGACCCGATAAGCCGGTCGCTCCAGTGGCTCCCCCGGCGCCCGTGGCTCCTGTATTGCCGGTGTCACCGGTCGCTCCAAGCACTCCGGTCTGCCCCCGGTTTCCCGAAGCACCGGACGCACCGGTTGCCCCCTGTGGACCTGTAATTCCAGTGGCACCGGTCATACCCCTCCGGCCAGATGAGCCGGTGGCGCCAGCAAATCCAATAGGACCGAGTGCACCGGCAGGACCTTCGAAACCAACTGAACCAGACGGTCCGGTTGGACCGGTAGCGCCAACTGATCCACTGTCTCCTTGAACTCCTTTGCTTCCAGTTGCGCCAGAATTTCCAGTAGCTCCAACAACTCCAGCCGAACCAGTCCATCCGGTAGCTCCTTGCAATCCAATGCTTCCCGTTTGTCCGATGTCACCGGTGGGACCGATAGCTCCTGACAGTCCGCCGGTTCCGGTGGGTCCTGCGAGTCCTTTGATTCCAGCTGCCCCAGTATCTCCTATCCGGCCAGTCGCACCAGTGCTTCCTGTTGCCCCAATCGATCCATCAACACCCGTCTGCCCTTTCCTTCCCGTGTATCCAGTAGCTCCGGTCGCCCCGGGTGATCCGGTTACTCCAGTACTCCCAGTCACTCCGGCTGCACCGGCTGCACCAGCCGAGCCTTGGACGCCCTTCGGACCGGATGCACCCGAACTACCTGTATCGCCAGGTTCCCCGCTTGATCCCGTAAATCCAGTCGCTCCAGTTGCCCCAGTCGCACCTTGCGTACCGGTTGCGCCGGTACCGCCAATCGCGCCCAGTGAACCTTTTGGGCCAGTGTCACCCGTATCGCCTATGCTTCCCGTACTTCCAGTAGCCCCCATTGTACCCTGAAATCCGGTATATCCACGCTCTCCGGTCGCTCCCGTCGCACCGGTAGCGCCAGACAGGCCAGTCGCTCCGGTAGCGCCAACAACGCCTGTCTGACCCTTGGGTCCTGCCGGTCCTGTGGCGCCGGTATTTCCCGTTGAGCCCGTGTCACCAGTTGCTCCCGTATACCCGGTAGGACCACCAGTTCCCGATCTTCCGTCATCTCCAGTGTAACCGGTAGCGCCGGCAGCGCCCATAGCCCCACTAGCGCCGGTGTTTCCAATAACTCCGGATTCGCCGGTAGCGCCTATCGGCCCAGTCTGGCCCATCGGTCCAGTGAATCCTGTAGCTCCGGTGTTTCCAGCTGGACCGGTACCGCCCGTATTTCCGATAGTCCCGGCAGTTCCGGCTGGTCCCGTAGCACCGGTATCGCCAGGACCCCCCGACGATCCCGTAAATCCCGTGTTTCCAGCAGGCCCAGTCCACCCGCTTGCACCGGTAGCTCCTACTTGTCCGGACACACCGGTGCGACCGGCAATTCCCTGTACCCCGGTGTCACCGATAGAGCCCTGTTGACCGACCAACCCGTCGGCGCCTGTTCGGCCTTTCGCGCCGGCTTGTCCCGTTGCACCGGTGTTTCCCGTGATCCCTGTAGCGCCCGTGTCGCCTGCTAGACCCGTAGCGCCGACTGAGCCTTCAG
>Ga0316593_10000053_pt1 | contig 13025 bp, 11 predicted proteins | sample S5NA_3_FD_204564 | JGI IMG/M metagenome (GOLD analysis project Ga0316593, IMG submission 204564) | Metatranscriptome of rhizosphere microbial communities from salt marsh grasses in Alabama, United States - S5-7_160517rA (Metagenome... | ecosystem: Host-associated > Plants > Roots > Rhizosphere ... | reverse complement strand
CCGCAACCCTGGACGACTACATCGACCGCATGAAGGAAGGCCAGGACAAGATCTACTACATCACGGCCGAAAGCCCTGCAGCGGCGCGCCACAGCCCGCACCTGGAGGTTTTCCGCAAGAAGGACCTGGAGGTGCTGCTCCTGTCCGACCGAGTGGACGAGTGGCTGGTGAGCAGCCTCGGCGACTACAAGGGCAAGCACCTGCAATCGGTCACCAAGGGCGACTTGGACCTCGGAAACCTTGCGGACAAGGAGGAAAAAGAGCAAAAGGAGAAGGCCGCCGAGGAGCACGGGAAGCTGCTGGAGCGGCTGAAGGCGGCCCTCGGCGAGCGCGTAACAGAGGTACGCGTAAGCACCCGGCTGGTGGATTCCCCGGCCTGCTTGGTGGTGGGCGAATACGACATGAGTGCCAACCTGGCTCGTGTGCTCAAGTCCGTGGGCCAGACCGCGCCGCAAGCGAAGCCGACCCTGGAAATCAATCTGGCGCACCCCCTCGTCAAACGCTTGGAGGCCGAGAAGGACGAGAACCGCTTTGCAGACCTGGGGATGGTCCTGTTCGATCAAGCCCAACTTGCCGAGGGCGGCCAGCTCGACGATCCCGCGGCTTTCGTGGGTCGGCTCAACAAGTTGATGACGAGTATGATGCTCAGCGGGGCATAAGAGCCTGTCGGATTTACGACTGCCTTACCGTGGAACCTCGGCTCCGCGATCATTCGTTTCGGACGCGCATACAGGCTGCTCCGAGGACGTTGAGGGTTCAGCGTTCGTCTGAAAAAATCGGGCTTCGCCCTGCTATTTGTCGCGTCTGTCGGGGATTTTCCGGCTCGGCGATGCGGGGCCAGGCCGCGGATTCGATTCAGTCCACTTCCTGTAACCTGCGGTTCCGAGGGGATTCTGTTAGTATCCTCCATTGTTTTTTTCGAGATCAGGTGAAGTCAATGGCTGTCGTAGAGCTGAACAAAGACAACTTCGAGCATTCAATCAAGGACAATGACTTCGTGGTCGTCGATTTCTGGGCCCCCTGGTGCGGACCATGCCGTTCGTTCGCGCCTGTGTACGACAAGGTCTCGGAGGATCATGACGACATTCTGTTCGCTAAGGTAAACACGGAGGACGAGCAGGAAATTGCCGCTCACTTTCAGATCCGCTCCATTCCCACGCTGATGATTTTTCGCGAACAGGTGATCATTTTCGCCCAGCCCGGCGCGCTGCCCGAGGGCTCCTTTCGGCAACTCTTGGAGAAGGCGCAGGAGCTGGATATGGTCGAGGTGCGGAAGCAGATCGAAGCTCAGCAGCAGGGCACGGCCTGAGGCCGACGTAGGGCGCCTATCAAGTGGGTTTTTGTCGGCTGCCTGGCCGGTGCAATTTGGAGAGTACGACGCGTGATCGTATCTAGCCGGGCTCGGGCGATTCAAGCAGGCTCGTATCCCTGGAGCACGTCCCTGATCAGAAGGGGGCGTCCGACAGTGGGAAATCTGATGTCCTTGTGCGAAGAAAACTATCGCACATTGATGCGTTTGATACCCGATTTGCGGTCGGTCCAGGGCGATCTGCGGTCGACTCTCGACGGCGACCTCGATCTGCACCTGGAGGCCTTGGAGCAGACGCGTTACACGACGTTGTTGCGGTTGACCTACTTCTTTCCCCACAACGACGGTCTGATTCACAGACTGCGCAGTCCCGACCCGGATGCGCTTCTGCGTGCATACCACGATGCCGGCCAGGTCGAGGTGCTGGATTTGCGCCAGACGGCGCTGCCGGTCCACAACCGCTACTGCCATTCCGCCCTGGTTGCCAAATGGAAGGTCAACTTGTTTCTTTCCAAGTGGCTTGCCTTCTGTCTGGTTCGGGGACATCGCTTCCCGAATGGACTGGATATTGTCGCGGAGACGGGACCGAGAAAGCTCGCGTCGACCTCGTAAAACGACTGGCCGAGACAGAGCCTTCGCGGTTTTGCGGTTCGGCGCCAGGGCAGTCGCAGGTCAGACAGGTCCATTGAAAGCGGCTGCGAACCGGACTGGCTCCGCAGGCGCCATGTTGCCGAAAGTGTTGGTGGAGGGTATCGAAACGATCCCCCGGGGATTGTATGCGAAAATTCTTGACTGATTTACTCTGCTATAGCTATGCTTTTCTGTACGGGAGCAACTCGGGTGTAGTTAATCGGGCTCTCTCGGTTGGTCGATTCTCTCGCAAGTAAAGCGATCAGCGCCCGAAATGGCTTTCTCGAAAGGGCACTTCGCGACACCCGAGGGGTCGGAGAATGTACGTCCGAAACACTGGTTGCATACCGAACGACAATAGGTACTTGGATCATGAGACTATCGACAAAAGGCCGATACGCGGTCACAGCCATGCTGGACCTTGCCTTGAATTCAGGCAAGGGACCTGTGACTCTTGCGGATATCTCCGTAACGCAGGGCATTTCCCTTTCCTATTTGGAGCAACTGTTCGCGGCATTACGCGGCAAACAGCTGGTTCGAGGCGTGCGCGGACCGGGTGGCGGCTATTATCTCGGAAAGCCGTCTGACGAAATCTCCATCGCGGATATCATTTGTGCGGTTGACGAGTGGGTCGAGTTCACTCGTTGCGGCGGACGCGAGAATTGCCGCGACGGGAAACGCTGCCTGACCCATACCTTGTGGGATCAGCTCAGCGACGAGATCTTCAATTTCCTCAGCGGCATTTCACTTGGGGATCTGGTGCGGCGAGGCCGTGGCAAGAGCGCCGACATTGACGCGGACAAGGTGGGCGTTCAGGACAGAATGCGAGCTGCCTGAGAGGCACCGCGCAAGCAGCCTCCTCCGGCACCGAGCGCGATCTCTCTCTGCGAGAAGCCGGCGGGATTAGTCTGCTACCCCAAAGGTTCGGAAATACCTGGAGCAGGCGGTCCTTGTTCGCCATGATTTGCGCATCCGTCCGCGGTCCCTCGACGACGATGGATTGGCTGCGTTGTCTCGAGGCGTACCGTGGTTCCGTCTCCGTTGGGGAGCACGACACCGACCCAATCGATGCACAATAGACCGGGGAACTCCTGGCTTGGAAGGCGAAGGACTTCGTCGAGGTCGTTACCGCATGGTGGGTCAGGTTGTGTCTTGCCGCGTACTCGACCCCGGGTTCCCTCTTGTCCGGTCCCAATGCTGCGAACAGACCCGCGCGGTACTCGGACCAGGTATTCTCCATGCTGGCTATCGCTCCGCTGAGGCCGCTGCTGACATTGGGGCGGAACCAGGGGAACAAGCCCTCCATTTCGCCGCGAAAGGCTCCTTGCATGAATTTCTCGACCACCCGGTCGAAGATCTCCGCGTGAGGCATCGGATCCTGGTAATAGTGCTGGACGTCACGATAATAGGATACGGGTTGGCATGGCTCGGGATCGTGCCATCCGCAATCGGCTCAAAAGACTGCGCCGATGGTGCTATTCTTGCGAATTCTTGCCGCACTTGGAGGCGGCGCTTCCGAACAAGAGCGCCGAGTATACATGGTGGGACCACCCGAACAGCTTGAAACAATCCAAGATTTCGTCCGCTGGGGCGCAAGCCGTTTCAATGCGGAAGGCCTCTTTTTCGGCCACGGGACCGATAATGCGCTCGACGAGGCGACTCAACTGGTGCTGCACGCCCTTCACCTGCCGCCGGAGCTGCCGGCTACGTACCGCGAGTGCCGGCTCACCGATCCCGAGCGGGCAGAGGTTGCGGAGCTGCTCGAACGGCGCATCGCCGAGCGCAAGCCTGCAGCGTACCTGACGAACCGGGCCTGGTTCGCGGGTCTGGAATTCTACGTCAATGAGGACGTTTTGGTGCCGCGCTCCCCCCTCGCAGAACTGGTGGAGGCGGGCTTCGACCCTTGGCTCGAACCCGAGAATATTGGTCGGGTGCTGGATCTTTGTACGGGCAGTGGCTGTATCGGGATCGCTTGCGCAGTCTATCTTCCGGAGGCTGAAGTGGACCTCGCGGACGTGTCGCCGAGCGCCCTTGAAGTGGCGTCCCGAAATCTGCAGCGCCACGGTTTGAACGATCGGGTCAGGGTGTTGGAGTCCGACCTTTTCGCTGCTGTCGGCGAGAGTCGCTACGAGGTTATCGTCTCGAATCCGCCTTATGTCCGCGCGGCGGAGCTCGCTGCGCTTCCCGAGGAGTTTCGTAAAGAACCGCAGCTCGGCCTGGTTGGCGGGGAGAGCGGCCTGGACCTGGTTATGCGCATCCTGTGCGAAGCTCCCGCGTATCTTAGCGACGAGGGTGTGCTGGTGGTCGAGGTGGGCAACTCCGCGGCCGAGCTGGAACGCCGTTTGCCCGATCTGCCCTTCTTGTGGCTGGAGTTCGAGCGCGGCGGCGAGGGAGTATTCTTGATGAAGAGAGAGCAGCTTGTGGAGTTCCATCCGCTATTCGAGGCGGAGCTGACGAAATTATGAGCCTGAGACGGGCGAGAAGCGTCGACGAGTACGTCGAGTGGGTGCGGCAGGCGGTGTTCGAGATCGGGGATCTGCGCGATTGCCTGGAATACGAGCTGGAGGATCTCAGCCGGTTCCCCGCCTTTCTCGATCCTCTGGAGGAGGGTATCAAGGGCGTCTACCGGTCCATGCAGGAAGGGACCTACGTCTTCGGGCGCGAGGATCTGCCGTTTATGGACTTGGCGGAGCGCTTCTCCGAGGATATTCCTTTCCATACCTTGCTCAAGCAAATCAACGAAACCCACCGCAGGGGACTCGATGCCGGTGATGGAAGTGACTAGAGGAGCCCCGTGGGAAGACGGAATTTTCGTGGTTGCGCCAAGCCGCAGTTTGCTTCTTTGCGTCTTGGCGCGAAGTCCCGCTTTATGTCCCGTGGACAAAGGTGCTTGAAGATCGGCGCCGTGGCTGGCTAACCCATGGAACAGACCATCGATTTCGACCTGGACCTCATTCGCCGTTACGATCAAGCCGGTCCCCGTTACACCTCCTATCCCACCGCGCCGGAATTCCATGAAGGCTTCGGGGAGACCCAGTACCGTGAAGCTTGTGCTCGCAGCAACGAGAGTGGGCGGCCCCTGTCCCTCTATTTCCACCTCCCCTTCTGCGATACGGTCTGCTTCTACTGTGCCTGCAACAAGGTGGTGACCAAGGACCGCGCTCGGGCGGAACCCTATCTGAAACGCCTCTACCGAGAGCTGGAAATGCAGGGCGCCCTGTTCGGTGCCGATCGAGAGGTCGAGCAGCTCCATTGGGGCGGAGGAACTCCGACCTTCATCAGTCGGGATCAGATGGTCGAGCTCATGGACAATACCCGGCGCCGCTTTCGGCTAGCGGACGACGAAGTGGGGGAGTACTCGATCGAGATCGACCCGCGGGAGGTGGATGCCGAGAGCGTTGCCCTGCTGCGACGTCTCGGTTTCAATCGCATGAGCCTGGGGGTGCAGGACTTCGAGCCTGCCGTGCAGAGAGCTGTCAACCGCACTCAGTCCGAGGAGGAGACCTTGGTCGTGTTGGAAGCCGCGCGGGCCGAGGGGTTCCGCTCCGTCAGCATCGACCTGATCTATGGCCTCCCCTTTCAGACGGTGAACAGCTTTTTGCGCACCCTTGACCGTATCGTGGAATTCGCCCCGGATCGGCTATCCGTATTCAATTATGCGCATTTGCCCCAGCGTTTCATGCCTCAGCGGCGCATCGATGCGGCGGATTTGCCGCCACCGCAGGTGAAGCTGGACATCCTCAGGGCGACGGGGGAACGGTTGGCGGACGCCGGTTTTGTCTATATCGGGATGGATCATTTTGCCAGACCGGACGACGAGTTGGCCCTGGCGCAACGAAATGGCAGCCTCTATCGCAATTTTCAGGGCTACTCCACTCATGCCGACTGCGATCTGGTCGGACTCGGCGTTACCTCCATTGGCAAGGTGGAAAACACTTACTCGCAAAATCGGCGCACCCTCGAGGAGTACCATGCAGACATCGACGCCGGTCGCCTTCCCGTCTTTCGCGGCATCGAGCTCACCCGGGACGACGAAATTCGCCGTGCTGTCATCACCCGCGTAATCTGTAATTTCGCATTGGACTTCGCTGCGGTGGAGGTGGCCTGGGGCATCGACTTCAGCGAGTATTTTGCCGATGCCCTCCGAAAGCTGGAGCCCATGCGCGAGGACGGTCTGCTGGAGATCAACGGCGAGGGTATCCGAGTCCTGCCGAAGGGACGATTGCTGATTCGCAATATCTGTATGGTCTTCGACGCCTACCTGGCCGCAAAGAAAGGGCCGGTAGGGTTCTCGAAGGTCATTTGAAGCCAGGGACTGGCAAAGAGAGACCGTTGGCGCGAATATCCCGATCAATGATTGGCACCTCGCAGCGTCCGACCAGCATCCCGGAAGCCTTTCGTGCCGTCGCTCAGCTCCGTCGCGATCAGCCCGTATTAATGGGCACTGGACGGGTGTGGAGCTTCGGCGCGCTGGATCGGGCGTCCGACCAGGTTGCGGCGGGCCTGGCGAATCGGGGCGTCGTAGCCGGCGACCGCATCGCGCTATATTGCCCGAACGCGCCCGAATTCGTGGTGGCCTACCTCTCGATACTCAAGGCTGGAGCGGTAGTCGTGCCCATCAATTTGATGCATAGCCCCAAGGAGATCGCCTTCTTGCTGGCCGATGCCGGCGTCAAGGGACTCTTCTATCACGCCGCTTTGTCACAAGCGGCGGGACAGGCGCGAAACTTGGTTGCGGGCCTGGCGTTTGGCATACGTATCGGTGGCGGGGAGTCTGCGGACCCCTCGTTGGGAGATCTGGCTGCGTCTTCCGGCGAGGCGCCGAAAGTCTGGATTGACGCTGCCAAGGATTTGGCCGCCATCCTCTACACGTCCGGTACCACTGGCCGTCCAAAGGGTGCCATGTTGACGCACCGGAACCTGATAGCGAACTCCGCGAGCACCTTTCAGGCCCTGGAACTGCAGCTCGGGCGGGACCGCATGCTGGTCGTCCTGCCGATGTTTCACGCTTTTGCGGCCACCGTGGGTATGCTCACGCCCCTGATCCATGGCCTTTCCCTTGTGATCGTGGAGAGATTCGATCCCCGGCACGTGAGCTCCGCTATTGCGAAGTACGGAGCCACGGTCTTTCTCGGCGTCCCCAGCATGTACAGCCTGTTGCTGCGCTTGGATGATGATGCGCGTGATCAATGGGCATCGGTGCGCTTTTGCGTCTCCGGCGGTGCTGCTATGCCCCGGGCCACCATGGCGGCGTTCGAAGAGCGTTTCGGCGTTCCCATCCTGGAAGGGGATGGTCCCACCGAGTGCTCCCCGGTTACTTGCGTGAATCCGTGCTCGGGGCGACGCAAGCCGGGTTCCGTGGGCTTGCCCATCCCCGCAGTTGAGATGCGCGTTGCCGGCCCGGACGGGACCTGGCTACCGGATGGCGAGCACGGCGAGGTCTGTGTGCGCGGACCCAACGTCATGCAGGGTTATTGGGGGCTGGAGGACGCAACGCGCGAGAGCTTTTTCGGAGAGTGGCTCCGGACCGGAGACTTGGGTTATCGCGATGCGGAGGGATACTTTTTCTTGGTAGACCGCATCAAGGACTTGATTATCGTCAATGGTATGAACGTCTACCCGCGCATGATCGAGGAGACGATCCATCTGCATCCGGACGTAGCCGAAGTGGCGGTGATCGGGGAACCTCATCGGCTGCACGGCGAGATCCCGGTTGCCTTCGTCGTCCCTAAGCCGGATGTCCGTGTCGATGCGGCGCGGTTGCGGGACTGGTGCAAGGAGAATTTGGGACGCTACGAGGTTCCACGTCGAATCGAGCTGCGCGAAGCCTTGCCGAGAAATGCCGCGGGCAAGATTCTCAAGCGGGAGCTTCGCCGTCAGGGCGAGCTTGAACGGGGGGTTGACCCCGCAATGCAGGGGTCTGTCTGACCCGGGTGTCCTCCAATGGGAAAAGCGATACCGAGATCAATGTTTCGCCCGATTTGAGGTAAGAGAATGCGGACCTGTTCAGTCATATCGTGGGAAGGTGCTCGGGCATCTGCGGTTTCACAATGTCAGAGTCGCGTCTCGGAGAGGCTCTCCTTGCGCCGAGCACCGGTTCTCCTTGGAACGGCTGCTGCCGAAAAGCTATACTGAGCTGCTTTGCGGCATCTTCGGGCGACAAGGCGCGTCCACGACTGTGCGGCGATTGCCGTGGAGTCTCGGGATGTCGACGACGAAAGGCCGCCGGTCATGAGCCACTCGGTTTCCCGGCGCGAGCACAGAGAGTACAGAAGCGATGCAAGTTTCAGTGGAAAGGGGAGAAGGGCTCGAGCGGCGGATGACCGTCGGTTTGGACCCGGAGCAAATCGAATCGGATGTGGATAAGCGTCTGCGCGAGCTTGCGCGCTCGGTTAGGCTTCCCGGATTCCGCCCCGGAAAGGTTCCGGTGAAGATCTTGCGTCAGCGTTACGGCGGGCAGTTGCGGCAGGAAGCGTTCGCGGAATTGGTGAAGTCGAGTTTCGCGGAGGCCCTTTCCGAGGAGGAATTGCAGCCCGCAGGTCCGCCCCGGATCGAGCCGGACGTCGATCAGTCGACCAAGCGTTATGCGTACACGGCGGTCTTCGAAGTGCTGCCGGAGTTTGAATTGAGCACATTGGATGGCAAGGTTATCAAACGGCCCGCAGCCGAAGTCACCGATGCGGATCTGGAGGCAATGTTCACCCGTCTGCGAGAGCAGCGTAAGACCTGGAATCCGGTGGAGCGTTCCGCCCAAGAAGGCGACCAGCTCACTGTCTCATTCACAGGGACAATAGACGGCGAGCCTTTCGAAGGTGGTTCCGGAGACGAGGTCAAGATCGAGCTTGGCTCGGGGCGCATGATTCCGGGTTTTGAGGACGGTCTCCTTGGTGCAAAGGCCGGCGATGAGCGGCGGCTCGAGCTGCAATTTCCAGACGAGTATCATGTCCGGGACCTGAAAGGGAAGCCGGCGGTTTTCGATGTTCGTGTGGGGGAAGTCGCGGAACCTGTGCTCCCTGAGTTGGACGCAGACTTTGCCAAAGCGTTTGGTATAGAGGACGGCGACTTGGAACGTTTTCGCTCGGACGTACGCGCCAACATGAAGCGCGAGCTGAAGGAGCGGATCGATGCGCGGGTCAAGAGCCAGGCCATGGATCTGCTGTTGGAGGCGAACCAAATCGATCTTCCGGATGTCCTCGTCAAGCAAGAGATCCTGGCACTCAAGGAGCAGACACGGCGGCGGGTTGCCGGCGGCAACTTCGAGTTGCCCGACGATCTGTTTCAGGAGCAGGCTCGCCGGCGCGTTGCGCTCGGCCTGGTCATTGCCGAAGTGGTGAGGGCCAACGAGATAAAGGTAGACAAAGAGCGCGTGCGTGAGGCGGTGGAGGATTTGGCCTCAAGCTACGAGCAACCCCAAGAAGTCATCGACTACTACTACAACAACGAGCACCACCTGGCCTCGGTAGAGTCCTTGACGCTGGAAAATCAAGTGGTCGATTGGGTTATGGAAAATGCGGCGGTGGTGGACGAGGCGGCCACTTTCGATGAACTGACCTCCCCCACGACGCAGGCGTGAGGGCGGATTGCGGGAAATCCCGACGTAAGACTGGAGTTGAGGATATATGAGCACCATTTCCGCTAATACCGACCGGGATGTGAAGAATCTCGGCTTGGTTCCCATCGTCATCGAGCAAACCGCTCGTGGCGAGCGTTCCTTCGATATTTATTCGCGCCTGTTGAAAGAGCGCGTTATTTTTCTCGTGGGGACGGTGGAGGACTACATGTCGAACTTGGTCGTGGCCCAACTGCTGTTTTTGGAATCGGAGAATCCGGACAAGGATATTCACCTCTACATCAACTCCCCGGGAGGCTCCGTTACCGCCGGATTGGCCATCTACGACACCATGCGCTTCATTCGCCCCGACGTGAGTACCATGTGCATCGGCCAAGCGGCGAGCATGGGTGCGTTGCTGTTGGCAGGGGGGGCCGCAGGCAAGCGCTTTTGCCTGCCGCACTCGCGCATGATGATTCATCAACCCCTGGGCGGTTTTCAAGGTCAGGCAACGGACGTGGACATCCATGCGCGCGAGATCCTGCATATCCGCGATCGGCTCAACCATATCCTTTCTCGTCACACGGGCCAACCGGTGGAAAAGGTCGCCGAAGACACCGAGCGCGACCGATTCATGGGTGGCGAAGAGGCGGTGGAGTACGGACTTGTGGACAAGGTGCTCGATGAACGGGCTGCCGCTTCCCCAAAGGCTGAGTAACCCGCAGGCGGTCGGCGTTATCGCTTTGCCATCTCCCCGCAAACCGTTATGATTAACGTCAAGTGCTGCAGGGGGTGCATTGTTTGGGTAGTGGGAATTTCAATCTGAGGCCAGGGCGCAAGGTGAAAAAGGCGGGGGAATCTGCGCTGGGCACGGCCCCGGCCTCTCTTTCGGAACAGTGCCGAAGGAAGCTTTCGCTTTGTTGAAGCATCGCGTGTCCGCTCGAATCACTGGTCCTTCCGGAGAGCGACATTCATGAGTGGCAACAACCACGGCAAAGGCGACGACGGCAAGTTGCTGTACTGCTCGTTCTGCGGCAAGAGCCAGCACGAGGTGCGCAAGCTGATTGCGGGCCCGTCGGTGTTTATTTGCGACGAATGCGTCGAGCTCTGCAACGACATTATCCGCGAGGAAATGCAGGAGAGCATCGGCGACGCGGCCAGTAAGCTGCCCAAGCCCCGGGAGATCAACGAGATTCTCGACTCGTATGTGATCGGTCAGGATCAGGCGAAGAAGGTTCTCTCGGTCGCGGTCTACAATCATTACAAGCGCTTGGAGGCAACCGACGCCAAGGAAGACATAGAGATCGCGAAGAGCAATATTTTGTTGATCGGCCCTACCGGATCCGGGAAGACCCTTCTGGCGGAAACCCTGGCGCGGCTGCTCAACGTCCCCTTCACCATTGCCGACGCAACCACGTTGACGGAGGCCGGATACGTTGGCGAAGACGTGGAGAACATCATCCAGAAGTTGCTTCAGAAGTGTGACTACGATGTCGAAAAGGCACAAACCGGTATCGTCTATATCGATGAGATAGACAAGATCTCACGCAAGTCTGACAACCCCTCCATCACCCGGGACGTCTCCGGCGAGGGGGTGCAGCAGGCCTTGTTGAAGCTCATCGAAGGTACGATCGCCTCAGTCCCGCCCCAGGGCGGGCGCAAGCACCCGCAGCAGGAGTTTCTGCAGGTGGACACGGCGAACATCCTGTTCATCGTCGGCGGAGCGTTCGCGGGTCTGGACAAGGTAATCCGCAGCCGATCCCGAAAGGGAGGAATCGGTTTCTCGGCGGAGGTGCATAGCCGGGACGACGAGAGGACGGTTGGCGAGTTGCTCAGCGAGGTTGAGCCGGAGGACCTCATTCGCTACGGACTCATACCGGAGTTTGTCGGTCGACTGCCGGTCATCGCCACCCTCGGCGAGCTGGACGAGGAGGCATTGGTGCGCATCCTCACCGAGCCCAAGAACGCTCTGACCAAGCAGTACGCGCGGCTGTTCGAAATGGAAGGTTGCGAGCTGGAGCTGCGCCAGGACGCATTGGAGGGGATTGCGCGTAAGGCAATGGAGCGTAAGACGGGCGCGCGCGGCCTGCGCACCATTATGGAGCAGGTATTGCTCGACATCATGTACGATCTGCCGTCTACCGAGAACGTCAGCAAGGTGGTCGTGGACGGATCGGTCATATCCGGCGAGAACGATCCCTTCGTTATTTACGACGGGGTCGACAAGCAGCTCGCCGCGTTCGATTGAGAGCGCCTTTTCGCTCCCGGGCGCGACCGGGGAATCCGCCTTCCTCGGAGATAGCGTGCGGTCGATGGGATGGATTTGGCGTTGAAGAACGTCGGGAGCGCCCAAACTATCTCGTCAGTCCAAAATTTTAACATTCCCTTTTCCCGCAATTGTCAACGCCTTCGCCAGGTCTTCCGTTCGCTACCGGCGTTGTCGAAATCTTGGCGGGACATCAACCGAGCACGAAATCCCATGGTCCAGAAAGAAATCTCGGCGATCGCGGGCTTCTCCCAGGAAGTGCCTGTCCTGCCCCTACGCGATGTGGTCGTGTATCCGCACATGGTCATTCCCCTGTTCGTCGGTCGCGAGAAATCCATCAAAGCGCTCGATAGCTCGATGGCGAGCGATAAGCAGATCCTCCTGGTTGCTCAGAAGAGTGCCGACGTGGACGAGCCAGCCGTAAGCGATCTGCATTCGGTCGGAACCCTCGCCAACATCCTGCAGCTGCTGAAGCTTCCGGACGGTACCGTCAAGGTCCTGGTAGAAGGGAATCAGCGTGCGCGGATCGATGCCTTCGTAACTGTGGACGACACCTTCTCCGCCAACATCGTCCCGCTCGAGGATCTCCTGGAGGCCGACGATCGGGAGCAGGAAGTGCTGATGCGCTCGGCGGTAACCCTCTTCGACCAGTATGTCAAGCTCAACAAGAAGGTGCCGCCGGAAGTGCTGACATCGCTATCGAGCATTGATGAAGCAGGTCGACTCGCGGATACCATGGCTGCGCACATGTCCCTGAAGCTGGACGAGAAGCAGCGGGTTCTGGAAATGGTCGACGTTCAGTCCCGCCTCGAGCACCTGATGGGCCTTATGGAGTCGGAGAACGATATTCTCCAGATGGAGAAGCGCATCCGTGGCCGCGTGAAGCGGCAGATGGAGAAGAATCAGCGCGAGTACTACCTCAACGAGCAAATGAAGGCCATTCAGAAGGAGTTGGGCGAGTTGGAGGAGGTGCCCAACGAGATCGAGGATTTGGGTAAGCGGATCGAACAGGCCGGAATGCCCAAGGACGTAAAGACCAAGGCGCTATCGGAGCTCAACAAGCTCAAGCTCATGTCCCCCATGTCTGCGGAGGCCACAGTCGTTCGGAATTACGTGGATACGCTGGTCAATGTGCCCTGGAAGAAGCGTAGCCGCATCCGCAACGACATCAAGGTGGCGGAGGGGGTGCTGGAGGCGGACCATTACGGACTGGATAAAGTTAAAGAGCGCATCCTGGAATACCTGGCGGTACAGCAGCGCGTACGCAAGCT
>Ga0316593_10000052_pt1 | contig 13031 bp, 12 predicted proteins | sample S5NA_3_FD_204564 | JGI IMG/M metagenome (GOLD analysis project Ga0316593, IMG submission 204564) | Metatranscriptome of rhizosphere microbial communities from salt marsh grasses in Alabama, United States - S5-7_160517rA (Metagenome... | ecosystem: Host-associated > Plants > Roots > Rhizosphere ... | reverse complement strand
TTGAGATTGGCCAAGATTGTTGGTTAGGCAATGCCTCTTTGGTTATGGTGCCATTACCTCCCCATTGTGTTATTGCTGCCGGAAGCGTCGTGGTCAAACCGGTGGTGCAGCCTGGCGATATTCTGGTTGGCAATCCAGCTCGTAAAATTCGAAATAGATTTGGGTCCGATGCGGCTGAGATAAATCAAATGCTACTCCGTAGTAAGGTGTGTTACAAGGACGGAATCCCAGTATGAGTGACGACCCACGGGAACAGCTAGGGGATGCCGCTTGAATCGACCACAAAAATGCTTCGATACGCCAGAATCGACAATAGCCATTATACGACAACTGCCACCATTCAGTTCTCACTTGGTTCAGCGGGGTGCAACCCGCCTTCCGCTACTTCTTGCAAATCAGCCAGTTAGCCCATTTTTAACAACTGAACCGTCTTGAAGGGCCGTAACCCCTTGTTCATGCCTTTTGCAGCAAATGTGTAGGCGATGTTTTCAGTGGGTTGGGAGCCGCCGCCGAAAAGTAGTGCCATAAAATACCGGCCGTCCTTGACGTGAGCAGTGGCCCTGCTCTAGGGTGGGCGCTATGTTCATTCGCCGCACCTCGATCAAAAGTCGAAGCACCGGTGAGCCGTATTACACCTATCGGCTGGTGGAGTCGATCCGCGAGGGCAAGCAGGTGCGTCAACGTACGCTGCTGAATTTGGGGCGGCACTTCGATGTACCACGGAATCGGTGGGCGGCGCTGGCACAGCGCATTGAAGCACTGGTCAGTGGGCAAGGGGCGTTGTTGACGCTGGAGCTCGAGCCACGGTGGGAGGAAACGGCACAGCAATGTGCGGCCCAGGTCATTCAGGCGCGTGCTCGCCTGCATGCTGGGGAGTCGCCCTCGACGCCTGACTATCAGACGGTCGATGTGGCAAGCCTCGAGGTGGTGCGTCCGCGCAGTGTGGCGGTGGAGCATGTCGCTTGGGAGGCGTTGCGCCAAGTCGGTCTGGATACGAAGCTCAAGGAGTTGGGTTTTACCGGACCACAACGGGCGGCGGCGATCGCTACCCTCGTCGCGCGTATGGTGGCGCCGGCCAGTGAGCTGGCAACCCGTCAGTGGCTGCAGCAGCAGAGCGCTTTGGGTGAACTGATCGACTATGACTTCGCTACGATGGATCACATGGCGTTGTATCGGATTGCCGACCGGCTACTTGCGCACAAGGCGGCCGTGGAAGAGCTCCTGTATGCGCGCGAGCGCACCCTATTCGATTTCGATGAGGTCATCACCCTCTACGACCTGACCAATACCTATTTCGAGGGCACGGCCAAAGCCAATACCAACGCGGCCTTCGGCAAATCCAAGGAAAAGCGCACGGACTGTCCTCTGGTCACCCTGGCGCTGGTGCTCGATGCGAGCGGCTTTCCCAAGCGCAGCGAGGTCTTTGCCGGCAATGCCAGCGAAGCACAGACCTTGGCGCAAATGATCGCGGCCCTCACCAAAGGGGAGGCCCAGACCGCGCCGACGGTGGTGCTCGATGCTGGCATCGCCACCGAGGAGAACATCGCCTGGTTGATCGAGCAGGGCTACCATTACGTGGTGGTCAGCCGCAAGCGCCACCGCCAATTCGATCCCGATGAAGCCTGCCTGATCAAAGAAGAGGGCGAGTTGCGCATTCGCGCCCAGCGCGTGGTTAATGCCGATACCGGCGAGGTAGAGCTCTATTGTCACTCCGCGCAGCGCGAGAAGAAGGAGCAGGGGATCGCCGAGCGTTTTGCCAAACGCTTCGAGGAGGCGCTTGAGCGCCTTGCTGCTGGCCTGCACAAGAAGCATACCGTCAAGGCCTATGACAAGGTGCTCCAGCGCCTCGGGCGCCTGAAGCAGCGTTACTCGCGTGCCGCCCACTACTACGAGATCAGCGTCGAGCAGGATGCGACAACAGGCAAGGCCAGCGCGATCCGCTGGCAGCGCATCACGCCCATCGAGGAAACCCTTCCTGGCGTCTATTGCTTGCGCAGCAATCAAGCGCAATGGGATGAGGCGACCTTGTGGAATACCTATACGATGCTCACGGATCTGGAGGCCGTGTTCCGCTCTCTGAAATCCGAGCTGGGTCTACGTCCGGTCTTTCACCACAAAACCGACCGGGTGAGCAGCCACCTGTTCATCTCGGTGCTCGCCTACCATCTGGTCCACACGATTCGCTTCCAGCTCAGGGCCTGCGGGATCCATCTGAGCTGGGAAGGACTGCGCCGCGAGCTGACCGGTCAAGACCGCGTTACTGTCGAGCTCAAGCGTGCCGATGGCAAAACGATCCATGTACGCAAAGCCACCCGCCCAGAGCCGCGCCAACAGATCATCTACGATGCTTTGGGAATATCCGACTGTCCGGGAGGTCGGCAAACCACGGTAATTTGATGTCCGCCAACAACCGAGTAGTGCCATAACAATCAATTGTATAAGCATAACCAGCTGTTTTTCCAAAATATTGTCACAGTAGATGTTAAATCTGGGTTAGCACTCTTATTTAACGAGTGCTAACAAACATATAGATGCAAAATTACCGCCAGTCAAGCGATTTTTTTGGTATTTTCGCTCCGGGCCGACGAGCTACGACAGCGGTGACACCGACATACACGAGGCCCTTCCTAGATAATCGTGTATAAGATGAGCACACGCGGGTTGGTGTAGTTCAGGTCCCACTGGTAGCTGTTGAAGACCGTCATCACCCACTTGCCGAGCGTTGGGTCCCAAATGAAGCTCCCCGGAGAGGTCTCGGGGAAGATCTCCGGCATGGTCTCCTCGAACATGTCGGGTAGGTCGCGGGAATCGAAAAGATAGTAGAAATCCTGAAAATCCGGGTACCCGGCCTTGGCACGTGCCGCCCAAACGTGCTCGTTCGAGGTGTGGTTGACGATCACGTCCAGCGCAAGCAGCATTCCCCGCTTGCGCATGGACTGGGAGAGACTGCGCAAATCCTCCAGGGTGCCGAAACGCTCATCGAGGTCGCGAAAGTCCTTGACGGCGTAACCGCCGTCGCTCGCCCCTTCCGGGCAGGCGAGAATCGGCAAGATGTGGACCATGTTCACGCCGAGCTCGGAGAGGTACGGCAGGTGGGACTCGAGACCTTCGAGGTCGCCGGCAAAGCCGTCGCAATAGAGGGCCATGCCGACGATCTCCTGGCTCAAGAACCAGTTGTGGTCCCCCTCGCGGGCCATATCGATGTGCTCCAGCTTCCGCCGGGCGGTCGATGTAGGCACACGTGCGAGGCGGTCCACTAACGCTGTCATCTGCTCGAAAAAATCCTCGCGGCGACCATAGAGGTGGGAGAAGAGACTGTGAGTTTGGGGTAACCGACTACACAAAGCAGGTAGATTTTTTTACTTGTTGTTGCGGAGATGAAAATGGCGTTCTTAAAAATCATAAACGTTGTAGGCGCGCGCCCAAATTTCATGAAAATGGCGCCTATTATCCGAGCCATGAGCAGATATCCGGACAAGATCCAACACCTTCTCGTCCACACCGGTCAGCACTACGACGCGCGGATGAGCCAGTCTTTTTTCGACGATCTCGGCATGCCGAAGCCGGACATCGACCTCGGAGTAGGCTCAGGATCGCACGCGGAACAGACGGCGCGAATCATGATGGACTTCGAGAAGGTCTGTTTGCGGCACCGTCCCGACCTCATCATCGTTGTTGGAGACGTAAATTCCACCATGGCATGTACCATTACCTCCAAGAAGCTTGGGATTCGGGTCGCACACGTAGAGGCGGGGCTTCGTTCGCGCGATATGTCCATGCCCGAAGAGATCAACCGACTGTGCACCGACATATTGTGCGACTACCTCTTCACAACGGACCATTTCGCCAACGAGAACCTGATTGCCGAAGGCATTCATCCGGATAAGATCTTTTTCGTTGGCAACGTGATGATCGACACCCTTTTAGAGCACAAAGAAATAGCCAGGGGCTTGAATCTGAAGGAAAAGTGGGAATTGAGCCCGGGAGAATTCGCGACTTTGACGCTCCATCGCCCGTCAAATGTCGATGATCGCCACGTCTTCCTGGGCATTTTGGATGCCTTGTCAGAGGTGGCAAGAGAGATACCGATCATCTTCCCGATCCATCCCAGAACAAGAAAAATGGTGGAGCAGTTCGGCTTCGGACAGTATTTTTCGGACAGCAAGTTGCCGCATGGATTATGGATGACCGATCCACTTGGTTACCTCGAGCTTCTGCACTTGAACATGCAAGCAAGAATGGTGATTACAGACAGCGGTGGCCTGCAGGAAGAAACCACCGCGCTCGGAATTCCATGTATCACGCTGCGCAATAATACAGAACGTCCCATCACTTGTGAGGTAGGCACGAACTTCATCGCCGGAAACAAGCCCGAGGTTGTGTTGAACCATTGCAGGAAGGTCTTGCGCGAGGAGGTCGACACGCGAAGCGTTCCGGAGAAATGGGATGGCAAAGCGGCCGAGAGGATCGTGAGGATATTGGTGGATCTGCTGAAAGCACATCGGTTTTAGGTTTCGTTGGTCGGACCTTAGTCCGACAGCACTTGGCCTTGAGAGTGAGTGGAAACCGAAAACCCAAGCGCAGAGGGTCTCTTAGACGAAAACGAAATGCGACTCCCTGGTACAAAACCGCAGGGGGGCTGAAAAGATCAAAGACTGGGTTGTGACCACACTGAACACAGGCCAAACGCGGCCGGCATTGTCGGCTGCTCCCGACAAAAGTGTTCCGGATTTGCAATTTCTTAGCGATAAAAGTCGCTCGAGCTCTACTCCGAACCCCGTCTCTCCCCAGGAAAAGGGCGGGGTAAGGACGATTGCCACGGCGTTTGCGACGAACGCGGGCCGTCGCGGTGGCGTAGGCCCTTTGATTCCAAGTCGTTGCACACATGTTGCACAGAGATGTTGAAGGCGCACCGGATACTTCGTTGAGGTCCCTTGCCCAACCCAGAGTAATCCCTGGCGACATGGATGGCATAACTAATGCGAGAGGTTTTATAGAGGAAATGCTATCATATTTTGCCGGGTTTCCGCTCATGTTCGAGGTGCAGGTGCAGGTGCAGGTGCAGGTGCAGGTGCAGGGCGGGATGTTTTTTGGTGCAGGCGCTATGCGGAAGACGGGCGAAAAAACGGATAAGCTGATAGGCTTGTGGGGCTTTGTTGCATAAATCAGAGGATTTCCAATGATATCAGCATGTTATAGATTTAGCGCCTTTATGGGTTTTCATTGAAAATCAATTAGTTAACAGTATTTATGCAACAAAGCCGTTTGTTGGCAGAAACCGTCTGAGGTAGGTGTTTATCGTCGACTTCTCGGATGAACACCCGCAATGGTTTGGTGAAAAATGCAGCTGTGACAGCGTTAATGGCGGATACACTCACTTTCGAGAATTACCTGGCGATCGCGAAACGACGAATGCGGCTAATGCTTTCCGTGGCAGTAGTTGTGTTGATAATCTCCGTGGTCGTGATTAAACACCTACCCTTGCGCTATCGCTCTGAGGCGGTCGTTTCCGTCGAATCCCAACAGATTCCGGAGGGTATCGTAAAATCGACGGTGGTTGGCTTCGCAGACCAGCGAATCGGCATTATCAAGCAACGGGTAATGACCGACAACCGGCTCCTTGAAGTCATCGACAAGTTCAGACTTTTTTCGGAGGAGCGCGTCGAAAAACCGCAATCGGAGATACTCTCTATTTTTCGGAAAAACGTCTATCTGGAGCTGATTCGGGATCGCGCGGCAAGGAGGGGTGGTATCATCGCCTTCACGCTCGGTTATGAGGATGAGGATCCCAAAATCGCTGCGGCCGTAGCTAGTGAGCTTGTCGACATGTTCCTTGAGGAAAATGTCATCACACGCACAGCGCGAGCGACAGAAACCACGGAGTTCTTGCGACAGGAGGCTGCGCGGCTTCGCGAGCAGATGAGCGCGACGGAAAAAAAAGTCGCGGACTTCAAGCAGGAGCACAGCAATGAACTTCCGGAGCACCTACAACTACGAATAACTATGTTGGAGAGCTCGAAGTCAAGAGGCCTGGCGCTTGAGCGCGAGATCATGGACTTGGAGCAAGAGATTCGTTTTTTGGAGACCCAGCTTGTCACTAGAGACGCCACTTTACCAGCGGTGTCCGCAACGGACCGAGCCCTTTTGACTCCGGTGCAGCAACTCGCTGCACTGAAGGCTGAGCTCACTGAGAAATCCGCGATATACGCGCCCGCTCATCCAGACCTGAAGTGGCTGAAGCGCAGGATTCAAAAGATGGAGAAATTAGCAGCTGCTTCTACTGCGGGGAAACAGGATCCAACTGCTGCGAGTACGGATCAAGCGAAAGCGCTGCTTGAAACGCAGATCGATTCTGCAAAGGCTAGATTGGTATCGCTACGTGATGAAAAAATGGTGCTGCAGAAGGAGAGTGATCAACTCCACGCAAGAATCATGGAAACCCCTCAGATTGAGCGAGAGCTCAAGGACCTGACTAGAGACTACGAAACCGCGAAGGCCGAGTATGATACGATGCGGGAAAAACAAAGGGACGCGGAGTTGGCAGAGAGTCTTGAGGTGCAGCAAAAAGCCGAGCGTTTCGTACTGCTCGAGTCCCCGCAAGTACCGAATGTTCCTGTGTGGCCAAACATGCGGAAGGCGTATGCGATGGGATTTGCCCTTTCGATAGGAAGCGGCGCAGGTATTGGCCTGCTTGCGGAATTTCTCGACAAATCGATTCGGGGAGCGGAGATGTTGACATCGATTCTGCAGCACCCTCCTCTGGTCGCCGTTCCTTACATCGAGAACTCCGTGGACCGGCGCCGTGATCGGGTGCATCGGCTAATGTTTTTGCTTGCATTGCTTTTCTTGCTCATTGCAGCCCTTGTCATTACACACTTTTTCATCGAGCCGCTTGGTGTCTTCGCTGATTCGATGCTTGGGGAAACCGCGCTTTTGTGATTGGACGCGGGCAGATTCAAGGTTTTTTTAACGAGTGATAATCGGTCGACAATGGAACGCATAAAGAGGGCAATGGAGAAGGCGCGCGCGAGCGCCAACGCAAGGGCGAAATACCTTGATATCAATCCAACCTCTCCATTGCCGGCAGTCGAAGTGAATCGCTTACCGTCCTCGGATATCAAACGCATACCGGTGGACGTGAAACAACTGGAGCGACACCGCATTATTGCCGGTAACAAGGAAGATCCCCGAACGGCCTCCTTTGACTTGCTTCGAACCCAAGTGCTTCGGGAAATGCGCAATAAGGGCTATCGTACGTTCGCCGTGACCTCCCCAACACCTGAGTGTGGAAAAACGACGGTCGCCATCAACCTTGCGCTGAGCATTGCGCAGCTAACCGAACCTTCCGTTCTGCTGGGAGACCTCGACTTTAGACGGCCAAAGATTAGTGAGTACTTAGGTATATCCGCCACTGCGGACCTCTCCAATGTGATCTTAGATGGCCTTCCCCTGGAGAAGGCACTAATCGATCCCGGTATACCGCATCTTCTACTCCTTCCAAACACAAAGGCATATCCCAATGCTGCAGAAATGTTGACATCGACGAAAATGAAGTCCCTCGTCGAAACCCTGAGAACCGACGAAACGAGTCGAGTCAACATCTTTGATCTGCCGCCGATGTTATCTGTGGATGACACAATTGCCTTCCTACCCCAGGTAGACTGTGTCCTTATAGTCGTCGCCGATGGCTCGACGAAGAAACCGGAGATTGAAGAAACATTGCGCTTGTTGGCGGATGCACCACTGCTCGGAGTGGTGCTCAATAAATCTGATGCCAATCCGCGTCCTTACTACTGAGAGACTGCATTTTGTTTACCTCAAGCCAGTTCCACATTCGCAACAGTCTGAATCCGCGTGTTTTGTTTAACCGATGGGTCCACGCGGCTGCACTCATCGCCTTTTCGTCAGTCGTAACCGTTGCTCGTGGTGCGGACTGGTTTTTCCAACCCGCAGTTACCGTCGGAACCGCCTACGAGGAGAATGTAGACCTTGACGAAGACGACCCGATTAACGCAACCTCATATAATGCCGGGGCGTCGGTCCGTGGCGGTCGTTTGACCGAGCGTTCGCAGGTCGTCGGAACCATAATGGCGTTTTTCGAGCGCTACCCGGGGAATGGAGAGCTCGACGAGGATAACTTGTCGGCAGCGGTTAACCTTGCCTTTCTGCCAACGGAGCTGGATCGGCTGAGCCTGGATCTGAGTCTTATCCAAGACACCAGCCGTAGTAGTGAATTGACTACGACCGGGAACATTACCGAGAACGTGCCCCATTTCGTTCTCGGAATCGGAGCTGCCTGGCAACGCCAGCTAACGGAAAGGAGTGCGTTTACCCTTGCATTGACGCATTCAGGAGGCAGGTTCGATTCCAACTCATCAGGGCTCGTCGATTCCCAAGAAAACGCCATCGACGCCTCTTATTCCTACCAGCTCACGGAACAACTGGCATTCCGCGGGGCGCTCGGTGCCACATATTACGATCCCGATGATGACCAGAGCTATAAGAACTATGAGGCCTTGCTCGGCATGAGGTATGCGTTTTCAGAGACGTTGGCAGGAAACCTCGACATCGGCTGGGAACGGATCGATGAAGACACAGACCTTGATACAGCGACGAACGGAAGTACAGCAAGTGGTTTTGTGTACGGTTTATCCTTATCCAAGGCATTTGAGCGGAGCAGTTTGAGCCTTTCGTTACGAAGGAGCGCAGTACCGACCGGATCCGGTGAGCCGCTGGTACAGGAAAGCCTCGGTTTGGGATACGCGTATCAGTTTTCACCGCGATTGAATGTTAGGATACCAATCGGAGTTTACCGAAACGAATCGATCAACTTTGGCAACGGCGGGGGAAATGACGGGAGGCGTATCTTTTTTACAACGGAACCGAGGCTGAGCTGGCGTGTCACAGAGGACATTGTGCTCAGCGCTTCCTATCGTTATCAGTATGAGCGTGATGAAGAGGCGGACACTACTGCCGACGGCAATGCCGTTTTTCTCTCCTTGTCCTACGTCTGGCCCACGGAGATACCGGGACTCTCCCAGTGAGCATCACTGTTTCTGAGGAGCTCTGAGCCAGTGTACGAAGAACTTTTCGGTTTTCGCGAGAAGCCTTTCAGCCTCCTCCCCGATCCGGCGTTTCTGTACCTGGGCCGGCAGCACGGCACGGCTTATTCTCTGCTCGAATACGGTGTGCTCAACCAAGCCGGATTCACCGTCGTTACCGGGGAGATTGGTTGCGGGAAGACAACGCTCATCCGCCACTTGCTGAACCAGCTTGACAAAGACGTAACCGTCGGACTGTTAAGCAACACCCACAAAGGCTTTACCGATCTGCTGAGATGGGTTCTGATGGCATTCGGTCTGGATTACGAATCGAAGGGATCTGTCCGGCTGTATGAAATATTCGCCGAATTCATAATCGCCGAATATGCGCGTCGTCGTCGCGTCGTATTGATCGTGGACGAAGCCCAGAATTTGGATGCGGGAGCGCTGGAGGAGTTGCGCACGCTCTCGAATCTCAATGCGGACAAGGACCTAGTTCTGCAGCTAATCCTCGTCGGTCAGCCCGAGCTCAAGGCGACACTGGAGCGTCCGGATCTGAGACAGTTGGCCCAACGCGTCGTGGCTCATTACCATCTAATGCCGCTCTCCGAGGAGGAGACGATCCAATATATCCGCTACCGGATCGAGCGTGCCGGCGGCTCGGCGGACCTGTTCACGCGCGATGCTTGCCGACAGGTACATCGCCACTCCGGCGGAGTCCCTCGTTTGATAAACCTTTTGTGCGACACTGCCTTGACGTACGGTTATGCCGACGAGGTATCGGAGATTGGCGCGGATCTTGTTCAAAGCGTCATCGAGGAACGCGCGGCGGGGATGAATCTTGGCGTTCGAAACGAAAAGCCCGCTCCCCCTCAGCAGACTATCTCGCCCTCGGTTCACGACGTCGATAACTTGCGGAAAGAGAAGACCGCTCGGAAGCAGGAGGGTGTCATCGAGTTCGACCGGTCCGACGCCCGACAACTCTTCTCTCACTTGTTAAAATAACGGCCTGAGCGGCAAAGTATGTGCCGAGGGCGCTCTTGAGCCTCCTCTTCCGATTAACGCAAAGCCACCCAAATTCGATCATGGTTAGACGTATTGCGCAGATGCTCGACCTCTGATGTCTAATCGCCTGTCCCCAAAAAGATCTCGTCCATACGCCCCCAACGGAAGTCGTCCAACAGTCTGCCGAGGCGGTACTCCATTCGGTGCAGGTTGAGATAGTGACGAAACCGAGTCTTTGCCCCCAGCCCCGTCTGCCGAGGCTGGTCCGGGTCGATCTCCCAGGGATGGAAATAAAAGATGCATGACTGGCCAGCCTGCCTATTGACCCGGTGCAGCGCCCACCGCGACAGGGCGTAGGGAAAAAACCGAAACCAACCACCTCCACCACAGGGCAGCTTTTTCTCCCCCACCTTGACGGTCGTCACCGGGATCTCCAGAAACTTCGAATCCGCATTGGGATGAAATGCAAACCGCGGCGCTTGGGGCATTCCGTAGAGATCGTGGTGAATGGGGAAGATGCTCGACGAGTAGCGATGACCCACCTCCTCCAGAACCTCCAACGCCCAAAAATTGCGCTCGCCGATGGAGTAGCTCGCGGCACGATAGCCGAGGACGGGCACACCCGAAAGGTCTTCGAGGAACCCCTTGGTGCGTGTTACGTCCGCCGTAAAGGCTTTGCGATTCTGCTCGGTTGCGCGCACATGGGACCACCCGTGACTTGCCAACTCGTGCCCCTCAGCCACGATCCGGCTGACAATCTGAGGATAACGCTCGGCAATCCAGCCAAGAGTAAAAAACGTGGCCTTGACTCCCCTTTGCGCAAACAGCGCCAGAATGCGCTCCATGTTGCGCTCCACACGACATGGAATTCTGCCCCAATCGTCACGGCTGATGTGATCTTCGAATGCCGAGACCTGAAAATAGTCCTCAACGTCAACCGTCAGGGCGTTGACTCGCTCATGCGGCGCCACTTCCCGCTGCTCCAAACTCATGATGCGTACCCCGCCGTGCTCCTATCGACTCGCGGCCCAAGCAACGACACCCGTAATATTGCAAACTGCGGTCCGGTCATCCGAAGGCCCCGACTTGTTGCCGTTTGCGAGCTTCACTTCTGTGTAATGTTGGCGGGTATTGAGGTTCGCGGGTTTTTCAACGGCTGTTTTCTCCAGCGATCGCTGGATATGTCCCAACTCGCGCTGCAAATCCATCTGAACGACCCCCAGATCATCGGGGTCGAGAGCATGCTTCTCCTCAATGCATCCGTAGAGAAACAGACGGTCGCACAGGGTGTTGATGCGCCTGGGCACCCCATCAGTGAACGCGAAGATGCCCGCAAGCAACCCATCTTCCAGGACCGGGTCACCGTTCCAGCCGACCAGCTTTAGTCGATAGTCGATGTAGCCTTTGGTTTCCTCTTCGGTTAACGGCCTCAGCTGACAGGACGCGATAACGCGCTGGCGCAGTTGCTCCATGTGCGGTTTCTCCAGGGTCTTCCATAGCTCATCCTGGCCAAGAAGGAAGCTCTGAAACAGCGATCGCCCCTCCACCTGGAAGTTTGCCAGCATCCGCAACTCCTCAATAGAGCGCTCCGGCAGATTCTGGGCCTCGTCCACTACGAGCAAGAAGTTATTGCCGTCGGCAAAACAAGTACGCGCGATCCTCGCCAGATTATTCAGCAAGGTCGCCTTGTTCTTGCCCTCATGGGCCAACCCGAAGGAGGCGCAGACCATGCGCAGCATGTCCTCCGGCTCGACCTGCGTAGTTACCAACTGAGCCGCAATGATGTTGCGGTCCTTTAGATCGTTAAACAGGGCCCGGACCAGCATTGTTTTGCCTGTCCCGGTACCACCCGTGATGACAACGAATCCTTCACCCTGCGTTAGGCCGTAGCGCAGGTAAGCCATGGCCCGATTATGGATTTGACTGTCAAAGAAAAACCGCTGATCCGGCGTGAGCTGAAAGGGTTTGTCGTTCAGGCGGTAATATTCGTCGTACATGGGAGCTAGTCTGGAGATTTCACCCCTGTGTTGAAAAAAGGCCGACAACTCTGGAATAATCATTGTGTAATCAGCCTGTTATCAACAAACAGAGGGCGACCCTTCAATGATAAAGTGTAACCTGGAGCAGCTGGAATTTCACGCGCTGGGGCAGCGTGCGGGTGGTGGGCAACCTCGACGGGGGCATGATCAGCCCGGACGGAGGCGGAGAGTTGCTGATACAGCAGGGCTATGTAACTGTCGGCACAACGCGGAAGACGGACGGAAAGACAAGTAAGCGGGCATTTTCTTTGACAGAAATCGCCTTAGTCGATGTTAAGATGCGGGAATGGCCGCACACGGCTGAACGCATGCGCGGTTGGGTCGGTGCGGGCTCAAGAGAAAAACAGGTAGAATGCGCCACCGAGCAGCCCCCAACAAACGGAACCGATTATAATCCCGAAGAGTATCCCTTTTGCAGCGTCGAGGTCGTCCGAACGCTGTGCGCTGGTCTTCAGCCTGGGAGCAACGGCTGCAGTCGGCTGGGTCAAAACGGGCTCTGAAGGAATATTTGCTCTCTGCAGTGGCTGGCTCTTGTGTGCGCCGAGCGGATTTATGCCTAGCCGGACGCCGAAGCCTTCTCTCTGAGCAACAATAGAATCTCTGAATGTCATGGTCTCTAGCTCCTCGCTCCGAATCCGGAGATACACTCACCAGATTCAGTCTATCGTGTATTTTTTATGGCCGACTAAGTTGCGTACTCTCAGTCAGCAAAGCTCCCACTTGATGATGCCTTGCTTAGAGCGGTTGAAGTAGGGCTGTTTCGTCGGCATCGAGTAACAACACGCAAATACGCTCTTCGGTTGACAGTCGTTGCCGAGTAGCATCAGGGTGTTGATCCGATAGGCCTCGTATTTGGCGCTGACCCGACCATGGGCGAAGTGTATTTCGCGTGACTCGGATCCGCCGAAATTATAGCTTCCCTAATACGGACTGTACATCATTTTTC
>Ga0316593_10000051_pt1 | contig 13149 bp, 14 predicted proteins | sample S5NA_3_FD_204564 | JGI IMG/M metagenome (GOLD analysis project Ga0316593, IMG submission 204564) | Metatranscriptome of rhizosphere microbial communities from salt marsh grasses in Alabama, United States - S5-7_160517rA (Metagenome... | ecosystem: Host-associated > Plants > Roots > Rhizosphere ... | reverse complement strand
TGTTCTTCTTCACCGCCCTGGCCGGCCGGCTGTGGTGCGGCTACGCCTGTCCGCAAACGGTCTGGACCGAAGTCTTCATGTGGATCGATCGCAAGATCGAAGGCGACCGCTCGGCGCAGATGAAGCTGGACCAATCGCCCTGGACGGGGCGTAAACTGCGCATCAAGGCCACAAAGCACGTCGCCTGGCTCCTGTTCGCCGCCTGGACCGGCTTCACCTTCGTGGGTTACTTCACGCCCATCCGTGAACTGTGGCATTCGCTGTGGAGTGCGAGCCTGGGGCCGTGGGAGACGTTCTGGATCGTGTTCTACAGCTTCGCCACCTGGGGCAACGCGGGTTTTCTGCGCGAACAGGTGTGCATCTACATGTGCCCCTACGCGCGCTTCCAGAGCGCCATGTTCGACCGCGACACCCTGATCATCTCCTACGACGACAACCGTGGCGAGCCGCGCGGCTCACGCAAGAAGAACGTCGATCACCACGCCAAAGGCCTGGGCGACTGCATCGACTGCACCCTGTGCGTGCAGGTGTGCCCGACCGGCATCGACATCCGCAACGGCCTGCAGTACCAATGCATCGGCTGCGCCGCCTGCGTGGACGTGTGCGACCAGGTCATGGACAAGATGGGCTACCCCAAGGGCCTGATCCGCTACACCACGGAAAACGCCATGCAGGGCCGCCCGGCGCACATCCTGCGGCCCCGCGTGGTGGTCTACGCCCTGCTCCTGGTCACCATCATGAGCGCCCTGGGCTGGGCCCTGGCCCACCGCGTGCCCATGGAGCTGGACATCATTCGTGACCGCAACGCCTTGTACCGGGAAACGCCCCAGGGTCTGGTGGAGAACGTCTACACCCTGAAGGTGGTCAACATGCAGGACAAGCCGGAACGCTATCGCCTCAGCGTCAGTGGGCTGCCGGGGCTGAAGTTGATCAACAGCCTGGGCATCATCACCGTCCCGGCCGGGGAAGTGCTGCCGGTGGGCGTGCAGGTACAGATCGATCCGGTGGAACTCAAGCAGCCCAGCAACGACATCTTTTTCACCCTGGAAACGCTTGACGGTACGCCACTCAAAATCACCGAGCCTTCCCGCTTCATCGGCCCGGTGATCCACTGACATTCCACGGCGGAGAACGGCACATGCACACACAAGACACACCGACCCCTTGGTACCGCCAGTTCTGGCCCTGGTTCGTCTGGATGCTACCCGCCAGCGCCGTGGTGGCCGGACTCACCACCGTCGGTATCGCGTTCACACATCAGGACGCCCTGGTCGTCGATGACTACTATAAGGAGGGTTTGGCCATCAACCAGGATCTGAGGCGCGACCAGATCGCCAAGGAACTGGAGGTGAGCGCCGACGTGAACATCAACACGGCCGGCGATCTCGTCGCCGTGACCATGCATGGCGCCGGCACCGAGCGCCTGCCGGCGGTGCACCTGCACCTAGTCCACCCCACCCGCGCCCGCCACGACGTGGACCTGATGCTCACCGCCCGCGCCAATGGCCGCTTCGAAGGCAAGCTCGCCCATCTTCTGCCGGGCAACTGGCACGTGCTGATCGAACCACCGGACGCGCACTGGCGTCTGCGGGGCCGGCTGATGGTGCCGGAACATCACCACGTCACCTTGGTTCCCGAGTCGTGAGCCAAGCCTCGACGCAGTGGTGGATTTAAGCCACTGCGTCCTTTCCTCCTGCGGCATTCTTGACGACCAACCAGCGCCGGGACTAGTTTCTTGCTGTCCACCGGCGTGTGTGGCATCCCGCCCCGCCGTCAACGGAGGAGAATGCCATGAATAATAAGCTTCTAAAGGCTCTGTTTGGATCACTCGTAATACTTGCCGCCGCCGCGCTGCACACCACCGCCGCCAGTGCCGACGATTTCGCCGGCACCAAATCCGTCAAAGCCGTCTGGAACATCACCACCGGCGATGAAAAGGTCTTTATCGACCGCATGGGGCTCATCAAGCAAACCGCCGACAGCCTGGAGAAGCGGGGTATCAAAGCGGATTTCGTGTTGGTAATCCATGGCAAGGCAGCCAAGTTCGTCACCAAGACGCTCAAGGGCACCAAGTTCGCCAAGGAGAAGGTGGCCCACATGGCCAAGGCCCAGTCGGCCCTGGAAAGCCTGAAGAAGGCCGGGTCGCAAGTGGAAGTGTGCGCCATCGCCATGAAGCGGGCGAAGATCCAGCACACCAACGTGCAGCCCTTCGCCACGATTCAGGACAATGTGTTCGAGAACCTGATCGTGCTGCAGAACAAGGGCTATGCGTACATGCCCGTCAACTGACGCTGCCCGCAGGCCGCTCAGCGTGGCTGCTGAGCGGCCTGTTCCAGCGGCGCCATCAAAACGGCGAAGTCCCGCGGCGCCATGTACTGCAGCACCGCCTTGCCCCGCCCCCCCAGCGCCACGTCGAGTCCGCGGTCCGGGTACAGAAAGTGTTCGCCAGAGCCCGGCGCCTTCAGGCGTCGCGCCGGCGTACCAAAACGCTTGAGAATGATTTCCTCGTCGAAACGCACGAAAGGCAGGAAGGTGACCGTGCGCAACGGCAGCTGAAACGACGCGTCGTAATCCTTCCGATTGAGAATGAATTTCCTCGCGCCGCTTTCCATGGCTTCCACATCGACCGCGTGCTCGCGCAACTGCTTGAGCCGCTCCTCACTGACCGCCAGACCCAACACCACCTTGCCCGTGAAGGGGCCGGAGGAGACATCCGGGTAATAAGCCTCCAGGGAACCGAGTTCCCCGATCCGGGCGATCAACGCCAGTTCCGGGTCGGGACCGAATCGGCGGCGGGCGTCATCGAGCGTGCTGCGACCCAGGTGCAGGCCGAAGACCTCGGATGTCCCATCAGGCAGCACCTTGATCTGCCAGGGAAGACCGCTGAGGACAGGCAGGGACTTGGGACGTCCGCCCAGAAAGAACTGCGCCGCCACCGCCAGCACCAGGACCACGACGAGCAAGAACACTACCTGACGGGCTTTCACTGTTGATTCCCCTGCATGATCAGTTCTGCGAAGCCGGCGCCTGCAACCAGAAGGTCACGGGGCCGTCGTTGGTGAGGCTCACCTGCATGTCGGCCCCAAACCGCCCGGCGGCCACCGGCGCATGCGCCTGGCCGGCACGATCGAGCAGATAGGCAAACAGCCGTTCGCCATCGGCAGGCGCGGCGGCAGGCGTAAAACTGGGACGCATACCTTTGGCGGTGTCGGCAGCCAAGGTGAACTGAGGCACCAGCAGCAGGCCGCCACCGATGTCCTTCAAGCTGAGATTCATACGCCCCTGTTGATCCGGAAACACGCGGTAGCCCAGCAGTCGGTCCAACAGGCGCTCGGCCTGGGATTCGCCGTCGCCGCGCTCGACGCCGATCAGCGCCAGCACGCCACGGCCGATCTCTCCCACCACTTCGCCGTCCACCTCCACCTTTGCGCGGCTCACCCGCTGCAACAGTGCAATCACCGTAGGCGCTCTCCAAAAGCAATGGTGGCGCGGATCAGGGCGTGCACATTGCCAGCTTCGGTCGCTGCATGGCCCGCGTCCGGAACGATGTGCAATTCGGCCTGGGGCCAAGCCCGATGCAGGGCCCAGGCCTGGTCCACCGGGCAGACCATGTCGTAGCGCCCGTGCACGATGACGCCCGGAATATTGGCTAGCCGATGAGCATCGCGCAGAATCTGATCAGGCGCCAGGAAGCTGTGATTGACGAAATAGTGACATTCGATGCGCGCCAGACTCATGGCCAAGTAGGGTTCGGCAAAATGGCTTGCCACGTTGCGATCCTGGCCGATCGTGGCGCAGCGCCCCTCCCACACCGACCAGGCCTTGGCCGAGGCCATGCGACCCACTTCGTCGTCGCCCGTGAGACGGCGGTGGTAGGCGTGCAGAAGATCGCCGCGCTCCGCCTCCGGGATTGGCTCGAGGAAATCCGCCCAGTGGTCCGGGAACACCCGGCTGGCGCCGTCCTGATAGAACCAGTGAACATCCTGGTCGCGGCACAGAAATATCCCCCGCAGCACCAGACCCAGGACGCGCTGCGGGTGAGTCTCGGCGTACACGAGCGCCAGCGTCGAACCCCAGGAACCGCCGAACACCAGCCAGCGCTCGATTTCGAGATGCGCGCGGATAGTCTCGATGTCCTCCACCAGCAGCGCCGTGGTGTTGGCCTCCAGTTCCGCGTGGGGCGTCGAACGCCCGCAGCCGCGTTGGTCGAACAGCACGATACGATAGACCTCGGGATCGAAGAACTGTCGATGCACCGGCGAAGTGCCGGCCCCGGGGCCACCGTGGAGAAACACCACGGGCACGCCTTCGGGGTTGCCGCACTCTTCCACATGCAAAGTGTGCAGCGCGTCGACCTTGAGGCTATGGGTCACATAGGGCTGGATGGGGGGATACAGCGTATACATGGCATCGTCTTTCATGGCTGGACAACATGCGGGCCCGGCGCACGCGACGCTGGGCCCACTGTGGACAGCTTAACGGATCGGGACGTCAGTCGCGCACCGGTTCGCCGCGGAACCAGGCCGCCGCGGCCAGGCCCAGCAACAGGAAGCCCAGCAGCACCAGCACGGGACCGACGCCTGTATTGAGCACCTTGCCGGCCCAGGCCACATCGAAGGCTCTCAGATAGAGCATGCCCGAGTGCAGCAGAGCGCCCAGAATGAACACCCAGCTGATCAGCTGCTTGACCAGGGCCGGACCGGCCATCAGGCACAGCACCAGGCCGGCGGCGATGTTGAGCAGCGACTCCAGATTACCGTGGGCATGGGGCCCGCCCTTCATGTCGTCTATGGGCGCCTCGGCATTGGAGAGCTGGTTCAGCGCCAGAATGCCCTTGGTATTGGCCTTGGAGAGGGCGTCGGGTCCCACCGGTTCCAGGTCCTTCTCGAAATTGTCTTGCGCCAGCTGCTGCAGGGGCGCCAGCGCGGCCTGCTTGGCCTGCTCCGCCTGGCCCACGTCCGGAAACATGGTCTTGATCATGTACGGGCCCAGGGCTGCGGTGAATACCAAGTACAGGAATCCGAAGACGATATTCTTTTTTCCGATCATTCTTGCCTCCTCGGTTGGGTGATAACCGCTCTACGGACAATCCTGTCCACTTTAGCAGCTGCCGGCAGTGGCACGTAATGAGCAAGCGGCAACAGAGGGATACGGAGCCGGTGCTGCACCGGTCACCGGGCGGGCGTGTAGGAATATTCCTACAAAACCTGACCGTTTATGCTGACAGCCATTGGCCACGGCCAGTGGCATGATTTGAGCCGTGGACATGTCGCCGGGAAGCGGCATTAGCGCAGGGACGGCAAGGACACCCGGCTCGCCGGGGCTTCCAAGGATACTGGAAGCGCTGAACCTGCACGGATGCAGGCCCAGCGCGATCGATCGCCTAAAGCCAATTTGGCAAAACCCCGGCTCTGCCGGGGTTTTTTTTTGGCCGACGGAACGTCGAGCCGATTACACCACTGCGCTGCGGGCAGCCCGTTTGCGGTCCTGCTCCGCCAGCATCTTCTTGCGCAGGCGGATAGCCTTTGGCGTCACCTCCACCAGCTCGTCGTCGTCGATGAACTCCAACGCCTGCTCCAGGCTCATGCGGATGGGCGGCGTCAGCAGCAGATTCTCATCGGTACCGGCGGCACGAATGTTGGTGAGCTGCTTGGCCTTGAGCGGGTTGACCACCAGGTCGTTGTCGCGGGAGTGGATGCCGATGATCATGCCCTCGTAGACATCCTCACCGTGCCCAATCACCAGGCGACCACGGTCCTGCAGGGTGAACAGCGCATAGGCCAGCGCCTTGCCGGCGCCGTTGGCGATCATCACGCCGTTGATGCGGTTTCCGAACTCACCCTTCTTCACCGGACCGTAGTGATCGAACACGTTGTAGAGCAGGCCCGTGCCCTGGGTCGCGGTGAGAAATTCGGTGCGGAAGCCGATCAGCCCGCGCGACGGAATGGAGTAGTCCAGGCGTACCCGGCCCTTGCCGTCCGGCACCATGTTCTGCAAGTCACCGCCGCGCTGGCCCAGCTTCTCCATCACCGTGCCCTGATGAACCTCCTCGACGTCGACGGTGAGCTGCTCGTACGGCTCACTCATGACACCGTCGATCTCCTTGATGATCACCTCGGGCCGGGACACCCCCAGCTCATAGCCTTCGCGGCGCATGTTCTCGATCAGCACCGACAGGTGCAACTCGCCGCGCCCGGACACGCGGAACTTGTCCGGATCAGCCGTGTTCTCGACACGCAGCGCCACGTTGTGCACCAACTCGCGCTCGAGGCGTTCACGGATCTGACGCGAGGTGACGTACTTGCCGTCGCGGCCGGAAAAAGGTGAATTGTTCACCTGGAAGGTCATGCTCACCGTGGGTTCGTCAACGGTCAGCGGCGGCAACGCCTCGACGTTCTTCGGATCACACAGCGTGTCGGAGATGTTCAGCTCATCGATGCCGGTGAAGGCGATGATGTCGCCGGCCTGAGCCTCGGGCACTTCGACGCGCTCCAGGCCCAGGAAGCCCAGCACCTGCAAGATGCGGCCGTTGCGGCGCTCGCCGTCGCGGTCGACGATGACCACCGGCGTGTTGGTGCGCACGCGACCGCGCTTGATGCGGCCGATGCCGATGACGCCCACGTAGCTGTTGTAGTCCAGCTGACTGACCTGCATCTGGAACGGGCCGTCCTGGTCCACGTCCGGCGGTGACACGTGCTTGACGATGGCCTCGAACAGCGGCGTCATGTCGCCGGAGCGCACGTCCGGCTCGAGCCCGGCATAGCCCTGCAGGGCCGAGGCGTAGACCACCGGGAAATCGAGCTGTTCCTCGGTGGCGCCGAGGCGATCGAACAGGTCGAAGGTCTGATCCAGCACCCAGTCGGGACGCGCACCGGGGCGATCGATCTTGTTGATGACCACGATCGGTCGCAGACCCAGGGCGAAGGCCTTCTGGGTGACGAAGCGGGTTTGCGGCATCGGGCCGTCCACCGCATCCACCAGCAGCAGCACCGAATCCACCATGGACAGCACGCGCTCCACCTCGCCGCCGAAATCGGCGTGGCCGGGGGTGTCGACGATGTTGATGCGGTAGCCGTTCCACTTGATGGCCGTGTTCTTGGCCAGAATGGTGATGCCGCGCTCGCGCTCCAGATCGTTGGAGTCCATGACGCGTTCGCCCATCTGGACGCGCTCGTCGAAGGTACCCGACTGATGTAGAAGCTTGTCGACGAGCGTGGTCTTGCCGTGGTCGACGTGGGCGATGATGGCGATGTTGCGGAGATTCTCAATCACAGGTGCTGTACCGACAGGGGAAACTGGGGCACGCATTGTACCCCAAAGCGGGCGAAAAGTGCTTGAAATTATTAGGGTGAGGCGGGACAGGTGGCGGAATCGGCCGCCAGGTCCGGCGGACCATCCCGGGAAGCCACCCCGGGATGCGGGTGGCCCCCAGGGCCGGGGGCACGCGCCGGACGGGCAAACAACCACACCGTCTGAACGACCATGGCCTGGAGGCGCCCTGGCGGACGGCCTAAAGGCCCCACCTCGGTCACAGGACCTGGCAGGCCTCGTCGAAGTCCAACCGGGGGTGACGGGGAAACAACTTCTCCGGATCCCCGTGGCCCAGGGCACAGATGAAATTCACCTTCACCGTGCCGTCCGGGAAGAACTCCGCGTTGATCTTGTCGGCATCGAATCCCGACATGGGCCCGGCGTCCAGGCCAATGCTGCGCACGGCCAGGATGAAATAGGCGCCCTGGAGGGTGCTGTTGCGGAACGCCGAATCCAGTATCTTGTCCGGCTTGTCCACGTACCAGGAACGGGCATCGGTGTGCGGAAACAGCTTGCCCAGATGCTCGTAGAACTCCAGATCCATGCCGATGATGGCCACCACCGGAGCGCTCATGGACTTGTCCACGTTGCCGGGCGCCAGGCAGGGCTTGAGCCGCGCCTTGGCCTCGTCGGATTTGACGAACACGATGCGCGCCGGGCAACTGTTGGCGGCGGTGGGCCCCATCTTCATGAGGTCATAAATCTGATGCAGTTCCGCCTCACTCACCGGACGGTCCTGCCAACCGTTGTGGCTGCGCGCGGCACGAAACAGGGTATCCAGGGCCTGGTCGGCCAGCGGTTGGTTCGCCATGATTTCTCCTAACGGTAATTCGGGCCGGCGCCGCCAGGGCGCGCCAACCAAGGTGGGCAATTCAGCGTTCTAGGGTAAGCAACAACAGCGGCGAAGAAAATTGCCTATCCGTAGGGCTATTCGTCCCGGCCAGACGACGCCCGGCGGCCCCGAGTAATGAGCACCGGCACGTTCAACCACAGGCCATCGGCGCCGGCCAGCGCCTGCACCTCCTCCAGGTGCGCCTGGCGGAAACCCTCCAACTGCACCGGCGAGAGCTTCTCGAGAAAGGCGCGGAAGCCGCTATTCCACAGCACGGCCCACCAGTCCTCCGCCGAGGCCACGTGATAGCCCAGCTGGGCCGTCTCCACCTCCACATCAACGGCGCCGGCCGCCTCCAGCAGGGCCTGGCACTGAGCCGGGTCCGATAATTTGAGCCAGGCCGGCTCCCCATCGATGCCTTCGACGTCCAGCGCGGCCATACGCGCACGGAAGTGCTCGGTGAGGGGATGAAACAGGTCGGGGCCGAAGCTGGAAAACATGACCGTGCCGCCGGGACGGAGCACCCGCAGCCAGTCACGAAGGGCGGCGTCCATGTCCGGCAGGAAGAACAACCCGAATGAACACAGCACATGGTCGAAGTACTCGCCACGAAACTCCAGTGACTGCGCATTCATCACGTGCAGGTCCACGTTGGACAAGGCCATCTTCTGCACATGCGCGAACGCCCGGTCGAGCATGGACTCGGACAGGTCGATGGCCTGCACGCGGCCCTGGGGACCCACCAGTTGGCCGGCGGCCACGGCCACCGCCCCGGTGCCGGTGGCCACATCCAGGACCTTGCAGCCCGGGCGCGGACGCAGGCGTCCGAGCATGTAGTCGGCACAGAAGGGGAAGAAACGCAGCGCCGGGTGATCGTAACCCTCGGCCACCAGATCGAACACGCCGGTGACGCGGCGGAAATGTTCCTCGGGGGGCAGACTCACGCGCCACCCCCTTCAGCCAGCTGCGCCAGCGCGGCCGCCATGTGCGCCTCCTCGACGGGGAACGCCAGCGCGGCATGGATGGGCCAGCGGCTGCGCAGACGCTGTTCGAAGGGCTGCTCGTTTTCGCGATCGTAGAGCACGACCACCTTGGTGTCCGGATGACGGCTCTGCAGTGTGGCCAGCAGCGACTCGAGGCTGCTGGTGCGGTCGCGAAAATCCGATTGGAAATTGAACTCCGCCACCACCACCGCCGGCGAGTCCTGTTTCAGCACCGCCAAGGCCTTGCGCACCGACACGACCTTCTCCACCCGGTAGCCCGCCTGCTCGTAGACGGCGGTGAAATCCGGGTAGCCTCCCAGCTCGATGATGGACAGCAACAGAGGTGCGATGGTCACAGTGTCAGCCCCAAGGCCGGCCCCTGACCCCGACGGGATCATGGGCGCTAATTAAAATCATATGGTTACGCCAATTCCGACACCAACCCCGCGTCACGGGGCCGCGTGGATTGATTGCGCTGGGGAATTGATATTATCATACGCTAATATTTTGCGGCCTCGGGCTGCATGATTGCTGAACTTTGGAGGCTCGGACGGCGCGTGGCGTCTCGGGGCCGATGTGTCCGGGTAGGGCCGGATCCCAGGGCCTGAGACGGCGCGGCAAATCGACGCGGCTCTTCCCCGGACCGCTCTAGAGAAACGACGTTCTTTTTGGAGGCGATGACAATGAGCGAAAAGCAAGACATGATCAAGCGCATGCTGGAGCTGCAGGCCAAGTTCCGCGAACTGGATGCCGATAAGGGCGTCGACCCGTTCGATTACTACACCCCGGCCGCCGGCACCTTCCTGGAAGGCTACCGCAAGGAGTATCAGGAGCTGGCCAGCAAGGTCATCGACCTGGCGCACGCCGAGGCTGGCTCGCACCGCTAAGCGGTCGCTTCAAGAGCAAGCCTGCAAAGAGGCCGCGGCCAAACCGCGGCCTCTTTTTTTGTTCAGCCCAGCGCGGCCAGCGCAGCGGACAATTCACCCAGGTGGGCCACCTCCCACCGCACGCGGCGACGCCGGGCCGCCAGCCGATCCGGCGCCATCTTGTCCAGAAACCGGCGCATCAGCACCGGATGCATCCCCACCGCAGCAGCACCCGCATGCTCGTCGGACCCCCCGTCACCCACGAACAAGGCCTGTTCCGGCGTCACGCCGAGGCCATCGCAGGCGAGGCGGTAGATCTCCGGCTCGGGCTTGGCGAAACCACACTCGCAGCTGAACACCGCCGTATCGAACTGTCCCGCCAGAGGCGAATCGGTCCAGGCCGCCACCTCCGCCGTCGACGCATTGGACACCAGCGCCAGGCGCAGACCCCGCGCGCGCAGGTCCTCCAGACTGGCGAGGGTCTGCGCCTCCACCTCCCGCAGGGCATGATCGAAGCGCCGCTGACGTTCCTCCACCGCCTGTGCGATGCGTTCGGAGGGAATGGCCGGATCGATGCTGTGAGCCAACGTCCGGATTACATCGTGGTGCCGCGTGGGTCGTCGGATCTCATGTTCGGCACTGAAGCAGCGCTCGTTCCACACCTGCCGGTCCACACCGAGAATGTCTGCGGTATAGCGCCCGACATGATCGGGCACACGGCCCACATCCACCAGGGTGTGGAACAGATCGAAACAGATGGCGCGGATCTCAGGCATGGCGCGCGGGGGCGTCTCGGTGCTAGCTCGGCGAGACGCCAAACCAATAATGCAGCACCAAGCCGCCAAACACCGCGGCGCCGAACCAGTTGTTGTTGAGGAAGGCCTGGAAGCAGCGGGCGCGGTCACGGTCGCGGATGAGGTACTGCTGGTAGCCGGCCAGTGCCGCCGCGACCACCAGGCCCAGGTCATACCAGACGCCCAGCTTCAGCTGCTGGCCCGCCAACACCAGTGCCAGCAACACCAGCCCCTGGATCAGGGCGGTAATGTGCCGGTCCTGATCACCGAACAGAATGGCGGTGGACTTAACGCCGATCTTCAGGTCATCGTCGCGGTCCACCATGGCATACATGGTGTCGTAGGCCGTCGCCCATAGGATGTTGGCCACGAACAGGAGCCAGGCGATGGGCGGCACCGTACCGGTCTGGGCGGCGAAGGCCATGGGGATGGCCCAGCCGAAGGCCGCCCCGAGCACTACCTGCGGCAGGTAGGTATAGCGCTTCATGAACGGATAGGTCGCCGCCAGCGCCACGCCCGCGAACGACAGGGCGATGGTCAGCCAGTTCATCAGCAGCACCAGGGCGAAGGCCACCAGGCACAGCACGGCGAACAGGGCCAGCGCCTCCGATGGCGTCACCCGGCCGGCGGCGATGGGGCGGTCATCGGTGCGTTTGACGTGCGGGTCCACGTGGCGGTCGGCGTAGTCGTTTATCACGCAACCGGCGGAACGCATGATCACCACCCCGAGCACGAACACCACCACCACCAGCGGATCCGGATGACCGGCGCCGGCGACCCACAGGGCCCACAGGGTCGGCCAAAGCAGCAGAAGACTGCCGATGGGACGGTGCAGCCGAGTCAGCAGGAAGTATTCGTGCAGGCGATCGCGCACCACGGCCGCGTAGCCCAAGCCACTTTGCGCCCCCTTGTACGAATCACCGGCCACAGCCTCACTTCCCCTGGCACGTCACGATATCGGGCAGAAAGAATTCGCTCACCAGCAACGGTTTGCCGCCGACGCGAAATACCGAACGCCGCCCCCAGACCTCCTCCGGCAGGGACTCGAAGTCCGCCGCCAATCGCAGCAGAGGATCGGCACCGCGCAAGCGGGCCAGCTCCAGCTGATCCCGGCGCATACTGCGATCGGCAAACAATACCGCCCCCAGCGGGCGGGTGCCAAGGCGGCCCAGCCGGCGTTGCCGGCCCCGAAGACTGCGCAGGGGGATGACCGTGCGGGCAAACACCCAGGGCACCTCGTCACACAGCAGCTGCACTTCACGCACCAATGCCCGGGTGCCCAGACGCATACCCAGAGCGCGCGCCTCATTGTCCAGGGGGCGGACCCAATGCTGGCCGAGCAACTCCACCCGAAAGCGCCCGGAGCAGGCGGACTGCACCCGCTGCGTGAGCGAGCCGGGATCCAGCAGCCAATTCAGCAACGACGACGGGATACCCTGGCGCCGAAAACGGCGATAGGGCTGCCAGAGGGCTTCGGACGCTCGGCGATCGGGGGACTGGGGCTTCAAGGCGAATGGGCGCGGCGATCAAGGACTTGGGGCGAAAAGGGTAGCATATATCAGTGCGCCGCCCTCAAACCTCACCATATCGTACCGATTCCCCCAACCAGCGCTGCACCAGCGGCGTCACATGGTCGGGATAGTCACGCAGGATCAGATCGGCGGCGCGCTGAACGGAGGGCAGCAGGGATTGATCGCGCAGCAGGTCGGCGATCTGCAGCTGAAGCATGCCGGTCTGGCGTGTGCCAAGCACCTCGCCGGGGCCACGAAGCTCCAAATCCCGCCGGGCGATTTCGAAGCCGTCATTGGTCTCGCGCAGAGCCGCCAGCCGCGCCCGCGCCGTGCGCGACAGCGGGCCGTGGTACATGAGCACGCAGCTGCTTTCGGCGCTGCCGCGCCCCACCCGGCCACGCAGCTGATGCAGCTGGGCCAGGCCCAGGCGCTCGGCGTTCTCGATGATCATCAGGCTGGCATTAGGCACGTCCACGCCCACCTCGATCACCGTGGTGGCCACCAGCAGGTCGATGTCGGCTTTCTTGAAGGCGGCCATCACCTGCTCCTTCTCGGCAGGTTTCAGGCGCCCGTGCACGAGCCCGACCCGCAGCTGCGGCAAGGCTTCGGCCAGGGCCTCGGCGGTGTCGGCGGCGGCCTGGGCCGCCAGGGCCTCGGATTCTTCGATCAGGGTGCAGACCCAATAGGCCTGCTGACCACCGGCGCAGGCGCGCGCCACGCGCTCCACCACCTCGGCGCGGCGGCCGTCGGGCAGCACCACCGTCTTCACCGGCGTACGACCCGGAGGCAACTCGTCGATGACCGAGGTGTCGAGATCAGCGTAGGCGGTCATGGCCAGGGTGCGCGGAATCG
>Ga0316593_10000050_pt1 | contig 13243 bp, 9 predicted proteins | sample S5NA_3_FD_204564 | JGI IMG/M metagenome (GOLD analysis project Ga0316593, IMG submission 204564) | Metatranscriptome of rhizosphere microbial communities from salt marsh grasses in Alabama, United States - S5-7_160517rA (Metagenome... | ecosystem: Host-associated > Plants > Roots > Rhizosphere ... | reverse complement strand
CGACCCTGGACGATAATTTCGAGATCAACTCCGGCTTAAGACTGGCTCGAAATCTACTGCTGCAGATCAACAACATCGGCATGCCCGCAGGCACCGAGTATCTGGACCTGATCAGTCCACAATACATTGCCGATCTCATCAGCTGGGGGGCCATCGGCGCCCGCACTACGGAGAGCCAGGCCCATCGCGAACTGGCTTCCGGGCTGTCCTGTCCGGTCGGCTTTAAAAACGCCACCAATGGGAGTATGCGGGTCGCCATGGATGCCATCCGCTCCTCATCTCAACCCCATCACTTCCTATCCGTCACCAAAGAGGGACGTTCGGCCATCTTCTCCACCAAGGGCAACGAAGACTGCCATGTGATCCTGCGCGGAGGCACCCGCCCCAACTACGATTCTGAAAGCATCAATATCGCAGCGGAAGAGATGGAGGCAACCGGCCAAAAGCCTCATATGATGATCGATTTCAGCCACGCCAACAGCCGCAAGCAACATGAACGACAGCTGCTGGTAGGCCGCGACGTAGCCAGTCAGATCGCCCGTGGTGACCGACGGATCATCGGCGCCATGATCGAGAGCTTCATCGTGGCCGGCCGTCAGGACCGGGATTGCGGTAGAGAATTGACCTACGGCCAAAGCATCACCGATGCCTGTATCAGCTGGGACGACAGCGTGCCGTTACTTGAAGAGTTGGCGAGCGCGGTCAGGCAACGCAGACAGATCACCAAGGCAGCCTGAGTAGACAGGTTATTGTGACTGATTGCTAAATTTCGTTAGACAAGTGCCGAGACATATGACGCAGGGATTGACAAGGATCGACCTACCGCGAACGATCAAAGTTCAAACAACAATCACTGGCTGGTAGATAAAGATGCCTACCCTGTTCCAGACCCCGTTCCTTGGCCGACAGACAGCAGCCGTATGCACGACACCGCAATCGAATTGCTCATCATCGGAAACAACCAATCCGAAGTCGAAGGTTATTTGACTGCCCTGAGAAACTCGGGTATTGCAGTGCATGCCAACCAGATTCACCACGACAGCAAAGCCGTTACCTCAGCCCTGCAAGATCCAATCCACCTGATCCTCTACACGATAGAGAGCGGCGAAATTGGACTCTCGAAACTCCTCAAGACGATCGGCAGCCAAGGTGCCAAGATCCCAGTCGTAGCCCTGGATGAGGCATGTCACAGCCAGGCCAGACACCACGTCATGACAGAGGGTGCCTGCGATCTGGTGGAACGCAAAGAGAGTCAGCTGCTGGTCTCCGTCATCAAAAGAGAGCTCGAACATGTAAGGAACATGCGGGATCTTGCAGTCATTGAAAACAAACTGACGGAAACCGAAGAGCGCTGTAACCTGCTTACAGAAAGCTCACGCGACGCCATTGCCTATATCCACCAGGGCATGCATATCAGGGCCAACAGTACCTATCTGCAACTTTTCGGTCTGGCCCAACAGGAAGACATAGAAGGCTTACCTATCCTCGATATGATCGCCCCAGGCGAGCATGTGAGATTCAAGCAGGTGCTGCGCAAGCTGATCACAGCGGAGGACGAGGAGGCCGAGATAGCCACTACCTGCCTGCGCTCGGACGACACGGAATTCCCTGCAGAGCTGAGTTTCCTACCCGCCGTCATCGAAGGCGAGCCCTGCACTCAGGTGATCATCCGCAACAAGTCCCCCAATCGGGAAATCGAGGAAAAGCTCCGTATCCTCAGCACCCGTGATACCCATACGGGGCTTTACAACAGGCAGTACTTCCTGAATACCCTGGAAGAATACTGTAAGGTCGCCGAACAAACAGATAACGAGCATGTATTGTTTTACATCACTCTAGATAATTTCAAGGAGATCAGGGACAGTGGTGGTATGCTGGCAGCAGATTTAATCATCAGTGAACTGGCCTTGCAATTGAGGCAGATCATAGCCGAAGAGGACATTTTAGCCAGATTCGGTGACCACACATTTACCCTCCTGACCGAGCATAAGGAACGAGCCTCCATCATCAGTATGGCGGAGAAGATCTGCACTCTCACCAAGGATCACGACTATCAGGATAACCATCTCCTCAGCCAGCCAACCTGTAGCATCGGCATTGCACACTATTCCCCGCATATGGAGTGCGCAAATGATTTCATAAACCAGGCATATCAAGCCTGGGATCAGGCGAGCTCTGATGGGGTAAACCAGTTCCGCCTGGCTGCCGATACGACGGTCACGGCCGAGACCTGCCAGAACGGTGACGAGACAGATCTGGAACGATTGATCTGTTACGCCCTGGAGCACGGCCAGTTCCGTCTGGTCTATCAACCGGTCGTGAGCCTACATGGCGATACCCGGGAGAATTATGCGGTGCTGGTACGTCTGCTCGACAACAATCAGCGCGAGATCCATCCCGATCGGTTTTTTGCCCAAGTTGAAGCGCTGGGCAAGATGCCTGAATTGGACCGCTGGGTGATCCGCCAGGGCATCGCCGAACTTACCAAGCAACGCCAGTTGGGTCATAAGATCAACTTTTTGATCAATATCTCAGGACCTTCACTGGATGATGAAATGTTGCTCCTGTGGATCTGCGATTGTCTGCGTGAATTTGAGGCCAAAGGCTCCTGGCTGGTGTTTCAAATCAAAGACAGCGACACCAGGAGTCGGATGCAGCAACTGTACAAGTTATTGGAGGGCCTAAAGAAAATAAAATGCAAGATCTCCATCGATCACTTTGGATTAGCGCCGAAACCCGATGCGGTATTGCACAAGTTACCCATTGACTATGTCCAATTCGATCAGCAACTGGTCCAGGGACTCGCTGGGGATCAAGAAAAACAGGACAGGCTCAATGTGCTGAACCGCATGGTTCAGAAAGCAGGCAGCAAAACCATTGCCGCGGGTGTCGATGAAACAAACAGTCTGGCCATCCTATGGTCCATCGGAGTCAATTACATCCGCGGCTATTTCATTCAAGAGCCCTCACCAACCATCAATTTCGATTTCAAAATGGAATCCTCCATAAACTAAAAAACCCTGCAGTGTGAACTGTCAGGATTTCCCGGGTAGCAGGTTCAAGGCACTACCAGGGCATAAAGGAGTTCCATACCGACATGGGTCGTGCCACATCATAGATATTGTGATTCATCGAACGCATGTCGTGTTGCATGTTAAAGGTCGACATAGTCATGTGTTTCATGGACTCATCCATGGAATCCATGCTGGTCAACATCGGTTCGAGGGTTCTGACATCCTGCGCCATGGAATCAACACTCACCGCCATTGTTCTCACATTGGCCGACAATTGACCTACACTGTCAGTCATGGTCTGCAGATTACTCGACATGATGTTCATGTTCGAATCTACGCTCAAGGCCAGGAAATGCACATCTTTGGCCAGACTAAAGATCAGATAGAAGCCGTAGGCCGCCAGCAATATAAATGCAAACAAAGAAGGGTAGACGATCAATTCCCAACGTCGAGCGCTGGTTTCGAACGCCATGGACAGGCGATCCATGGAGTATTGGGAATCTTTTCTTTCGTCCAACGCAACTTCTTCTTCCGAAGGTTTCTTTGCGTCTATGTCAGTTTTATCAATCATTCAGCCGATAACCCTATTGACTTCTCTATTACATAATTGTAACAAAGAAGTCTAGCATAACGATCTTTTATATCAACAAAAATAATTAAAATATACGAATACTTTAATATACTTTAATTACTCGAAAAATGCCCATACTAATTACTAATCAGGACTGTATGGCCATCAAAATTCCACTGAAGCTCCACGGGTCATGATATCTAGTATCTGCTCTTTGACCTTTAACGCATCGGCTTTCAGCCCAGGGGTAAGCGGTTCACCACCCATAGATCATCATATCCATATTCAACGCAGTTAACCAGAGTTTGCCCTCTTTATCCTCCAACAGAGTGATACGACAAGGGAGATAGGCCGAATAAGCATCGGAATAGTCGAGCATCTCGGCGGCCGTCAATGAGTTGCTGAAGAGATAGATCTTGACGAAACGGTAACTCTTGCCACTTTTTGCCTCAATGTCATTTGACAACGGCAACTCACCCACGTTCGACAAATTGTGCTCATTGGCCATGAATTTCATGGCTTGTTCAACATCTTCCACCGACAGCCCTTCTTCCACCCGGATTCTCCAGATACTGGCTTCGGCCATGCTTTTGGTTTCCAAGGTCTGCTTCCCCAGTTCAATGAAGACCTGCCGGCCTGTGGATCGAAGCTGTTGATGGCATCACTGAACTTGAGATATAGACCCGTCACCACCCCAATGGTCAGCAGTCCGACAAGCGCCAACAAGTTTCTGATAAATTGCATTATTTCCTCCCGTGCAATAATTCAGGATCGAAAAACCTATACCTGATATCAAGATGGGATCTCACCGGGATATTACCGGTGTCTGGAGACCAGACCACGGGCAACAACATGACCCGGCATTTGATTAAGTCGTAGACGATAATCCTTTCATCTCTTCCTCGAGCGGAAGACGTCCACACTCAAATTGCGCACAGGCTGTCTCTCTCACTCTCCTAGATAGGCAGGATAGAGCGAGGAAGTTAATGAATAGAATTCTCGTGCCCCCTTACCTCTTGGCTCAAGTTCAAAAACGGCGAGCCCCTCACTAAAGGAGCGTCGAAACACCGTGCGCTGACACAACCTCTGTTTGATGAATTTGACACCTGCCAGGGAAACCAAGGCTGCAGCTGCCTCATCCGACTCCCTGATGGCGTGGTGGGTATCGGCACGATTGATAAATGCCAGCAACTCAGGGGGACTGGCGTTTACGGACTCAATCAGGAAACGCAGAAATCGCTGGGTCGACCAGATATCCGCCTGTGACGGGGGCACCGGTATCAACACCCGATCCGCCAAACTCAAGGCTGTCTTAAGCGACTCCATGTCGGCGGTACCCACGTCGATTAATACCTCGTCGAACCCCTTGAGTCGGGTTTTGGTCAATGCGGATGCATCCTTGACCAGTAAATTTGGCTCGAATCCTTCTTCCATTCTCACCTCGGCCACATCGGTTAGGGTGGCCTGGGGATCCGAATCCACGACCAGAACATTGGCTTCTGCCATCGCCAGCCAAACAGCCAAATTGAAGGCCACCGTACTCTTTCCGGACCCACCCTTCAGACTACCGATCACAGTTATCATTTAATTGCCTCGATACGAGTGCTTCTAGTACTTACAACAGCTCAGAAGTTGTTATTTTCATAGCCGTTCATGATACGTTCGTCCACAGCGTATTGCGACATCAAGGGTCTGTTGTGACTATACGCAATGACGTACTCGACATCCTCTCCCTTGACCGATGTGGCACCGGCAGATCTCATCATTCTAGACTGGCTGGCTACTGAACTCCGAGCACCCGCCTCCCCGACAGCGGATATCTCAACATCAGACAGACGGCTTGAAGCGTTAGGCATACCTGCGTAGGTATATGGACCATCGCGCAGGAGATTCGTGGAGAAACTGGGTCGCTGATGTGACATGGGATTCCGTGTAACGGGCCGAAAAACATAGTTGGGGATTGGCCGTGAAAGACGATCGAGAGAAGATGACACATCTCTTTGCCCCATCGGTTCGGAATCTCTTTGGGACACTAACGGACGGAAACGATATCCACCGACAGGAGTTGCACTCATCGAAACAACCCTGTGCCTGAAGCTGGCGCCATGCTCAGGCCTGGTAATCGGACGAAACCTATAATGATGACTGGTCGATCTTTGTATCCGCTCTCCCGCATACGGATATCCTCTGTATTGTTGAGCAACGGTGGGATTGACGCCATAGGCCAAGGCGCGCTGCCACCCGAACGGCTCTACAGGATACTGGCCGGCCACTGCCCGGCCTGCCGTCGGCCGCCAACGATAGGCGGCCATTGCTGATGCGGCACCATATGATCCATATCTTGGCTTATGACCGAATGCGTTATCCATCGGCCGAAAGCGGTAGCGCGGATGCCCGTAGGGCCCGTACCGAAAACCGACATACCGCTCTATAAATTTTGCAGGCCTCCCATGCACCGTCTCCGGATACTGCCATGAGGGATGTCTGCTTGGCGAGTATGGAGATACAGGCGCAACCTGACCAGGTGATAAAGAGTACCCGGGCCCGTAATAACTACCGATCATGGCTGAAGCCAAAGGCGTTGCGCAAAACATCAAGACACCGCTGAAAAGCCTGACCCAAGATACTCCAATGAATTTCACTTCGCTTGTTTCCCTGTCACAGAAAAAATTTGATGTTGAAACGATTCTTTGCATTTACAACAGTTTAACGACAAATCAGCCCCTGAAAAACCTGCAATTTCGTATCTGCCGCCTGGATCAGGGCATTGCGTGAGATTTCGCTATAAAGAGCCACCGTTCATACCGCCAACCTGGCGCTCCAACCCTGATTTTGATGATACATCCAAGATTAAGAAGAGTATCTCTACCACTCACCAACGATCATCTATCCTGATCGCCGGGTCTGAAAAGCGGCAACAAGTAGGAAGGAACCTGTGGGTGTTGGGCTTGATAGGGATGATAAGGTTCGGTATGGGCAGGTCTATCATTGGTAAATCTGTCATCAGGTCGAAAGTACGGTTGATTGACCGAACCGGGTGACCACATCATGGAAGAGTTTTCGTACCCGCGGAATTGGTGACGAGCTTGGCCCCGGTTAGCTTTGTTGCCTTGTTGGCCGATTTTCTCTATCCGAGACTTTTCATCCGGTGTCAGGGTACGGAAACGAAAAGCTCCGACCTGAGGGGCAGTCCGGTTCATATTATCCATAGGTCGATAGGTACCCGGTGGAAGTCCAGTTATCGGACTGGACGGATTCGATATGACTTCGGAACCATTCCGAAAGGTCTGGACCTCTTCGGCTTGATCAGAGTACTGATCTTCGACCGGGCGCCACTGGTGAGTGGAAAATTGACCAACCCCAGGCATCGGTTGTTGATATTGATACTCACCGAACCCTTCCTGTGCCCCCCCCAAGGCAGGAAACCAGATGCCGATCCAGAGCAGACCACGCCATAGATACCTTATATTTATAAACACAGTCACCCAAGTGATAGCAATCAGTAAAGAATGAATGGCCTATACAGGATGACGTGACATCAATCCCTAATCATCAAGTCTTAAGACGTATCCCTCTACGCCCCGCCTTCTTCTTAATCGGTATCGCAGTGATGTTCTGAACATCGGATGCTGACGACTTTTTCTTGGTCTTGGAGGAGCCATTTGCTTGTTTATTGGAATGCTGGCCCGTCTCTTTCGTTCCCGATTGACTTTGCAGAGCGGAAGGACGCCTTTTGGTTTTCGGGCTAGCAGCGGCTTGATTTGGTTTGCTAGCTGCGGAAACCGATCGATCTGCCTGTTTATCGGCAGACGCCTTGTCAGTCCCGTTACTATCTGCCGAGGCTTGCCGCTCCATCGATCCCTGATCCTTGCTGTCATCCACCCGGACAGTATGTAACTTTTTATCGCCTGAAGCAGCCGCCTGGGTAGACGCAGAGCTTTCGTTTTCCGCGTCCAACCGCTGCTGCCCTTGCTTCTCCACGATGACATCCGCTGATGCCTCCACAGCCGCTGCTGACTGTGAAACCTTAGAGACTGGTGGATTTGTACTGGATGAGGGTTCACTCTCCCCAGCAGCGGTTTGGCCTCCGCTGCTCGAACCAGTATCACCGGGAGAGCCTCCCGCCGGTGTTGGGGCCGCAGCGACTGGCTTGGGCTTTCTCTTGAATAACTGAAACAGCATCAAAAAAATGCCTCTGACCAGATAGAACAGCATACTGATGACGGCGAACAGCTTACTCCACAACACCATCCAGAGTGGTGTCCGGGCCGCGGCAGCAGGCTTCTGCGGCTTGTCTTGTTGTCCTGTGCTGGTAGTGTCTTCCAATACCGGCATTTCAACACCGGCCGGGGCCGTCGCAGCCGCGACCTCGATCAAATCCTTGCTGGCCTTGATGCAACCCAAGGGAATGACGATCAGGGTCAGAATGGTAGAAACCATGACCCCGGAGGCGAGCGAGATCGCCATACCCTGGAAGATGGGATCGAAAAAGATCACCGACGAACCGCAGACCAGTGCCAAAGCCGTGATCATGATTGGCCGGGTTCTGGTCTTACACGCCTGGATCACCGCCTCCACCACGGAGCTGCCGTGTTGTATCTCATGGATGGAAAAATCCACCAGTAGAATCGAGTTGCGCACGATGATGCCCGCCAGGGCGATCCACCCGATCATCGAGGTGGCGGTGAATTCTCCACCCCAACCGGCCGAGAAGAAGATGAAATGGGCCGGAATTATACCCAACAGGGTCAGGGGGATCGGCGCCATGATCAATGCGGGGATGCGGAAATTACCGAACTCCCAAACCACCAGCATGTAGATCAGGACCAAGGCCACCATGAAGGCGGCACCCATGTCACGGAAGGTCTCGTAGGTGACGGTCCACTCTCCCCCCCACTCGATGGCGGATGTGGAGTCGTTCGGTGGCGCCCCCAGCCAGTAGGCATCCAACGCCACACCATCCGGTGTCTTATAGTTCTCCTGTTCCAGAATATCCTGCACTTGAAACATGCCGTAGACCGGTGCCGCAAGCTTGCCGCCGACATCCGCCACCACATATTCCACATCCCTAAGGTCCTTATGGAAGATGATATCCTCTTCCAAGACCTGTTCAAAACGGCCCAATTCTCGCAAGGGTACGGTGATGCCGGCATTTGATTGGATCGGCAGGTCTCCCAACCGGGTGACTTCGGAGCGTTCCGCCAGTGGTACCTGGATCATGATGTTGACCGGCTCGTGCCCGGCCCGCTGTTTGACGTCACCCAGCGGAGAACCACCGAGCGCCATACTTAGATTGCGGTTGATAGTATCGACCGAGATGCCCCGTCTGACCGCCTTCTCGGTATCCACGGTAAAGCGCCAGTACTGATAGGGGTCGCGCATATAGTTATCCACATCCCTAAGGCTCTCGGTACTGGAGAAGATCTCGGTCAAATCAGAGGCAACCTGACGCCTGACTTCGGCACTGGGACCGTGAACCTCGGCAACAACAGACTGCAGCACAGGGGGACCGGGCGGCATTTCGACCACGGCATATTTCGCCCCTGTACCCTTGACGATGGATTTCATCTCCTCCCGGGTCTGCACTGCAATCTCGTGACTGGAGCGCTTTCGATCGTGTTTGTCCAACAATTGGACCTGCACCTCAGCCAACCAGGGATCCTTTCGCAGATAGTAATGACGCACCATGCCGTTGAAATCGAAGGGACGTGCAGTTCCGGCATAGACCTGCACCGCGGTCACTTCCGGGATCTTGCGGATCTTCTCCGCCATCTGATTGGCCAGATTGGCACTGACCGGCAGGGCGGTGCCTTCCGGCATGTCTAACACTACGGAAAATTCCGGCTTGTTGTCGAGCGGCAGCATTTTCACCGCCACCCACTTGAAATAGAAGAAAGAACAGGTGAACAGGAAGGCGCCCCACATGACCAGCTTGAACATCCTGGCCTTGGCGGGCGACTCTATCATGGGTGTCAGGATGCGCCGATAGAGCCCCTCCATCTTCTCCGATTCCTTGTGCTCGCGCTCGCCAGCCACCTCCAAGTAGCGCATCGACGGCCGCAACCAATGCGAGATGGTCAGATAGGGTGTGAACACAAAAGCGGCGAACAACGATATCATCATGGCCACCGAACCAAGTGCGGGAATCGGTTCCATGTACGGCCCCATCATACCGGAGACAAAGCCCATTGGCAGCAGGGCGGCAATGACGGTGAAGGTCGCCAGAATCGTGGGATTACCCACTTCACGCACCGCATCCACCGCAGTGGCGACATCGGTTTTCCCCTCTTCCAACCAGCGCCGATAGATGTTCTCCACTACCACGATCGCATCGTCCACCAGGATACCGATGGAGAAGATCAAGGCGAACAGACTGACCCGGTCGATGGTGTAGCCCATCAACCAAGCACTGAAGATGGTCATCAGCAGCACCACGGGAATGACCAAAACCACTACAATAGCGGGACGGAAGGCGCGAAATGCCGCCAACACCAGGAGAAAAACAAAACCGGTTGCGACGAACAATTTGAAGATGAGTTCGCTGACCTTGTCATCGGCAGATTTGCCGTAATCCCGCGTCACACTGACTTCCACGTTGTCAGGGATCAGACTCCCCTTCAGGTCGTTGACCCGCGCCAGGATGGAATTTGCCACCGTTACCCCGTTGGAACCCTCCTTCTTGGCGATCGCGATGGTGACCGCGGGCACGCCGTCAGCCCTGAACTGCAAGTCGCTGGCGGCACCAGTGTAAAATGACACCAACTGTTTGGCGTCCTCCGGTCCCTGTTTGACCCGCGCCACGTCATGCACATAGACCGGCACGTCGTTATGGGTGCCGACCACCAGTCGATTGATGTCTTCCACGGTCTTGAGAAACGACCCCGTCACCACCGAAAAGTGGGTACTGCCCGCTTCCACTCCACCGGCCTGCTGTTCGCTGTTGGCAGTACGGATGGTGTTGGCCACCTGGTCTAGACTGATGCCGTAACCGGCCAGGCGTTCCGGGAATACCTCAACGGTCACCTGCTCTCGGCGCCCGCCCACCACGAAGCCGTTGCCGGTATTGGGCAGTTCCTTGAGCCCTTGAAGCACGTCGTGTGCCAGCATGCGCAACTGTCCATCATCGACATCCGGCACTCCGTTGCCGTCCCTATCCTTGGACCAGAGGGTCAGGTTGACGACCGGTACATCGTCTATACCCTTGGCCTTGACCAACGGCGGCATCACGCCGGGTGGAATGATGTCCATGTTAGAGTCGATCTTGTCGTTGACCTTTACCATGGATGGCCCCATCTTCTCGCCCACATCGAATTCGATGGTGACGATACCGCCACCCCGCTGCGATGCGGAATAGACGTGTTTGACGCCTGGGATCTCCGACATGATGCGTTCCAGCGGATCGATGGCCAGGGCCGCGACCTGGGATGCCGCGGCGCCAGGATATTGGACGAAGATATCCACCATCGGCACCGAGATCTGTGGGTCCTCCTGCCTGGGTGTGATCACTAGCCCCATCAGCCCCATCAGCATCATGGCGAGGAAGAATAGCGGGGAGAGTGGGGACTGGATAAAGAATCGGGCGGTCCGGCCTGCTATCCCCAGGTGCGCCTCAGCATTCGGATCCATGGAATGGAGCTGATCGAGTTTATCGTCGTTCTGGCTCATATGTGTTCTCGATGCTTCTTAAAAACGTCTAACCAGATAAGGCCTGGCTACAGACAGCATTACGGGAGGCCTCGGGCCTCCCTTGGTATTACAATTTAATCTAGGCTGACAATCGCGCGATTGGTCAGCGTGAGGAAGGTGATGCCCAACCGGCACTGATCCCCATTCCCGGATTTCGCACCACCCGCTCACCGGATTGGAGCCCCGATAGAACCGTCGTATAGCCACCCGGCAACTGTTCTCCCACCCGGATCAGACGTAAGGATGGTTTGCCATCGTCACTCAGGACATATACCCCTGGAAGACTCCCGTTATAGCGGATGGCGCTGGTCGGAATGATCGGGTTGGAACGGGCTGGCGCGTTGAAATCGGGAACCAGCACCTTGGCGTACATGCCGGGGGCGGAAACCCCCTGAGGTAGATCGAACTTGATCGTCACCGTATGCCGCTGGGCGTCCGCCATGGGGAAGATCTGGGCCACCCGAACCGGGACCTCCTGGTCTCCCACATCCAGTTCCGCTCGCAGCATCATACCCTCGTTCAAACCGGGACGCAGACGTCCGGGTACATCCACCAAGATCTGCAGATATTCCACGTCCGCATATTTCAATAGGGGCTGACCAGGCTGTACCGTGTCACCCACCTCGATGAACTTCTTCATGATGATGCCGTTGAAAGGGGCAACACTGCGGGCATCCCTCAGCTTGGCATCGATGGCCCGGATCTCCGCCTGGACCTGATAGAAGGTGTTTTGCGCCTGCTGAATACCGATACGGGAAGAGTAGATGTCCGCACCACGCTCGGCCCCTTCGTCCCTTTCCCCCATGAAATCCTCCATGGGGCGGGTAAACATCTGATCGAACAGGTTGGGTACACCCATACCCCCCGGCGAAGCCCGTGACTTAGGCGACCAGAGTTCACGATTGAACTGCACGCCTGCATTACGCAACTGCGCATCCGCATTGGCCAGCTGCGCCATAGCGGCCTGGCGTTTAGCCTTCAGCTCACTGTCATCCAACTCGACCAACAGGTCACCGTCTTTGAAACTATCACCCTCGATACCGGCCAGATACTTCACACGACCTGGCAGCTGGGCCGAGAGTGTGACCTCCTTATAAGGCACCACTGTACCGCCCAAGGAGACATGGGGTACACCTTGCGATTGCTGCACCACGAAATAGTCCCCACTGCCTGCGGGAGCCGTCGCCAAGGTTCCTACAGAGAAGGTCGCAGCCGAGGCAATACCTACAGCCAGCATCATCGATCTTAATCTATCGCCCATTTTTCCTTATGACCTGCAAATTAGTTCGTGGGTAATCGAGATTATCCGAATTCATGACCGACCGGCTGCACCAGTCAGGGAATCCAGAGGCAATGTCAGGCACGCGCCATCACGGAAAAACTCTTGATGAACGGTCCCGCCATCCGCGGATCCTTGATCATGGAGGCATAGTCACCCACGATAAATTTCATCTTGCGCGAGGTGAAAGCCATACCGAGCCCCATCATGCCAGGTGGTTTCGCCATCCATTTGCGCCATTGATCCTCCGAGGCCCGGATATCCCAGTTCAACGTTTCGCCGTTGAAACTGCCGGCCGCGACTGCCTTGCCGTTTTCCACCGTCAACACGCCCGTGGCTTTGTCGTCCCCATCGAAACCATAGCCGATGACACTGTTGAAACCGATCTGTGCCAAAGCATCCGACAACTCGGGTTCGGCATTCCAATGCTCCATAAAACCCTTCATCCATGCATCAGAAAACAGCTCTGCCATTCCGCTCTTCCCCCAATGAAATTTTTAAAAACTTGTCGCTTGCAAGGACTTGGTAAAATCAGTCCTGATTCAGACCGCTCAGTATCCCTGAAGCGGCATTGCAATGCAACTCGTGATACATGTCAGAACGTTATATAAAACATGTATTTAAGTATTACACCAAATACCAAAATATTGTTGTTTCAATCATCTGCGAGGATTCCAGCCGAGTCTCAATCGG
>Ga0316593_10000049_pt1 | contig 13299 bp, 26 predicted proteins | sample S5NA_3_FD_204564 | JGI IMG/M metagenome (GOLD analysis project Ga0316593, IMG submission 204564) | Metatranscriptome of rhizosphere microbial communities from salt marsh grasses in Alabama, United States - S5-7_160517rA (Metagenome... | ecosystem: Host-associated > Plants > Roots > Rhizosphere ... | reverse complement strand
GGCCAATCGAAGTCGGCAATAGAGGAAATAACAATGACTATAGGTGTCATCGGACGTAAGTGCGGTATGACACGTGTATTCACTGAAACAGGTGAATCCGTGCCAGTAACCGTTATTGAAGTTGAACCAAATAGAATCACTCAGCTTAAAACGCTTGAGACTGATGGTTACAAAGCAATGCAGGTAACTGTTGGTGCGCGTAGAGCGAGTCGAGTCAACAAAGCGATGGCTGGTCACTTTGCAAAAGGCAGTGTGACAGCAGGTCGTGGTCTTTGGGAATTCCGTTTGTCAGACGATGAAGGTGCTGATTTTGAAGTCGGCAGCGAAATCAAAGTTGATATCTTCGAAGCGGGCCAGAAAGTAGATGTAACTGGCACTACCGTTGGTAAAGGTTTTGCCGGTACTGTCAAACGCCATAATTTCTCCATGCAAGATGCAACTCATGGTAACTCTGTATCTCACAGGGTGCCGGGTTCTATTGGTCAAAACCAGTCTCCTGGTCGAGTTTTTAAAGGCAAAAAAATGGCGGGCCAGATGGGTAATGTGCGTCGTACTTTGCAAACATTAGATGTGATTCGCGTGGATGCAGAGAAAAACCTGATTTTGGTAAAAGGTGCCGTACCGGGTGCGAAAGGTGGCGATGTAATTGTTCGTCCAGCAGTGAAAGCTCGCGCCTAAGGAGATTGAAGTATGGATTATAAAATTACAGCAAATAATGGTTCAGATTCGGGAAATATCTCATTATCTGAATCTGTTTTCGGAAGAGATTTTAACGAGGATCTTATTCACCAGGTAGTTACAGCTTATATGGCTGGTGGCAGATCCGGAACGAAAGCACAAAAAACGCGTTCCCAGGTGAGTGGCGGCGGTGCCAAACCATTCCGTCAAAAAGGAACAGGCCGTGCGAGAGCGGGTACTATTCGCAGCCCAATCTGGCGTGGGGGTGGTAAAAACTTCGCCGCAGTACCTCGTAACTTTGATCAAAAAGTAAATCGCAAAATGCACCAGGCTGCAGTGCGTTCAATTCTTTCTGAGTTGGTTCGTCAGGGGCGTCTTGTGGTTGTGGAATCAATTGCGCCTGAAGCACCCAAGACCAAGCTGCTGAATTCGCAGTTAAAAGAAATGGGTGTGACCAATGCGTTACTGGTTACTGATCAATATAACGAAAACCTGCATTTGTCTGCACGCAACTTGTTGAACGTAGATACCGCGATTGTAAGCTCAATGAGCCCGGTTAGTTTGATTGCGTATGACAAAGTGGTCATGACAGTAGATGCGGTTAAGAAAATTGAGGAGATGTTGCAATGAGTCAGGAACGATTAATAAAAATTCTGCTTGCTCCTCATGTTTCTGAAAAAACAACTATGGCCGGTGACTCTGGTAATCAGTTTGTTTTTAAAGTGGCTCGTGATGCAAGTAAAACAGAAATAAAAAATGCAGTTGAGCTAATGTTTGAAGTTAAAGTTGATGCAGTTAACGTGTTGAATGTAAAAGGCAAAGTTAAAGGTCGCTCTAGCGGAAACAAAGGTAGAAGAGCCCATTGGAAAAAAGCTTATGTCAAATTGGCAGAGGGCTTTGATATCGAACACTTGGGCGTAGAGTAAAACGCAAAGGAATTAGTCATGGCGGTAGTGAAAACGAAACCCACATCTCCAGGAAGACGCTTTGTAGTTAAAGTAGTTAATCCTGATTTGCACAAAGGCAAGCCACATGCAGGTTTGGTAGAGAAGCAAAAGCAAAATGCCGGTCGAAATAATAAAGGACGGGTAACGGTTCGTCATCGTGGGGGCGGCCACAAACATCATTACAGAATGATTGACTTCAAACGTGATAAAGACGGAATTGAAGCCAAGGTAGAGCGTCTTGAATATGATCCGAATCGTACAGCGAATATCGCACTTTTACTTTATTCGGATGGTGAGAGACGTTACATCATCGCACCAAAAGGTGTTGCTGCTGGAGATACTGTTGTTTCAGGTATTGATTCTCCGATTAAAGCGGGTAACTGCTTGCCTTTGCGGAATATCCCAGTGGGTTCTCAGGTCCACTGTGTAGAATTGAAACCCGGTAAAGGTGCACAGGTAGCAAGAAGTGCAGGAACAGCTGTTCAGTTAGTTGCTAAAGAAGGGCAGCATGCGATGCTACGTTTGCGGTCTGGTGAGCAAAGACTGGTTTTGGCAGATTGCAAAGCAACCATTGGTGAAGTAGGCAATTCTGAACACAATTTAAGATCTCTGGGTAAAGCCGGTGCCAAACGTTGGCGCGGTATTCGACCCACGGTTCGAGGTGTAGTAATGAATCCGGTAGACCATCCACATGGTGGTGGTGAAGGCCGTACCTCAGGTGGTCGTCATCCTGTGACGCCATGGGGTGTGCCAACTAAGGGTTATAAAACTCGTAAGAATAAACGTACTGATAAACTTATCGTACGTCGACGTAAGTAAAAGGTTAAGAGGGAAAACGTATGCCACGTTCAATTAAAAAAGGCCCGTTTATTGATGATCATTTGATGAAAAAAGTCATAGGCGCGGTAGAAACGAATAATCGTAAACCTATTAAAACCTGGTCCCGTCGATCTATGATAGTACCTGAAATGGTGGGTTTGACTATTGCCGTGCATAATGGCAAGCAACATGTTCCAGTCCTGGTAAACGAAAACATGGTTGGTCATAAATTAGGTGAATTTGCATTGACTCGTACTTATAAGGGTCACGTAGCAGACAAGAAGTCTAGGTAAGGAGTTGAGAAATGCAAACTAACGCGAAACTTAAATACGCACGTATTTCTCCTCAAAAAGCTCGCCTGGTTGCTGATCAGGTTCGCGGAGCGGAAGTGGAAAAAGCACTGCAGTTGCTGGCTTTCAGTAATAAGAAGGCAGCGGGTATTGTCAAAAAAGTACTCGAATCAGCAATTGCAAATGCAGAGCACAATGAAGGTGCTGATATCGATGAGTTGAAAGTCAGTGCAATTACGGTTGACGAAGGTCCTGTATACAAGCGAATTCAAGCGCGAGCCAAAGGGCGTGCAAATCGAATTTTAAAACGTACCAGTCATATTACCGTGACCGTGTCTGATTCTTAAAGGGGATATTTAAATGGGTCAAAAGATACATCCAACTGGATTTAGATTAGGAATCGTTACTGACTGGAATTCCAAATGGTTTGCTGAAAGCAAGGATTACGCTAATACCTTAATTGTAGATTTGAAGGTGCGTGATTTCTTGAAAAAGAAATTAGAGCACGCATCGGTTAGTAAGATTCAAATATCTCGTCCTGCGAAAAATGCAAGAATCGTTATACACACTGCGAGACCAGGTATTGTTATTGGAAAAAAAGGCGAAGATATTGAAAAGTTAAGAGCGGAGGTATCCAAAATGATGGGTATTCCTGTGCACATTAACATTGAAGAAATTCGTAAGCCTGAGCTGGATTCACAGTTGGTTGCAGAGAGCATCGCACAACAATTGGTAAAGCGTATTATGTTCAGACGCGCCATGAAGCGCGCTGTTTCAAACGCAATGCGTCTTGGAGCCCTAGGAATACGTATTAATGTGTCTGGCCGATTAAATGGTGCGGAAATCGCGCGAACTGAATGGTATCGCGAGGGTCGAGTTCCATTGCATACGCTACGCGCTGATATAGATTATGGATTTGCAGAAGCATTGACGACTTACGGCATTATCGGAATAAAAGTCTGGATATTCAAAGGTGAAGTTTTCGATAGCAATGCTATGCAGAAAAACGAAGAGTCGGCTGCTGCTAAAGCCGCAGCAAACGGTTAAGAGAGGAGCCGCAAATGTTACAACCAAAGCGGACTAAGTTTCGTAAACAACACAAGGGTAGAAACCGTGGTTGGGCTGCAACCGGAAATAAAGTGAGTTTTGGCGAATTTGGTCTTAAATCAACAGAACACGGCCGAATTACAGCTCGCCAAATTGAGGCTGCTCGACGCGCAATGACTCGTCATATTAAGCGTGGCGGTAAAATCTGGATACGAATTTTTCCTGATAAACCTATCAGTAACAAACCACTTGAAGTGCGGATGGGTAAGGGTAAAGGTAACGTTGAATATTGGGTAGCTCAAATTCAACCTGGTAGAATGCTTTATGAAATGGAAGGAGTCACCGAAGAAATCGCTCGTGAAGCTTTCCGTTTAGCGGCAGCCAAGTTACCTGTAAAAACAACGTTTGTGTCGCGTACGGTGATTTAACATGAAAACAGAAGATTTGAGAAAAAGCGATATTAATGCGTTAAATGAGACGCTTAAAGACCTGTTGAAGGACCAGTTTAACTTGCGAATGAAGTTAGCTACCGGTCAATTAGGCCAAAACCATCAGGTGAAAGAGGTACGCCGAGATATCGCACGCGTTAAAACAATTATTAACGAGAAGTCCAAGGGTGCTGAATAATGAGTGAAGAGTCAAAAACAGATCGCCTTGTAACAGGTCGTGTTGTTAGTAACAAAGCTGATAAAACGATCACTGTATATATTGAGCGTAAAGTAAAGCATCCCCTTTATGGAAAGTTTGTAAAGCGTTCAAGTAAACTCCATGCTCATGATGAAAATAATGAGTGTAGTGAAGGTGATTTGGTAACAGTTAAACAATGTAAGCCCATATCTAAGCAAAAGAAATGGCAGCTTGTTGAAATTGTTGAAAAAGTGAGCTAATAGGCAATTTGCCCGGAGTTAGCTGAATTGGCCTCAAAAAAGAGGTCTACCAGTTTTGAGTTTGATGAGAATTGTGTTAGAATCCGTCGCCCTTTTAGGCGGGTCTGAATAGGTTGGAGTAATCCCATGATACAAATGCAGTCAGTGCTAGAAGTCGCGGACAACAGCGGGGCTCGCCGAGTACAGTGTATAAAGGTTCTTGGTGGATCGCGTCGCCGTTATGCGGAAATTGGCGATATCATCAAGGTGAGTATTAAAGAAGCGATTCCTCGTGGAAAAGTGAAAAAAGGCGACGTATACAATGCAGTCGTTGTTAGAACCCGTAAAGGTGTCAGAAGACAGGATGGTTCTTTGATTCGCTTCGATGGCAATGCTGCTGTGTTACTAAATAACCAGCATCAGCCAATTGGTACTCGAATTTTTGGGCCGGTAACACGTGAGTTGAGATCTGAAAAGTTTATGAAGATTATCTCATTGGCACCTGAAGTGATTTAACAAGATAAGGTCTTTTGTTATGCGTAAAATACGTAAGGGCGATGATGTAATTATTATTGCCGGAAAGGATAAGGGAAAGCGAGGTAATGTAACTCGCCTTGTTTCTAGCGAGCGAATTATCGTTGATGGCGTAAACATGGTTAAGCGTCACACAAAAGGTAATCCTCAGCAAGGTGTTCCCGGTGGAATTATTGATAAAGAAGCACCATTGCACATTTCCAATGTAGCTATCTATAACGCCAAGGCGGATAAAGCAGATAGAGTAGGATTTAAAGTGCTTGAAGATGGTTCGAAAGTTCGTGTCTTTAAATCAGACGGCGAACAGATTGATATTTAATTGGGGACAGTCATGGCTAGGTTAAAAGATCATTACAAAAACACTATTGAAGGTCAGCTTAAAGAAAAGTTTGGCTATAAGAGTGTTATGCAAGTGCCCCGAATCACGAAGATTACCCTAAATATGGGTTTAGGTGATGCGGTTGGCGATAAAAAGATTATTGAGCATGCAGTATCTGACATGACTCAAATCGCCGGGCAAAAGCCAGTTGTGACATTGGCACGTAAATCTATTGCAGGTTTTAAAATCCGTGATGGTTGGCCAATCGGTTGTAAAGTAACGCTACGTGCAGAAAGAATGTATGAGTTTCTTGATCGATTGGTAAATATCTCAATTCCTCGGGTTAGAGATTTTCGTGGCTTGAGCCCTAAATCATTTGACGGTCGTGGCAACTATAGCATGGGTGTGAGTGAGCAGATTATTTTCCCCGAAATCGATTACGATAAAATCGACAAGATTCGTGGAATGGATATTACTATTACAACGACAGCTAAGACTGATGAAGAAGGGCGTGCACTACTGGCTGCCTTTAACTTCCCGTTCAAAGGACAAGTAAATGGCTAAGCAATCAATGATAAATCGCGAAATTAAACGCGAAAAAATGGTTAAGCAGTATGCTGAAAAACGGGCTGCTCTAAAAAAAGCAATGCTCGATGAATCCTTGTCTATGGAAGAAAGAGACGCCGCTGCGAAAAAGTTTCATAGCTTACCTCGGAACGCAAGTCCAGTACGTCAAAGAAACCGTTGTAAAGTAACGGGTAGACCACATGGTTATTATCGTAAATTCGGCCTTTGCCGAAACAAACTGCGCGAAGCGGCAATGCGTGGCGATGTACCTGGCCTGGTTAAATCTAGCTGGTAAGCGTTAGGGAGTTATAATATGTCTATGTCAGATCCAGTTGCAGATATGTTGACACGCATTAGAAATGCGCAATCTGCAAATAAGTCCAGTGTGACTATGCCTTCGTCTAAAGTAAAAGTGGCTATTGCTGCTCTATTAAAGGAAGAAGGTTTCATCACTGATGTCGAGCAATCGGAAAAAGAAAACAAACCAGTTTTAACCATTACATTAAAGTATTTTGAAGGTAAACCGGTTATCGAAGAATTAAAGCGAGTGAGTCGTCCTGGTCTCCGAATTTATAAGAGTGCGAGCGAAATTCCCGAAGTAAAAGCGGGCTTAGGGGTTGCTGTGGTTTCTACCTCAAAAGGTATTATGAGTGATAGAGCTGCGCGCAAAGCTGGGATTGGTGGCGAATTAGTTTGCTACGTATCGTAACAGGAGATATGAAATGTCACGTGTAGCTAATAAACCTGTCACAATTCCATCAGGTGTGGAAGTAAATTTAAACGGTCAAAGTATTACAGTTAAAGGCCCTAAGGGTGCGCTTGATTTTGTTATACATGACCTGGTCTCTGCGAAAGTAGAAGACAAAAACCTGCAAGTTGCAGCGAACGAGTCAACGGCTCAATCTGTTGCATTGGCAGGTACAACCAGAGCGCTAGTAAACAATATGGTGACAGGCGTTTCACAGGGTTTTGAGCGAAAATTGCAGTTGATTGGGGTTGGTTATCGTGCCCAGGCACAGGGTAACAAGTTAAACCTAACCTTAGGTTTTTCTCACCCGGTAGAATACCAAATGCCAGAAGGCATTAGTGTAGAGACTCCAAGCCAAACTGAAATCCTGGTAAAAGGGATTGATAAGCAAAAAGTTGGTCAAGTGGCTGCGAACATTCGCGCATATCGTCCACCAGAACCATACAAAGGTAAAGGTGTTCGTTATGCTGATGAGCATGTCGTTCGTAAAGAAGCCAAGAAGAAATAAAGGCTAAGTTGATGGATAAGAAAACATCTAGAATTCGCCGTTCTGTTAAAACCAGAGCAAAGTTAAAACGATTGGGCAAAACACGTTTGTGTGTATATCGTACACCTCGTCATATTTACGTCCAGTTGATTGATGAAACAGGAAGTCAGGTGCTAGCGTCTGCATCTACTGTTGAAGCATCAGTTAAAGAACAAATTGCTGGTTACTCAGGCAATGTTGATGCTGCAGCAATAGTTGGTAAAGTAATCGCTGAACGTGCTAAGGCAAAAGGCGTTACAGACGTTTCGTTTGATAGATCCGGTTTCAAATATCATGGACGCGTTAAGGCATTAGCAGACGCAGCAAGAGAAAACGGGCTCAATTTCTAGGTTAAGGGTGTAATATGGCAAATTATGACGTATCCGCAAGCGGTGATGAGCTACAGGAAAAACTTGTTGCAGTAAGACGTGTAGCAAAAGTAGTGAAAGGCGGTAGGGTTTTTGGTTTTTCCGCACTAACTGTTGTTGGTGATGGAAAAGGTAAAGTTGGATTTGGTAGTGGCAAAGCTCGCGAAGTACCAGTCGCTATTCAAAAGGCTATGGAGCAGGCGCGTCGTAACATGGTTAGCGTAAATCTGAAGGGTGATACATTGCAATATCCTCTAGTTGGAGCCCATGGCGCAGCAAAGGTCTTTATGAAGCCGGCTTCAGAAGGTACTGGTATTATTGCCGGGGGCGCCATGCGTGCAGTTTTTGAAGTGGTAGGTGTACATAACGTACTGGCGAAATGTATAGGAACAAATAATCCTGTAAACGTTGTTCGTGCCACGATTAAAGGCTTGCAGGATATGTCATCTCCTGAACAAGTTGCTGCAAAACGCGGTAAGACTGTTGAAGAAATGTTGGGTTAAAAATGAGCGATAAAAAAGTGAAAATTACGTTGGTGCGCAGCACTAACAAGCGCTTGAAAAGTCATAAGGCTTGCGTTGCTGGATTAGGTCTTCGTCGTATGCACCAAACCGTTGAAGTCATTGATACGCCTGAAAACCGTGGGATGATAAACAAAGTGTCATACATGCTTCATATAGAGGAGGCTTAAGATGAAACTAAATACATTAAAACCCGCCGAAGGATCACGTTCTTCGTCAAAGCGTGTCGGCCGAGGTATTGGCTCCGGGTTAGGTAAAACCGGCGGAAGAGGACATAAAGGACAAAAGTCACGTTCAGGTGGTAAAGTCCAGACAGGTTTCGAGGGCGGTCAAATGCCTTTGCAACGTCGACTGCCTAAAGTAGGGTTTACCTCCAGAACCAAACGCTTTAAAGCAGAAATTCGTCTTGGTGAAATAAATAAACTTGATGTTGATGTAATCGATTTAGTAGCACTTAAACAAAACGGCATCATTCCAGGTTTTATTAAAGATGCAAAAATAATTAAGTCCGGTGAGATTACCAAGGCAGTTACTGTCCAGGGCTTAGGTGCTACAGCAGGTGCGAAAGCAGCAATTGAAGCAGCTGGTGGAAAGGTAGAAAACTAAGTGGCAAATAATGCATCGTCAATTGCGGCTAGCATGGCTAGCGGAAAATTAACTGAACTAAGACAACGAATCTTTTTTGTCATTGGTGCTTTAATTGTTTTCCGAATTGGCGCGCATATACCAGTCCCCGGGATTGATCCAGCGGCATTAGCGGCACTGTTTGAGCAGACCAAAGGTACTATTTTGGACATGTTTAATATGTTCTCTGGTGGTGCTCTTCGTCGATTGTCTGTATTTGCCCTGGGTGTAATGCCCTACATTTCGGCATCAATTATTATTCAACTCCTTAGCTCTGTTTGGCCCAAGTTAGATCAGCTGAAAAAAGAAGGCGAGGCAGGTAGAAGAAAAATAACACAATATACTCGTCAATTAACTCTGGTATTGGCTACCTTTCAGGCAACGGGGATTGCAGTAGCCCTCCAAAGTCAGCATATAGGGAATGTTTCGGTAGTTATTGCCCCAGGCCCTGTATTTATGCTTACAGCTATTGTCACATTAATAACCGGAACGATGTTTTTGATGTGGCTTGGAGAACAAGTAACAGAACGGGGTATTGGTAACGGAATTTCATTGTTAATATTTTCCGGCATTGTTGCTGGTTTGCCAAGAGCCGTCGCGGGTACCATGGAGCTAGCAAGAACTGGTGAATTACAATGGTTTACCGTTATTGTTATATTTTTAGTTGCTTTAGCGGTTACTTTTTTTGTGGTTTATGTCGAACGCGGCCAAAGACGCATAACGGTGAATTACGCAAAACGACAGCAAGGTAACAAGTTATATGCTGGAGGGACAAGTCACCTTCCGTTGAAAGTAAATATGGCAGGTGTTATACCTCCGATATTTGCTTCCAGTATCATTTTATTTCCCGCAACAATTGGGGGGTGGTTTGGAAGCATGGGTGAAGGTATGGAATGGTTAAAAAACCTTTCTTCTACCTTATCTCCGGGACAACCGCTTTATGTCATTATTTATTCGGTAGCAATTGTATTTTTCTGTTTTTTTTATACTGCACTGGTTTTTAATCCAAAAGACACTGCAGATAATTTAAAGAAATCTGGGGCATTTATACCAGGTGTACGACCCGGTGACCAAACAGCCAAGTATATCGACAGTATAATGTCACGATTGACTTTGGCGGGCGCTATATATATTACATTGGTTTGTTTGCTACCCAATTTTTTGATTATGTATTGGCATGTGCCATTTTACTTTGGTGGAACTTCACTGCTTATTGTAGTTGTGGTAGTGATGGACTTTATGGCACAGGTTCAAGCACATTTGATGTCGCATCAATATGAGGGTTTGATGAAGAAAGCCAACTTGAAGTCACATGGCCGTGGCGGTTTGGTGCGATAGGTATCGTTAAGTTATTGTTTTTATTTGGGGATTGAAATGAAAGTTCGTGCATCAGTCAAGAAAATGTGCCGTAATTGCCGCGTTGTAAAACGTAAAGGTGTGGTACGTGTTATTTGCACAGACGCAAAGCATAAGCAGCGTCAAGGGTAACCTCGTAAATTTATTGATTTTATTTGAATAGAGTAGTAGAATTCGGCCCCTTTTATCAAGGCCTGAATTATTTTGGGAGTAAGACGCATGGCGCGTATAGCTGGAATTAATATACCGACACATAAACACACAGTAATTGCTTTGACTGCTATATATGGCATTGGCCCAGCAAGAGCAAAAGTAATATGTGCGGCAACAGGAATTGAACCAACAGTAAAAGTTCGTGAACTGGGTGAAGATCAGTTAGAAAAAATTCGTCAGGAAATTGCCAAGTTTGCAGTAGAAGGTGATTTGAGACGAGAAGTTTCTATGAATATCAAACGTTTAATGGACCTGGGCTGCTTTCGCGGTATACGCCATCGTCGTGGCTTACCCTTAAGAGGTCAACGAACAAAAACGAATGCGAGAACTCGAAAGGGTCCTCGAAAAGCGATTAAAAAATAGGATTTTAAATTCATAGGTTTAAATTATGGCAAAAGCATCTGCTAGCAAAAGTAAAAAGCGTGTAAAAAAGAACGTCTCTGACGCGGTAGCACACATACATGCTTCGTTTAACAATACAATTGTGACTATCACCGATCGTCAAGGAAACACACTGACATGGGCAACTGCTGGTGGATCAGGTTTTCGCGGATCTAGAAAAAGTACCCCATTTGCTGCACAGGTAGCTTCTGAAAGAGCGGCAACCGCAGCGAAAGAATATGGTGTAAAAAACGTAGATGTTTTTGTTAAAGGACCTGGACCAGGCCGTGAATCTGCAGTACGGGCTTTAAACCTGGTAGGTTTTAAAATCAACAACATTACCGATGTGACGCCAATTCCTCATAATGGTTGTCGTCCACCTAAAAAGCGTAGAGTGTAAGCGGGAGAATTATTGTGGCACGATATATTGGTTCAAAATGCCGTCAATGCAGACGTGAAGGTGTGAAGTTATTTCTGAAGGGTGAAAAGTGTTACACCAGCAAGTGTGCAATGGAATCACGCCCATTCCCGCCAGGTCAACATGGTCAAAGACGAGGTCGTTTATCAGACTATGCTGCTCAATTGCGTGAAAAACAAAAAGTTAGACGAATTTACGGAATACTGGAAGGTCAATTCCGTCTGTATTATAAAGAAGCGGACCGTTGCAAAGGTTCTACAGGCGAGAATTTACTGAAGCTATTAGAAGCTCGTTTGGATAATGTTGCATATCGGATGGGTTTTGGCGTTTCTCGCTCTGAGGCTCGCCAATTGGTTCGTCATAACGCAGTTCTTGTTAATGGTAAAAAAGTAAATATTCCTTCTTTTCAAGTGAAGCCAAATGATACTGTGAGTGTTACCGAAAAGGGTAAAAACCAACTAAGAATTAAAGCATCACTAGATGCAGCTAAGAATAGAGGGTTTTCAGAATGGTTAACTGTTGATACCACAAAGATGGAAGGCGTATTTAAACAAATGCCGGAACGTAGTGAATTACCATCGGATATCAATGAACAGTTGATCGTAGAGTTGTACTCTAAATAATTAATTTACTTTTTATTAAAGAGGAAAGTTCATGCAAGGTGCATTAGGCGATCTATTAAAACCTCGTTTGGTAGATGTTCAAAAGGATTCAGAAACACGAGCAAAAGTGGTTCTTGAGCCTCTGGAGCGTGGGTTTGGCCATACTCTGGGTAGTGCTCTTAGAAGAATTTTATTATCTTCAATGCCAGGTTGTGCAGTTGTAGAAGCCGAAATCGACGGTGTATTGCATGAATATAGTACGATTGAAGGTGTTCAGGAAGACGTTATTGAAATATTGCTCAACTTAAAAGAGTTAGCAATACGTATGAGTGCTAAAAGTGAAGCAACATTAACGCTTAATAAAAAGGGCCCTGGTGTTGTTACTGCAGCAGATATTACCCTGGACCATGATGTTGAAATCGTGAATACCGATCATGTAATCGCTAACCTGACAAAAACAGGCGAGCTAAACATGACAATTAAGGTTGCTAAAGGTAGAGGTTATCAGCCTTCCACCTTGAGAGAAAATGAAGAAGACAGACCTATTGGCCGACTTCAACTTGATGCTTCATTTAGTCCAGTTATTAAGGTTGCTTACTCAGTTGACAGTGCAAGGGTAGATCAACGTACAGACCTGGATAAATTAATTATTGAGTTGGAAACAAATGGTACTATTGATCCTGAAGAAACAATTCGTGGTGCTGCTACCATTCTTCAGGACCAGTTAACTCACTTTATTGACCTGAAAGGCAAGAAAGAAGAAGAAGCGAAAGAGGAAGAGCCAGAAGTTGATCCAATTCTCGTTCGTCCTGTTGACGATCTTGAGCTGACTGTAAGGTCTGCAAACTGCTTAAAAGCAGAAAATATTTACTATATTGGAGATTTAATTCAACGAACAGAAGTGGAATTGTTGAAAACACCAAATCTTGGTAAAAAATCTTTAACAGAAATCAAAGACGTATTGGCATCTAAGGGACTTTCTTTAGGTATGCGTCTGGAAAATTGGCCACCTGCGCAGATCAAGGAAAAACATAAAGATATTGCGTAACACGCCAGTTAGTAGCTTAAGTTTAGGAATTTATTATGCGTCATAGAAATGTAGGCAGACAATTAAGTCGAAATAGCAGTCATCGTAAAGCGACATTGCAGGCTTTAACTGTTTCTTTATTGAAATACGAAACAATAAAAACAACTGTAGCCAAAGCAAAAGAACTGCGTAGAGTTGCTGAGCCATTAATTACTCGTGCAAAAACTGATTCAGTTGCAAACCGTAGAATTGCATTTTCCAGATTACGAGATGATGAAGTAGTAGGAAAATTGTTTACCGAACTTGGGCCACACTTTAAAGAGCGTCCCGGTGGTTACGTTAGAATCTTGAAATACGGTTACCGTGCTGGAGATAAGGCACCTATGGCATTAGTGCAATTAGTAGGGCGGTCTGAGTTCGAACAGGATAATTCTGCAGAGTAATCGAT
>Ga0316593_10000048_pt1 | contig 13632 bp, 13 predicted proteins | sample S5NA_3_FD_204564 | JGI IMG/M metagenome (GOLD analysis project Ga0316593, IMG submission 204564) | Metatranscriptome of rhizosphere microbial communities from salt marsh grasses in Alabama, United States - S5-7_160517rA (Metagenome... | ecosystem: Host-associated > Plants > Roots > Rhizosphere ... | reverse complement strand
CCGCCAGACGCTGCAAAGCCTGTCTTTGATCCCGGTTGAAGAGTATGGGGGGAGCCGCACAGGCCTTGAGACGTACCATGTCAATGACCCACCCCAGCAACCATTCCAGCAGCCGCTTGATATCATATTTCGTCCATTGCTCCGCCAACTTTACCGGGTCGATGCGCACCTGGGCCAGACCGAGAAAGGCCTGGAAGGCTATTCGATATTGTTCAAGGATCTCGGGATCATCTACAGCGAGCGCTTTCAACGGAGCACCGCCGGCGAGATCCAACAAGGTCTGTGGATCACCGTGCTGGATCCGCCCCTGCAACCAGGTAAGGGCCTGCGCTCGGTCAGGGAGGGTAAAGGTGAAGCGCTGACAACGGCTACGTATGGTGGGTAACAGGCGTGAGGGCCGATCGGTCAACAACACAAGCACCGTATTGGAGGTGGGTTCTTCCAGGGTCTTGAGCAGGCTGTTGGCGGCGGCACTGTTCATACGATCCGCTGGACGGATGATGATCAGTTTGTGACCACCGGATTTGGCGGTCAGACTCGCCCCGTCACTCAGAGCACGAATCATATCAACCTTGATCTCGCCGCTCTTACTGCCCTCTTCCGGACCGATCATCTGTAGATCGGGGTGATTCCCGGCCTGGAACAACTGACAGTGCCGGCAACGTCCACAGGGTTGGCCCGCTTCATCGATGGAGGTACACAGCAGGGACTGAGCGAATCGCAGGGCAAAGTCCTGTTTGCCGACCCCTTCCGGACCACTGAACAACAGGGCATGGGGCAGCCGCTGCCGACTGCGTGCCTGCTGCAGCCTGTGCCAGATATCCTGCTGCCAGGGCAGGAGTTGTGCGGTAAGCTCACCCATCCAGCGTCTCCAGGAAGGCGTGAAACACCGACTGGATCTGGCGCTGCACCTGTGCCAGGGCAGGACTGGCGTCGATCACCTTGACCCGTTCCGGTTCCCGGGCGGCGATCTGTAGATATCCCTCGCGCACCCTGTCGAAGAAGTCTCGGGCCTCGCTTTCGAAGCGATCCGGTCGGGAACGTTCCCCAGCCCTGGCCAGACCCACTTCCGCCGACAGATCGAGCAACAGGGTGAGGTCGGGGCGCAGGTCCCCCTGAACGAATCGCTCCAAGGCGGCGATCCGATCCCGCTCGATGCCACGTCCCGCCCCCTGATAGGCATAGGAGGCATCAGTGAAACGATCGCACAGCACCCAGTTGCCGGCGGCCAAGGCCGGCAGGATCTTACGCTGCAGGTGTTCCGCCCGGGCGGCGAACATCAACAACAGTTCGGTATCGTCCGCCATACCGGTATGGCGATGTCCAAGCAACAGTTGACGGATCTCTTCTCCCAAAGGGGTACCGCCCGGCTCCCGGGTGAACACCACCGCCTTGCCGGCGGCCTCCAGCAGGTGCCGGATATAACTCAAATTGCTGCTCTTGCCGGCCCCCTCTCCGCCTTCCACCGTGATGAAACGCCCCCTATGCATGTTCATTGTTTGAGTTGGTATTTCCGCACTGCCCGGTTGTGTTCCTGCAAGGTGTTTGAGAAGTGGTGCCCACCATCACCGGTGGCGACGAAATAGAGTTCTTTGCCGTCCTCCGGATGCAACACCGCCCGGATCGCCGCCCGGCTGGGCATGGCGATCGGAGTCGGGGTGAGCCCCTCGTGCAGATAGGTATTATAGGGAGTATCGGTCTCCAGATCGCGGCGACGGATATTGCCGTCGTAGCGTTCACCCATACCATAGATTACCGTCGGATCGGTCTGCAGCAACATGCCTTTTTGCAGACGACGGATGAACACCCCGGCGATCCGTGCGCGTTCCTCCGGCATCCCGGTCTCCCGTTCCACGATGGAGGCCAGGATCAAGGCCTCCTCGGGCGACTCCAACGGCAAGCCCTTGGCCCGCTGCATCCATTCCTCAGCCAGCACCTGCTGCATCCTGCGATAGGCCCGTTTGAGAAAGGCCACATCGGTCTCACCCCGGGGAAAGTGGTAGGTATCGGGATAAAAGCGTCCTTCCGGATGCTGGTCGGGATAACCCAGGCGCTGCATGATCTGCGGATCCGACAGACCGGTCAGGGTGTGTTGCAATGCCCCGTCGGCTTCCACCGCCGCCATCACCTGACGGAAGGTCCAGCCCTCCACCAGGGTCAAGGGATACTGAATCACCTTGCCCGATTCGAGAATCTGCAAAAGTTGCTCCGGCGTCGTTCCCGGCGGGATACGATATTCTCCCGCCTTGAGTCGATCGGCCTGGTGGGTCAAACGCGCCAGCAGGCGCAGCAGAATGGGCCTTTCGATGATACCCCTGGCAGCCAGATCAGCCGCCAGACTGGTCACGGAACCGCCGGGTTGCAGATCATAGACGATGCCGTCCGCAGGCAACGCCAGCGGGTCCTGTCTGAAACTGTCATACTCCATCCAGGCCCAGGCCAGCAACAGGCTGAAGATTAAGATCAGTAATCCGAGGAGTCTATTCAGCATATGACGGATTCTAATGAAAATTCGAGGGCATACCACATACCCGCCGGTATCTGTTCATGTCATTCCTATCGAGCTCAAGGCCTGGCTGCGCACCTGGTGTATCAGGGCGGCAGGGATCTGATGGATATCGAAACGCCGGTTCTCGAGGGCCGCAACCGGACAGATCCCGAGCAGGGAATTGGTGATGAACAGGGCGTCCGTGCGTTGCAGCTCCCCGAGACTGACCTTGGACACACGCACGGTCAAATCGAATTCTGCTGCGACCTCCAACACCAGTTCACGCACCACGCCGGCGACTCCGCAGGCACTCAGATCGGGGGTGGTCAGGCGCCTTCCTTTGAGCAGAAACAGGTTCGACTGGGTACCCTCGATCACATGGTTCTCTTCGTCCAACATCAACCCTTCAGGGGTGTTCGGATCATCCCACTCCTGACGGGCCAGCACCTGTTCCAGTCGATTGAGGTGTTTGATGCCGGCCAGCCGGGTATTGCGACCCAGGCGGGTCGAACAGACGCGCAGGCGGATACCGTTGGCGAACCATTGGGCCGGATAGCGCGGCCAGGGATGCAGACTGACGATACGCGTGACCTGGGGATAGACCGGTGGTCGATAGCCCCGACCGCCCGCACCTCGTGTCAGGATGACCTTGACCACCGCGGGACTGTGGTCCCCAGCCACATTGAGTACTTCTTGGTGCAAGCGGGCCTTGTTTTCCGGCGGCAGGCCCAGGCGCCGCTCACCGGTCTCCAGCCTGGCCATGTGACGCTCCCATAACAGAGGTTCCCCCTGCACCATCACAATGGTTTCGAACAGACCATCACCATACTGCAGACCACGGTCTGCAGCAGGTATCTGGTCCATGGGTTTGCCGTTTATCAGCAAGCTGGAGACTCAACCCCGGCCTGGGCAACCGCCCAGCCGGATTTGCTCAGACGAAACGACGGAAGGCCAGGGTACCGTTGGTCCCACCGAAACCAAAGGAATTGGAGATCACCAACTCCAGTTTCATCTCGCGGGCCGTATTCGGCACAAAGTCGAGATCGCATTCAGGGTCCTGGTTTTCCAGGTTGATGGTAGGCGGTGCCACCTGGTCGCGCAGCGCCAGGATGGTGAAAACGGCCTCGGCACCACCGGCGGCGCCCAGCATGTGACCGGTCATCGACTTAGTGGAGCTGACACACAACTTGTGGGCATGCTCGCCGAAGGCTCGTTTGACCGCCAGGGTCTCTGCCACGTCACCGGCCGGTGTAGAGGTGCCATGGGCATTGATGTAGTCCACCTCATCCGGATTCACCCCCGCATCCTGCAATGCCATCAGCATACACTTGGCCGCGCCGGAGCCATCTTTCGAAGGAGCGGTCATGTGGTAGGCATCGGAGTTCATTCCCACGCCGACCAGTTCCGCATAGATCTTGGCGCCCCGGGCCCTGGCGTGTTCGTACTCCTCCAACACCACCACACCTGCGCCGTCACTGAGTACGAAGCCGTCGCGATCCCGATCCCAGGGACGACTGGCGGCCTGGGGATCATCGTTTCTTCTGGACAAGGCCCTGGCAGCCGCAAACCCGCCCAGGCCGACCGGAGAGGTCGCCATCTCGGCGCCCCCGGCCACCATCACATCGGTACGCCCATGGCGGATCATCATGCCGGCCTCACCGATGCTGTGAGCACCACTGCTGCAGGCCGAAACGATCGAATAGTTGGGTCCCTTCAGACCGTATTTGATCGAGAGGTTCCCAGACACCATGTTGATGATGTTGGCGGGTACGAAGAAGGGAGATATCTTCCGTGGCCCACCCTCCAGGTAGGCATGATAGCTGTTCTCGATCCCGGTGATACCCCCGATCCCCGAACCGATGAGCACGCCGATACGCTCGGCATTCGCTTCAGTGACCTCCAGGCCGGAATCTTCGATGGCCTGACAACCGGCTGCGACGCCGTAATGGATGAACTTGTCCATCTTCTTGGCGTCTTTTTGCGAAATATAATCGGTAATCTCGAAACCGTAGATCGGTCCACCGAACTGGGTACTGAATTGCGTCACATCAAAATGGGTAATCGGCTTAATCCCGCTCTTACCCGCAAGAATATTCTCCCAGGAAGATGGCACATCAAGACCCACCGGCGCAACCATGCCAAGTCCGGTTACGACAACCCTTCTTGCAGTCATCTGAGACTACCCCCAATCATTGGATACGTGACAGAAATGCGAAAGGCCGCGTCCCGGCGGAAGGACACTGCGGCCTGTGTATTTGTGAATGTATGACCTGAAGACTATTAGCTATGGGCGTTGATGTAGTCGACCGCCAGTTGTACGGTGGTGATCTTCTCTGCTTCTTCGTCCGGAATTTCGGTTTCGAACTCCTCTTCCAGGGCCATCACCAGTTCAACAGTGTCGAGAGAATCGGCACCAAGGTCGTCGACAAAGGAGGCTTCCAGCGTCACTTCGTCTTCTTTGACACCCAGTTGTTCTACGACAATTTTTCGAACTCGTTCTACCACATCGCTCATTTTCTTAATTTCCTCATGGATGAATCCGACGGCCACATTTGCAACCGAAGGGGTATTGTATTAACAATCTTTGCATGTGAAAAGCGCAAACCAGCGTAATCTATCACAGGACAAAGCCCATTGGAATCTGGCATTCACATCGATTAATACTTCATATTCAATTGGTTAGCCCATCAATCATGGTGTAACCAAATTCAACCCATGTACATCCCGCCATTCACGTGCAGGGTTTCGCCGGTGATGTAAGCCCCCGCTTCGGAGGCTAGAAAAACCACCGCGTTGGCAATATCCTCAGGCTGACCCAGCCGTTGCAACGGAATATTCTCGATCAGCCCCTTGCGCTGCTCTTCCGTCAACTCACGGGTCATGTCGGTATCGATGAAACCGGGCGCGATGGCATTGACCGTGATCCCACGGGATCCGACCTCTCGTGCCATCGAGCGGGTAAAACCGAAGATGCCGGCCTTGGCCGCTGCATAGTTGGTCTGACCCGGGTTGCCGGTCGCACCGACCACGGATGAGATATTGATGATACGGCCCTTACGCGCCTTCATCATGCCTCGCAGTACCGCTTTACTGAGACGGAAGATGGAGGTCAGATTGGTATCGATGATGCTCTGCCATTCCTCTTCTTTCATGCGCATCAGCAGATTGTCCCGGGTAATCCCCGCGTTGTTCACCAGGATGGTCGGGCTACCATACTCCTCGGTCACCGCCTTGATCACCTCGTCCACTGAGGCCTGCTCGGTAACATTCAAGACCATACCACGACCACGATACCCGGCCTTCTGAAAGCGATTGCTGATGGCTTCCACCCCGGCTTCGGAAGTGGCGGTGCCGACGACCTGGGCGCCAGCTGCGGCCAGACCATCGGCGATGGCCGCACCGATCCCCCGGCTCGCACCTGTAACCAGGGCGATTTCATTGTCCAATGTCATTTGCTTGCCTCCAATGCCGCGCTCAAGCCATCCGGATCGAAAACCGCCAGGCTGTTGAGCTTTTTGTCGATACGTTTGTTCAACCCGGACAATACCTTGCCAGGACCGACTTCGATCAGGTCGCTGATACCACGGCCTGCGAGCGCCTGAATGGTTTCGACCCAGCGCACCGGGCTGAAGAGTTGCTGTGCCAGCTTGTCCCGAATATGCTCCGGATCGCTTGCCTCTGCGACATCCACATTGTGCAGGACCGGAATTTTCGGAGTATCCACGGTTAGCGCCGCCAACCGCTCACGCAGCCGCTCAGCGGCGGGTCGCATCAGGGCACAATGGGACGGCACACTGACCGGTAGGAGCAGGGCCCGTTTGGCGCCGGCCGCCTTGGCCAGCTCGCAGGCGCGCTCCACCGCGGCCTTGTTACCGGCAATCACCACCTGACCCGGTGAGTTGAAGTTGACCGCTTCCACGACTTCCGAAGCGGCCGCTTCTGAACAGACGTCGCGTACCTGATCGTCATCCAGCCCCAGAATCGCCGCCATACTACCGGCACCTTGCGGCACCGCCTGCTGCATCAGCCTGCCCCGCTCGGCTACCAGACCGACCGCATCGCTGAACGCCAAGGCACCGGCACAGACCAGCGCCGAGTACTCACCCAGGCTGTGGCCTGCCATCACAGCCGGATCGCCGCCATCCGCTGCCTGCCAGATCCGCCACACCGCGACCCCTGCCGCCAACATTGCCGGTTGGGTGTTATGGGTCTGATTGAGTTGATCTTCCGGGCCTTCCTGTACCAGCTTCCACAGATCAAAATCCAACACACTGGAGGCTTCATCGAAGGTTTGCTGTACCGCCGGATAGACGCTCGCCAGGGCTTTCAGCATCCCCACCGACTGGGACCCTTGACCGGGAAACAACATTGCGAAATTGCTTTCACTCATGGGCAATCGTCATCCAAAAAATCAAAACCTGGCCAGTACCGAACCCCAGGTGAAGCCGCCGCCGAAGGCCTCCATGAGGAGGGTTTCACCACGCTTCACACGCCCGTCCCGCACTGCGGTATCCAACGCCAGGGGCACTGAGGCGGCAGAAGTGTTGCCGTGTTCGTCCACCGTAACCACTACCCTGTCCATGGACAAGTTCAGTTTCTTGGCGGTGGCGTTGATGATGCGGATATTGGCCTGATGGGGTATCAACCAATCGACCTCCAGCTTCTGCATGTCATTGGCCTTCAAGGTCTCGTCCGCAATCCGCCCCAGGGTGGTGACGGCCATCTTGAACACCTCGTTGCCCCGCATCTCCATATAAGCGGTACCTTCCTGCAACGCGGTATAGCCTCTGGAGATGCCGGATGGCACCCGCAGCAGACTTTCGAAGGCTCCATCCGCATGCAGATGGGTCGAGATGATACCAGGCTCGTCACTGGCTTCCAGCACCACGGCACCGGCCCCGTCTCCGAACAGGACACAGGTGTTGCGGTCCTTCCAGTCGACAATTCGCGACAGGGTCTCGGCGCCCACCACCAAGGCCCGGGTGGCGCTCCCGGTCTTGATGAACTTGTCGGCCACACTGAGGGCATAGACGAAACCGGTGCAGACCGCCTGAACATCGAAGGCGGCCGGTCCGTGAATCCCCAGACGGGCCTGCAACAGGCAGGCGGTACTGGGAAACACCTGGTCCGGAGTGGTGGTGGCGACGATGATCAGGTCGAGATCGGCCGCTTTCAAGCCAGCCATATGCAGGGCATTGCAGGCCGCCTTCTCTGCCAGGTCGCAGGTGTATTCATCATCCGCTGCGATATGACGTTTGCGTATCCCGGTTCTCTCGACGATCCACTGGTCACTGGTATCGACCATTTTTTCGAGGTCATGATTGGTCAGAATCTTTTCCGGAAGATAGCTGCCGGTGCCGATGATGCGGGAATGAATCACGCGCTTGCCCTTGTTTCCAGATGGGCCTTGACCTGTGCCTCGATACGCGAGGGTACGTCCTTCAAGGCCTCTTTGCGGGCGATGCTGATCGCGTTGGCGAAGGCCAGTTCGTCCGCGCCCCCATGGCTCTTGATCACCACACCCCGCAGTCCCAACAGACTGGCCCCATTGTAACGCCGAGGGTCGATACGATGGCGAAAACTGCGCAGGACCGGCAAAGCAATGAGGCCTGCCAGTTTGGTGAAAAAGTTCCTTTTGAATGCCTGTTTCATGAAATGGCTGATCATCTTGGCTACCCCCTCACTGCTTTTCAGCGCCACATTCCCGACGAATCCATCGGACACGATCACGTCGGTACCACCTTTATAGATGTCATCCCCTTCCACATAACCCACATAATTGAGACTGCTGGCAGCCAGCAGTTCATGGGCGCGCTTGACCTGCTCGTTGCCCTTGATCTCTTCCTGGCCGATATTCAGCAGCCCGATGCGCGGCGATGGCATATCTTCCACAACAGACACCAACTCACTGCCCATGACCGCAAACTGGAACAGGTGCTCGGCTGCACAGTCCACGTTCGCACCCAGATCCAGCATATAGGTTTGGCCTTCGATGGATGGCAGAGCGGTGATGATAGCCGGCCGGTCCACATTGGGCAGCATCTTCAAGACAAAACGAGAAGTCGCCATCAAGGCACCGGTATTGCCGGCGCTCACACAGGCATGTGCGACACCCTCCTTGACCAGATCGATCGCGATCCGCATGGAGGAATCCTTCTTGTTGCGCAAGGCCTTGGAAGGCAGTTCATCCATCTCCACGCGCTGAGAAGCATGATGAAACATCAGGCGATCGCCAAACGGGTGTGAGCCTGTCTTGTTCCTCAACTCCTCTTCAGGGCCAACCAGAATCAGGGTGGTATCCCGATCCCGTTTCAGATATTCCAGGGCCGCCGACACGACGACGTCTGCACCATGGTCACCGCCCATGGCATCCAGTGATATCGTAACCGCCTTGCTCATCGTGTTTGCTCAGACATCTGAATATGAGACGGCACAAGTTACGTTTCTGACAGGTGACAAAATTGCCCCGAAATCAAGACGAAACGAGCGACATCCAATACAACCTCGGTTGTAGGATACACATGGCTTATCAGCCCTAGCCCGAGAGCCGGCTTAGTCGCCTTTGGTCTCGATCACCTTACGTCCGCGATAAAAGCCATCCGCCGTGACGTGATGCCGCAGATGGGTCTCACCAGAGGTCGGATCGATGGAGAGCGTCTGACTCTTCAACGCATCGTGCGAACGGCGCATACCACGCTTCGAGGGGGTCTTTCTGTTTTGTTGAACAGCCATGGCTGAACTCCTGTTTGAATAAATTTATTTGTCGTTTCGTTTCAGTTCCGCTAAAACTGCAAACGGATGCTTGCGCACCGCTTCATCACCCGCCGGAAGTTGCCTATCCACTGTCGAGGCACATTCGCCCAATGGATGCATGGCGACTTGTGGCAGGGCCAGCAACAACTCGTCCTCGATCAGATCCCGCAACATAATCTGGCCATTTTCCACCAATGCAGGATCCAAGGATTCCGGCAACATCTCGGCCTCATCAATACCATCTACAAAGGCCAATGAGACATTCGACCGCACAGACAAGGGCATGGCTTCCAGACATCGCTGACACTGTAAGACCAAGGTCGCCTCGACAGTTCCATGAACACAGGCACGCTGCCGTTCATCATGGAAGAACTCCAAGCTGAAAGCGACCTCACCCTCAGTGTCCAACAGACATTCCCGCAGTCGGGACAAGCCAGCCAGCGCATAGGAACCGCTGATCCGTTTTCCGAGATCGGTGAATCGCCAGGGATCGAAATGATCAGGCAAGTGTTGCGACATAAGCGCGCAATAATATTATGCGTTACCCGGCATGTCAAAATAACAGAGGGAACAACTCGGTTGCACTATCCGGATTTGCTTTGTTCAGCCTTTGACATCAGTAACTTAAGCGCCATCGATGGAAAGGTATGAACGGTCGCTGTGATGCCCCCGCCCACCTTATAGTGACCTCGAGAACGTGATTGATACCGCTGACTTAGAAAAACCTGATCACCCCTCAAACTCAGCCATTGTTCACTACTGGGTTGCAGTTAAACGCTTGAAAAAAAGGTGGATCTGGTTTGTGTTTGTGTGATCGTCTGCGCCAAGGCCGCTGCTTTGCTACCTGCAACCACGGCATTTGTGCCTCCCTGTACAGCAGATGGCGCAGTCGAGGGACGTGGGAAATACCGATTTTGTCGGGAATAAAAAATCGGTGTGACCTACAGAGGGACGTAGCAAATACCGATTTTGCCGGGAGCAAAAATCGGTGAGCGGTCGTTCGGTCGACTTCCTTTGTCCAGCGATCCTTTCAATGTCTTCGCTGCCGTCCATGGCGCGACATGGATGGTCTTTATTAAGCCCCAGCCCGCACATCCTGTGCGGTCGTTCGGTCGACTTCCTTTGTCCACTGGACAAAGGGTTCGACCTCACCCAACCAGGGCGAGGAGGATACCGGCGGCTACGGCCGAGCCGATAACGCCAGCCACATTCGGGCCCATGGCGTGCATCAGCAGAAAGTTGTGGTGGTTGGTTTCGAGCCCTACCTTGTTGACCACCCGGGCGGCCATGGGCACCGCCGAGACACCGGCGGCCCCGATCAAGGGATTGACCTTGCCACCGGTAGCACGATGCATGATCTTCCCCATGATGACGCCGGCCGCGGTCCCGACACAAAAGGCAAAGGCACCCAGGGTCAGGATACCCAGGGTCTCGACCGTGAGGAACTTGTCCGCCGAGAGTTTCGAACCCACCGCCAGTCCTAGGAAGATGGTTACGATATTGATGATCTCATTCTGTGCGGCATGGCTCAGACGTTCCACCACTCCACTCTCACGCAACAGATTACCGAAGGTCAACATACCGATCAGGGGGGCTGCCGAAGGCAAGAACAGGATACACAGGACGAGTACGGTAAACGGAAACAGCACCTTCTCGGTCTTGCTGACAGGACGCAGCTGCTGCATCACCACACTTCGCTCCTGTTGGGTGGTGAGAAAACGCATTATAGGCGGCTGAATGATCGGCACCAGGGCCATGTAGGAATAGGCGGCCACGGCGATCGCACCCAACAGATCCGGTGATAATCGGGATGCCAGAAAGATGGCCGTTGGCCCGTCCGCTCCACCGATAATCGCAATGGCGGAGGCATCAGCGAGGGAGAAATTGAAGCCAGGCAGATAGTTCAGGCTAAGCGCTCCGATCAGGGTGATGAAGATACCGAACTGGGCCGCCGCCCCCAACAACAAGGTCCAGGGCATGGCGATCAGGGCACCGAAATCAGTCAGAGCACCGACCCCCATAAAGATCAGCAAGGGGAACACACCGGTTTCTATCCCCACATGATAGATGTAACCGAGCAGACCCTCGGGACCGCCGATTCCTGCCAGGGGGATATTACTCAGAATGGCGCCGAAACCGATCGGCAACAGCAACAGCGGCTCGAATTTCTTGACGATGGCCAGATAGATGAGCAGACTGCCAACCCCCATCATCAAGACCTGCCCCCAGGCCAGGTTGGCCAGCCCGGTAGATTGCCACAACGGATCAAGACCGATATCGAACATATCAGGACAGACTCAGTAACGGAGTGCCTACCTGGACGGCATCACCCTCTTTGACGAAAATCTCCTCGACCACACCGCTGGCGGTCGCTCGAACCTCGGTTTCCATCTTCATCGCTTCGAGAATCATCACCACTTCACCTGATGCGATCTTTTGACCACGGGTCACATTGATCTTGTAGATATTGCCCGCCAGGGGGGCATCAACCGTGGCTCCACCCGCGGTCTTCTGCACCACCTGCGAAGTCGAGGCATCCCTCACTTCGCTTACCGTCCCGCCGGCTGTCACCTTCACGTCGTAGGTAACCCCGTTGACCTCAACCTGATAGAACTCCTCCGCACCTTTGCTTGCACGACGACCAGGTTGTGCAGCCGGGGCGCCGGGTTGGGGTTGCGCATCGGGTCTCGGTTCGAAGGCAGCGGGATTGTTCCTGTTCTCCAGAAACTTGAGGCCGACCTGGGGAAACAGGGCATAGATCAAGACATCGTCGATCTCCCGTTCGGTCAGGGAGATCTTATGCTCCTTGACCAGATCACGAAACTCCTGGGTCAGCTTTTGCATCTCCGCTTGCAGCAGATCCGCGGGGCGGCAGGTGACGGGTTGCTCGCCTTTCGTCAACACTCGTGCCTGCAAGTCTTCATTGACCGGGGCCGGTGTGGCACCATACTCGCCTTTCAAAACGGCTGAGGTCTCCTTGGCGATATTTTTGTAGCGCTCACCGGTCAGTACATTGAGCACCGCCTGGGTACCGACGATCTGTGAGGTCGGTGTTACCAGCGGGATAAAGCCCAGGTCCTCCCGTACCCTGGGTATTTCCTTCAGTACCTCGTCCAAACGTTCGTGAGCACCCTGTTCTCTGAGCTGGTTTTCCATATTGGTCAACATACCGCCCGGTACCTGAGCTACCAGAATACGCGAGTCGACACCCTTCAACGCTCCTTCGAACTTGGCGTATTTCTTACGCACTTCACGAAAATATGCCGCGATCTCCTCCAGCAGTGACAGATTCAATCCCGTGTCGCGGTCCGTCCCCTCGAGGATCGCCACCACCGATTCAGTGGCCGAATGACCATAGGTCATACTCATGGATGATATCGCGGTATCCACCATGTCGATACCCGCCTCCGCCGCCTTGATGGCCGTGGCGGTGCTCATCCCGGTCGTCGCGTGGCTCTGCATGGCAATTGGGATGGAGCAAGCCGTCTTCAAGCGTTTGACCAGTTCTTCCGCCACATAGGGTCGCAGCAGACCCGCCATGTCTTTGATGCAGATGGAATCACAACCCATGGATTCCAGGTTGCGTCCCATGCTGACCCAGTATTCCATGTCGTGTACCGGACTGACCGTATAAGACATGGTGCCCTGGGCATGCTTGCCGGTTTTCAGAGTGGCTTTGATCGCGGTCTCCAGATTGCGGATGTCGTTCATCGCATCGAAGATACGAAACACGTCCACGCCATTTTCCGCCGCCCGATCCACGAATGCCTCCACCACATCATCCGCATAATGACGGTAGCCTAAGATGTTTTGCCCCCTCAGCAACATCTGCTGGGGTGTTTTTGGCATTGCGGCCTTCAACGCGCGCAGTCTTTCCCACGGATCTTCTCCGAGAAAACGAATACAAGCATCGAAGGTTGCACCGCCCCAGGACTCCAGGGACCAGAATCCCACTTGATCGAGTTTCTCGGCGATCGGCAACATGTCCTCCAACCGCATGCGCGTCGCGAACAAAGATTGATGGGCATCACGAAGCACCACATCGGTGATGCCTAAGGGTTTTTTTTCACGCATAGTTACTATTCTTGAGTCATCCAGGACAGGGGCTGAGTTCGTGCTGTCAGGAATAAGATGGTACCGAGATATCAGCCATGTGTCGCCCGATAGCGACTGACCGCAGCGGAGATTACCGCCACCAGTTCGACCCTCGAGCCAGCTGATGATTGTACGACCGGTGTGATAGGTTTGTGCTCCGGTCTCTCCTCTCCAGTACCTGTCAACCTGGCCAGACGGGACATTCCGAGCATGCTGTAAACCAGCAGTATCAAAAAGCCGAAAACGACGCCCATGCCGATCAGCATGAGATTAATTCCGCTCAAAATCAGGTCTAT
>Ga0316593_10000047_pt1 | contig 13695 bp, 27 predicted proteins | sample S5NA_3_FD_204564 | JGI IMG/M metagenome (GOLD analysis project Ga0316593, IMG submission 204564) | Metatranscriptome of rhizosphere microbial communities from salt marsh grasses in Alabama, United States - S5-7_160517rA (Metagenome... | ecosystem: Host-associated > Plants > Roots > Rhizosphere ... | reverse complement strand
TGGTAAGCGGCTTTAAGCCCATAACCATGTTATTAGGTTATCGAAAATGACTCCCGATTGGGGAGCTACTAGTTTGAATGAGCACTTGAGATCTATCTTGTATAGGTTGTCAGGTGTTTGTTTGTATGTTGTATTTTTAACTATTGGAGTTTTGGTCCATGCAGAACCAAAGAATCCGTATCCGCCTTAAAGCTTTTGATCATAAATTGATCGATCAATCAACGGCGGAGATCGTTGAAACTGCAAAGCGCACAGGTGCTCAGGTACGTGGTCCTATTCCACTGCCTACTCGTAAAGAGCGTTTCACTGTATTGGTATCACCGCATGTAAACAAAGATGCGCGTGACCAGTACGAGATCCGCACTCACAAGCGCTTGATTGATATCGTAGAACCAACTGAAAAGACTGTTGACGCATTAATGAAGCTAGATTTAGCTGCTGGCGTTGATGTTCAAATCAGCTTGGGTTAGAAAGGGAGTTAAAACAATGACAATCGGTCTAGTAGGTCGTAAAGTTGGCATGACTCGCATCTTCACTGAAGATGGTGTTTCTATCCCGGTAACAGTTCTTGAATGTACACCTAACCGCGTTACTCAAGTGAAAACACTTGATACTGATGGCTACAACGCTATCCAAGTAACAGCTGGCACAAAAAAAGCTAGCCGTGTAAACAAGCCGGAAGCCGGTCACTTTGCGAAAGCAGGTGTAGAAGCTGGTCGTGGTCTGTGGGAGTTTACTCTTGCGGAAAACGAAGGTGCAGATATCAAAGTCGGTGCTGAGCTAAGCGTTGAGCTTTTCAACGAAAAAAATAAAGTAGACGTAACAGGTCAGTCTAAAGGTAAAGGTTTCCAAGGCGGTGTTAAACGCTGGAACTTTGCTACGCAAGACATGACACACGGTAACTCACTATCACATCGTTCTAATGGTTCGATTGGTATGTGTCAAACTCCGGGTCGTGTTTTCAAAGGCAAAAAAATGTCTGGTCACATGGGTGCTGAGCGTGTTACGACTCAAAACCTTGAAGTTGTTCGCGTAGACGTTGAACGCAACTTACTGCTCATTAAAGGTGCAGTACCAGGTGCGAAAAACGGCGATGTGTTCATTAAACCTGCTGTTAAAGCATAACCAAGGATCTAGTATGGAATTGGTATTGAAAGATGCACAAAGTGCTCTTGAAGTTTCTGACGCTACCTTTGGACGTGAATTCAATGAAGCCCTAGTACATCAGGTAGTCGTTGCATATGCAGCTGGTGCTCGTCAAGGTACTCGCGCTCAGAAAACCCGTAGCGATGTACGTGGTGGTGGTAAGAAGCCATGGCGTCAGAAAGGAACGGGCCGCGCTCGTTCAGGTACAATCCGTAGCCCAATCTGGGTTGGCGGTGGTGTAACTTTTGCTGCACGTCCACAGGACCACAGCCAAAAAGTTAACAAAAAAATGTACCGTGGTGCAGTGAAAAGCATTCTGTCTGAATTAGTTCGTCAGGATCGTCTAATCGTTGTCGAAAACTTCAGTGTTGAAGCTCCTAAAACTAAAGAGCTGAAAGCTAAGTTAAACGACCTGGATCTTAAAGATGTATTAATCATTACTGAAGAATTAGATGAGAATCTGTTCTTAGCAGCACGCAACCTTTACAAAGTAGACGTTCGTGATGTTCAAGGTATTGATCCAGTAAGCCTAATCGCATTTGATAAAGTTTTAGTAACTGCTGATGCAGTGAAAAAGATTGAGGAGAGCCTAGCATGATCAGTGAAGCACGTTTACTGCAAGTTATCCTAGCTCCGCATATCTCTGAGAAGGGAACTTTATCTGCTGAAAACCATAACACTATGGTATTCAAAGTTGCAGGTACTGCGACTAAAGCAGAAATCAAAGCGGCAGTTGAGAAACTGTTTGAAGTTGAAGTTACTGGTGTTCGCACACTTAACGTGAAGGGTAAAACCAAGCGTACAGGTCAACGTATGGGTCGCCGCAGCGACTGGAAAAAAGCATACGTTACTCTGGTTGAAGGTGCAGACATCGATTTCGCTGGCGCTGAGTAGAGGAATTATAGATGGCTATTGTAAAATGTAAGCCTACGTCTCCAGGTCGTCGCCACGTTGTCAAAGTGGTAAACAACGATCTGTACAAAGGTAAGCCATACGCACCACTTTTAGAGGCTAAATCTAAATCTGGTGGTCGTAATAATGGTGGTCGTATTACGGTTCGTCACGTTGGTGGTGGTCACAAACAACACTACCGTATCGTTGACTTTAAACGTAATAAAGACGGTATCCCGGCAAAAGTAGAGCGTTTGGAATATGATCCGAACCGTAGTGCAAACATCGCACTTGTACTTTACGCTGATGGTGAGCGTCGCTACATCCTAGCCCCTAAAGGCCTGGTTGCTGGTGATCAAATCCAGTCTGGTGAAGATGCATCAATCAAAGTAGGTAACTGCTTGCCGATGCGTAATATCCCAGTGGGTACAACAGTACACGCGGTTGAGATGAAACCTGCTAAAGGTGCACAAATTGCACGTTCAGCTGGTGCATACAGCCAAATTGTAGCTCGTGATGGTGCTTACGTTACTCTACGTTTACGTAGTGGTGAAATGCGTAAGATCCCTGCCGAGTGTCGTGCAACAATCGGTGAAGTTGGTAATGCAGAACATATGCTACGCCAATTAGGTAAAGCTGGTGCTACGCGTTGGCGTGGTGTTCGCCCTACCGTTCGTGGTGTTGTAATGAACCCGGTAGATCACCCACATGGTGGTGGTGAAGGTAGAACATCTGGTGGTCGTCATCCAGTGTCTCCTTGGGGTATGCCAACTAAAGGCTACAAGACTCGTAAGAACAAAGCTACTGATCAGTACATTGTTCGTCGTCGTAATAAGAAATAAGCAGAGGTATCGCCATGCCACGTTCTCTCAAGAAGGGTCCCTTCATTGACCTACACTTGCTGAAGAAGGTAGAGAAAGCGATGGAAAGCGGTGAGAAAAAACCAATCAAGACTTGGTCTCGCCGTTCAATGATTATTCCAGATATGATTGGAATGACCATCGCTGTCCATAACGGGCGTCAACACGTGCCAGTATTCGTAACTGATGAAATGATCGGTCACAAACTGGGTGAATTTGCACCAACTCGTACTTACCGTGGCCATGTCGCGGATAAGAAAGCGAAGAAATAGAGGTATTTATGGAAGCTTTAGCTAAACATTTATTTGCTCGTTCTTCAGCACAGAAAGCGCGTCTGGTAGCAGATCAAGTACGTGGTCTTCCAGTAGAAAAAGCACTAGAACTTTTAACTTACAGCCCTAAAAAAGCGGCTTTGTTAGTGAAAAAAGTTGTAGATTCTGCAATCGCAAACGCTGAGCACAATGAAGGCGCAGACATTGACGAACTAGTTATCAGCAAAATTTGTGTTGATGAAGGTCCAACAATGAAACGCATCATGCCGCGTGCGAAAGGCCGTGCCGATCGCATTATGAAGCGTTCTTGCCACATCACAGTAGTGGTATCAGACAGGGGTTAAGCAATGGGACAGAAAGTTCATCCTAACGGTATTCGCCTAGGTATCACTAAGCCATTTAGCTCTACCTGGTATGCCGGCAAAAAAGAATTTGCAGATAACTTATTCAGTGATTTTGAAATCCGCAAATTTTTAACAGAGAAACTGAAAAATGCTTCTTTGTCTAAAATCACCATTGAACGCCCGGCGAAAAGTGTTCGTGTGACTATTCACACTGCACGTCCAGGTGTTGTAATCGGTAAAAAAGGCGAAGACGTTGAAAAACTGCGCACAGCAATTGCCAAAATGGCAGGTGTTCCAGCACAGATTAATATTTCAGAAGTTCGTAAACCTGAACTTGACGCAAAACTAGTAGCAGATTCAATCTCTTCTCAGTTAGAGCGTCGCGTAATGTTCCGTCGCGCTATGAAGCGTGCGGTACAGAATGCTATGCGTCTTGGCGCTAAAGGTATCAAAGTTCAAGTAAGTGGTCGTTTAGGTGGTGCAGAAATCGCACGTGCTGAATGGTATCGTGAAGGTCGTGTACCTCTACATACTCTTCGTGCTGATATCGATTACTCAACTTCAGAAGCGTTGACTGTTTACGGTATCATCGGTGTTAAGGTTTGGATCTTTAAAGGTGAAGTTCTAGGTGGTTTACCACTACAAGAAGAGCAGCCATCTAAACCAAAGCGCAAAGGTCGCGGTAAGTAGGAGTATACGCTAATGATGCAACCAAAACGTATGAAGTTCCGTAAAATGATGAAAGGCCGCAACCGTGGTCTTTCTAAAGGTGCGGAAGTAAGCTTTGGCGAATTTGGACTAAAAGCTGTCGGTCGTGGTCGAATTACTGCTCGTCAAATCGAAGCAGCACGTCGTGCAATGACTCGTCATGTTAAACGTCAAGGTAAGATCTGGATCCGCGTGTTTCCTGATAAACCTATTACCGGCAAACCATTAGAAGTTCGTCAAGGTAAAGGTAAAGGTAACGTGGAATATTGGGTTGCTCAAACTCAACCAGGTAAAGTTCTTTATGAAATGGAAGGTGTTCCTGAAGCATTAGCCCGTGAAGCATTTGCTCTTGCAGCAGCTAAATTGCCAGTGGCAACAACTTTCGTAACTCGTAAGGTGATGTAATGAAAGCTAACGAACTTAAAGAAAAAAGCGTTGAAGAGCTTAATGCTGAACTTCTTAGCTTATTGCGTAAGCAGTTTGAATTACGTATGCAGTTAAGCACTGGTCAGTTAGCACAGCCGCATTTAGTTAAAGAAGTGCGTCGTGACATTGCCCGTGTTAAGACAGTATTAAATCAGAAGGCAGGTGCGTAATGAGCGAATCTAAAATCCGTACTCTTCAAGGTAAAGTAATCAGCGCAAAGATGGATAAATCTATCGTTGTTGCTATCGAACGTAAAGTGAAGCACCCGTTATACGGTAAATTCATGAAGCGTACGACTAAGCTGCATGCGCACGATGAAAATAACCAGTGTACTGAAGGTGACGTAGTTTCTATCAAAGAATGCCGTCCACTTTCTAAGACTAAGTCTTGGACATTGGTTGAAATCGTAACTAAAGCTTAATTTTAAACTTTAGTTACATTTGTATAAGCGGCATCTTTTTTAAAGGTGCCGTTTTTTTAGACTATCTTTCTGAGAAAGTTGATGGTATTATGCCGCACCCTGAAAAAATGGGAAAACAACTCTTAGAGAGTAATCAATTGTAATATAGCGGAGCACTGTAATGATCCAAATGCAAAGTGTGCTGGATGTCGCCGATAATTCTGGCGCTCGACGCGTAATGTGTATTAAGGTCCTTGGTGGCTCGCATCGCCGTTATGCAGCAATCGGTGACATCATCAAAGTTTCTGTGAAGGAAGCAATTCCTCGCGGTAAAGTTAAAAAAGGTGATGTTCACTCAGCTGTGGTTGTGCGTACCAGAAAAGGTGTACGTCGTCCCGATGGTTCTGTAATTCGTTTTGACCGCAACGCCGCGGTTATGCTGAATTCAAACAACCAGCCAATCGGTACACGTATCTTTGGCCCTGTAACTCGTGAACTTCGTAATGAAAACTTTATGAAGATTGTTTCACTGGCGCCAGAAGTACTGTAAGGAACCGAAAATGGCAGCAAAAATTAAACGTGACGATGAAGTAATTGTTATTGCCGGCAAAGATAAAGGTAAAACTGGGAAAATTTCTAAAGTTTTAGCTAGCGGCAAAGTAATTATTGAAGGTGTAAACCTTGTTAAGAAACACCAAAAGCCAAACCCTCAAGCGGGCGTAGCTGGCGGTATTGTTGAGCAAGAAGCACCGATCGAAGTATCAAATGTTGCGATCTACAACTCGGAAACGGGTAAAGCAGATCGTGTTGGATTTAGAGTTGAAGACGGTAAAAAAGTACGTTTCTTCAAATCTAATAATGAACTTGTGAAGTAACTGGAGTTTACGATGGCGAAACTGCATGATTTCTATAAAGACAACGTGGTGTCTGATTTGCAAAAGCAATTCGGCTATACGTCTGTCATGCAAGTCCCTCGAATAGAGAAAATCACCCTTAACATGGGTGTTGGTGAAGCACTGGCTGATAAAAAAGTTCTTGAGAATGCTGCGTCTGATATGGCTGCAATCTCTGGACAAAAGCCAATGATCACTAAAGCGCGCCGCTCTGTGGCTGGCTTCAAAATTCGTGAAGGCTACCCGATTGGTTGTAAAGTAACACTACGTGGTGTACGTATGTGGGATTTCTTTGAGCGTTTGGTAACAATCGCTATCCCTCGTGTACGTGATTTCCGTGGTCTGAATGCAAAGTCATTCGATGGCCGTGGTAACTACAGTATGGGTGTACGTGAGCAAATCATTTTCCCTGAAATCGATTACGATAAAGTTGATAAAGTACGTGGTTTAGATATCACAATTACTACTTCAGCTAAGACTGACGAAGAAGGGCGAGCACTGCTTACTGCCTTTAACTTCCCATTCCGTAAGTAAGGTGTAGGTTATGGCTAAACAATCAATGAAAGCGCGTGAAGTAAAACGTGCGAAGCTTGTTTCTAAATTCGCTGAAAAACGTGCGGCTTTAAAAGCAGTTATTAGCAATGTAAATGCAACTGACGAAGAACGTTGGGATGCAGTGTTAAAGCTTCAAACGCTACCTCGTGATTCAAGCCCAGTACGTCAACGTAACCGTTGTAACGTGACTGGTCGTCCACATGGTTATCTTCGTAAATTTGGCATGAGCCGTATTAAGGTTCGTGAGCATATGATGCGCGGAGAAATCCCTGGCCTTAAGAAAGCCAGCTGGTAATCAAATTAATCACGGAGTAAATAGTTATGAGCATGCAAGATCCAATTTCGGATATGCTGACGCGTATTCGTAACGGTCAAGCAGCAAGCAAAGTATCTGTAAAGATGCCTTCTTCTAAGCAAAAAGTTGCAATCGCAACAGTGCTGAAAGCTGAAGGTTATATTACTGATTTCGTTGTTGCTGGTGACACCAAGCCTGTATTAGAAGTTACACTTAAGTACTTCGAAGGCAAAAAAGTTATCGATACTTTAAAACGAGTTAGCCGCCCAGGTCTACGTATCTATAAAGGTGCGAACGATCTTCCTAAAGTTATGGCTGGCTTAGGTATCGCGATTGTTTCAACTTCTCAAGGTGTTATGACTGACCGAGCTGCGCGTAAAGCAAGCATCGGCGGTGAGATCATCTGTTACGTATCATAAGGAGTAGTCAATGTCTCGTATAGCTAAGGCACCGATTACTGTTCCTGCTGGCGTAGAAGTTAAAGTAAACGGTCAAGAGATCACTGTAAAAGGTGGTAAAGGCGAATTAGTTCGTACTCTTAATGATGCTGTTGTTGTTAAGTTAGAAGAGGGCGTTTTAAGCTTTGCACCTGTTGAAGGTGCTGCTGACGCTTGGGCACAAGCAGGTACTGCTCGTGCCAATGTTAACAACATGGTTGTAGGTGTAACTGAAGGCTTTAAGAAGACTCTTCTTCTTCAAGGTGTTGGTTACCGTGCACAAGTTAATGGCCAAGAGATCAACCTGACTTTAGGTTTCTCTCATCCGGTTGTTTATTCTTTACCTCAAGGTGTTTCTGTAACGGCTCCTAGCCAGACAGAACTTGTTCTTGAATGTGCTGATAAACAAGTTGTTGGTCAAGTAGCTGCAGAGATTCGTGCATTCCGTCCACCAGAGCCTTACAAAGGTAAAGGTGTTCGTTACGCTGATGAAAATGTGCGTCGTAAAGAAGCGAAGAAAAAGTAAGGTAAGACTATGGATAAGAAAGCATCTCGTCTTCGTCGTGCTACCCGCACACGTAAGAAATTACAAGATCTTGGTGCCACTCGTCTTGTGATCAACCGTACACCTCGCCATACTTACGCGCAGGTAATTACAGCAGACGCACAAGTCGTAGCAAGCGCTTCTACATTAGAAAAAGAAGTGCGTGCCCAATTAAGCAACGGTGGTAACAAAGAAGCAGCTCAACTAATTGGTAAATTAGTTGCAGAGCGCGCGGTAGAGAAAGGAATTACTAAAATTTCTTTTGACCGTAGCGGTTTCCAATACCACGGTCGCGTAGCAGCACTAGCTGAAGCAGCTCGTGAAGCTGGTCTACAGTTCTAAGGGTACTGATGATGTCAAAAGTAGAATCTCAAACCGGTGATCTGAACGAAAAGCTAATCGCAGTAAACCGTGTTTCAAAAGTAGTTAAAGGTGGTCGCATCTTTAGCTTTACAGCACTGACAGTAGTTGGTGATGGTAATGGTCGTGTTGGTTTTGGTTATGGTAAAGCACGTGAAGTTCCTGCAGCTATTCAAAAAGCTATGGAAAAAGCACGTCGCAATATCAGCGAAATCCAATTAAAAGGTAACACTCTGCAGCATCCTATCAAAGGCCGTCATTCAGGCTCTAAGGTATACATGCAACCAGCATCTGAAGGTACTGGTATTATCGCAGGTGGTGCAATGCGTGCCGTATTAGAAGTGGTAGGCGTACAAAACGTACTGTCTAAAGCTTACGGCTCAACTAACCCAATTAACGTAGTTCGCGCTACGCTTGATGCACTAGAGAATATGAATTCTCCAGAGCAGATTGCAGCTAAGCGTGGCTTAAACGTTACTGATATTCTGGGGTAATTAAGCATGGCGACTATTAAAGTAACTCAAACCAAAAGTGCAATTGGCCGTTTACCAAAGCACCGTGCAACATTAACAGGTCTAGGCCTGCGTCGCATCGGTCATACTGTTGAGTTGGAAGATACTCCGGCAGTACGTGGTATGGTTAATAAAGTTTACTACATGGTTAAGGTTGAGGGGTAATTATGAAACTAAATACTCTATCTCCAGCAGCTGGTTCTAAACCAAGCGCAAAACGTGTAGGTCGCGGTATCGGTTCTGGACTAGGTAAGACATGTGGCCGTGGTCACAAAGGTCAAAAATCTCGTTCAGGCGGTACAGTACGTCCTGGTTTTGAAGGCGGTCAGATGCCATTAAAACAACGTTTACCAAAATTTGGTTTTACCTCGCGTAAATCTCTGCTTAGTGCTGAAGTTCGTCTGAACGAAATCGCTAAAGTAGAGGGTGATGTAGTAACTATTGATACGTTGAAACAGGCTGGTCTGCTTGCAAACACTGTTAAGTTTGCAAAAGTAGTTCTGTCTGGTGAAATCTCTCGCTCGGTTACAGTGCAAGGCCTTGGTGTTACCAAAGGTGCGCGTGCTGCAATTGAAGCTGCGGGCGGAAAAATCGAGGAATAATTGATAATGGCTAAGAAACCAGGATTAGACCCTAAAGCAGTTCAGGGGAAAAACTTAAGTGAACTTAAAGCACGACTTTTGTTTGTTTTAGGTGCAATTTTAGTGTTCCGCGCTGGCTCTTTTGTGCCAATTCCTGGTATTGACGCCGCTGTCCTTGCTGAACTATTCCAACAGCAAAAGGGTACCATCATTGAGATGTTTAACATGTTCTCTGGTGGTGCGCTTTCGCGTGCATCTATCTTTGCATTGGGTATCATGCCGTATATTTCGGCATCGATTATAATCCAACTGCTGACAGTTGTTCACCCTCCTTTAGCCGAGCTGAAGAAAGAGGGCGAGTCAGGCCGTCGCAAGATAAATCAGTACACGCGTTACGGTACTTTGGTACTGGGTACATTTCAAGCAATTGGTATTGCAACCGGTTTGCCGTCAATGATGCCAGGACTTGTTGAAAATGCAGGTTTAAGCTTCTATATTACGGCAGTTGTCAGTCTGGTCACAGGAACTATGTTCCTAATGTGGCTGGGCGAGCAAATTACCGAGCGCGGTATCGGTAATGGTATTTCTATCATTATCTTTGTAGGTATTATTGCCGGTTTGCCTAAAGCAATAGGGCAAACTGCTGAGCAGGCTCGTCAAGGTGAACTCCATCTTCTGGTGTTGTTAGCCCTGATGGTTATCGTCTTTGCGACAACGGCTTTTGTTGTTTTTGTTGAACGTGGTCAACGACGCATCGTTGTTAATTACGCTAAACGCCAACAAGGACGGAAAGTATTTGCTGCTCAAAGCACGCATCTGCCATTAAAATTAAATATGGCTGGTGTAATTCCTGCAATTTTTGCCTCGAGTGTTATCTTATTTCCTGGTACAATCGCGCAGTGGTTTGGTCAGACTGAAGGTTTAGGGTGGTTATCGGATGTGTCATTGGCTTTACAGCCAGGACAACCGTTGCATATGATGTTATATGCGGCCGCTATTATCTTCTTTTGCTTCTTTTATACTGCACTTACGTTTAACCCGCGTGAGACGGCAGATAATCTGAAGAAAAGCGGTGCCTTTATTCCAGGTATTCGTCCCGGAGAACAAACATCACGTTACATTGATAAAGTGATGACGCGTCTAACACTAGCTGGTGCGTTATATATAACCTTTATCTGTTTGATTCCCGAGTTTATGATGGTGGCAATGAATACGCAGTTCTACTTTGGTGGTACTTCGCTATTAATTATCGTTGTTGTTATCATGGACTTTATGGCACAGGTACAGACGCATTTGATGTCAAATCAATATGAATCTGTCTTGAAAAAAGCTAACTTGAAAGATTACGGCAAATAAGCCAGCTAACAAGTTATACTAACTACGGAGTGTTGCAATGAAAGTTCGTGCATCCGTTAAAAAAATCTGTCGTAACTGCAAAGTTATCAAGCGCAACGGTGTTGTGCGTGTTATCTGTGTAGAGCCAAAGCATAAACAGCGCCAAGGCTAATAGATTTTGGATATCAGGGGCTTAGACGGAATAATCCGCCTAAGCTCTGTTTTATTTGCTAAATTATCATTTGTCGAGTATCCTACCGGGCTTTTCACAAATGAATCGTTAACTATTAAGGAGTGCATAGTGGCCCGTATCGCTGGCATTAACGTTCCTGATCATAAGCATGCTGTAATTGCACTAACTGCAATTTTTGGCATCGGTAAAACTCGCTCACAAAAAATTTGTGCTGCAGCGGGTATTGCTGAGTCAACAAAGCTTAAAGATCTGGATGAGACACAAATCGAAGCTCTTCGTACAGAAGTAGCTACGTTCACCGTTGAAGGTGATTTACGTCGTGAAGTTTCTATGAACATCAAGCGTCTTATGGACCTTGGTTGTTACCGTGGACTTCGTCATCGTCGCAGCTTGCCTGTACGTGGACAGCGTTCTAAAACGAATGCTCGTACTCGTAAAGGTCCGCGTAAAGCAATTAAAAAATAGGGTAAGAGATCATGGCTAAAACACCAACTCGTGCTCGTAAGCGCGTTAAAAAGCAAGTTGCTGATGGTATGGCTCATATCCATGCTTCTTTCAACAACACAATCGTAACTATTACAGACCGTCAAGGTAATGCTCTTTCTTGGGCTACTGCAGGTGGTTCTGGTTTCCGCGGTTCTCGTAAATCTACTCCGTTCGCTGCACAGGTTGCTGCTGAACGTGCTGCTGAAGCGGCTAAAGAGTACGGTCTTAAAAACGTTGAAGTTTTTGTAAATGGACCGGGACCAGGTCGTGAATCTTCGATTCGCGCTCTAAACGCGGCGGGTTTCCGTGTAACAAATATTACTGATGTTACGCCAATCCCTCATAATGGTTGTCGTCCACCTAAGAAACGTCGAGTTTAATTAAGACTTTCAAAGGTTAATGGAGAAAGAAAATGGCAAGATATTTAGGTCCTAAGCTTAAGCTTAGCCGTCGTGAAGGAACAGATCTTTTCTTAAAATCTGGTGTCCGCGCGATTGAATCTAAGTGTAAAATTGATAATGCACCTGGTGTTCATGGTGCACGTAAACCTCGTCTATCTGACTACGGTTTACAACTACGTGAAAAGCAAAAAGTTCGTCGTATGTACGGTGTACTTGAAAAGCAATTCCGTAACTACTACAAAGAAGCAGCACGTCTGCAAGGCAACACGGGTGAAAACCTACTTCAACTTCTTGAAGGCCGTTTAGACAATGTTGTATACCGTATGGGTTTCGGTGCCACTCGCGCTGAAGCACGTCAACTAGTTAGCCATAAAGCTATCCTAGTGAACGGTAAAGTTGTAAATATTCCTTCTTTCAACGTTAAACCAAGCGATGTGATCGCAATTCGTGAAAAAGCTAAAAAGCAAACACGTATTGGCGCTGCACTTGAAATCGCTGGTCAACGTGAACTCCCAACTTGGGTTGAAGTTGATACAACGAAGATGGAAGGCGAGTTTAAACGTCAACCTGAACGTTCAGATTTATCTGCTGAGATTAACGAACAGTTAATCATCGAGCTTTACTCTAAGTAAAGTTAACTGCTAAGAGAGGACACAAATGCAGGGTTCTGTAATTGATTTTCTAAAACCAAGATTAGTTGATATCGAACAAGTAAATGCAACTAGAGCAAAAGTGACTTTAGAGCCGTTAGAACGTGGTTTCGGTCACACTTTAGGTAATGCACTTCGTCGTATCTTGTTATCATCTATGCCGGGAACGGCGGTAACAGAAGTCGAAATTGATGGTGTACAACATGAGTACAGCACCAAGGAAGGCGTACAAGAGGATATTCTTGAGATCCTTCTTAACCTTAAAGGGCTGGCTGTTAAGCTTGAAGGTAAAAACGAAGTACTAGTTAGTTTAACTAAATCTGGGGCTGGTCCTGTTACTGCAGGCGACATCATTCATGATGGTAGTGTAGAGATAGTCAACCCAGAACATGTGATCTGTAATTTAACAGGCAATGCTGAAATCAGCATGCGTATTAAAATAGAATCAGGTCGCGGTTACGTTCCAGCTTCAACGCGTATTCATAGTGAAGAAGATGAGCGTCCAATCGGTCGTTTGTTAGTAGACGCAACTTTCAGCCCTGTTGAGCGTATCGCTTACAGTGTTGAATCAGCGCGTGTTGAACAACGTACAGATTTAGACAAACTTGTCATCGATATGGAAACGGATGGAACACTTGATCCTGAAGAAGCAATACGTCGTGCCGCTACTATTCTAGCTGAGCAATTAGACGCATTTGTTGATTTACGTGATGTTAGTGTGCCTGTTGAGAAAGAAGAAAAACCTGAGTTTGATCCGATTCTCTTGCGCCCAGTAGATGATTTAGAATTAACTGTTCGTTCTGCTAACTGTTTGAAAGCAGAAACGATTCACTATATCGGTGACTTGGTTCAAAGAACAGAAGTTGAACTTCTTAAAACGCCTAACTTAGGTAAGAAGTCACTTACTGAAATCAAAGATGTACTTGCATCACGTGGATTGTCTCTAGGCATGCGCCTGGAAAACTGGCCGCCAGCAAGTCTTATCGAAGATTAATCAGTCATCCGAATCACGAATAATAAGGATTAGGTTATGCGTCATCGTCACAGTGGACGTCAACTTAACCGAAACAGCAGCCATCGTCAGGCTATGTTTCGCAATATGGCAAGTTCAATTGTTAGTCATGAAATTATCAAGACTACTTTACCAAAAGCAAAAGAACTTCGCCGTGTAGTTGAGCCTTTAATTACACTAGCTAAAACGGATAGCGTTGCTAACCGTCGTTTAGCTTTTGCTCGCACGCGTGATAACGCTGTTGTAGCTAAACTATTTAACGAATTGGGTCCACGTTACGAGTCTCGCCCTGGTGGTTACACTCGCATCATTAAATGTGGCTTCCGTGCCGGTGATAATGCTCCTATGGCATACATCGAATTGGTAGACCGCCCAGTAGTAGCTGACGAAGAAG
>Ga0316593_10000046_pt1 | contig 13700 bp, 14 predicted proteins | sample S5NA_3_FD_204564 | JGI IMG/M metagenome (GOLD analysis project Ga0316593, IMG submission 204564) | Metatranscriptome of rhizosphere microbial communities from salt marsh grasses in Alabama, United States - S5-7_160517rA (Metagenome... | ecosystem: Host-associated > Plants > Roots > Rhizosphere ... | reverse complement strand
GTCTGGAGCTGGGGTGGTGGCGGGGCGCGCGGGACGAAGTCCAGGGACCGTCCCAGGGTGACAATCCGCGGCCCGACCCCGAGGTGCAGCACGGCCGCCAGGAGCAGGGCGCCGATCAGGAGGTAGCGCGGGGTGCGCCCCAGCCCCGCTGCCAGGGCCAGGAGGACCGCCAGCGACCCCAGGACGAGCTGGGTCTGCCCCCAGCGCTCGAAGAAGACCCGGTTGAGCTCGGAGGCATGGACCCAAAGCAGACTGACCTTCTTCTCCTCGGAAACGGTCGGGTCGAATCCGGCGTGCTCGGCCAGGGCCGGGTTGCGTGCGAAGAGCTCGGGGAAGCCGGTGAGGTTGTACGAGACCACGGCGCCGAGCACCACCGACCCGCCGAGCCATAGACCCAGGACCAGGATCAGGAGCGAGCGGGCGCGCTCGCGGGCGTGGGTCCGGGTCGGGGCCGTAACGGCGGGGTGCGGGGCATCTGGCATCGCGGCGTCCTCTGAATGCTGCAACGGGGGGTCGGCAGCGGTCAGCTGCCCTCGATCCGGTCGTAGTAGCGGGCGCGATACAGCAGTCTTGGTGCCTCCCCGTCGGTAAATCCGGTGCGGGTGTGCAGGCAATTGTTCGAGATCAGCCCCCAGCCGGATTCGAGGCGGCCCTGGAAATGCCATGGAGAGGTCCCGTGCAGGACCTCTTTCAGACAGGTCACCGCGGCGGTCGTGGCCGGGTCGTCGCGCCAGCGGATGCTGCGGGTCCGATCCGTATAGCGCATGTGCAGGCTGCCGTCGGCCTGGACCGAAAAGACCGGTCCGGTCGCATCCCCTCGTGCCTCCGCCCCTTCCAGGGCGTTGGCGGGGATCGTCATGCACTCGGGGTGCATCAGGGCCTGGATGTGCGCGGGGTCGCGGTCGCGCACGAGGATGTAGGCGATCTCGTGGTCGAGCAAGGCGTTCTCGCCGCCTTCGGTCGCCGGTCTCACGCAGTGCAGCAGCAGGCCCCGGATCTGGTGCTCGGGGGTGTTGTAGTAGCCGTCGGTGTGCCAGGCGATCGGGCGGTTGGTGTAGGGGATGAAGCCGGCGTGCCGGGCATCGCCCTGGACCTTGAGCGAGGTGATCGCGTCCTCGTCGGCGCCGCGGTTGTGATCGAGACGATGCAGGCCGAATCGCGCCCCCATGCAGACCGGGATCGATTTGTCGGGGTCGTCGCCGGTGCTGCCCGCGTAGATCGCCATGTTCGCCCGTCGGCAGCGGTCGAGGATCGCGCGATACTCCGCCTCGGTGAGTCGGCGCGGATCAGCCACCTCCACGACGAGCTCTCCGAGGGCACTCGGCGCCGCCGCGAGCCTGGCATCGCGCCATTCCTCGTAGGCCACTGAATCGTCTAGGTCGAACGGCGATCTGGTTCTCTCCATCCGGGGTACACCTGTGGATGTTGGCGATGCGCTCGCGTCGGAGGTCGCGGCGGGCCACACAACCCCTGCGACCGCCGCTCGCCGAGACCTTATACTCCGAACAGGCCAACAACCAAAGCGAGGTTCGTTATGGAGACTCGCGACTACTCCCATATCCTGCTGGCGGTGGACTTCGAGCCCGAGAGCGAGCCCGTCATCGCCCGCGCGAGGCGCCTCTGCGACCTGTTGGGTGCGCGCCTGAGTGTGCTGCACGTGGTGGAGCACGTCCCGGCCGTGGTCGAGCTGGGTCCGATGGGACTGGGTGGCGAGGTGTCGGCGGCCGAGGAGCTGGCCCTCGAGGAGGAGCTGGTGGAGGTCGCCAAGCGTCAGATGCAGGCCCTCGGTGAGCGCCTGGGGGTGGCCGAGGGGGATCGCCTGGTCCGGGTGGGGCCGACCGCGCGCGTCATCGATGAGACCGCCGAGGCCATCGGGGCGGACCTGGTGGTGGTCGGGGGACACAGCCGTCACGGGTTGATGCGCATCTTCGGCTCCACCGCCAAGAGCGTGCTCAAGGCGTTGCGCTGTGATGCCCTGTGCGTGCACATCGACGAGCCCGGCCGCTGAGGTCCGGGCAGTCTGCCCGCGCTGGACGCGTCAACCCGGATTTGAGATCAGCTGCAAATTGCGCAAATTTCCGCAAATGATTCAGGGTCTTGCCCGGACACGGCCATTCATCCGGTGGGCCTTGATCACAACTCCGGCCACCACGGTGGGAGGCTCACCGGGTCCTGTCGAGGTCGACCCTGAAAGGGCGTGACAGCAAGGTCAGCGACCCCGAGCCACATCTTGTTCCCATTTTGCGTTCATTTGCGTTCATTTGCGGACCAGATGCTCTTTCCTGGGTGATGGCTCCATCGGGCATAGGTGTCTGACGTTGCGCTGATTTGCGGCTCGGCAGCGTTTTCGAGGGTCAACGAAAAAGGCCCGCCGACGGCGGGCCCTTCTCATCACGCTGCGACCGGGCTCAGCCCAGCTCGTCTGCGCCGATGCTCGCCATCAGGCCGAAGCTCTTCACGAAGGGATTGGCCATCCGCGGGTCCTTGAGCATGGCCTTGTAGTCGCCGACCTTGAACTTGAGCTTGCCGGTGGTGAAGGCCATGCCCAGGCCGGCCATGCCGATGCCCTTCTCGACCCACTTCAGCCAGTCCTTGATATCGGCCCGCATGTCCCAGTTGGCCGCTGGATCGGAATCGGACCAGCTGCCGGCACGCACGCATTCGCCGTTCTCCACGATGAAGAGACCGCGCGGATTGTCCTCGTTCTTGAAGCCGCAATAGATCACGGAGTTGAATCCGATCTCTGCGAGCTTGTCCTTGACCTCGGGCTCGCCATTCCAGGCGTCCTTGAGCTGCTTCATCCACTCGTCGGAAAAGAGTTGGGCCATGTTTGAACTATCCTCCAGATTGGTGACGACAGGGCCGGGGAGTCATGCCTCGGCCCGGAAGGCGGATCGGCGCCGGCTCCGACCGCCCCGTTGGGCGCCTAAGGGCCGGGAGCCGGGCCCCGGAAGGGTTGCGTCGCCCGATGAGCCGGGTGCCGTTCCGGGAACGCGATTCTAGCAGGATGACGGCAAAAGGATATGGTCGAAGGCAGCCGGGGTCGCTATGGGCTCAGGGTGGATCAGCCGCGTCGGCAGCAGTCTCGCCCGCCGCCGATCCGGCCGGCCGGCCTGGCTGCTTCAACGTGAAGACGGTCTCGACCCGGCCGCCGCAGCCCTTGTAGCAGTCTTCGTACTCGACCTGGCAGATCTCCATGTCGGTCCCCATGCAGGGCTCGGGGGCCTTGCAGGTCTCGGCGCCTGATCGGACGCAGGTGTCGTACTCGGACTTTGCGGTGGCGTTACGCCACCGGCATTCCTGCTCCCGTCCGTTCTGGCGTCCTTCGCACTGGGTGCGGGTCAGGTCACATTTGGGCAGGCAGGCCTGGCCCTCGGGCGTCGCCGGGGGGATCAGGGTGCGCTGATAGGGCCCGACGGCGCATCCGGCGGGCAGGCCGGCGCAGACGATGGCGAGCAGCAGGGCGTTGGTGCGCGGTGTCATCGTTGGTCTCCAGGATCGGGTGCCCTTGATCGGGCTGGTCGTCGGCGGTCGCGTCCTGTCGATTTCGGCCGATACACACCCGAATCGAGCGCACGGAACGATTGCAGTCCGCGGACAGGTGGCAGAAATCGGGATTTCCCAGCGCCGGCCCACGGACTTTACCATAGCGGATCGTCGGGCAGGTCCCTGTCGTCCGGCGGATGCGATCCCTCGAGCCCCGATGGAGGACTGATTAGATGACGAAGCGCTGGTGGTCGATCCTTCTCCTCGTCCTGTCACCGAGCCTGTGGGCCGATCCGGCGGGGCTCCTGACGCTCGAGACGCCCCTTCAGCTCGACGAGGCATACGACCGGGTCTACAAGGCGCTGGAGGCGGAGAGATTCTGGGTCGTGTTCGAGGCCGACATGGGAAGGCGCATGGGGCGTTTCAAGGACGAGTGGGGGAACGACTACAACAGGAACAATCTTCAGGGCGTGCGCGCGATGGTCTTCTGCAATATCGAATGGACCAACCGCATCGGCAACGCCGATCCGCAGCTGTTGGGCCTGTGTCCGTTGCATGTCACCCTGTATTCCCATCGCGGCCGCACCCATGTGGTCGTCCCGCGGCTGGGTGCGATGGCGCAGGGAAGCCCGGGGGCCCAAGCGGCCAGCGGGCTGGAGGCGACCATCAAGGGTATCCTCGACAAGGCAATCGCGCGATAATATTCGGCTCGTCGAAAAGCTGTCCGTCCAGGACTTGAACATGTCCGGACTCGCTCAGACCTAGGGGCGGATCGCCGCTGCCGGCGGCGGGCACGCAAAGCCCCAAAAGCTCCGCGTCTTTCGCGGCCTTGGGGGGTGTTGAATCCGCACCCTTGGGGCGTATATATAAAACCCAGTAAAACGGTATGAAACCCGCCTGCTCGCGGGCGAGAACCAATTGGAGTCAGGTGCGATGAGCACAACGCCAGCTGTCGAAGAGATCGTCCAGTCGGACTACGAGCACGGGTTCGTCACCGAGATCGAGTCCGACACCCTGCCGCCCGGTCTGAACGAGGATGTCGTCACGGAGATCTCTGCGCGCAAGGGCGAGCCGGGGTTCATGCTGGAGTACCGGCTGAAGGCCTTGCGGCACTGGCAGACGATGACCTCGCCGCATTGGGCCTATGTCCACTACCCGGAGATCGATTTCCAGTCCATCTCCTACTACTCCGCGCCGAAGAAGCAGGACGGTCCGAAGAGCCTGGACGACATCGATCCGGCCTTGCGCGAGACCTATGACAAGCTCGGCATTCCGATCGAGGAGCAGATGGCCCTGTCCGGGATCGCCGTGGACGCGGTCTTCGACAGCGTGTCGGTGGCCACGACCTTCCGTGAGAAGCTCGCCGAGGCCGGGGTCATCTTCTGCTCGATCTCGGAGGCGGTGCGCGATTACCCGGATCTGGTCCGCCAGTATCTCGGGTCGGTGGTCCCGCATACCGACAACTTCTACGCCGCGCTCAACGCCGCGGTGTTCAGCGACGGGACCTTCGTCTATGTCCCCAAGGGCACCCGTTGCCCGATGGAGCTCAGCACCTACTTCCGGATCAACGCCCGCAACACCGGCCAGTTCGAGCGCACCCTGATCATCGCCGAGGAGGGGAGCTATGTCAGCTACCTGGAGGGCTGCACCGCCCCGATGCGCGACGAGAACCAGCTCCATGCCGCTGTTGTCGAGCTGATCGCGATGGACGATGCCGAGATCAAGTACTCCACGGTCCAGAACTGGTACCCGGGTGACGAGCAGGGCCGCGGTGGGATCTACAACTTCGTGACCAAGCGCGGCGACTGCCGCGGGGCGCGCTCCAAGATCTCCTGGACCCAGGTCGAGACCGGTTCGGCGATCACCTGGAAGTACCCGAGCTGTCTGTTGCGCGGGGACGACTCGATCGGCGAGTTCTATTCGGTGGCGGTGACCAAGGGGCGCCAGCAGGCCGACACCGGGACCAAGATGATCCACCTGGGCCGCAACACCCGCTCGACGATCGTCTCCAAGGGGATCTCGGCCGGCGAGGGCCAGCAGACCTACCGCGGCCTGGTGCGTATCGCCGCGCGGGCCCGGGATGCGCGCAACCACACCCAGTGCGACTCGCTGTTGATCGGGGATCGCTGCGGTGCCCACACCGTGCCCTATATCGAGGTCAAGAACCCGTCGGCGAAGATGGAGCACGAGGCGACCACATCGAAGATCAGCGACGACCAGCTGTTCTACTGCCGCTCCCGGGGTCTGACCGAGGAGGATGCGGTCTCGATGATCGTCAACGGCTTCTGCAAGGAGGTCTTCAACGAGCTCCCGATGGAGTTCGCTGTGGAGGCCCAGAAGCTGCTCTCGATCAGTCTCGAGGGGGCGGTGGGCTAGGGCCCGGTCTTTTCGCCGGTCGCCGCGGGCGACCGGCCGGTTTTCACGCGGCGGCGGGTACCGCCCCGCAACAGTCTGTCGGAGCGTCGAGCATGTTGTCTGTGAAGGGCCTCAAGGCCAACGTGGGTGAGAAGGAGATCCTCAAGGGTCTGGATCTGGACATCGGGCCTGGTGAGGTCCACGCGATCATGGGTCCGAACGGCTCGGGGAAGAGCACCTTCGCCCACGTCCTCTCCGGGCGCGAGGGCTACCAGGTCACGGGTGGGTCCGTCGACTTCGACGGCCGGGATCTCCTGGCACTGGAGCCGGAGGAGCGCGCCCATGCCGGACTCTTCCTGGCCTTTCAGTACCCGGTGGAGCTGCCCGGGGTCAACAACACCTATTTCCTGAAGGCCGCGCTCAATGCCATCCGCAAGTCCCGGGGTGAGGAGGAGCTCGACGCGGTCTCCTTCATGCGCCTGATGCGCGAGAAGCTCAAGATCCTGCACCTGGACGATTCGCTGCTGAAGCGCCCGGTCAACTACGGCTTCTCCGGCGGCGAGAAGAAGCGTAACGAGATCTTCCAGATGGCCCTGCTGGAGCCCAGGCTCGCGATCCTCGACGAGACCGATTCCGGTCTCGACATCGATGCCCTGCGTATCGTCGCCGATGGCGTCAACGCATTGCGCAACCCCGAGCGCTCGATGATCGTCGTCACGCATTACCAGCGCCTCCTCGACTATATCGAGCCCGACCAGGTCCATGTGTTGGCGCGGGGCCGGATCATCCGCTCCGGCGGCAAGGACCTCGCCCTGGAGCTGGAGGAGCGTGGCTACGGCTGGATCCTCGAGGAGGGGGCTGCGGCATGAGCGCGGGCGAGGTCACCCAATTCGAGCAGTGGCTCGGCGCGCCCGCCACAGTTGAGGGCATCGGCTGGCTCGACGACGAGCGCCGGGTCGCCCTGGATCGGGCGCGGGCACTCGGCATCCCGGTCTCCAAGCAGGAGGCGTGGCGCTACACCAGCGTCAAGCGCTTGGCGGAGCAGGGCTTCGTGCCGGTGGACGAGTCCGTCACCGCGCTGCAGCCGGAGGATATCGAGGAGGTCCTGATCCAGGGCCTGGACAGCCATCGGGTGGTCCTGGTCAACGGGCGCTACCTGCCCGCCCTGTCGAGCCTGGGCGATCTGCCCGCGGGGGTGCGCATCGGTGGACTGCGTCAGATCCTCGCGAGCGATCCGGATGCCTTGCGGGGTCATCTCAATCGGGTGGCCGGTGATCGGCAGCCCCTGTTCTCGGCGCTGAACACGGCCGGTCTCGACGACGGGCTCGTGGTTCTGATGGGGCCTGGCAGCATGCTCGAGCGCCCGATCGAGCTGATCCACCTGTCGGTCGGGATGGACGAGCCCAGGGTGGCCCAGCCCAGGCACCTGGTGGTGCTCGACGACGGCGCCCAGGCAAGGCTGATCGAGCGCCATGTGTCCCTCGGACAATCCATCTACTGCACCAACTCGGTCCTGGAGCTGAGCCTGGGGGCGGACGCGGTGCTGGAGCATCAGAGGATCCAGGACGAGAGCCCCAATGCCTTCCATATCACAGGGCTCTATCTGAGGCAGGGTCGAGGCAGCAGCTATCGTGGTGTCAATCTCGGGCTCGGGGCCGCCTGGGCCCGCACCGATCTGGTGGTGCGCTTCGCCGGGGAGCACGCCGAGTGCGATCTGAGCGGACTCTATCTCGCCGGCGAGCGGCAGCTGATGGACTATCACCTGGACGTCGATCACCGCCTGCCCAGCTGCACCAGCCGGGAGACCTTCAAGGGGATCCTCTACGGCAAGGGCAGGGCGGTCTTCGACGGTCGGGTCTTCGTGGCCGAGGATGCCCAGAAGACCGATGCGGCGATGTCCAACAAGAACCTCCTGCTCTCGGAGGGGGCAGAGGTGGACACCAAGCCGCAGCTCCTGATCAACGCCGACGACGTCAAGTGCAGCCATGGCACGACGGTGGGCCAGATCGAGCCGGAGATGCTCTTTTATCTGCGCTCCCGGGGGATCTCGGCCGCGGTTGCGAGGCGCATGCTGTGTCTCGGGTTCGCCGGGGAGATCCTGGACAGGATGAGGCCCGACGCCCTCAGGGAGCAGGTCACCGATCTGGTCGGTCGGCGTCTGGAGCGTGCACCCTTGGATTGACAGGGGAGGGGCTTCGCGTCGCGTCGGGCAGCAGTCGCTTCGAAAATTCGAGTCGTTGAGAGGTCGCAAATGAACCGTTTGGCTCGCTTCGCGGGTTTCGGCCGGCACGAGGAAGGGCACGGCGCCGAGCCGCACCATCAGGAGGTCGTGGTGGAGCGCATGCAGCCGGAGGAGCTCAGGGAGCCCATCATCGCCGCATTGCGGATGGTGCATGACCCCGAGATCCCGGTGAACATCTATGACCTGGGGTTGATCTACACCATCGACATCCAGTCGAGCGGCGACGTGAACGTCGAGATGACCCTCACCGCACCGGCCTGTCCGGTCGCCGGGATGATGCCGGGGATCGTCAGGGACGCGGTGGCCGGGGTGGAGGGGGTCGGCGAGGTGAAGGTGGACCTGGTCTGGGATCCGCCCTGGACCGTCGAGCGCATGAGCGACGAGGCCAAGCTGCAGCTCGGGATGCTCTGAGCCTTGATGCATCCGTTCCCAGGGGGCTAGGATGCCCCCCTGCTTCCGTCGGCGATCGTCTTTCCGGCGGACCCATCGGCAGCGCTCCCCGATCATCGGCGCTGCCCCGCCGCCAACGCCCCCGCATCTGCACCCACGCCCGATGAGCCGTCCCGCCTGCGCCTGGATCGACCTCGACGCCCTGCGCAGCAACCTCGCGGTGGCGACGGCGTCGGCCCGTGGGGCGCGGGTCCTGGCGGTGGTGAAGGCCGACGCCTACGGCCATGGTGCCGTCGCGGTGAGCGGTGCCATCGAGGGCCGCTGTGACGCCCTCGGGGTCGCCTGCCTGGAGGAGGCGATGGAGCTCAGGGACGCCGGCATCCGATCGCCGATCCTGTTGATGGAGGGCGTCTTCTCACCGGACGAGATCCTCGCCGCGGCGCGGCATCGGATCGGTATCGTGGTGCACTGCGAGGAGCAGCTCGGTTGGTTGCTCCATTCCCGTGTCCGGTCCCCGATCCCATGCTGGCTCAAGCTCGACACCGGTATGCACCGGCTCGGCTTCGATCGCCTCGCCTTCCTTCCGGCCCTGCATGCATTGCAGGGTGCGCCCCAGGTCTCGGAGCTGGTGCTGATGACCCATCTGGCCCGCGCGGACGAGCTGGACGAGCCGTTCACCCGCCAGCAGATCGAGCGCTATCGCGAATGGACCCGGGGATGGGAGGGCCTGCCCCGCAGCCTCGCAAACTCTGCCGCCGTGCTGGCCTGGCCCGAGGCACTGGGGGACTGGGTGCGTCCGGGTATCATGCTTTACGGGGCATCCCCGCTCGGCGAGGGGCACGAGAGTGCGGGTCGGCTGAGGCCCGTCATGCAGCTTCAGTCCGAGCTGATCGCGGTGCGCGAGCTGGGTGTCGGGGAGACGATCGGCTATGGTGGTCGTTTCGTCTGCGATCGGCCGATGCGCATCGGTGTCGTGGCCATCGGCTACGCGGACGGCTATCCGCGCCATGCACCGGACGGCACCCCGGTCGCGGTGGCCGGGCATCTCACGCGGTTGATCGGACGGGTGTCGATGGACATGATCACCCTGGACCTGACCGGGATCCCCCAGGCCCGGGTCGGGGACCCGGTGGAGCTCTGGGGCGAGCGGGTGCGCGTGAACCGGGTGGCCGACGCGGCGGGTACAATCTCCTACCAGCTGCTCACGGGTGTGTCCAGGCGCGTGCAGCGCCACCACCGTGGCCGGGCCGCCTGAGCGCCCGCCAGCAGCCCCGAGGCCCCGATTCCGCTGTGTCCACCGAGGTGTGGCCCCCGATGATGTTGATTGCAATCGATACCTCCGGCGATGCCTGCTCCGTGGCGCTGCTGCGTGACGGCGAGCTGCACCAGCGTCTGGAGTCGGCCCCGCGCCGTCACGGCGAGCTCGCCCTGGGGATGCTCGAAGATCTGCTCGCGGGGCACGGACTCGCCCTGAGCGAGGCCGATGCCGTCGCGTACGCGCGCGGACCGGGGTCATTCACCGGGGTGCGCATCTCGGTCTCTCTGGCCCAGGGCCTGGCATTTGCCGCGGGGCTGCCGACGGTCGGGGTCTCGACCCTGGCGGCGATCGCCCAAGGCGAGTATCTGCGCACCGGGCACCGGCGGATATTGGCGGCCCTGGATGCGCGGATGGGCGAGGTGTACTGGGGGGCATTCGAGGCCGGGGTAGACGGCCTGGTCGATGCGGCGGGTGCCGAGCTTGTCTGCCCTCCGGGATCGGTGCCGATCCCGGAGGGCGCCGATTGGTGGGGTGCCGGACCGGGCTGGCAGGGCTACGGGTCCGTGTTGATCGGGCACCTGACCGGGTCCCAGGTGCTCGGGTACAACGGCCAGGCCATCTGTGAGGCGGGGGCAATTGCGCGGCTGGCCGTTGCACAGGTCGGCGCGGGTCGCTCGGTGGCGCCGGAGCTTGCCCGACCGGTGTACCTGAGGGACCGGGTCACCCAGCGCAGCTGAGCGAGCGGACCGCAGGCGCGGTCGGCTCAGCCCCGGCGATCGGGCGCAGGCGTGCCGCCTTGGGTGGACAGGTGCCGGTTTCGATATGTCGCCAGTATCCGGGACCTCGGATCCTTGTGGTCATGTCGGCAGTGGCGCTTGAGGCAGCTGAGCACGTAGTGCAGGAGCGTTCCACCGACGGCCAGTGCGGCCACCACGCTGGCGACGAGCCGGGGTCCCGGGTCATCGACCGAGATACCGAGCACCAGCCAGGTCGTGAATCCGGTCACCGCGGCGATGACGAGGATCATCACGAATGGCCAGGGGGAGTGGTTGCATTTGGGGCAGAGCTTCATGGTTGGGACCCTGGGGGCTTACTGGCTCGGTCGATCGGTAGCTCCGGACTGCGGTCCGAGCAGAGCAGGAGACCGCAATCTCTGCTTGTGATCATTGCGATTTATCAATCGGCACAGTCGATCGGCCTTTCTGACGTGTGGGTGAGATGTCGATCGAGTCCTGCCTCGATCCCGGCAGGCGACAGGCTAACCCAATGGTTCATCGCTTGAATTCATCATGAGACATCCCGCGAGCAAGGTGGTTTCCATCAATCAGGATAGTCGCAGGGACGACGGTCGTGCGGTCGCTGCGACCAGCCGGGTTGTCGGAGGCCGCGATCGGTCCGGAGGCATCCCGGCAGCGACCCGGGATGTGCCTGCGGTGAACGCCCTCATCCATACCGGGCCGAGCGGGACCCGGGTGTCGGGCCTGGAGGCGGGGCGGCGGCTCGCCCCGGATGTCGCCGCAAAGGCGCAGTGACGGGGGTGCGATGTTGCAGAGGGGCAATCAGATGGGCAATCTCTTCACCGCAGCGGCCGAGTGTCTCGCCGAGGTGGACCCGGCACGCAAGCAGGCACTGAGCGCCGGGTACGCCGATGCCTGGCTCGCCGGGCGGCTGGACATGGACGCCCGCGAGGCAGGGCCGGTGCTCGACCTGCCCGGGCGTCCCGGCCGGCCGCAGCTGGTGCCTCCGCGGCGGCTCGCCAGACGGCGGCTGACCAGTATCCAGGGACGGGCGGCGCTGATCCATGCCGTGGCCCATATCGAATTCAATGCGATCAACCTCGCCTGGGACGCGGTGCAGCGGTTTCGCGACCTGCCACGCGGCTTCTACGACGATTGGGTGCGGGTGGCGGCCGAGGAGGCGATGCATTTCGGCCTGATGCGCGGACGCCTGCGGGACCTCGGCCTCGATTACGGGTCCTTCCCGGCCCACGACGGCCTTTGGGAGATGGCGCGGCGCACCGCCGGGGACCCCCTGGTGCGCATGGCGCTGGTGCCCAGGGTGCTGGAGGCCCGAGGGCTGGATGTGACCCCGGGGATGATCGAGCGCCTGCTCGCGGTCGGCGACACCGCCACCGCGGACTGCCTGCGGGTGATCCTGCGTGAGGAGGTGGGCCATGTGGCGGCGGGTACCCGCTGGTTCCGTTATCTCTGTGCTCAGCGTGGTCTCGACCCCGAGGACACCTTCTTCGGTCTGCTGCGGACCCATCTCACCGGTGAGGTGCGCTGCCCGCTGAACCTGGAGCACCGGCGCGAGGCCGGCTTCGCACCCGGTGAGCTCGAGCGGCTGCAGTCCCTCTGTGCCGGCGCCTCCGAGGCCGGTCGCGACGGCTAGGGCCGGATCAGTATCGGATCCCCGGCCCTCAGCAGGCGAGCAGCAGCCGGGCATCGTGCCTGTTCAGCTGCCCGGTGTGATCGGCGTGGTCGCCCCCTGGTTGGGCTCCCTCGGCGTGCGGAACCAGGAGAGCTTGTCGCGCAGCTTCACGACCTCGCCGACGATGATCAGGGTCGGTGGCTTGGGCGGGTCCTTTTCGACGACATCGAGGATGGTCTCCAGGGTGCCCGAATAGACCCGATGCATCTGCGTGGTGCCCTGCTGGATCAGGGCGATCGGCATCTGCGGCGCGACGCCGTGGGCGACGAGCTCGCGCACGATGACGGGCAGGCCCACCAGGCCCATGTAGAAGACCACGGTCTGGCCGGGCTGGGCGAGCTGGGGCCAGTTGAGGTTCATCGTCCCGTCCTTGAGGTGGCCGGTGACGAAGGTCACCGACTGGGCATGGTCCCGATGGGTCAGCGGGATGCCGCTGTACGAGGCGCAGCCGGCGGCGGCGGTGATGCCGGGCACCACCTGGAACGGGATGCCCTCGGCGGCCAGGGTGTCGATCTCCTCGCCCCCGCGCCCGAAGATGAACGGGTCTCCGCCCTTGAGCCGGAGCACCCGGTGGCCGTCCTTTGCCAGGTCCGCCAGCAGCTGATTGATCTCCTCCTGACGCATGACATGGTTGTTGCGCTCTTTGCCCACATAGATGCGGCGTGCATCGCGCCGGGTCATCTCCAGGATCGGGGCGGCCACCAGCCGGTCGTAGACCACCACGTCGGCCTGCTGCATCAGCCGCAGGGCGCGAAAGGTCAGCAGGTCCGGGTCGCCGGGGCCGGCACCGACCAGGTAGACCTCGCCGATGTCCTGATCCAGGGCGCCGGGCTCGAGCTCCCGCTCGATCGCCGCCTCGGCCTCCTCGACCTGCCCGGAGAAGATGCGCTCGGCCACCGCGCCCTCCAGGACCCGATCCCAGAACCGGCGGCGATCACGCGCGTCGGAGAAGGCCGCCTTTACCCGCTCGCGGTAGCGTCCGCACAGTGCCGCCAGTCGCCCGTAGCCCGCCGGGATCATCGACTCGAGGCGGGTGCGCAGCAGCCGCGCGAGCACCGGCGAGGCGCGCCCGGTGGAGATGCTCACCACCACCGGGTCGCGCTCGATCACGGAGGGCAGCAGGAAGGTGCAGGCCTGCGGGTCGTCCACGACGTTGACCGGTATGTCATGCTCACCGGCCAGCTCGGCGACGCGGCGGTTGACCACGCGGTCGCTGGTGGCGGCGATGACCAGCGCGGCGCCCTTGATGTCGCCCGGCTCGAATCGGCGCGCCAGATGCCGGATCTCGCCGGCCTCGACGCGCCGGGCGAGCGCCTCGCAGATCTCCGGAGAGACCACGGTGATGGTTGCCTGCGCCTTGATCAGGCTCGATACCTTTCGGTTTGCGGTGGAGCCGCCCCCTGCCACGAGGCAGGGCTTGCCCTTCACGCTGAGAGAGATCGGAAGGAAATCCATGGTGATCGCAATGGTCTCGACTGTTGCGCCGTCGTTGAGTCAGCTGTAAAAACCCCTTAATATACTTAAATACTTAGGTTCGGG